>JAESGK010000192.1_pt1 | contig 44844 bp, 45 predicted proteins | sample 9269681 | NCBI WGS metagenome assembly JAESGK01 (sample SAMN14515347, study PRJNA621673) | algae metagenome | isolation source: Timaviella obliquedivisa GSE-PSE-MK23-08B and co-occurring heterotrophs from... | place: USA: Grand Staircase Escalante National Monument, Utah | collected 2006-08-15
CAGATCTGCGCTACACTCTGTCGGCATCGGGGCTAATCCTTGGGACTGAGGAAAGTGTTGCCACACAACAACTCTCTCAAAGCCCGTGCCCCGATGCACCCTTCATCTGTGAGATATCCGGGCTAGGTCTGGCCGACCAGCAGTCCGCCCTTCCAGGTGCGGGTGAGCAGCAGCAGCGCACACAGGCCGACGGCGCTGACCAGGGTCATCGCCAGGAAGGCGAGCTGGCCGTATTGCGAATAGAGCAGTCCGGAGAACTGGTAGACCAACGCCTGGGTGAGGCCGGTGCCCAGCGCGTAGTAGAGGGATTGGCCGATGGCGGCGCCGTGCGCCGGCAGCGCGCGCTGCAGGAAGGCCATGGCGCCGAGATGGTTTGCCGCGAAGGTGCAGGAATGGAGCGCCTGCAGCAGCACCAGCGCCCAGAGTTCCGTCGTGAAGGCCATCGACGTCCAGCGCACCAGTCCGGCGGCGAGGCCCAGTCCGATCAGGCCGCACACACCCAGACGCTTCAGTAGCCAGCCACCAAACAGCATCAGCACGATCTCGATGGCGACGCTCTCCGCCCACAGGAAGCTGATGGTGATGTCGTCGATGCCGGCGGCCCGCCAGGTCAGCGTGCCGAAGCTGTAGAGCACGGAGTGGCTGGCGGCGCAGAGGCCGGTGGCCATGAGGAACAGCAGGAAGGGCGGCTGGCGCAGCAGGTCGCGGACCTTGAAGGCGGCGTGGGCGTGCGCAGTGCCCGGCCCAGGCGCAGGGGCTGCCGGCAACAGCAACGCGAGCGGCGCCAGCAGCACGATGCTGGCCATGCCGACATAGAGCACCCAGGGCGGGCCGTAGCGATCGACGGCGATGCCGGCCACGAAGGTGCCGCCGATGAACGCCACCGAACTCCACATACGCACGCGCGCATAGTCGAGGCCATGGCGCTTGGTCTCGGTCACCAGCACGCCGTCGTAGAGCGGCATGGGCGGGGACCACATGAAGCCCCAGATCATGGTGACGACGAAGATCGCGAGGAACGAGTAGGAGAAGTCGTAGGCCACGATCATGGCGACCGCCGCGATTCCCAGCGTCACCATCACGCCGCGCGGGCCGCCCAGGCGATGGGCGATCCAGCCGACCGACAGCGTGGCCACCACCGAGACGAGCTGGCGCGACATGAACAGCGTGCCGATCTCGGTGTCGGTGACGCCGCGGTCGCGCAGCCACACCGGCCAGTAGCTCATGAAGGCGCCGGCGGCGAAGAAGTAGGCGCCGCCGTAGCCTGCGAGCCGCAGGCCGGTCAGCCACTTGGCCATCAGGCAGCGAACTCGCGGCGCGCCTGGTCGGTGTGCTGGCCGAGCGCCGGCACGTCGCCCAGCCGCTCCGGTTCGCCCGCGTAGGAAGCGGCCAGCGCCGGGATCGAGACTTCGCCCTTGTTCGAGGTGAAGACGGTGCGGCGAAGCTGCGGATGTTTCGACAGATCGCCGACCGAACTCACGCGTGCCCAGGCGATCTGCGCGGCATCGAGCCGCGCGGCCAGCGTCTCGAAGCTCTGCGCGCCGAAACTCTTCGCGACGATGGCGTTGGTGTCGTCGCGCCGCGAATTGCGCGCCTTGTTGGTGGCGTAGTCGGGATCCTTCTCCAGCCCCGGCCGGTCGAGCACGCCGTGGCACAGGCGCTCGAACTCGCGGTCGTTCTGGATCGAGATCAGGAGCGGCACCTTGTCGGCGCTCGGATAGACGCCGTAGGGCGCGATGAAGGGATGGGTGAGGCCGAGGCGCGGCCACTCGTAGGCCGCGTAGTCCATCGCCAGCAGCGGCACCGTCATCCATTCGGCCATGGAGGAAAACAGAGAGACCGAGATGGCGCGGCCCTCGCCGGTCTTGTGGCGCGCCAGCAGCGCTTCGAGTACGGCGGCGTGCGCATACATGCCGGTGCCGATGTCGGTGGCGGAGATGCCGACGCGGCCGGGCGCATGTTCGGTGCCGGTGATCGAGGCGAGGCCGCTCTCGGCCTGGACCAGCAGATCGTAGGCGCGGCGGTTCTTGTAGGGGCCGTGGTCGCCGTAGCCGGAAACATCGACGGTGATGAGCTTCCTGTGCTTCGTTCGCATCGCGGCAGAGCCGAAGCCCGCGCGTTCGGCGGCACCCGGCGCCAGGTTCTGGATCAGCACATCGGCCTGGGCGATCATGCGGTGCAGCAGCGCCAGATCCTCGGGCTTCTTGAAGTCGAGCGCGACCGACTGCTTGCCGCGGTTCAGCCAGACGAAATAGCTCGACTCGCCCTTCACGTAACCGTCGTAGGCGCGGGCGAAATCGCCTTCCGGCCGCTCGATCTTGATGACGCGGGCGCCGGCATCGGCCAGCCGCGCCGCGCAATAGGGGGCTGCCACCGCCTGCTCGACACTCACCACCAGTAGGCCGTCCAACGCTCCAGACATACGCATCCTCTATGTTTCAGTCGTTAGGACTACCATTTCGATCAGGCTGGTGGCACGGTCGCGTCAACAAAAAGTGGGAGTGTAAATGCCGGGACCGTTGACGGGCGTGCGTGTGATCGATCTGACGGCGGTGCTGCTGGGCCCGTTCGCCACGCAACATCTGGCCGACATGGGCGCCGACGTGATCAAGGTCGAGCCGCCCGAGGGCGATCTCCTGCGCCTGTCGGGCGGCGTGATGGGCTGCGACAAGAGCATGGGTCCGATCTACATGGCGGCCAACCGCAACAAGCGATCGATCTGCCTCGACCTCAAGAAACCCGAGGCCGTCGAGGTGCTGAAAGGCATGATCAGGACCGCCGACCTGTTCATCCACAACAGCCGGCCGGCGGCGATCGAGCGGCTGGGCCTGAGCTACGAGGACCTGAAGAAGATCAACCCCTCGATCGTCTATGCCTATTCGCTGGGCTATGCGCGCAAGGGGCCCTACGGCCACAAGCCGGCGTTCGACGATCTCGTCCAGGGCGTGAGCGGTGCAGCCTCGCTTCAGTCAAGGGTCGACGGCGAGCCGCCGCGCTTCATGCCGAGCCTGATCGCCGACAAGACGACGGGGCTTCATCTCTGCATCGCCGTGCTGGCCGCGCTCTATCACCGCAAATGTACCGGCGAGGGCCAGATGATCGAGGTGCCGATGCTGGAGACGCTGGCCTCGTTCTGGCTGACCGAGCATCTGTTCGGCGCCACCTGGCGGCCGGAGCGCGGGACGATGGGCTACGACCGCATCATCAACAAGTATCGCCATCCATTCCCAACCAAGAACGGCTACATCTGCGCGCTGCCCTACACCGACCAGCACTGGATCGCCTTCTTCGAGCTGGCCGGTCGGCCCGATCTCGCCCAAGAGAAGAAGTTCGTCGACCGCACCGAGCGGCCGAAGCATTTCAGCGAACTCTACCAGGTGCTCGACAGCCTCCTGAAGGATCGCACCACCGAGGAGTGGTTGGAAATGTTCGACAAAGCCGACATCCCGGCCATGCCGGTGCACACGCTCGAGGAACTAGTCGACGATCCGCACCTCAAGGCGACCGGCTTCTTCACCGATCGCGAGCATCCGACCGAGGGGCCGATCACGACCTTCGCGAGCCCGCTCGATTTCGAGAAGACCAAGACCGAGTTCCGCCACCACGCACCGCGCATCGGCGGCGATGGCGTGGAAGTGCTGCGCGAGGCCGGCCTGAGCGATGCCACCATCGAGAAACTGAAAGCGGACAAGGCGCTGATCGTGCCGGCGTGAGTACGGCGTCCTACATTCCGGGCGCGGTCTCGGGCTCCTACCCGATCCGCGACGGCAACAGGGTCCGGCCGCTGGTCGGCGCTGCCACGTTCTTCTTGCGCCTTTGCGACGCCGTCGATGCCGCGCGGCACAGAGTTTGGGTGACTGTTGCCTTCTGGGACCGGAAGTTTCTTTTTCCCGAAAGCCGCGGCGGCCTGCTCGACGTCCTCGATCGTGCCGTGGCACGCGGCGTCGATGTCCGCCTTCTGATCTGGCGTCCGAACCCGGAGGCGAACCACCACCCCATCATGTTCGGCGGCACGGCCGAACATCTCGACATGCTTCGCCAGCACGGCACGCGCGTGAAGATCCGCTGGGATCGGGCGATCAACCGCTATTGCCAGCACCAGAAGAGCTGGATGGTCGATGCGGGCTTTCCGTCGGAGACGGCGTTCGTCGGCGGCGCCAATCTCACCGCGCGCTCCTACGCTCATCATCATGACATCTACCTGGAGGTGACAGGCCCATCGGCGACCGACATCCATCACAATTTCGTCCAGCGCTGGAACGAGGCGAGCGAAAGCGGGGCGGAAGACGGCAATTGGAATAGCGGCGCTGCGGACCGGCTGCCATTCCCGGTCGAGGCCTCGACGCCCCAGGGTGCGAGCAGGGTCCAGGTCCAGCGGATGCTGCACGCCCACAGGTACTTCGACGGACATCCGTCGCCGGACGGGCGGCCCTTCGATGTCGCGCGCGGGGAGCGGTCCATCGCCGAACAGTATGTGCGGGCGATCGATGCCGCGCGCCGCACCATCTACCTCGAGAACCAGGCCATTCCGATCATGGAGATCGCGGCGCCGCTCGCGCGCGCGCTCGGGCGCGGAGTGGACGTCGTGCTGCTCGTACCGGCGAAGCCGGAGGCCTATGTCCTTGCCGCCCGCGACGATCCGGCGGAACGTTCGCGCTTCGAGGGCGTCGAGTTGCTCGGCCGTCATCCGAACTTCCTGCTCGCGGGCATCGCCGGCCGGGACGCGCACGACCCCGACCCGCTCTATGTCCATGCCAAGCTGATGATCGTCGACGATTCCTGGGTCACGATCGGCTCGTGCAATCTGCATGCGTTCTCGCTGAACGGCCACTGCGAGATGAATGCCTCGATCTGGGACAAGACCGTCGCGCGCGATCTCCTGCACCAGCTGGTATCGTTGCGCGTGGGCGAGGATACCGCCTCGCTCGACGATCGCGCGGCGCTGAGGCTCTATCGTCAGGTCGGCGACGATAATCGCCGCCGGATGGAGCGCGGCGAGCCGATGCGCGAAGGGCTTGCCACGACCCTGCGTCCGGAGCGCTACGGCATGGCGGGCTGAGCCGCGGTCGGGTTTACGAAGCCGTTTTCCTACGTAAACTTGTTCCGCTTCGCGGCGCCTCCAGCCGCCTGCCGGTAGCGTGGCGCTTGTCCCGAACGGGCTCGCGGCTAAACTCCGGCCAAATCGAAAACCCTGCCCGGGAGTGGCGCATGGACCTCTCTTTCACGCCTGAAGAACAGAAATTTGCCGACGAGGTTCGTGCATTCGTGCGCGCCAATCTGCCCGCCGACGTGCGCGACAAGGTGAAGAACGGCAAGCATCTCGGCCGCGACGACTACATGCGCTGGCAACAGGCGCTCGGGAAGAAGGGCTGGCTGGTCTATACGTGGCCGAAGAAGCACGGCGGCCCGGGTTTTATGCCCACCGAGCGCTACATCTTCGAGAACGTCTGCGCCGAGGAATACGCGCCCGGCATCATCCCGTTCGGCACCAAGATGGTGGGGCCGGTGATCTACACGTTCGGCACCGAGGACCAAAAGCAGAAGTACCTCGATCCGATTCGCCTCAGCACCGTGTGGTGGTGCCAGGGCTACTCCGAGCCCGGTTCCGGCTCCGACCTCGCGAGCCTGCGCACCAAGGCCGAGAAAGAAGGCGACCATTACATCGTGAACGGGTCCAAGACCTGGAACACGATGGGCCACTGGGCCGACTGGATCTTCTGCCTCGTGCGCACCGATTCGAAGTCCAAGCCGCAGGAGGGAATCTCCTTCCTGCTGATCGACATGAAGACGCCGGGCATCACCGTGAAGCCCATCATCATGGCCGACGGCGGCCACGAGGTGAACGAGGTCTTCTTCGACAATGTGAAGGTCCCCGTCGCCAACCTGGTCGGCAAGGAGAACGAGGGCTGGACCTGCGCCAAGTTCCTGCTGGCCAACGAGCGGCTGGGCATCGCGGCCGTGCCGCAGTCCAAGCGCGGCGTCGCGGCGCTGAAGGACATCGCCCGCGTCGAGCAGGACAACGGCCGCCCGCTGATCGAGAACCAGAGCTTCGCCGAGAAGATCGCCGATCTGGAAATCCAGGTGACGGCGCTCGAATACACCGAGCTCCGCGTGCTGTCGTCGATGGCGCATGGCGGCCAGCCCGGACCGGAAGTGTCGGGCCTGAAAATCCGCGGCTCGGAGATCCAGCAGCGCATCGCCGAACTCACCATGGAAGCGGTCGGCGAATATTCCGCGCCGTACCTGCCGGGCCTCTTGTGGCAGGGCACCAACGAGGCGCCGGTCGGGCCCGAGTATGCGCATCTCGCGGCGCCGCGTTACTTCAATACGCGCAAGACCACGATCTACGGCGGCAGCAACGAAATCCAGAAGGGCATCATCAGCAAGATGGTGTTGGGGCTCTAGAATGGATCTCGCCCTCAAGCCCGAGCACAAGGCGTTCTCCGACGAAGTGCGCGATTTCACGCGCAAGAACCTCTCGCCCGCGACGAAGGAAAAGACCTTCTCCGGCAAACACTACGACCGCGACGACCACATGGTCTGGCAGCAGGCGCTCGGCAAGAAGGGCTGGCTCGCCTACACCTGGCCCAAGAAGTTCGGCGGGCCGGGCTGGGACGTGACGCAGCGCTTTCTGTTCGAGAACGTGCTGGCGGAGGAGGGTGCGCCGCGCATTCTGCCGTTCGGGCCCAAGATGGTCGGGCCGGTGATCTACACGTTCGGCAACGAGGAGCAGAAGGCGCGCTTTCTGCCGGGCATCCGCTCCTCGACCGTGTCGTGGTGCCAGGGCTATAGCGAGCCGGGAGCGGGCTCGGACCTTGCCAATCTTCGCACCAAGGCGGAGCGAGACGGCCACCATTACATCGTGAACGGCCAGAAGACCTGGACCTCCTATGCGCACTGGGGCGACTGGATTTTCTGCCTGGTGCGGACCGGCGCCTCGGCCAAGCCGCAGGAAGGCATCTCCTTTCTGCTGATCGACATGAAGACACCCGGTGTCACCGTGCGGCCGATCATCATGCTCGACGGCGCCCATGCCGTGAACGACGTGTTCCTCGACAATGTGAAGGTCCCGGTCGCCAACCTGATCGGCAAGGAGAACGAGGGCTGGACCTGCGCCAAGTTCCTGCTCGCCAACGAGCGCCTGGGCATCGCCGAGGTGCCGTCGTCCAAGCGCGGTGTCTCGATGCTGCGCGCGATCAGCGACGACCCCTCGATGGCCGAGAAGATCGCCGACATCGACCTGCAGGTCCAGGCGCTGGAGATGAGCGAGCTGCGCGCGTTGTCGACCATGGCGCTGGGCGGCGCGCCGGGGCCCGAGGCCTCGATCCTGAAAGTGCGCGGCTCGGAGATCCAGCAGCGCATTGCGGAGCTGGCCATGGAGGCCTGCGGCGAGTACGCCGCGCCCTATCAGCCGGGCATGCTGTTTCAGGATACGAACGAGACGCCGATCGGCCCCGACCATGCACCGCCCGCCGCGCCGCGCTATTTCAACATGCGCAAGACCACGATCTACGGCGGCAGCACCGAGGTTCAGAAGAACATCGTGTCCAAGGCCATACTGGGGTTATAACAAAGGCTGTCATCCCGAGCGTAGCGAGGGATCTTTTTGGGCGACTGAAGGATCCCTCGCGGCGCTCGGGATGACAAAGATATCTGGAGGAAGACGAGATGGATCTGTCCCTTTCCGACGAACAGAAGCAGCTGCAGGAGCAGGCCGAGCGTTTCGTGCGCGACAAGTATGCGTTCGATGCCCGCCGCAAGATCGCAGCGACCGAGCGCGGCTGGCTGCCCGAGAACTGGCAGCAGTTCGCCGAGCTGGGCTGGCTCGGCATGTCGTTCTCGGAAGAGGACGGCGGCTACGGCGGCGGTCCGATCGAGACCATGATCGTGATGGAGCAGTTCGGCAAAGGCTTGGTGCTGGAGCCGTTCCTGCCGACCGTCGTGCTGGGCGGCGGCATGATTGCCCGCTCGGGCTCGAAGGCGCAAAAGGACGCGCTGCTGGCGCCGATGATCGAGGGCAAGAAGCAGTTCGCGCTGGCTTGGCTCGAGCGCCAGAGCCGCTACAACCTGGCCGACGTCTCGTTGAAGGCCACCAAGGAAGGCGCCGGCTGGTCGCTCAGCGGCCACAAGGGCGTGGTTTACAACGCCGCCTCCGCCGACCACATCATCGTGCTCGCCCGTACCGCCGGCAGCGCACGCGAACCCAAGGGCCTCACGCTCTTCATCGTCGATGGCAAGGCCACGGGGCTTTCCCGCCGCGACTACCCGACCCAGGACGCGCTGCGCGCGTCCGAGCTCACCTTCGACAAGGTCTCGGTCGGCGCCGACGCCGTGCTCGGCAAGGTCGACGAGGGTTTCGGCATCGTCGAGGACGGTGTCGACCGTGCCATCGTGGCGCTCTGCGCCGAGGCCACCGGCTGCATGGACGCGATCAACGCGGCCACGCTGGAATACATCAAGACCCGCAAGCAGTTCGGCGTGGCGATCGGCAAGTTCCAGGTGCTGCAGCATCGCATGGTCGATTGCTTCACCAACGCTCAGGAAGCGCGCTCGATGACGCTGATGGCGTCGCTCAAGATCGACGACAAGGATCCCGTCGTGCGTGCCAAGGCGGCGTCGGGCGCCAAGGTGCAGATCGGCAAGTCGGGCAAGTTCTGCGGCCAAAGCGCGGTGCAGATGCACGGCGGCATGGGCGTCACCGACGAGCTCTCGGTCAGCCACTACTTCAAGCGGCTCACCATGATCGATCTGATGTTCGGCAACCAGCAGCACCACCTGACGCGCTACAGCAACCTCGCGATGGCGGCCTGACCGGCCGCCTTGCGGCGGCCCGTCAATGAGCGCGATCGTCGACATCATTGTGCCGGTCTTCGGCATGGTGCTGATCGGCTGGGTGATCGGCCGCACGCCGCTGCTGAGCGCGGAGGGATTGCGCGGGCTGACCGGCGTCACCTTCTATGCCCTGTTCCCGGCGCTGCTCTTCCGCTCGATGGCCAAAGTACGGATCGAGGCGCTCGAGCCCGACATCCTGCTGGTCTTCTTCGGCGCCGTCTTCCTGCTCTATGGCGTATTGATGCTGCTCGGTCGGGCTGCCGGCATGGGCATGGGCGACCGCACCGTGCTGGCGCTGAGCGGCGTCTTCTCCAACGGCGTCGGCATCGGCATCCCCTTCATCACCTACGCCTTCGGCGAGCAGGGGCTGGTGCCGCTGCTGATGATCATCAGCGTGCACGCGCTGATCCTGCTCACTTTTTCATCCTTCCTGATGGAAATGGACGCCCGCGGTGGTGTCCGCCGGCGGCTGCTCGGCCGGCTGGGTGGGGCGGCGCTCAACATGCTGAAGCACCCCGTCATCCCGGCGATCTTCGCCGGGCTGGCGTGGGGTCAGCTCACGCGGCTGGTGCCGGGGCTTGCGACGCCCGCCGTGGTCGACCGAATCCTGCAGGCGCTGGCGATGGCGGCGCCTCCCTGCGGCCTGATCATGGTCGGGGCCTCGCTCGCCCATGTCGGCCTCCGGGGCCACTGGCAGGCGGCGGCCGTGGCCACCGCGTTCAAGCTGGCGGCGCTGCCGCTGCTGGTGTGGACGCTGGGACGCTACGTCTTCCCGCTCGATCCTTTGTGGCTTACCGTGGCGACGCTGAACGCGGCCCTGCCGGCCGGCGCCAACGTCTACCTGCTGGCGCAGATGTACGGCAGCGGGGTCGCGCAGGCGACCAATTCCGTCGTCATCTCGACGGCAGCCAGCGTGTTCACGCTGTCGATTGCGCTGCTGCTTCTGGGCGTGCAGTCGCGCTAGACTTGGATACGGAGGGTACGCCATGGCTGACGAAGTGGTTCAGGTGAAAAAGCTAACGGGGGGCTGCGGCGCCGAGGTTGTGGGCGTCGATCTCAAGGCGATGAGCAACCGCCAATGGGACGAGGTCCAACGCGCCTTCACCGAACATGGCGTGATCTTCTTCCGCGACCAGGAGCTGACGCCCGAGCAGCATCTTGCGTTCGCGCGGCGGTGGGCCCCGATCGACGTCAACCGCTTCTTCAAGGCCGTGCCGGGCCATCCGGAAATCGCCGAGGTACGCAAGGAGCCCGAGCAGAAGACAAATATCGGCGGTGGCTGGCACACCGACCATAGCTACGACCGGGAGCCGGCAATGGGCTCCATCCTGCTGGCGCGCGAACTGCCGGAGGAGGGTGGAGACACGCTGTTCGCCAACATGTACCGCGCCTTCGAGACGCTGTCGCCCGGCCTGCAGCGCACGCTAGAGGGCATGCGCGCCGTCCACGGCTCGGCGCACATCTTCGGCAAGGGCGGCGTCAACGATCAGAATCCCGAGGGCGCCAGCCGCTACGAGAACCAGGAAAAGGTCGGCACCGACGTCGTGCATCCCGTGGTGATCCGGCATCCACTGAGCGGCCGCAAGGCGCTCTACGTCAACCGGGCCTTCACGCTCCGCTTCGAGGATTGGACGCCGGAGGACAGCAAGCCGCTGCTCGACCATCTCTACCAGCACGCATCACGGCCGGAGTTCACCTGCCGTTTCCGCTGGCGTGAGGGCTCGATCGCCTTCTGGGACAATCGTGCCACCTGGCACTATGCCGCCAACGACTATCACGGCGAGCGGCGGTTGATGCACCGCATCACCGTAGCCGGCTGCAAGCTCGAGGCCGCCAGCGCCTGACGCTGGGTCAGGTGCGGCCGGTCATCAGTGCTTCCTGGTCGAGCGGCGCATAGAAGAAATCGCCGGGACGGAAGTCGTGGCCGAGGTCGCCGAGCAGCCGGCGCTGGCGCGGCGTGCAGCGTTCGAATAGCTCCTTCACCGGCCCGCCGAAATCGTAGGGCTTCATGAACATCTGGCAGTAATTGTACAGGATGGTCTTGCGTGCCTTGCCGGAGTGGTTGGGCGACGGGCCATGCCAGATCGCGTGCGGGAAGACATAAGCATCGCCCGCCTTGCCGAGCAGAGGCACCGTGCCCGGCGACTTCGGGCCTGGAATGCGCTCTGCGCGCTCGGGGAACGGCCGCAGGTGGCTGCCGGGGAAAATCGTGAAGTTGCCGCTGTCCGGCGCCGTAACGTCGGTCAGCAGGTACATCACCTTCACGGCAAGCGGCCGGCTGGTCTCGGTGACACGGATGCTCTTTTGCGCCTCCCCGCCGTCTGTATGGATGTAGCCGGGGAACATGTCGGTCGACGCGCGGACGATCGCCTGGCTCATCGAGAACTGAATGTATGGCCCCATCAGGTCGAGGATCAGGTCGAAGATGGCCGGCCGGTCGATCAGGTCGATGAACGCCTGATGGTAAGGAAGCAGGTCGCGCCGGTCCATGAACGCATCCTTGTTCTGGTCGGGCAACTTCCAGGCGTAGTGGCCGCGCTGCAGTTCGGTCACCGCAGGCTCGTAGCCCGGCTGCGTCCGCACGCGGTCGAGCTGGTCGGAGAAGAAGTCGACTTCCGCCGGACTCAATGCCCCTTCGATTTGAAGGTAGCCGTCAACCGCCCATTGTTCGCGCTGCGCCTCGGTCAGAGTCCGGGTCGTATTGGCCAGCATGCGATCCTCCGTGGAGCCGAAAGCAGCTGGCAGTATAGCGCGATACGCAGTGCCTGTCGGCGGCCCAAAACAGACCGTCGCCGACTGCGCGGTGCAGGCGGCGACGGCAGCGGCGTGACGGTCGGACTAGGGTTTGAGCTTCAGCGACATCTCGCCGATGCCCATCGCGAGATTGTAGCCCGCGTCCTTGACGATGCCGGAGGCGATCATGCCGATCTCGGCATTGGGACCGCCGTAGATCCAATTGCCGCCGGCCTGGCTGCCGACCGCGGCAGTGCCCTGCTCGCCGACGTAGTTGCCGCTCAGATCCCTGGGACCGCGGGTCGATCCCAGCGAATAGACGCGCCAGATCGTGTGTACGGCCTTGGTATAGCCGATGTCGATGCCGACCTTCGTGATCGAGCCGGTGTACTCCGCGCTATGTACGCCGTCGTTGGCGAGGAAGACGCAGTCCATGCTCTTGTTCGAGCCCAGGACGTAGCCGGTGCCGCCGGCGATGTTGCAGCTCAGCGAGCCGATGAAAATCCGGGAATTGGCGTTGGTGGTGTTGAGCTGCTGCGGGGTCGACTGCTGCATGCAGGCGCCGGCGGTCAGGGCGAGGGCTGCCGTCGCGACAGCCATTGCGAACTTCTTCATCAAGCACTCCTTTAGCGAATGGCCGCCCACAGGAGCGCCAGTCCGGACACAGCCATTACGACGTCGAGCAGGCGCTGAAAAGTGGCGACGCTCAACCTATCCACGATCAAACGCGCGGTATAGGTGCCGGCCATGACCGACGAGCCCGAGATCAACCCCTTGGCCACGATGTCGACCGGCAGCGCGCCGAATCGCTGGAAAGTCACGGCCTTGCTGATGTAGAGGGCGAGTGAGCCTGCCGCCTCGGTGGCGATGAACGCACCCTTGACCAGCCCGTAGGCCGCGAAGGCCGGTACGCTGAGCGGGCCGGTCGAGACCACGATGCCGGTCAGGAAGCCGATGACGGCGCCGGCCACGGCTAGGTGCCAGAAGCCGAACTTGAGGTTCCGCGCCACCAGCCAACGGCGGCCGGGGATCATCGCCAGGAAGAAGAGGCCGAGGGCCACATCGACGGCGCGCTCCGGCAGGACCAGCAGGGTCCGCGCGCCCAGTGCCGCGGCGGGAATGCCGCCCAGCGCGTAGGCGCCACAGGCGCGCCAGTCGATCTCGCGCCACCACGACGTGATCTTGGCGAAGTTCGACATCAGGGCGACGACGGCCATGATCGGCACGGCCTCGCGTGGGCCGAACGCCAGGACCAGGATCGGCAACAGGATGATGGTTGCGCCGGTGCCGACGATGCCGCTCACGATCCCCGCGGCATAGCCGACCGCGAGCACGAGGGCGTAGATCAGGTACGGATCAGTAGCCAATGTTGGGGCGCAGCCACTTCTCGGCCTGCTCGATCGAAACGCCGCGGCGCCGGGCGTAGTCCTCGAGCTGATCGCGGCCGATGCGGGCGACGCCAAAGTACTGCGCGTCGGGGTGGGCGAAGTAGTAGCCCGACACCGCCGACGTCGGCATCATGGCAAAGCTTTCGGTGAGCGTGATGCCGGCGTTCTGGCCGGCGTTCAACAGTCGGAAGAGCTCGGGCTTCTGGCTGTGGTCGGGGCAGGCGGGGTAGCCCGGTGCCGGGCGGATGCCGCGATATTTCTCGCGCGTCAGCTCGTCGTTGGTCAGCGCCTCGTCGGGGGCATAGCCCCACAACGTCTTGCGCACGCGCTCGTGCAGGCGCTCGGCGAAGGCCTCGGCCAGGCGGTCGGCCAGCGCTTTCAGCAGGATGTCCGAATAGTCGTCGTGATCGGCCTTGAAGCGCGCCAGGTGCGCTTCGATGCCGTGCCCGGCCGTCACGGCAAAGCCGCCGATCCAGTCGGCCTCGGGCGAGATGAAGTCGGCCAGGCACATGTTGGCGCGTGGCGCCCGCTTCTCGATCTGCTGACGCAGGAAATAGAGGCGCGAGACTTCCTTGGTGCGCGTGTCGTCGCTGTAGAGCACGACTTCGTCGCCGTCGCGGCGGCACGGCCAGAAGGTGACGACACCTTTCGCCGTCAGCCACTTCTCGCGCACGATGTGGTCCAGCATCTTGCGCGCGTCGGCGTAGAGCTTCTTGGCACTGTCGCCGACCACGGGATCCTCCAGGATCGCCGGATAATTGCCGGCCAGCTCCCAGGCGCGGAAGAACGGCGTCCAGTCGATGCGCTCGATCAGCTCGTGCAGCGGATATTCAGCAAAGACACGCGTACCGGTAACCGCGGGCTTGGGCGGCGTGTAAGCCTGCCAGTCGATCTTGAAGGCGTTGGCGCGGGCGGCCTCCAGCGCGATCACCTTTTCTTTGGTGCCGCCGGCCCGTTCGACGCGGATGGCTTCGTACTCGGCCGCGACCTTGATCGCGAAATCCTCGGCCTGCGAGCCCGACTCCGACACCAGCGCCGAGCAGACGCCGACGGCGCGCGAGGCGTCGATGACATGCACTGTGGTGCCGTTGTAGCGCGGCGCGATGCGCAAGGCCGTGTGGACTTTCGACGTCGTGGCGCCGCCGATCAGCAGCGGTAGGTTCATACCCTGGCGGGTCATCTCCTCGGCCACCGTCACCATCTCGTCGAGCGACGGCGTGATCAGGCCCGACAGGCCGATGATGTCGGCCTTGTTGTCGTTGGCGCTCTTCAGGATGTCCTGGAACGGCACCATGACGCCGAGGTCGATGACCTCGAAGTTGTTGCACTGGAGCACGACGCCCACGATATTCTTGCCGATGTCGTGGACGTCGCCCTTGACGGTCGCCATCACGATCTTGCCCTTGGGCCGCGAACCCGCCGTCTTCTGCGCTTCGATGTAAGGCAGTAGGTGCGCGACGGCCTTCTTCATCACGCGGGCGCTCTTCACCACCTGGGGCAGGAACATCTTGCCCGCGCCGAATAGATCGCCGACCACGTTCATGCCGGCCATCAGCGGGCCTTCGATCACCTCGATCGGCCGCGCGATCTGCAGACGTGCCTCCTCGGTATCGGCGACGACGAACTGATCCATGCCCTTGACCAGCGCATGCTCCAGCCGCTTCTCGACCGGCCAGCTCCGCCATTCGGCGTCCTGTGTCTCGGCGACCTCGCCGGTACCCTTGTACTTGGGCGCAAGCTCGAGCAGCCGCTCGGTGGCCTCGGGGTTGCGGTTGAGGATCACGTCCTCGCAGGCGTCGCGGAGCTCCTGGGGAATCTGGTCATAGACCTCGAGCTGGCCCGCATTGACGATGCCCATGTCCATGCCCGCCTGGATGGCATAGTAGAGGAACACCGAGTGCATCGCCTTGCGCACCGGCTCGTTGCCGCGGAAGGCGAAGGAGAGGTTGGAGACGCCGCCGGAAATCTTGGCGGCGGGGCAGCGCAGCTTGATCTCGCGCGTCGCCTCGATGAAGTCGACGCCGTAGTTGTTGTGCTCCTCGATGCCGGTCGCCACCGCGAAGACGTTGGGATCGAAGATGATGTCCTCGGCCGGGAAGCCGACCTGGTTTACCAGAATGTCGTAGGCGCGGGCGCAGATCTCGACCTTGCGCTCCTTGGTGTCGGCCTGGCCTTTTTCATCGAACGCCATGACCACGACCGCCGCGCCGTAGCGGCGGACCTTGCGGGCGTGCGCGATGAAGGGCTCGACGCCCTCCTTCATGGAGATCGAGTTCACGATCGGCTTGCCGGCGACGCACTTGAGGCCGGCCTCGATCACGCTCCACTTGGAACTGTCGATCATGATCGGCACGCGGGCGATGTCGGGCTCGGCGGCGATCAGCTTCAGGAACGTATCCATCGCCAGCTCGGCGTCGAGCAGGCCCTCGTCCATGTTGATATCGATGATCTGCGCGCCGCTCTCGACCTGCTGGCGCGCGACCTCGACCGCGGCCGTGTAGTCGCCTTCCAGGATCAGTTTCTTGAATCTGGCCGAGCCCGTGACGTTGGTGCGCTCGCCGATGTTGATGAACGTCGCGCGGGTCTCGGGCTTGCTGTCGGTGTCGATATCCCGAGCCATCAGAAGAAACTCGCCGATTCCATGCCACTGAGACGCAGCGCCGGCGGCAGGACATGCCACGTGCGCGGCGTCACGCCCTTCACCGCCCCGGCGATCGCCTTGATGTGGGCCGGCGTCGTGCCGCAGCAGCCGCCGACCACGTTCAGCCAGCCGTTCTGCGCCCAGCCCTTGACCAGCTTGGCCGTCATCTCCGGCGGCTCGTCGTAGGCGCCGAGCTCGTTGGGCAGACCGGCATTGGGATAGACGCAGAGCATGCTGTCGACCTGCGGGTTCAGCGCCTGCACGTAGGGGTGCAGCTCGGTCGCGCCAAAGCTGCAGTTGAGGCCCATGGTGATCGGCTTGGCATGCCGCACCGAATGCCAGAAGGCCTCGACCGTCTGGCCCGAGAGGTTGCGGCCGGCCAGGTCGGTCAGGGTCATCGACACCATCACCGGCAGGATCTCGCCACGCGCCTCGCCCGCCTCGTCGGCGGCGACCAGCGCTGCCTTGGCATTCAGCGTGTCGAACACCGTCTCGACCAGGATGAAGTCGACGCCGCCGTCGAGCAGCCCGTCGATCTGCTCGCGGTACATGTCCTTTACCTCGTCGAAGGTGACCGCACGGAAGCCGGGATCGCTGACCTTGGGCGACACCGAGAGCGTCTTGTTGGTGGGCCCCAGCGCGCCCGCGACGAAGCGCGGCTTGGACGGATCGCGCAGCGTCGCGGCATCGGCGCAGGCACGCGTCAGCTTGGCCGCGGCAATGTTGATCTCGCGCGCCATGCCGGTGATGCCGTAGTCGGAAAGGCTGATGGAGTTCGAGTTGAACGTATTGGTCGCCACGATGTCGGCGCCGGCGTCGAGATAGGCGTTGCAGATTTCGCCCACGACGTCGGGTCGCGTCAGGTTGAGAAGGTCGTTGTTGCCCTTCTGGTCGTGGTTGAAGGTGCGTCCGCCGCGGAAGCCTTCTTCGTCGAGCTTATAACTCTGGATCATCGAGCCGTAGGGCCCGTCCTTCACGAGGATGCGTTGCGCGCCGATCTCGCGCAGCAGGTCGGCTTTTCCAGCGCGTGTCATCGCGGACGTACTCCCAGCAGATGGCAGGTGGCAAAGGTAAGGTCGGCGCGGTTCAGCGTATAGAAATGGAACTGGTCCACGCCCTCGGCCTGCAGGCGGCGGCAGAGGTCGCCGGCCACGGTGGCCGCAACCATGCGCCGCGTTTCGACGTCGTCGTCGAGCCCCTGGAACATCTCGGCGAGCCAGGCCGGCACCCTGGAACCGCACAGGCCTGCCATCCTGGCAATGCCCTGGAAGTTCGAGACCGGCATGATGCCCGGCACGATCGGCACATGAACGCCGGCCGCCGCCGCGTCGTCGCGGAAGCGCAGGAAGTCGTCGGCGTCGAAGAAGAACTGCGTGATGCAGCGGTCCGCACCGGCATCGACCTTGCGCTTCAGATTCTCGAGGTCGGCCTTGGCATCGGTCGAATCGGGATGCTTCTCGGGATAGCCTGCGACGCTGATCTGGAAGTCGCCGATCTTCTTCAGGCCGGCCACCAGGGCTGCGGCATTCTCGTAGCCGCCCGGATGGACACTGTACTTGCCGCCCATGCCCGAAGGCGGATCGCCGCGCAGCGCCACGATGTGGCGGATGCCGGCGTCCCAATAGGCGCGTGCCACCTCGTCGATCTCGCCCTGGGTCGCGGCGACGCAGGTGAGATGGGCGGCGGCATCGATACCGGTCTCGGACTTGAGCCGCGCGACGGTCTCGTGCGTGCGCTGACGCGTCGAGCCGCCCGCGCCATAGGTTACGGAAAAGAACGTCGGCCGAAGCGGCGTCAGGCGGGTCACCGTTTCCCACAGGGTGCGCTCGGCCGCTTCGGTCTTGGGCGGCGAAAATTCGAACGAGACCTTCAGCCGCTGCGGCGCGCGGGCGGGGAAATCGGTGGGCGAAGTGCCGACGCTTAGCGGACCGGTATCGGGACTCATCGTGGAACTCCGTGCGAATGATCGGCGGCAAGGGCGGGGCGGCGCACGAGCTCGCGCTCGGCGCGCCAGATACCGGTCATCAATCGACGGCCGGGGAAGTGGATGGGCTCCAGCACATTGAGCCCGGCGCTCTTGAGCCAGCCCTGGACCTGGTTGTCGGCGAAGCCGAGATGGACGTGGGCATGCTCGCGCTTCAGCTCGACCATGTCGTGCGGCGAGAAATCGACCACCAGCACGGTGCCGCCGGGGCGCACGACGCGGGCCGCTTCGACCAGGGCCGCAGCCGGATCGTCGGCGTAATGCAGGACGTGATGGATGGTGACGACGTCGAAGCCGTCGGCCTCGAAGGGCAGCGCATACATGTCGCCCTGGCGGATCTCGACATTGTCGAGGCCGGCGCGGGCGAGGTTGGCGCGGGCCAGCGCCAGCATCTCGCGCGACTGGTCGACGCCCACGGCTTGCGCGACCTTGGGGGCCAACACTTCGAGCAGGCGGCCGGTGCCGGTGCCGATGTCGAGCAGCCGGCGCGCGCCCAGCGGCAGGTGATGGGCAAGTGCGCGCTCGATCTCGCGGTCGGCGACGTGGAGCGCCCGCAGCTCGTCCCAGCGCTGGGCGTTGTCGCGGAAGAAGCGCGCCGCGGCGTTCTGGCGGCGCTGCTGCAGGGCGTCGAGCCGGGCCCGGTCGGTGGCGATACGGGGGTGTTTGGGATCGAGCCGGCGCACGAACTCGCGCACCAGGGCGGCGTCCTCGCCGGCGGTGACCAAGCGGAAGCGGGTGAACTGACCCTCGCGGAAGCGCTCCAGGAGGCCGGCCTCGACGACCAGCTTGAGATGGCGCGAGACCCTGGGCTGGCTTTGGCTCAGCACATGGACGTAATCGCTAACCGTCAGGTCCTCGCGCGCCGCCAGTGCCAGGATACGCAGCCGTGTGTCTTCTGCGGCTGCCCTGAGAAGAGTGAGAAGGTGGTCCATGAATCATTGAATATAAGCATATCTTTATGTTAGCAAGGAGTAAAATGCAGGCCTGCCCCTGTAGCTCGCCGAGCACGGGCGGGGCGTCTTTTGGCTATTCACTTCAAACCGCAGCGGACGTGTGCAACACTAGGGCAGAATAGCGGCGGACCGAACGCCGCTTCGTGTTTTGGGGCCCAGCGTATCCGGGCCGGTGGGATGGACCAGGGTAGTGTTGATGGTCGAAAGTCTGTCTGAATCGATGAGGCGGAAGGCGCGCCGTTCGCTCGTCGCAATCGCTGTAGCCGCCACCATGATGGGCGGGTGTGCGACAAATGACACCGGCGCCACCGAAGTCTGGGATCCGATCGAGACGCCCAACCGCTTCCTGTTCTCGCTCAACCGCGCCGTCGACATCATCGCGCTGCGCCCCGTCGCCGTCATCTATCGCGACTGGGTGCCGGAGCCCGCCCAGAAGAGCGTGCGCAACCTCCTCGATAATCTCGGCGAGCCGGTGACGGCGATCAACGAGGTTTTCCAGGGCGATCCAAACCGCGCCGCCACCACCATGGCGCGCTTTCTTGTGAATTCGACCATCGGCGTCGCTGGACTGTTCGACGTGGCCACCATGCTCGGCCTCGAGCGGACCAAGGAAGACGCCGGCAAGACCATCGGCCTCTATGCCGGTGTCGAGCCGGAAAACGGCGGCTTCTATCTCATGCTGCCGGTCATCGGGCCTTCCAATGCCCGCGACGGCACCGGACTGATGATAGACTATCTGGCCGATCCGTTCCGCATCCTGACCTTCAACTTGGCCGTCGACTGGACCGCCTATCAGGCGGCACGCTACGGCATGAACGCGATCGACTACCGTTCGCGCACCATCTTCGCGCTCGACGACCTGGAAAAGAACAGCGTCGACTACTATGCCGCATTGCGCAGCGCCTACACGCAGAACCGCGCCGATATGATCCGCCAGCGGCGCGAAAAGACCGATACCAAGGGCGAATTGGAACGTCGCGACAACCTCGCTCTGGTACGCTAAGACTCCACCGTCCGAAGTCCTTTTTCAGGGAGCGAACCAGTGTCGCTGCTCGCCTTTCGTCGTGTCGCCATGCGCCTTGCCGGCGCCGTCCTCCTTCTCGTCCTTCCCGCTCTCGGCCAGTCGGCCTCGGCAGCGGATGCCTCGCAGCTCGTGCAGAGTACGGCGCAGCAGGTGATCGACATCGTCAAGACCAAGACCGGTGCCGACCGCCAGGCCGCGATCCTGGCGGTGCTGCAGGCGAGCTTCGACATGCCCGCGATGGGCCGCTCGGCGCTGGGCACGAACTGGAACAAGGCGACCGAGGAAGAACGCACGCGCTTCCTCAAGGCCGTCGCCTCGGCGGAGGCCCGTGCCTACAGCGAGCGCTTCGGCCAGTATGCTGGCCAGACGCTGACGGTGAGCAAGGTGACGCCGCGCGCCAACGGCGTGTCGATCGTCGAGAGCAAGCTGAACCAGGCCACCGGCCAGCCGATCAAGATCGACTGGGAGGTCCGCGGCGACCGCATCACCGACGTCAAGGTCGAGGGCGTCAGCATGGTCATGACTAGACGTTCGGATTTCAATTCCTACATCCAGAACAACGGCGGCAAGGTCGAGGCCCTGGTGCAGGAGCTGGAAGCCCGGGCCGGCCGCTGAATTGCGTCTGTAACGCAACCGACGTAAGCTTCCCTTGGGAGGCGTGTCGGTCGTTCCGCAGGCCGTTAGGGACGGCAGCGGATCGGAGGAGAGCGCCATGGATAGCGTACTGCTGAAGAATCCAACCGAGCCCAGATCTGCTGATTTGAGGGCTGTCGATCCCGTCTGGGCAAAAATCCGAGAGGCCGCGCAGGCTGTCGCCGCCGCCGAGCCGGTTCTGGCCGGCACGTTGCACGCCACCATCCTTAGCCAGCCCCGGTTCGAAAGCGCGCTCAGCTACCACCTGGCCAGGCTCGCCGGCACGACCGAAGTGCCCGCCGCCCTGATCCGTCAGACCTTCGACGAGGCCTTCTCCGCCGATCCCGTCATCGCCGTCGCCGCCCGTGCAGACATCGTGGCGGTGGTCGACCGCGATCCCGCCTGCACCAGCCATCTCGATCCGCTGCTCTGGTTCAAGGGCTATCACGCGTTGCAGACCTATCGCGCCGCGCATTGGCTGTGGCTGCAGGGCCGGCAGTCGCTCGCCCATTTCCTGCAGAGCCGCGCCAGTTCGCTATTCGGCCTCGACATCCATCCCGGCGCCGTGATCGGCAAGGGCATCTTCATCGACCACGGCACCGGCGTGGTGATCGGCGAGACCGCCGTCGTCGAAGACGGCGTGTCCATGCTGCACGGCGTGACGCTCGGTGGCACCGGCAAGGAGCGCGGCGACCGCCACCCGAAGGTGCGCCGCGGCGTGCTGCTGGGCGCCGGCGCGAAGGTGCTGGGCAATATCGAGATCGGCGCCTGCGCCAAGATTGCGGCCGGCAGCGTCGTGCTGGACCCAGTCCCGGCCGGCTGCACCGCGGCGGGCGTGCCGGCGCGCATCATCGGCTGCGTCGATGTGCCGGAGCCGGCGCTGGAGATGGATCAGCGGATCTAGATGACTTTGGAGCACAAGTTCCGCGGCCTCGCGCTTCACACCTGGACGGTCGACACAACGCCGCTTGAACAGGCTCTGGCGGCGGCCAAGGCCGGCGGCTTCGATGCCGTCGAGCTGCGGCGCATCGACTTCGTGCGCCATCCGAATGCGCTCGATCTCGTGACGAAGGGCGGGCTGCCGGTTGCCTGCGTCGGTGTCGAGCCCGGCTGGATCTTCTCCTCGAAGGGCGAGGAGCAGGAGCGGCTGTTCGGCGTGTTCCGCGAGAGCTGCCAGGCCGCCGTGGCGCTCGATTGCCCGACACTGATGAGCGCCATCGGGCCTGGCACCGCGAGCCTCGACGAGGCGGTCGCCAACATCCGCCGCGCCGGTGCCATCGCCGCCGGGTTCAAGTTGCGGCTGGCGGTCGAGTATCAGTTCCAGCATCCGGTCGTGAAGAGCCTCGACATCCTGCGCGATCTCGTCGCCAGGGCGGGCGAGAAGAGCTTGGGCCTGCTGCTCGACGCCTATCATCTGCAGCGCGGCGGCCGGCCCGGCGCCGGTTTCTCCGACGTGCCCGAGGCGGAGATCTTCTACGTGCAGTATAGCGACGTGCCGGACGCGCCGCCCAACGGCCCGCCGCCGGTCGACCGCCTGCCGCCCGGCAGGGGCGTCGTGCGATGGACCGATCTGTTCCGGCTTCTCGCCGCCAAGAACTACGACGGCTACATCAGCTATGAGGCGCCCAATCCCACCCATTGGGAACGGCGCGCGGCCGACGTCGCGGCCGAAGGTGCGCAGGCGACACGCGACGCCCTGGCAAAGGCTTTTGCCCGTCGGCATTGACCGGCGCCCCACGGCGCTCGATGTTCGTGCTCAAGACGAAAAGCGGAGGAACGCGATGAGCGACGTGCGCATTCTGGCGACCGGGTTCGGCTTTCCCGAAGGTCCGGTGGCGATGCCCGACGGATCGGTGATCCTGACGGAGATCCGCAACAATCGCTGCTCGCGTGTCGCGCCCGACGGCAAGGTGTCGTTGTTCTCGGCGACCGGCGGCGGGCCCAACGGCCTCGCGGTCGGACCCGACGGCGCGCTCTACCTCTGCAACAACGGCGGCAGCCGCTACGTCGAGGGCAACTCGATGGGCGTGGCGCCGCATCCCGACTACAAGCACGGCTTCGTCCAGCGCCTCGACCGGACCAGCGGCAAGATGGCCGAGCTCTACATCGAATGCGACGGCCACAAGCTCTCGGCGCCCAACGACCTGGTGTTCGACAAGGCGGGCGGCTTCTACTTCACCGATCTCGGCAAGCGATACGCCCGACAGCGCGACCATGGCGGCATCTACTACGCCAAGCCGGACGGTTCCTCGATCAAGTGCCTGGTCCATCCGTTCCTCAGCCCCAACGGCTGCGGCCTGTCGCCCGACGGCAAGACCCTCTACGTCGCCGACACCGAAAGCGCGCGGCTGTGGGCGTTCGACATCGAAGGCCCGGGCGAGCTGCGCAAACCCACCGGCAACGCCCATCACAGCGGCCGTGTCGTCGGCGCCGTCGGCAACAATGCGCGCTTCGACAGTCTGGCGGTGCTGGAGAACGGCAACATCGCGGTCGCCACGCTCAACACCGGCATGATCACCGAATTCTCGCCGGCTGGCGCCGTGGTGCGCGAAGTGAAGATGCCGGACATTTATCCGACCAACATCTGCTTCGGCGGCGCCGACATGCGCACGGCCTACATTACCCTGTCCGACAAGGGCCAGCTCGCAACCATGATCTGGCCGACGCCGGGCCTGAAACTCAACTACACTTGAGAGGAGGCTGCCATGGCGGGCAACGAACGGGCCATCATGGATCTCGACAGGAAGCGCATGCGAGCGATGGCGGCGAAGGATGTCGAGACTCTGGAGAACCTGCTGGCCGACGATCTGGTCTATACGCATTCCTCGGCGCGCCTCGACACCAAGAGGAGCCTGATCCAGGCCATGGTGTCGGGCACGACGGTCTACACCGGCGTCAAGCCGTCCGATGTGAAGGCGCAGGACCTGGGCGACACGGTGGTCCTGACCGGCATCGCGCATATCGAGGTCGTGTCGAACGGCACGCCCAACGCCTTCGGTGTCCGCTTCACCGACGTCTACACGATGCGCGACGGCCGCTGGCAAATGGTAACGTGGCAGTCGACGCGGCTGCCGGCATAGGAGACAGAAAATGACCGAGACCCAGATCGCTCCCAATCTTCCTCAGTGGATGAAGGACCATGTCGATCGCTACCTCTCGAGCGGCGGCACCGACGGTCACATGTACAAGATCACCCTGCCCAACATGCCCGAGCTCACCGTTCCGTCGCTGTTGCTGATCACCAAGGGCCGCAAGTCGGGACAGAAGTTCCTGTTCCCTCTGTTCTACGGACGTAGCGACGACAAGGGGGCCGGCGAGGGCTACTTCGTCGTCGCCTCCAAGGGCGGCGCACCGGAGCATCCGGGCTGGTATCGCAATCTGCTTGCCAATCCCGACGTCGAGATCCAGGTCGGTACCGCGAAGATGAAGGCGCGGGCCCGGATTGCCTCGGGCGAGGAACGGGCGCGGCTGTGGAAGGAGGGCGTCGTCTTCTGGCCGCCCTATGCCGACTACCAGGTCAAGGCGGGCTCGCGCGAGATCCCCGTCGTGGTGCTCGATCCCGTCACTTAGTTGGCGGTCATGCCGCCATCGATCACGAGTTCGCTGCCGGTGACCCACGCGGCGTCGTCGGAGGCGAGGTAGAGGCAGCCGGCCGCGATGTCGTCGGGCGTGCCGAAGCGGCCGAGCGGCGTCGCCTCCAGACGCTGACGCGCGACGTCGGGATTGGAGTGGCCCGGCACCGTCATCGGCGTGTCGACGAAGCCCGGATGCACCGAGTTCACGCGGATCCTGTCCCGCGCGTACTGGATCGCCGCGGCCTTGGAGAAGATGCGCACGGCGCCCTTGGAGGCGTGGTAGGCGGCATTGGCGTGCGAGCCGACGATGCCGCAGATCGACGAGATGTTGACGATCGATCCGCCGCCGGCGCGCAGCATGGCCGGCACGGCGGCCTTGGTGCCGAGGAAGACGCCGGTGGCGTTGATCTCCATGACCTGGTTCCACTGCTCCAGTGTCTGGTCGGCCAGGCGCGGCCCGGCGGTCAGGCCGGTCTGGATGTTGAGCTTGGGGTCGCGGCCCGAGATGCCGGCGATGTTGCACAGAATGTCGAGGCGTCCGTAGGCCTTCTCTGTATCGGCCACGATCTCGGCCCACCGCACCTCGTTGCGCACGTCCTGGGCCGCGAAGGTCGCCGTCCCGCCCGAACCGACGATCTCCGTTTCCATCGCTTTGCCGAGGGCGGCGTTGCTGTCGGTGAGGACGACCGCGGCGCCATGCAGGGCGAACGCCCTGGCCGTCGCGGCGCCGATCCCCGACGCGCCGCCCGTCACGATGGCGACTTTTCCGATCAGTCTCTTCCCGGGTTGCATGCTGGCCTCCTCTCGTGGCTGCGATGGGTTGGCGCCTAGGCGGCCTGCTTCACCAGTGCTTCGATCTCGAGCAGGCGCGGGTCGACCTTTTCGGGCCGCTGGCTGCCCAGCATCACGACCAGCCGGTCGATGCCCAGGTCGGCATAGGCTTTCAGCGAATCGGCCGAGGCGCCCATCGGCGGCGTGATGACGATCTCGAACTTCCTGTCGCGCTTGCGGCCGGCCTTCTCGAACGCGGCATCGAGCTTGGCCAGCATGCCCTTGGTGCGCTCGGGATCGAGATTGAAGCCGTACCAGCCGGCGCCGAAGCGCACGGCGCGGCGGAAGGCGGCATCGGCATAGCCGCCGACGACGATCGGCACGTGCGGCTTCTGGATCGGCTTGGGATCGAGCCGCATGGTCTCGAATTTCACCCACTTACCGGCGAAATCGACCACCGGCTCGGTCCACAGGCGGCGCATCACTTCGAGGAACTCGTCGCAGCGCGCGCCGCGGTCTTCCCAGCGGTAGCCGCAGGCCTCGACCTCTTCCTTGTTCCAGCCGACGCCGATGCCGAAATCGATGCGGCCGTCGGTCAGCCAGTCGAGCGTGCACATCTCCTTGGCGGTGTAGATCGGGTTGCGCTGCGGCACCAGGGCGACGCCGGTGCCGAGCCGCATCTTCGTCGTGGCGGCGGCCAGGAAGCCGAAGGTGGCGACGACGTCCAGCATGCCGCCGCCGTCGGGCACTGGAATGCGGCCGTCCTTCGAGCCGGGATAGCCGTAGGTGTTCCTGTCGAACAACGCCACATGCTCGCCCATCCAGATCGACTCGATGCCCATGCCCTCGGCGCGGCGGCCGAAGTCGCGGATCATCTGCGGCGTCGCCTGGGGCGACATGAAGGTGGCGAAGACTCCGATTTTCATGGGGCACTCCTATCTGGAAGGGATGCCGCCAGTATGCGGGTAATCGATGGCGTCAGGCCACCCCGTCCCGGTCAGTCCTTACGGTGACGCCGGCCGTGATACCAGAGACCTGCGGCGAGCAGCATCGCGGCGACGGCTGCCGCCGCCACGACGAACATGAAAATGATGTCGTTGAATTCATAGGCCACCGCGCTGATCCCCCGGCCGGTTCGCGTGAGAGCGCACCCTTCCGCAGCGGGGCGGCCGCGTCGTGTGACCAACGCATGACCGTACGCAGCTACCGACGGTGGTGAGGCCGAACAGCAGCATGCCGTTCAGCGCCTCGAGCGCGCCCATCATCTGCCAACGCGCTTCAAGGCTGACCTGGTCATGGCCGTAGGTGGTAAGCGCCCCCAACGGATGGAGCATCGCCGATTTGTTGTCGGCGATGGCGCCGGTGATGCGGTAGGCCGCCGCCCAGACGGCAGCCTCGACGATGTGCAGGCCGGTCACGAAGATCACCGCGATGCCCACGACCCCGGCGAAGGTGGGCACGAAATGACGGTACGACTTGAAGCCGTGCAGCGCGCTCTCGACACTCTGCGTGAACAGCGCGAGGCGGAAGACGTGGATGACGACGTTGAGCGCGATCAACGACACGCCCCACGCCCAGTCGCCCCCTCCACTGCATGTAGTCGAAGGGGTTCAAGCTGTCCTTTGGAGCACGTTTGGGGCCGCTAGAAACACCTCATGCTTCCCGGCTTGGATTTTGCTAATCTGGGCCGGAGAAACGCGTAGGGGCGCGGAGCATGAGGGAAGCCGGCGACGATCTTCAGTCGACCCAGTCCGAGGTCGACTACGTCGTCCTGCCGGCCGGCCGGAAGATCGGCCGGTTCGAGGTCGTGTCGGTGCTCGGCCAGGGCAGCTTCGGCATCACCTACCGGGCGCGCGACCTGCAGCTCGGGCGCGACGTTGCCATCAAGGAATACCTGCCGGCGGCGCTGGCGATCCGCAGCGACGGCACGACGGTGCGGCCGCGCTCGACGGCGACGGCCGAGGACTTCCTGTGGGGCCGCGAGCGCTTCGTCGAGGAAGGGCGGACCATCGCCACGTTGCACGACGCGCCGGGCATCGTGCGGGTGTTCGACTTCCTGGAGACCAACGGCACCGCCTACATCGTCATGGAGCTGGTGCGCGGCGAGACGCTCGACGCGCGGCTGCGCCGCGACGGCACGCTGGATGCGGCGGCGGTCGAGCGCATCCTCGGGCCGTTGCTGGCCGGCCTCGAGCAGGTGCACGAGGCCGGCTTCCTTCACCGCGACATCAAGCCCGGCAACATCCTGCTCGATGGCCGGGGCAACCCGACACTGATCGACTTCGGGGCGTCGCGGGCGGCGATGGCCAACCGGACGGTGGCGATGACGGCGATCTTCACGCCGGGCTATGCCGCGGTCGAGCAGTTCACCTCGGCCAAGCAGGGCCCGTGGACCGACATCTACGGCGTGTCGGCGACGCTCTATCACGCGATCACGGGCAAAGCGTCGCCGAGCGCCATCGAGCGCATGCTGGACGACACCTGCGCGCCGCTCGCGCGTCTGGCGCCGGCCGGGTTCCCGGCCGGGCTTCTGGCCGGTCTCGACGCCGGCCTGGCGGTGCGCGCCGCCGAGCGGCCGCAGTCGATCGCCGCCTGGCGCGACGTGCTGAGCGGAGGCGCCGCCACCGTTGCGCTGGCACGGCCGACACGGGCAGCGAAGGCCGCTGAGGCTCCGGCGCCGCGAAGCAAGCGGGCGCTGTGGATTGGGGCAGCGGCCGCGACGGTTCTGCTGTTGGCGGGGGGTGGCTATCTGGCGTTCGAGCCAGGCAAGTCGAGCGCGCCGGCACCGGCAAGCAGCGCGGCGGGAGATCGTCAACGCATCGAGCAGGAGGTCCGGCGGGCCCGCGAGGCGCTGGCCGCTGCCGAGCAGGCGTCCCAGCGTCAAGCCGATCAGGACGCCAAGGAGGCCGCCGAGGCCGAGGCCAGGCGCAAGGCCGCCGCCGAGGTGGCCGACAAGCAGCGTGCCGACGAGGCGGCGCGGCGCCGGGCGGCGGCGCAGACCGAGCAACAACGCCAGGAGGCTGAAGCGGCGCGGCAGAAGGCCGACGCCGAGGCGCAGGCCCAGCGCCGGGCGGACGCCGAAGAAGCCAAGCGCAAGGCCGACGCCGAGGCCGCCGAACGGGCGCGCATCCAGCAGGAGGTTACGAAGGCGCGCGAGGCTCTGGCGCAGGCCGAGGCGGCGCGCCTGCAGGCCGAGGCAGAGACGGCACGCTTGCAGGCGGCGGCCGAAGCGCGGCAGAAGGCCGATGCCGAAGCGGCTGCCAGGGAGAAAGCCGATGCCGAGGCGCGGCAGAAGGCCGATGCCGAAGCGGCGACCAAGGCGAAGGGCGAGGCCGAAGCGGCAGCGAAGCAAAAAGCCGAGGTCGACGCCGCGGCCAGACTGAAGGCCGATGCCGAGGCCGCCACCAAGCAGAAGTCCGACGACGAGCTGCGCAAGGCGGGCGAGGCGGCGGAAGCCACGCTGCGGCTCTCTGTCGTGGACCGCCAGCGCCTGCAGGTGGCGCTGACCGCGCTCGGCTTCGACACGCGCGGTGCCGACGGTGCCTTCGGTCCGCGCTCCCGCGAGATGCTCGCGGCATGGCAGCGCCGGCAGAACCAGCCGCCGACGGGTTATCTGACGGCGACGCAACAGCAGGCGCTGCTGCGCGAGGCGGCGCCGGCCATTGCGAAGTACGACGACGACCAGAAGAAAGCCGAGGAGGCCAAGCGGAAGGCCGAGGAAGAAGCGAAGGCGCGAGCGCCGCAACAGCCGCCGGCGGCGACGGCACCGGCACCCGCCGCGGCGCCCGCGCCACAGGCCCCGGCCGGTGGCCGGGACGGGCTGTGGTTCGGCGCGATCGACTGCAAGCAGTCCGGCCGGCAGTCGGTCCAGGGCAGCGTATCCAACGGCAGCGGCCGCCTTTCGGGAAACAACCTGCAGCTGACACTCACCATCTCGGGCGCCTCGGCCTCCGTCGTCGTCAGCGCGCAGCAGCCGGGCGGTCCCTCCGGCCCGCTGTCGGGTGAGCTGCGCGGCCGCAGCGTCTATGCCAAGGGCTCGCTGCCGCGCTTCGGCGGCGGCCAGGACGAGTGCAGCGTCAGTCTAGTGGGGCCATAGGGGAGAGGCAGCGATGTCCGATCAGGTCCGGTTCGCCCGGCTTGCCCGCCTCGGCGGCTCTGGCGTTATGGCGTGGCTTGCCCTGGCAGCGACGGCGTTTGCGCAGTTGCCCAAGCCCATGAAGGAATCCGACCTGAAGGCAGCAGGCGCCAGGCAGCTGTCGGGACCGGAGATCCGCAAGCTGCTTATCGGTAACACGAGCTATGTCGTGCTCCTGAAGAATCTCGGACCCGGGAACACTGGTAACGTGATCGCAAACTACTATCGCGACGACCGCGTCCGGGTCCAGAAGTTCGAGCGCGGCGGGAAGACCGAGTCGAACTGGTGGATCGACGGCAACAGCCGATGCGTCGAGGAAAGGGTGGCCGTACAGGGCCATCTTTGCTCCACCGTCTGGGACCTCGCCGGGACGTTGTATCTGTGCCTGCAGCCGGCCGGCGACTGTCCGATGTCGTTTAGGAATGCGCCCGGCAATCCGGAGGGGCTGTGAGCCGCGTCTCATCGACCCCGTGGCCGTCTGCAGTGCTTGCGGCCGCGATCCTGTTCGCGGCATCCGGCCTCGCCGTCCCGGCCCTCGGCCAGATCCCCAAACCGACGATGGAGAGCGAGATCAAGTCCGCTGGCGCCCGCCGGATCGCAGGCGCAGAGCTTCGGCGAATGCTTGTCGGGAATACCGGCTACCATCTGGTCTTGCGAAATGAATCCACGACGAAGACCGGCGACGTTGTCGTGGGATGGTTTCGCGACGAGCGGACGCGGATCGTGCGCCGTGCCAACGGCGCCAAGATGGAGCTTGTGTGGTGGATCGAGGCCGACAACATGTGCCTGGAGCAGCGCTTCCTGAACGCCGGACACCAGTGCTACGCGCTGTGGGAGGGCGGCGGGGTGATCTACCAGTGTCATCAGCCGGCCGGCGACTGCTTCGTCGCCCTGCGCGTTGCGCCGGGAAATCCGGACGGATTGTGAGAACGATGCCGCTTCGGACTGTCCTGGCCGCGCTGGTGCTGGCCGCAAGCCTTGCGGTTCCGGCCGTGGCGCAGTTGCCCAAACCGATGAAGGAGAGCGAGGTCAAGGCAGCCGGCGGCCGTCAGGTCCCGGGCGCCGAACTGCGGCAGAAGCTCGTCGGCAACACGGCCTACCACCTGTTTCTGCGCAATATCGCGAACTTGAGGACCGGGGACGTTTCGGCGACCTGGTGGCGCGACGGCCGGTCGAGAGTGCTGCGCGGGCCGAAGGGCGGCGGGATCGAAGGCGTGTGGTGGCTCGACGCCGACAGCCTCTGCGTCGAGCAGCCTCTCGGCGGGATGCCGCACCAGTGCTACTCGGTCTGGGAATTGCGCGACACGACATATCAGTGCGTCCTGCCGGAGGGCGACTGCATCGTGTCGCTGCGCTTCGCACCCGGCAATCCGGAGGGGCTATGACAAGAACGTTGTCGATATGGGTACAGTCGGCGGTCGCGGGCCTGCTCGTGACGGCGAGCCTGGCAGCGCCGGCGCACGGGCAGATGCCCAAGCCGATGCTGGAGCGCGAGGTCAAGGCTGCCGGCGGCCGGCAGGTTCCGGTGGCCGAACTGCGCCGCGCGATCGTCGGCAATACCGTCTACGTCCTGCTGCTCCGGAGCATCGCGGGCTCGCCGGCCGGCTCGGTCATTCCGGCCTACTACCGCGACGAACGCGCGCGCGTGCAGTGGCTGCCCGACGGCCGCAAGCTCGAATCGAACTGGTGGTTCGAGGCGGACAACGTCTGTGTCGAGCAGAGGAACCAGAACCGCGGCCATCAATGCTGGTCGGCATGGGATTTCGCAGGGACGCGCTATTTCTGCCTGCAACCCGCCGGCGACTGCTTCGTCGCTGTCCGCTACGCGCCCGGCAACGCCGAGGGATTGTAAGCGCGGGTTTCATCGACGAAGAGGGGGACAAAGACATGAGGGACGTACGGAAGATCACGCGGACGTTTATGGTGTTAGGGGCGCTCGTGCTCGGGGGCGGCCTTACGGCGCCGGCAGTGGCGCAACTGCCGAAGCCCATGAAAGAGACCGAACTCAAGGCGGCGAATGCTCGGGTCGTGGCGGGCTCCGAGATACGAAAGCTGCTCCTCGGCAACACGAGCTACCTGGTCTTTCTGGCCGACGTCGGCCAGGTGAAAGCCGGCGCGACGGTTCCGATGTTTTATCGGGACGAGCGGACGCGGGTGCAGCTTCTTCTCAACAAGGCCAAGCAGGAGGCGAGCTGGTGGATCGAGGGCAACAATGTGTGCCTCGAGCAACGCACCTTGAACGTCGGTCACAGCTGCTACTCGATGTACCAGACTTCGAGTGGCTACTATTCCTGCCTCCAGCCTGCGGGGGACTGTCCCTACCTGACGCGGGTCGTGCCGGGCAATCTGGAGAATCTGTGATCGATGTCGGGTTTCATCGAATGAAGAGGGAGGCGAACATGAGCGAGTCCAATAGCGGGCTCCGGGTCGGCTGGATCATGGCGTTGGCAGTGCTGTTCTGCGGCGGAGTTGCGACTTCGGCCGCGGCTCAACTGCCGAAGCCCATGACAGAAAGCGAACTCAAGGCGGCGAACAGCCGCGCGCTCTTGGGTCCCGAGATACGGCAGGTGCTCCTCGGCAACACGAGCTACCTGGTTTTTCTGGCCAATGTCGGTCAAGTGAAGGCCGGAGCGACCGTCACGACGTTCTATCGGGACGAGCGGACGCGGGTTCAGCTTCTTCCGAACAAGGTCAAGCAGGAGGCGAGCTGGTGGATCGAGGGTAACAATTTGTGCCTCGAGCAACGCTCCGTGAATGTCGGCCACAATTGCTACTCCATGTACCCGGCGTCGGGTGGCTACTACTCCTGCATCCACCCGGCGGGGGACTGTCCGACCCTGTCGCGAGTCGTGCCGGGCAATCCGGACGGGCTCTGAACGAGCATCTTGCGTTCGGAGAATAACTCAGCTCCGAACCAGCGGCTTGTACTTGATGCGGTGCGGCTGGTCGGCGTCGGTGCCGAGCCGGCGGTGCTTGTCGGCCTCGTAGTCCTGGTAGTTGCCCTCGAACCATTCGACGTGGCTGTCGCCCTCGAACGCCAGCATGTGGGTGGCGATGCGGTCGAGGAACCAGCGATCGTGGCTCACGACCACGGCGCAGCCGGCGTATTCGACCAGCGCCTCTTCGAGCGCGCGCAAGGTGTCGACGTCGAGATCGTTGGTCGGCTCGTCGAGCAGCAGGACGTTGGCGCCGCTTTTCAACATCTTGGCGAGGTTGACGCGGTTGCGCTCGCCGCCCGAGAGCTGGCCCACCTTCTTCTGCTGGTCGCCGCCCTTGAAGTTGAACGAGCCGCAATAGGCGCGGCTGGAGATCTCGCGTTTGCCGAGCTTGATGATGTCGAGGCCGCCCGAGAGTTCCTCCCACACGGTCTTGTTGGGATCGAGCGTCTCGCGGCTCTGGTCGACGTAGCCCAGCTTGACCGTCGGGCCGACCGTGAAGGTGCCGGTATCGGGCTTGTCGGTGCCGGTGATCATCTTGAACAGCGTGGTCTTGCCGGCGCCGTTGGGGCCGATGACGCCGACGATGCCGCCTGGCGGCAGCTTGAAGGAGAGGTCGTCGATCAGGAGGCGGTCGCCGAAGCCCTTGGAGATCTTCTCGGCGGTGATGACATGGTTGCCCAGCCGCGGCCCGGCCGGGATGACGATCTGCGCCCGGTCGAGCGTCTCCTGCTTGTCCTCTTCGACCATCTGCTCGTAGGCCGCGATGCGCGCCTTGCTCTTGGTGCGCCGGGCCTGGGCGCTCTGGCCCATCCACTCGAGCTCGCGCTGCATGGTGCGGCGGCGTGCGTCGGCGGTCTTCTCCTCGAGTTCGAGCCGCTTGTCCTTCTGCTTCAGCCAGGAGGAGTAGTTGCCCTCCCAAGGGATGCCGGCGCCGCGATCGAGCTCGAGGATCCAGCCCGCGACATTGTCGAGGAAGTAGCGATCGTGGGTGACGGCCACGACGGTGCCGGGGAATTCGGCCAGGTGGCGCTCCAGCCAGGCCACCGACTCGGCGTCGAGATGGTTGGTCGGCTCGTCGAGCAGCAGGATGTCGGGCTTGGAGAGCAGCAGCCGGCAGAGCGCCACGCGCCGCCGCTCGCCGCCCGAGAGCACGTCGACCTTGGCGTCCGACGGCGGGCAGCGGAGCGCATCCATGGCGATCTCGACGGTGCGGCCGAGGTCCCAGCCGTTGCCGGCGTCGATCTTCTCCTGCAGCTCGGCCTGTTCGGCGATCAGTTTGTCCATGTCGGCGTCGGGGTCGGAGAAGGCGTTGGACACCTCCTCGAAGCGGGCCAGCATCGTGGCCATCTCGCCGGCGCCGTCCATGACGTTGCCCAGCACGTCCTTGGTCTCGTCGAGCCTGGGCTCCTGTTCGAGGAAGCCCACCTTGACGCCCTCGGCGGCCCAGGCCTCGCCGGTGAAGCCGTCGTCCTGGCCCGCCATGATTCTGAGCAGGGTCGACTTGCCCGAGCCGTTGAGGCCGAGCACGCCGATCTTGGCGCCGGGCAGGAAGGACAGCCAGATGTCCTTCAGGACCTGCTTGCCGCCGGGGAAGGTCTTGTTCAGACCCTTCATTACGTAGATGTACTGGTAAGAAGCCATGGCGAGCTTGTAGCGACCCCGTCGAACGGGTTCAATGCGTCAGGAACCTGCACGCATGCTCGCCGAACCCACCGTCCTGGCCCTGTCCTTGGCCTATCTCGGCCTGCTGTTCGCCGTGGCCTATATCGGCGACCGCTACGCCCGCGACTGGTCGGCCAGTTCGGTGGCGCCGGCCGTCTATGGCCTGTCGCTGGCCATCTACTGCACCTCGTGGACCTTCTACGGCGCGGTCGGTCGCGCCGCCACCAGCGGCATCGACTTCATCTTCATCTACACCGGCCCAGTCGTCGTGGTGGTCCTGGGCTATCCGATGCTCGCCAAGATGGTGCGCGTGGCCAAGCGCCACAACGTGACCTCGATCGCCGATTTCCTCGCCTCGCGCTACGGCAAGAGCCGCGCCGTCGGTGTCAGCGCCACGCTGTTCGCCACCGTGGGCGTGCTGCCCTACATCGCGTTGCAGCTCCAGGCGGTGTCGTCGTCTTTCGGCACCATCGCCGAGCCGACCCAGGGCGTCGCCGGCGGCGTCGTGCACACCGATACGTCGTTGATCGTCGCGGCGTTGATGGCGGTGTTCACCATCCTGTTCGGCGTGCGCAACGTCTCCGCCTCGGAGCAACACCGCGGTATGATGCTGGCCATCGCCTTCGAATCGGTGGTCAAGCTGCTGGCCCTGCTGGCGGTCGGGCCGTTCGTCCTCTGGGTGCTGTTCGACGGACCGTCCGACCTGATCGCGCGGGTCGCGCAGGCGCCGGCGATCGCCGAGCGGATCACCCACGGCGGCTCGCCGCTCGGCTGGATCGTGATGTCGCTGCTCTCGGCGATGGCGTTCCTCTGCCTGCCGCGCCAGTTCCATGTCGCGGTCGTCGAGCACGGCCATCCGGCCAGTCTCAAGACGGCGCGCTGGCTGTTTCCGGTCTATCTCGTGCTGATCAATCTCTTCGTCGTGCCGATCGCCGCTGCCGGCCTGCTGCTGCTGGGACCGCAGGCCAGTCCCGATCTCTACGTGCTGCAGTTGCCGCTGGCCAACGGCGAGGGCTGGCTGTCGGCTTTCGTCTTCATCGGCGGCCTGTCGGCGGCGACGTCGATGGTGATCGTGGCCTGCATGGCCTTGTCGGGCATGATCGGCAACGAACTGGTCATGCCCTACCTGCTCAGGCGCCCAAATTTGGGAGGGGCCGGCGTCGCGCGCGAGATGGGGCCGCTGGTGGTGTTCGTGCGCCGCGTCGCCGTCGTGCTCATTCTCATGGCGGGCTACGCCTACGAGCGCATGATTTCGGGTTACCTGCCGCTCGCCTCGATCGGCCTGATCTCGTTCTGTGCCGTCGCCAACCTCGCCCCCGGCCTCGTGCTCGGCCTCTACTGGCGCGGTGCCCACCGTTATGGCGTCGTAGCGGGACTGGCCGGAGGCTTCGTCGTCTGGCTCTACGCGCTCCTGCTGCCGACCTTGCACCAGAATGCCGGCGCCGCTCGGGTGGCGCCGCTGAAACCTTACCTGCCGGCGCCGCTGTCCGATCTCGATGCCGTGGGCCAGGGTTTCGTCGTCTGCATCCTGGTCAATGCCGCCCTCCTGATCGGTGTCTCGCTGCTGTCGCGGCCGATCGCCCGCGACCGCGAACAGGCCAGCTCGTTCGTGCTGGGGGCGGAACCGGAACAGCCGGACCGGCAGGCGCCGGCCGATACCGCGCGCATCGAAGAGCTGCGCGAGCTGCTGTCGCGCTTCGTCGGTTCCGAGCGCGCGCTTCGGGCGCTCTCCGGCGAACGGCTGTCGATCGAGGTGGCGCTGTCGCGCGCCGAACGCATGCTGTCGGGAACCCTGGGTTCGGCCTCGGCCCGCATCATCATCGCCGCCTTCGGACGCCGCGGCCGGCTGCTGCCGCGCAGCGCGCGCGCGCTGATCGACGAGGCCTCGGAGGCGATCCGCTACAATTACGAGATCCTGCGCAACACGCTCGACCATGTCGGCATGGGCATCGCCGCCTTCGATCGCGAGGGCCGCTTGGAGATTTTCAACGACCGCTTCACGACCCTGCTGTCGCTCGACGACGATGCCGTCGCGGTCGGTGCCGCGCCCCATCAGTTCGGCGCCGCCGCCGACGTCGTGGCATTGCTGCGCCGGCCCGAGGCGCCGCAGACGCACGAGATCGCCACTCGCGAGGGCCGGGTGATCGAACTCCGGCTCGATCCGCTGCCCGGCGACGGTTTCGTCGCCACCTGCAACGACGTGACGGCGCGCGTCCATACCGCCCAGGCGTTGCGCGAAAGCGACCACCAGTTGCGGCAGTCGACGGAGACCCTGGAACAGCGCGTGATCGAGCGCACGGCGGAACTGGAAGCCAGCCGTGCCGAGGCCGAGGCCGCCAATCTCGGCAAGACGCGGTTCATCGCCGCCGCCAGCCACGATCTGCTGCAGCCGCTCCATGCCGCGCGCCTGTTCACGGCCGCGATGATCGACCGCGATCCCGGCAACGATCTCGGCGGCAAGATCGACACCAGCCTCGGCGCCGTCGAGTCGCTGCTCGATGCGTTGCTCGACATCTCCAAGCTCGATGCCGGCGCCTTCAAGCCGGAGAAGCGGCCATTCGCCTTGCAGCCGCTGTTCGAATCGCTGGCCACCGCCTTCGCGCCGGTTGCCGCCCGCCGCGGCGTCGAGCTGGTCGTCGTGCCGACGCACGCCTTCGTGTCGACCGACCCGGCGTTCCTGCGCCGCATCCTGCAGAATCTGTTGTCGAACGCGCTGCGCTACGGCCGGGTCGAAGGCCGGCCGTCGCGCGTGCTGCTGGGCTGCCGCCGGGTCTCGGGAGAAGGCGGGGCCGAGGAGCTGCGCATCGAGGTCAAGGACAACGGGCCCGGAATCGCGCCCGACAAGCAGGTCGTCATCTTCGACGAATTCGTTCGGCTGCAACCCGAGGACGAGGCGCCGCGCGAGGAGCGGGGCCTCGGCCTCGGGCTCGCCATCGTCGACCGCATCGCGCGCATGCTCGACCTGCCGGTCGGCCTCGCCTCGGCGCCAGGTCGCGGCTCGACCTTCTCGGTGATCGTGCCGCGCGTGCCCGCGGTGGTGGCTGCCCCCATTGCGGCGCCGGCACCGCAGCCCACGCTCGCGATCGTGGCCGAGAGCTTCGTGCTCTGCATCGACAACGAGGCGCGCGTGCGCGAGGCGATGGCGACCCTGCTCGGCGGCTGGGGCTGTCGCGTGGCGATCGCGGCCACCCAGGCCGAGGCCCTGGAGCAGGTGGCGCGCGCCGGCCGGTTGCCCGATCTCGTGCTGGCCGACCTGCATCTCGACGAGGGGCCGGACGGGCTGGACGTCGTCGATGCGCTCCGCCGGGCCTGGGGGCGCGACGTGCCGGCGGCCCTCGTCACCGCCGATCGCGATCCGACGTTGCGCTTCCGGACGCGGGCGCGAAACGTCGAACTGCTGCACAAGCCGGTGAAGCCGGCGTCGCTGCGTGCGCTCCTGCGCATGCGCGCCCCGGGCGCCGATGTGGGAGGGGGCCGGCTTACGGCCTGACCGGCTCGGCCGCGGGAATCGCGAGGCCGCGCGCCTCGATCACCGCCTGGGTGCGCGAGCGGACGCCGAGCTTGCGCAGGATCACCGTCACATGCGCCTTCACGGTCGCCTCGCCGACACCGAGCTTGTGGGCGATCTGCTTGTTCTGGTCGCCCTGGACCATGAGGGCGAGCACGCGCCACTGCTGCGGCGTCAGTTGTGCCGCGCGCTGCGCGAAGGAGTCGATTGGGCCTGCCTCGGGCGGCGCGAATATCTCGCCGCGCAGGACCGCGCCCACGATCCGCGCGATCTCCTCCAGCGACGCCGACTTGTCGATATAGGCCGAGGCCCCGAATTCGTAGGCGCGCCGCACCACGGCCGCCTCGCGGGCGGCCGACACGACGATGACCGGAACCGCAGGATGGCTCGAGCGGATCAACGCCAAGCCGGTGAGCCCGTCCATGCCGGGCATGTCGAGGTCGAGCAGGACGGCGTCGGTCTCGGGCTCGCGCTCCAATGCCGATAGCGCCTGATCCAGCGTGCTGGCGGTCGCGACCGTGGCACCGGCAAAGCTCTGACGCAGCGCCGTGCCCAGTGCGTCGCGCACCATCGGGTGGTCGTCGGCGACCAGGAAACGTTCGGCACTTGCCATTCCCAAAGCTTGACCGCGCAAGCCCGGCAGGGTCAAGGCAGATGCCGCCGACGTCATGTCGTGTGGCTGGAGAGGTCCTGTACGAGGGCGGCCGTGTCGAGCCGCCGCGGCAGCCGGTCGTTGAACGAGATCAGGCCGAAGGTCATCGCTGCACCGAGAACGGCGCGCTCTTCCGGCAGGTTCTTGGAATGGACCGGCGCCTTGCCGTGGATCATGGCGCCGGTCTTGTAGCCCATGGCCTTGAGGTCGAGCGGCCGCTCGTCGGAAATGCCGCCGAAGCGGGCGAGCAGGGCGGCAAGACAGTCGCCCCATCCCTCGGGACGATGCGCGGGATTGGGGTATTCGCCCAGAATGTCGGCGTAGACTTTGACCAATGGCGGATCGAGGCTTTGGCCGGCGGCGAGATGGGCACGCACCATGAAGACCATGTCGGCGGCGATGGCGGCAAAGGACTCCCAGCGACAGATGGCGAAGACTTCGTTGAAGCCTTTGTCGCCGAGTACGTGCTGACCGTACCAGGCCAGCGTGTTGCGCGAGAACTCATACGTTGCGCGCTGCGCGAGGTAGGAGGCTTCGCCGCTCACGAACCGGCGGAGCGCCGGTTGCGTGGCGATCCGATTCGGGAAGAATCGCTCCTTGAGCTGCTGCAACATGTGAACTGCCTATCACGCCGATTTATCCAGCCCATTCGACTAAAGTATAAGTCGCCGCACATTGTATGCATACAACCGCTCGTGTAGTGAAATAAGGCAGTAAAGCGACCAAGCGCCCGAGAAGCGCTGGCGATGGGGAAACGCGAAGCCGGATTTCAGCGGCGTTCATACATCGCGGCAGCGACTCGAGCGTTCCCAACAAGGTCGATTGGAGGGAGCGGACAATGGCCGAAAAACGACTGACGGGCGAGCAACAGGCCGCCTACTGGCACAAGACGCGGAACCTCATGTGGGTGATCCTCGCCGCATGGTTCTTCTTCAGCTTCGTGATTCATTTCTTCGCGCCGCAGCTGAACACCATCCGGATCATCGGTTTTCCGCTGGGCTACTACATGGCTGCCCAGGGATCGTTGATCGCCTTCGTCCTGATGTGCGTGTGGAACGCCAGAGCCCAGGACAGGATCGACAACGAATTCGGCGTCCAGGACGAATAGCAGGTTAGGGGAGAACGACCATGGCAGCGATGCAAGGCGGGTTTCTCGCCAACCTCGGCAAGGTCTACGGCATCTACACCGGGACCTTCGTCGGTTTCACTATCTTCATCGGCATCCTCGAGTTTGCCGGCGTGCCGAACAGGATCCTGGGATATCTGTTCATCTTCCTGACCCTCGGCGTCTACGCGCTGATCGGCTGGCTGGCCCGTACATCGGAAGTGAGCGAATACTACGTCGCCGGTCGATCCGTGCCGGCCTTCTACAACGGCATGGCGACGGGCGCCGACTGGATGAGCGCCGCGTCGTTCATCGGCATGGCGGGCTCGCTCTATTTCGGCGGCTACGGCGGCCTCGCCTTCGTGCTGGGCTGGACCGGCGGCTACGTGCTGGTGTCGATCCTGATGGCGCCGTACCTGCGCAAGTTCGGCCAGTTCACCGTGCCGGACTTCTTCAGCGCCCGTTACGGCGGCAATCTCGCGCGTGGCCTGGCCGTGGTCGTGCTGATCACCGCCTCGTTCACCTATGTCGTGGCCCAGATCGTGGGCGTGGGCATCATCACCGCCCGCTTCCTCAATATCGGCTTCGAGATCGCCTGCTTCGTCGGCCTGCTCGGCATCCTGATGTGCTCGATGCTGGGCGGCATGAAGGCGGTCACCTGGACCCAGGTGGCGCAGTACATCATCCTGATCATCGCCTACCTGATCCCGGTCACCGTGCTGTCGGCCGAGGTCACCGGCGTCCCGATCCCGCAGATCATGTACGGCCAGGCGCTCGAGAAGATCTCGGTGTTCGAGAAGACCCTTGGCGTCTTGCAGCCGCACACCGCGGCCTTCGTCGATGCCCAGGGCAAGTACAGCCCGGTGGCGATGTGGAACTTCTTTGCCCTGATCCTCTGCTTGATGGTCGGCACGGCGTCTCTGCCGCACATCCTGATGCGCTACTTCACCACGCCGTCCGTCAAACAGGCGCGCGACTCGGTGGCGTGGTCGCTGTTCTTCATCTTCCTGCTCTACTTCACGGCGCCGGCCTACGCGGCCTTCGCGAAGCTGGAAGTTTACCAGTCGGTGATCGGCCAGCCGATCGCCCAGCTTCCGGCGTGGGTCTCCTCGTGGGGCAGCATCGGCCTGGTCGGCGCCTGCGATGCCGCCAACGCCGCGCAGATCTTCAAGCTCTGTGCCGGCGTGAAGGGCAATGCCGACGGCATCCTGCAACTCTCCGAGTTCCGCTTGCACACCGACGCGGTCGTGCTGGCGACGCCGGAGATCGCGGGGTTGCCGTACGTCATCTCGGGCCTGGTCGCGGCCGGCGGTCTTGCCGCCGCGCTCTCGACCGCGGACGGGTTGCTGCTGGCGATCGCCAACGCCCTCAGCCACGACATCTACTACAAGATGATCGACCCCAACGCCGACACCAAGCGCCGCCTGGTCATCAGCCGCGTGCTCCTGGCGTTGGTGGCGATGGTGGCGGCCTACGTGGCCGGTACCCTGGGAGCGGACATCCTGTTCCTGGTGTCCTGGGCCTTCTCGATGGCGGCCGCCGGCCTGTTCGCAGGCCTGGTGCTCGGCATCTGGTGGAAGCGGGCCGGCGATGCCGCCGGCGTCGCCGGTATCGTCGCCGGCTTCGGCCTGTGCATGTTCTTCCTGGTCGGGACCGAGTTCTACGGTCCATGGGTCAAGGCGACCTTCGCCTGGATGGGCGACATCAACATCGTGAAGATTCGCGGGCGCGATGTTGCCTATATCTGGGGCATCAACAACATCTCGGTGGGCATCTTCGGCATCCCGACCGCGTTCCTGGCCATGTTGATCGTGGGCTACATCTCCAAGCCGGCATCGCGCGAGATGCAGGACTTCATCGACTCGATCCGCATTCCCTCGGGGTCGGTTCGCAATGCCGAAGCGGCACATTGATTGCCGCCATCACGTGATCTAGGGAAGGGCGGGGTGCAGACCCCGCCCTTCCTGTTTTGGGGTCGATGAACCAAGCCGATTTCTTCTGGGGCTACCTGCCCTTCTGGATCGTGAACTACGGCCTGTCGCTGGTCGCCTGGGCCTGTGTCGGGCGCTGGGCACTGTCGTTCTTCATGCCGGCGGTGCAGCCCCGGAACTACATCTGGCGGTCCTTCGTGTGGCTCACGGAATGGGCGGTCGTTGCCGCACGCTTCATCTCGCCGAGTTCCATAGGTCCGCGCTGGATGCCGCTGGTGGCCTCGTTCTGGGTCTTCTGGCTGCGGCTCGGCATCTACTTGGCGATGGCCGGAGTCGGCATGACCCCGCGGCTGGCGGGCGGGGCCTGAAATGGTGAAGCATCAGGTCTTCGCCCTGGTCCTGGGCCTTGCCGTCTTCAACGGCATCTTCTCGCCGCTCGTCCAGCTGGTGGCCGCCTACAGCTTCATGTGGGCGCCGCCGTGGCTGCCGGCGGACCCGTCCATCACTTTCTACCTGTCGAGCCTCATTCTCTCCACGACCACGCTCCTGCTGGCGGGCATCCCCGTCGCCGTGCTCGAGCACCTCCTGCCGGCGTCGCGCGAGGCACCCGGGCCGAACTGGATCTGGGCGCTGGCGTGCCTGGTCCTGTGCTTCCCGGCCTTCATTCGGCTCTTGCTGATGTCAGGCGTGGCGCAATAGCCTCTCCCCCAAGGAGGCGCGATGGACCGCATCGAGTACCTTGCCGATCTCACCGTCAAGCGCGGCTGCGGCTTTGCCCTGCTCGCGATCGGCACCATCATGCTCGGCCTCTCCTACGACCTGGTGCTGTGTTTCAAGTCGGGCGCGATCCTGGGCGCGCTGCACGGTTCGGTGCTGGGCGTGTTCGCCTACAATGCCCCGCGCTGGAATCATCGTTCCACGGAATTGTGGACGCTCCTGAACAAGGGCGCCGATCTGCCGCCGGACTACCCGCCCGAGCTCCTGCTCGAAGTGTTGCGCAAGACCTACACGCGCTATGCCGAGTACAGCGGCGTTATCGCGTTGGCGTTGAGCATCGTCGCGGCAATCGTCTGGATCGTTCGCTAGGACGCTGACTTCTTGTGTGAGCGGCCATGCTGGCATTGCCAGCAGCCCAGTGGAATCCGCGAGGCTGGTTTGCAATCTGTGATTCACAAGTTCAGCCGGAATCGCCCTATGTTTTCGCTATCCTAAAAGGCGTTCGTGCCACCGGAACTCCCTCCGGCGTGCCCCAAAAGCTCTTCAGAGAGCGCTGCGCCTGACATGGTCCTGACCATGCTTCCGACGACAAAGAACGAGACCCAAAGAGCAAACTGAGCCGACGACGAACGTCGGCCCCGGCGACCGGTTTGCAGCGGGATTCTGGACAGGTTTCTGGACAGAACTTGTTACATTCAGGCGTCCACAAATAATGCGAGAAGGCCGTGCAAACACGGCATCGAATGGCCCTCGCACCCGTGAAAACGGGTGGGGACTTAGGCGGGGACTCGGGCAGGGAGTTTGCCCTCAGCCGTCCATGATCCATGTCGCGCCGGAAGCGGCTGCGACGTCCCGGACCTTGGCGAGGAGATTCGGGCCGACGGGGATTCCTTCCTGCCGGCGTCGGGCTGCCGTGCGGCGCTCGGGGTCGCCGGCGACGAGAACGGGCCGGGCAGGATCGGCGGGCTTGGTGGCGCGCAGCGTCTCGCAGAAGGCGGCCACGTCGGCGCGGAAATCGGCGGCATCGCGGAACAGGCCGGGGTCGAGGGCCAGGAGGAAATGGCCGATGTCCATGGTGCCGGGTTTCCTGGTGTGCAGCGGATCGGTCACCATGGTGGCGCCGGCGAGGGCGGAGGAGAGGATGTTGACCATGGCGCTGAGGCCGTAGCCCTTGTGGCTGCTGCCCTCCGGCGTGCCGCCGAGCGGCGTCATGAAGCCGCCCTTGCCGACCTCGCGCGGGTCGGTGCTGGGCGAGCCGTCCGCCTTGACGAGCCAGCCGACCGGCGTCGGCAAATTCTCGTTGGCCTTGTTGCGGATTTTTCCGGCGGCCACCGTCGTCGTCGCCATGTCGAGGAGGAAGGGCTCGCCGGGAAGGCCGGGGGCCGCGAAGGCAATGGGATCGGTGCCGAGGCGCGCCTGGGCGCCGAAGGTGGGCGAGACCTGGATGCCGCTGGCCGAGGTGGCGACCATGCCGATCAGGCCGGCTTCCACCGCCATCAGCGCGTAGAAGCCGCAGGCGCCGAAATGCGCGGAGTTGCGCACGACCGCCACGCCGATGCCGATGGTCTTTGCCTTGTCGATGGCGAGCTCCATGGCGCGCCGCGCGTTGGCGTGGCCGAGACCGCCGCCGCCATCGACGAGTGCCGAGACCGGGGTTTCGCGCGACACGGTGGGCTGGGCGCGCATGTCGATCTTCCCGCCACGCCGGCGCTCGTCGTAGGTCGGGATCATCGAGATCCCGTGCGTGTCGATGCCATGCAGGTCGGCCCAGCTCATGATCTCGGCGGTGCTGGCGGCGGTTGCTTCGGGCATGCCCCAGGCCCGCAGGATCAGTTCGAGCTGTTTGCGATGGGTGACATAGGATGCGGGCATCTCGATCTTCCGTGTTGGCGAGCGCGACACTTAGCCTGCTATGTTGCGACCAACATGGCAACGAGCCCACCTATTCGCCGCATGGTCGTCGGCATCACCGGAGCCTCGGGAACGGTCTACGGCATCCGCGTGCTGGAAGCGTTGCGCGCGATGAAGATCGAGAGCCATCTGGTCGTCTCCAAGGCCGGAGACCGGACACGGTCGCTCGAGACCGACGTGTCGGCGACGGCGCTCCGCGCGCTCGCCGACAAGGTCTACGCGTCCGAGGACATTGCCGCGGCCATATCGAGCGGGTCGTTCCAGACGATGGGCATGATCGTGGCGCCGTGCTCGGTGCGGACGTTGAGCGAGATCGCCACCGGCGTGACCTCCAGCCTCGTCTCGCGCGCGGCCGACGTGTGTCTCAAGGAACGCCGGCGCGTGGTGCTCATGTTTCGCGAGACGCCGCTGCACGCCGGACACATCAGGAGCATGCTGGCCGTCACCGAGATGGGCGCCATCGTGGCCGTTCCGGTCCCGGCCTTCTATACGCGCCCGCGCACGGTCGACGAGATCGTCGACCATTCGGTCGCCCGGGCCCTCGACCTGTTCGGCCTCGACACAAAGACCTTTCCGCGCTGGACCGGGCCGTCCGGCCTCGCGCCCAGGAGGAGATCCGCCTCATGAGTTCGAAGAGACGCTCTCTCAGGGGCGGCGAACGCGTGCGGGTTGGACGGCGGACGCTCAGCGTGCCGGGCGTGCCCTCGATGACGGATCCCGACCGGCCCGCTCGGGAGAGCGTGCCGGATGGCGGTTCCGATCGACCGCCGGCAGTCGACCGAAACGCGGTCCAGTATCTCGACCGCGTGCGCGCCATCTACCGTCCGACGGGCAGCGACGAGTTGACGCCGGGCCTCGAGCGCTTCATCGGCAGCGAGGACGTCTTTCGACACTTGGGTGAAAGCGACGTGGCATCGCACCGAACGCAGGCAACGATGCAATACCCGCCGCATTGGCCTCGCGGCGTCACCTCGGTGCCGATCCGCGATCTGGAAATCCTGGAGATCCTAGAGGACCAGGACATCCGGGCGGGCTGACGCCGGATTGTCTCTGTACATCCGCCTCGAGCGGTTGGTAGTGGGGTCAGTCAGCCGCCAACCCGTCTCAGGCTGGATTTCCCTGCTAACAGGGAAATTAGCAGCGATTTCTTGGCGGATTTGGCTAGCCGGTCTCGGCCCCGCCCCGAGTTCTCTCGTTTTTCCGTGGGTCGGCCCAATGCGGGCCGGGTTGTGAACAGGGAATTTGAAAGACCGGAACAGGGATTGGCAATCCAAGGAGCAGGGACTTGGCACTTTGATCGCTCAATGTCGCGCTGTCCGCGGCAATGGTATTGAGCGAAGGCCTCCGCCAGACCCAAGGATTCGCCGAACCGTCATGAGCCAGCCTGCCCGCCACGCGACCGGCCCCAACGGACCTTCGCCGCTGCCCGACGAGACGACCGTCATTCGCTGGAAAGAAGAAGCACGGACCTGGTTCGCCATCCTGCGCGACCGCATCTGCGCCGAGTTCGAGAAGATCGAGGACGAACTCGCCGGCACCCATGCCGGGTTGCCGCCCGGCCGCTTCGTCCGCAAGGACTGGAAGCGCGAGCCCGGCGTCAACGTCTCGACCGTGTTCGGTGAGTTCAGCCCGGAGTTCCGGAGCCAGATCCCCGGCGCCGCCGAGGACCCGCGTTTCTTCGCCTCGGGTATATCGCTGGTGGCGCATCCGCGCTCGCCCAAGGTGCCGGCGGTCCACATGAACACGCGGT
>JAESGK010000193.1_pt1 | contig 44704 bp, 32 predicted proteins | sample 9269681 | NCBI WGS metagenome assembly JAESGK01 (sample SAMN14515347, study PRJNA621673) | algae metagenome | isolation source: Timaviella obliquedivisa GSE-PSE-MK23-08B and co-occurring heterotrophs from... | place: USA: Grand Staircase Escalante National Monument, Utah | collected 2006-08-15
TCTGCGGATGCTCAGGCTCGTCCAGATAAACCCGGAAACCCTTCCGCGGCACGCTTCCGCGACGCTGCTATCGCGTCAGCATGGCAAACCGTCGAACCCTCAACACGGTGAGATATCCGGGCTAGCAACGGCAGAGCGACAGGAGAAGAGCATCGCCGGTGTTTGCCGGCCGCAAAATGCATTGATTGGGCGGCATCTTGTGCATAGCATTGGTGCAAGGCTCCAGAAAAAGGGGCCATCGCTTCGCGGTAACGTGGGCAATAGGGATCAGCCGGCCGACCAGGACGGCACAAGGAGGAAACATATGACTTCCAAGAAGGTCAATCGTCGTCGCTTCGTGGCCGGCACTGCGGCCCTGTCGACAGCCATGGTCGCTGCACCTTTCGTGCGTGGCGCCTACGCCGCCGGCCAAGTCTCGGTGTTCTTCTGGGACCATTGGGTGCCAGCCGGCAATGTCGAGATCAAGAAGCAGGTCGCTGCGTGGTCGGAGAAGGCCAAGGTCGAGGTCAAGGCGGACTTCATCACGTCACAAGGCCGGCAGAACGTTCTCACCATCAATGCCGAAGCGCAGGCGCGCCGCGGCCACGACATCGTCACCATCGGCAACTGGAACGTGCGTGACCACGCCGACAAACTCGAGCCCGTCGATGACGTGGTCGGCAAGCTGGTCGCCAAGAACGGCGAGGCCAATCCGGTCGCCAACTATCTCGGCAAGGAAAAGGGTAAGTGGGTCGCCGTGCCGACGAGCTGGGGCACCCAGAACAAGGGCCCCGCCGCCCGCATCAGCATGATGAAGGAATTCGCCGGCATCGACGTCGTGAAGATGTATCCGGCAGCGGCCGTGCCCGAGACGGCCGAAGCCAAGGCATGGACCAACGAGGCGATGTTGAAGGCGGCCGAAGCCTGCTTCAAGGCTGGCAAGCCGTTCGGCATCGGGCTCGGCACCACGGCCGACAACGTCGACACCCAAGGATCGCTGATGGCCTCGTTCGGCGCCGAGCTGGTCGACGTCAACGGCAAGATCCAGATCAAGTCTGCCGCGGTTCGCGCCTGGCTTGAGTATGCCCAGAAATTGACGAAGTTCGTGCCGCCCGACGCCCAGAGCTGGGATGATTCGTCCAACAACCGCGCCCTCATCGCCGGCAACTCGTCTTTCATCTACAACCCGCCGTCGGCTTGGGCCGTCGCGGTACGCGACGCCCCGGCCATCGCCGCCGACACCTGGCACTTCCCGCCGCCGTCGGGTCCCAAGGGCAGATTCGTGCCACACAGCATGAACTTCTGGGGCATCTGGCAGTTCGCGCAGAACAAGCCCGCGGCCAAGGAGCTGATCGAGTTCCTGATGCAACCCGACAATGTCGATGCCCGTAGCACCGCGGTCATGGGCTACGATCTGCCGCCGTTCGCCAAGATGGCGGAGTCGAAGGTGTGGGACAAGATCGGGCCGCCGGAGGGTACCGTGTTCAACTATCCGGTGAAGAAGGAGCACCACGCGGTGCCCCATCTGGCACACATGCCGGCGCCTCCGGAGATCGCGGTGCAGATCTATAACCGCGGCACGGCGTCGACCATGGTGGCCAAGCTCAAGGCCGGCGAGTCGATCGACCAGGTCATCGCCTGGGGCAACAAGGAGCTCGAGGGCTTCCTCTAACGGGAAATCCATTCCGGCCGGTGGCGGCAATGCCGCCCCGGACCGGGTGCATCTGACACGGAAGCGCCCGGCAGACGGCCGGGCGCCCAGGGACCTTGCGAGGAGGCACGCGTGGCCAACAGCACAATGGTAGTCGGATCGGCTGAGATTGCGGCGCCGCGCCGCATCGGCAGCCTGAAAAGGCTGGCGCGCCGGCGGTCGACGACCGCGCTTCTGCTCTGCCTGCCGCTCATCCTCCTGATCGTCGGCCTGAAGGTCTATCCGACCTTCTACGCCATGTTCCTCAGCCTGCTCGACCGCAAGATGGTCAAGTTCGTCGGGCTCGACAATTTCATCTTCCTGCTCGACCGGCCGTCCTTTCAGCTGGTCATCTTCCAGTCCTGCCTGTTCGCCGTCACCGCGGTGATCATGAAGGCCCTGCTGGGGTTCATCCTGGCGCATCTGATGCACAACATCCGCGGCAAGAACCAGCGCATCTGGCGTGGCCTGCTGCTGGTGCCGTGGGTGATTCCGCTGTCGCTGTCGACGCTCACCTGGTGGTGGCTGTTCGACCCGTCCTATTCGGCGTTCAACTGGACGCTGAAGTGGCTCGGCTTCGAGTCCATCTCTTTCCTCGGAACCACCTGGAACGCCCGCATCGCGGTGATCCTGGTCAACGTCTGGTTCGGCGCGCCGTTCTTCATGATCATGTACCTGGCGGCGCTGAAGTCGGTGCCCGAGCAGCTCTACGAGGCGGCGGCGATCGACGGCGCAACCGCGTGGCAGAAGCTGATCTTCATTACGCTGCCGATGATGCGCAACATCATCCTGATCACCGTGCTCTACAGCCTGATCGTCACTTTCGCCGATTTCGACATCGTGCGGATCCTGACCAACGGCGGTCCACAGGACTCCACGCACCTGTTCGCCACCTACGCCTTCAATGTCGGCATCGAGTCGGGAAACATCCCGCGCGGCGCCTCGGTCAGCCTGTTCATGTTCCCGATTCTGGCGACGCTCGCGTTCTTCGTGTTGCGCGACGTGCTTCGCCGCAGCAAGGAGATCTCGACGTGACCAGCATCGTGGCACCGGCGCCTGCGCAAACGCCGAAGGCCCGCACCGGCAGCCTCGAGCGGCAGCGCCGCTGGGCGTTGCGCGGCAGCTATGCCGCGCTCAGCGTCTTCGTGGTGATGTTCCTCATACCGCCGTTCTACATGATCATGACGAGCCTGAAGTCGTCGGCCGAGATCTCGGCGCAGAAGGGCAATCCATGGATCGCGCAGAACCCGACCTTGGACAACTTCGTCTACCTGGCGACCAACGAACAGTTCCAGCGCTATTTCTTCAACTCCGTCTGGGTGACGACGCTGGTGGTGATCCTCAGCATGACGATCGCCATTCTCGCCGCCTTCAGCCTGTCGCGCATGGGCTTCAAGGGCAGCCAGGTGATCTCCACCGGTGTGTTCCTGACCTACCTGGTACCACCATCGCTGCTGTTCATCCCGTTGTTCCAGGTCGTCGGCAACCTCGGCCTGATCAACAACACCTGGGTGCTGGTGCTGCTGTTCCCGACGCTGGCGGTGCCGTTCTGCACATGGATCATGATCGGCTACTTCAGTTCGATTCCCAAGGAACTGGATGAAGCCGCGTTGATCGACGGCGCCAGCTATCCGCAGATCCTGTTGAAGATTTTCATTCCGGTGGCGCTACCCGGCATCATCGCTGCCACCATTTTTGCCTTCACGGTCGGCTGGGGTGCCTTCCTCTATCCGCTGGCCTATCTCTATAGCGCCGACCAGGCGGTGCTGACGATCGGCATCGTCCGCGAGCTGATCCGGGGCGACGTGTTCGCCTGGGGCACGATCATGGCCGCATGTGTCATTGGGGCGGCTCCACCCGTCATCATCTACACGTTCCTGATGGATTACTATGTCGCCGGCCTGACGGCGGGCGCAACGAAGGGATAGACGGCATGTCGCAGGTTTCGATCCGCAAGATCGTCAAGGAGTACGAGGGCGACGTCCAGGCGGTAAAGGGTATCGACCTGGAGATCGACGATCACGAGTTCGTTGTGCTCGTCGGCCCCTCCGGCTGCGGCAAGTCCACGACGTTGCGCATGATCGCCGGGCTCGAGGAGATCACCTCCGGTGAAATCTGGATCGACGGCGACGTGGTGAACGACGTGCCGCCCAAGGACAGGGACATTGCCATGGTGTTCCAGAACTATGCGCTGTATCCGCACATGAGCGTGTTCGAGAACATGGCCTTCGGCCTGAAGCTGCGCAAATTTCCCAAGGAAGAGATCAAGCGCCGTGTCGACGACGCCGCCAAAATGCTCGACATCCAGATGCTGCTCGATCGCAAGCCGAAAGCGTTGTCGGGCGGCCAGCGCCAGCGCGTCGCCATGGGTCGCGCCATCGTGCGCAATCCCAAGGTGTTCCTGTTCGACGAGCCGCTCAGCAACCTCGACGCCAAGCTGCGCGTCCAGATGCGCACCGAGATCAAGAAAGTGCACCAGCTCGTCCCCACCACGACCGTCTATGTCACTCATGACCAGGTCGAGGCGATGACGCTGGCCGATCGCGTGGTGGTGATGAACCACGGCGTTATCGAGCAGGTCGGGACGCCCAACGACCTCTATCATTCCCCGGCCACAAAGTTCGTGGCCGGCTTCATCGGCTCGCCGGCGATGAACTTCATACCCTGCCAGCTCGAGCAGGCGGCGGGCGCGCTCCGTATTCGCCTCAGCGATACGCTCTCCTTCCCAGTGCCGGCCGAGCGCACGGCGCGCTACGCCAGCCATGCCGGCAAGGCCGGCCTGGTGCTTGGCCTCAGGCCCGAGCACATCGCCGAGACGCGCCCGCACACCGAGCCCAACCAGCACGATTTCGACATGAAGATCGACGTCGACGAGCCGATGGGCATGGAGACGCTGGTCTACTTCACCATTGCCGGCTCCGATATCTGCGGCCGGGTCAGTCCCAATGCCGGCGCCACGGCGGGGCAGGTCATGAAACTTCGCGCCGACCTCAGCAACATGCATCTGATCGACGACAGCACCGGCAAGGTGCTCTAATAGTCCGATCGAAGCGTTAAGGAGAAAATCGATGGCTACGTTGACGGGCAAGGTCGCCTGGGTGACCGGTGCCGGCTCGGGTATTGGCCAGGCGGCGGCTATTGCGCTGGCCAAAGAGGGCGCGACCGTGGTCCTGACCGGCCGCCGCAAGGCGCCGCTGCAGGAGACAGCGGCCACGATCAAGAAGGCAGGCGGCAAGGCCGACGTACAGGCCGGCGACCTGATGAAGGCCGCGTCCGTCACCAAGATCGCCAAGGCGATCGACAAGAAGTACGGCCGCTGCGACATCCTGGTGAACAACGCCGGCCTCAACATCCTCGAGCGCCAGTGGGCCAAGCTGACGCCGGCGAATGCCCAGCTCGTGATCGAGGGCAATCTGTCGAGCGCCTTCTACTGCTCGACCGCCGTGCTGCCGATGATGCGCAAGAACAAGGGCGGCGTGCTGATCCACACCTCCTCGATGGCCGGCCGTCACCCTAGCCTGCTGAGCGGGCCGGCCTACTCGGCGGCCAAGCACGGCGTGGTGGCAATGAGCCACACGATCAACATGGAAGAGTGCGTGAACGGCATCCGCTCCTGCGCCCTCCTGCCAGGTGAAGTGGCGACGCCGATCCTCGACAAGCGGCCGGTGCCGGTGACCAAGGGGGAGCGGGCGAAGATGGCGCAGTCGGAGGATGTCGGCGACCTGATCCGCTACGTCGCCTGCCTGCCGGCGCACATCTGCATCAACGAGGTCTGGATCACGCCGACCTGGAACCGCGGCTACGTCGCCAGCCTCGCACGCGGCAAGTCCTGACATGCCCACCCTGATATGACTGTCACCCTCAAGGCGAAGGCACTCGAGGCCTTCGTCGCGGACATCTTTGCCTCGGCCGGGTGTTCGCAGGAGGAGGGCGGCCGCATCGGCCGCTACCTCGTCAGCGCCAATCTTTCCGGCCACGACAGTCACGGCGTCGTGCGCGTGCCGCGCTACGCCATCCAGAAGAAGAACGGCACGGTGGTACCCGACGTCACGGTCGAAATCGTGGTCGACACGCCGGTGATCGCCGTCGTCGACGGAAAGTACGGCTTCGGCCAGACGGTGACGCCGCAGGCGGTGCGCATCGGCATCGAGAAGTGCCTGAAGAACGGACTCTCGGCGGTGACGCTGCGCAACGCGGGCCATGTCGGTCGCGTCGGCGACTGGGCCGAGATGGCGGCCGAAGCCGGCCTGGTGTCGATCCATTTCGTCAACGCCTCGGGCAGCGTGCTCGTGGCACCTTATGGAGGCGTCGAGCGGCGCTTCTCGACGGCGCCCTATTGTGTCGGCATTCCGCGTCCCGGCGCGGATCCGCTGGTCCTCGACTTCGCCACCTCGATCGTGGCCGAGGGCAAGGTCCTGGTGGCGAGCCAGGGCGGCAAGAAAGTGCCCGACGGCGCGCTGATCGGCCCCGACGGCAAGCCCAGCGCCGATCCGCACCTGCTCTACGGTGATTTTACGCCGACCGGCCCGCGCGATCATGCCAAGGGCACCGGCGCCATCCAGGCGTTCGGCGACCACAAGGGTTCCGGCCTCGCCTTCATGTGCGAGATGCTCGGCGGATCGCTCAGCGGCAATGGCGCGACCGATCCCAGGCGCGGCCGCTTCGCCAACGGCATGCTGTCCTTCTACGTCGATCCCAGGGTGTTCGATCCCACGGGCTTCTTCCCCGGCGACATCGCCAGGTACGTCGACTTCGTGAAGAGCTCGAAGCCCGCCGGCGCCGGCGGCGAAGTGCTGGTGCCGGGCGAGCCGGAGCAGCGCATGCGGGTCAAGCGGCTGGCCGACGGCGTGCCGCTGCCCGACGACACCTGGGCCGCCATCGTCGACACGGCGCGCTCGGTCGGTCTCGACGAGCGTCGCATCCAGCAGGCAACGATGTAGCAGACGGCGATGGTGATCGGCTGGGGGCGCGCGACTCCAGTCGCGCGTCATGGCTTGTCACAGAGAAGATCGCGCCACTGGAGTGGCGCGCCCCCAGCAGGAGTTTGTCTACCCTCTACTGACTCGGCGTGCGCCGGAGCCGGTGGAACGGCCCGGCGACCGGGTCGTCGAAGGCCAAAGTGGCGGTATAGTCGCTGCGCAACATGCGGTGGAGCGCCGCCAGCCGCGCGCTGTCGGCCACCATGCCGGTCTCCGTCTCGAGCTGCTTCTGCTCCATCGACCACAGCCGGGCCAGCAGCACCTCGTAGCCGAGCGCCAGCGCGTGATCGATCTGGCGCCTGAGGTCGGCGACATGGGCTTCGGTTGTCCATCCGGGATGGCGCAGCACCTGGCCGGTGAAGCCGATCCACTTGAATTTCGGTAGCGGCTGCGGCGCAGGGCCAAGCGTGTCGGTCCCCGGTTCGGCCGTTCCCCAGTGCAGCGAGGCGTAGATCATCGCCCAGTCGAAATCGTGCAGCACGAACACCGTGCGCGCCGGATCTGCCGCCTTCTCGAGGCGCTCGATCGCCTGCTGCCATCTGCCGTCGAGGCCGCGCAGCGGCGCCAGACTCCAGACGTTGTAGGCGATCAGCGCCACCGTGAGGCCGGCGAGTGCCGCGACGCCCCGGCGGCCCCAGCGCTTTTCGGCGGCGAGCAGGACCAGCATCCAGCCCGGCGTCAGCCAGGCCATGACGTTGATCTGCATCTGCGGGTCCTGTGGCTGGGAATAGAGGTTGAACACCGAGCCCGCCACGAAGGTGACACCGAACACGGTGGCGAGCGCCACGGCGCGGCTGTCGTCGCGCGCGCGCCACAGCATCGGCACGGCTATCGCGGCGATGGCCAGCATCCAGACGGTGGCGGTGTAGCGCCAGATGTCCCAGCCCGGCATGCCGGGGATCGCCGCCACCCCGGCGCCCAGCAGATAGGCCACCATGCCGTCCCACAGATAGCCGACCTTGGGCCAGGTGAAGCCCGCCCATACCGAGTTCACGGCCTTGCCCGTCCACAGCAGATCGATCGGCCCCGCGGCGCCGTCGTGTCCCAGCGACACGAGCGCGGCGGCGCAGGCCATGGCCAGCATGGTGGCGAGGAAAAGCCCGATCCACGCAAACCGCAGCGCCGGTCGCCGCTCGCACAACCAGAGTGCCGCCAGCATCGCGGGCAGGGTGGGAAACATCAGTCGCCACTCGAACAGCCAGGCGAGGCTGAAGAGCGCCGCGACCGCCACGACCCGCGCCGTCGTCGGCCGGGCGAACCAGACGGCGCCCAGCGCCATGGCCGCGAACAGCAACGTGTAACCCGGAAAAATGTCCTCGTTCACGATGGCGAGGAACATCACGAAGCTGGACGCGATGTGGAACAACGCGGTGAGCAGCGCCACCAGCCGGTCGCCCGTCACCGCGCGCGCCATCAGATAGACCGCACAGACGCAAAGGCTGGCGCTCACCGCATTCAGTAGCGTGATCTGCCGCCTGGGATCGCCCGCGAAAACGCCCAGCAGGTCGAGCACCCGGCAGAGCGCGCCGTAGACCGGGTAGAAGAGATAGTTCGCGGGGTAGAGCGGCGCCGAGGCGGGATCCGTCACCCAGGGTTTCAGCTCGAGGCTCTTGAACACGCCGTTGCCGGTGAGCCCGCCCTGGGCATTGTCGAACCACAGGATAAGGGCGATCAGCAGAGCGCTGCCGCCGACGGCCAGCAGGGCGAGATCGGCGGCGCGGCCGCCCCTCGGGGAAGATCTGGTGGAGTTGTCGGCGAAGACCACGCCCGCCTCTACCTCTTCTGGGGAAGCGTATCCGATTCGGCGCCACCGCGGGCGTGATCCTGTGGAGCGCGCCCGAACATCGGCCGGCTTTCCGGAAGCTCGGGCCTTTGCTGGCCCGGGGATTTCGGTCGGGTGTCCGAGCGATAAAGATAATAAGCAAAGCCGCCGGCGGCGGCGAGAGCGGCAAGGGCCAAGGCTTCGTACAGGGACATGATCCAGCATGTACCGTGGGACAGGGCTGCTGGCGAATGGGGGATGATCGCCATCCGCCAGCTCTCAGATCGATGCTACTCGTTTCCGATGCCCCGGCCGGACGAAGCCGACCAAAGGTAACGCCGCGGAGGGGAAGGGGTTGCACGGGTCGGGCCATTCGACTATCTGTCGCCGTCCGCCCTGGCTCCCTTCGTCTAGAGGCCTAGGACGTGGCCCTCTCAAGGCTAAAACACGGGTTCGAATCCCGTAGGGAGCGCCAAGGCGGAAAGCCCACGATACATGAACGGTCAGGCGGGTTTGCGACCCGCGATCCGCGACAGAACGCCGGGCACGAACGGGTGGACGGCGACGTCGGCGAAGCCCGCGTCGGCAAGATAGCCCTTCACCTCCGATTCGGTGTGGGCGAGGCCGGTGCTGTGCTGGATCGCCTCGTTGAGACCCCAGAGGGCGGCGGAGAGCGGCCCGCGCCGGTCGTCGTGCAGCGTCTCGCCGATCAGGTGCATCTCGCCGCCGGGCACGAGCGCCGCGAAGGCCTTGCCGACGACGAGACGGATCAGGTCGGGCTCGTATTGCGGCAGGTTGCTCGCCATCATCACGACATCGACGTTCCCGGGAAATTCGGTGCGCGTGAAATCGCCGGGCAGCGTGGTGACGCGGTCGGCTGCATTGTTGGCCGCGATATATTCTTCGGCCACCACCGTGACCGGCGGCAGGTCGAGCATGATCGCCTCGAGGCCGGGGAACGTTTGCGTCGCCACGATGCTGTAGGCGCCCGAGCCGCCGCCGAGATCGAGCAGCAGCTTGCGGCCGTTCAAGTCGACGCTGCGGCTGAACAGGCGGGCGGCGCCCATGCCGATCGAGTAGGTGGCGGCGTGGTAGCGCCTCGCGTCCTCGACCGTAAAGTCGACATAGGCGCCCAGCCGGTTCTCCTCGGGATTGCGGAGCCGCCTAGAAAGTTCGCCGAACGCCGCCCAGCGCGGCTTGGTGAACAGGATCCACGGCCCGGCGTAGCGTTCGCTGTCCTTCACCAGGAAGCGTTCGACGTCGGCGGCGTTGGCGAAGCGGTCACCGTCGCGGGTGAGCAGGGTCATGGCGACCAGGACGGTCAGCAGGCGCTCGGCATTGCGTTCGCTGATTCCCACGGCCTTGGCGACGCTGGCGATCGTGTCCTGGCCGTGGGCGATGGCGGTGAAGACCTCCAGTTCGACGGCGGCCATCAGGGCGGCGCTTTCCCAGTAGGCCTGCGCCATCTTCTGCAGGCGCGTCGTATCGAGGCGCGGTTTTTCGGCCATCTGGCGTTTCCTCTTTTGTTGCCGGAGCATAGCGCGCGGGCCTAAGCTTGCGCCTCGCCTGTTTCCGCCGGGAGGAACCGCCCATGGACATGCACATCGCCCAGGATCTGCCGCTCACCGGGATCGACGTCGGCACGCTGCCGCCCGCCGAGGGCGAGGCGGTGCTGCGCCGCCAGCTCGCCGCGGCCTACCGGCTGGTCGATCATTTTGGCTGGACCGAGCTGATCTACGGCCATCTCACGGCGCGCGTGCCGGGTGAGCAGCCGCACTTCCTGATCAACCCGTTCGGCCTCAACTACGACGAGGTCACGGCCTCGAACCTGGTGAAGATCGACCTCGACGGCAACATCATCGGCAAGTCCGACTATCCCGTGAACTACGCGGGCTTCGTCATCCATTCGGCCGTCCACATGGCCCATGCCGCGCGCCACAAGGTGGTGATGCACACCCATACCCGCGCCGGCATGGCGGTGTGCGCGCTCAAGGAAGGGCTGCTGCCGATCTCGATGGCCGCCACGACCTTCCACAACAAGCTCTCGTATCACGACTACGAGGGCCCGAGCCTCGATCTCGACGAGCGCGGTCGCCTGCTCGCGAACCTGGGCGACAACCAGGCGATGATGCTGCGCAACCACGGCATCCTGACCACCGGCCGCACCGTGCCGGAGGCGTTCATCCGGCTCTATCGCCTCGAGCGCGCCTGCCAGATCCAGCTCGATGCCGGGGCGGCCGGCACGCTCAACATCCTGGGCGACAATCTCGCCGCCAAGTCGGGCGCAGATGTCGATGGCTTCTCCGAAAAGGGCGGCGGCGCCATCGGCGACCTCGAATTCGCCGCGCTGATCCGCAAGATCGACAAGACCGATACGAGCTGGCGGCACTAGACCTGGGCTAGCGGATCGTCAGGGGCGCAGCTTGTAGAGCGCGCGCAGCGAGCCGCTGGGCGCCTTGATGTCGGCGATGCGCCAGCCGGCCGGCGTTTGCTCCAGCTCGATCGACAGCCGGGTCGCCTTCCCGAGATTTGCGAAGGTGACGGTGGCGGTTGCCGCCTTCGTGCCGTTCGGGACGACGGCAATGGCGAGATTGGTGATCTCCCAATCCTGCGCATCGACGAACGGGTCGCCATCGAGAAGCGGTACTTCCCGGCGCCGGGCGGCGGCCGTGGCGTCGGCCTTCATGGCGCGCGCGAGGTCGGGGGCGAAGAAGCGGTCCGGCTCGTCGTAGTTCTGACCCGGATAGTTCTTGTCCAGGTACGGTTTGTAGATCGCCTTGAGGAACGCCTGCGCCGAGGACTGCTGCGCGAGGGCCAGGCGCGGCGCTGCAGCCGCTCCGGCAGATGCCAAGACGACGGCTCGTCTGAGGATTCCGAATGACGGGCTTGTCACAATTTTGCCTCCATGGCCGTCATATTGGCCGAGTAATTTCCGATAAGCCCATGTTTTCCATGGGAAATTAGCGAACTGTCACAACCTCTTGAGACTCATCAGGATTATCGCATTGCCTAGGCAACATGGCGGTGATGCTGTATTGTGCAAATCTGCATCTCTCCCATGAAAAAAAGTACTCACAACAGGGCGGTCCGGTCGAGGCGGAGGCGTCGGGCGGTCACTGTCGTTGCCGCATTCAGCATCGCTCCCGCAGCTGCGGGGACGGCGCTCGGCCAGACATGGAATTATGGCGGCTCCGACTACGGCACCGGCGCCAATTGGGTCGGCGGTCTCACCCCCGGCGCAGGCGATACGGCGACGTTCAACTCCGGTGCCGGCACCCAGCCGATCGTCGGCGGCAATTTCACGATCGGCACGGTCGACCTGACGGCAGGAACGCTGACGATCGGCGGTGGGCAGACCTATACCGTCCAGTCCGCCTTCAACCTCGGCACTGCCTCGGTCCTGGGCAGCGGTACGCTGCAGCTGGAGGCCGGGTCGACGCTGACCGCCACCGGAACCGCGGCCGTTGCGCCGGCGATCTCGGGCGCGGGCGCCACGGTCGCCAACGGCACGAGCCTCACCTTCACCGGCAACAACACCTATTCGGGCACGACCACGATCTCGGCGGGAACGCTGAACGTCGGCAGCGGCGGCACGACCGGCACGCTGGGTACGGGCAGCGTGGTCAACAACGCCACCCTGGTGTTCAACCGCTCGGATGCCGCCATCGCCGTCGCCAACGACATCTCCGGCACAGGTGCGCTGACCAAGAGCGCGGCCGGGACGAACTCGACGCTGACCCTCACCGGAACGAACAGCTACAGCGGCACGACGACGATTACCGAGGGCATCCTGCAGATCGGCTCGGGTGGCACGACCGGAACGCTGGGGACGGGCGGCGTCGTCACCACCGGCGGTACCCTGCGCTTCAACCGCTCCGATGCGCTTTCGGTCTCGGGCGTAATCTCCGGCACCGGGACGGTGAGCCAGTTCGGTGCCGGTACGACCACCGTGACCGGCGCCAACACCTACACCGGTGCGACCACGATCACGACGGGTGCGCTCAACATCCGGAACAACACGGCGCTGGGCACCACGGCGGCCGGCACGACCGTCTCCAGCGGCGCGGCGCTGGAGGTCCAGAACAACATCACGGTCGGCGCGGAGGCGCTGTCGCTGAACGGCAGCGGCATCTCGGCCGGCGGCGCGCTGCGCAACATCTCGGGCACCAACAGCCTGGCCAGCGCGATCACCCTGGCCGGGGCCACCCGTATCAACTCCGATGCCGGCACGCTCACCCTGAGCGGCGCGGTGGGTGGGGCCACGCAGAATCTGACGGTCGGTGGCGCCGGCAATACGACTCTGTCCGGCGTCATTGGCACGACGACCGGCACCTTCACCAAGGACGGTGCGGGCACGGTCACGTTGTCGGGCGCCAACACCTACACCGGCGCCACGACGATCTCGGCGGGCGTGCTGAACATCCGTAACGCGACCGCCCTCGGTACGACGGCGGGCGGCGTGACGGTGACTGGCGGGGCGGCGCTCGAGCTGCAGAACAACATCACCGTCGGCGCCGAAGCCCTGACGCTCAACGGCACCGGCGTGGCCGATGGCGGCGCGCTGCGCAACATCTCGGGCACAAACGTTTATGGCGGCGCCATTACCCTCGGCAGCGCCGCCCGCATCAACTCCGACGCCGGCACGCTCACTCTCAATGGCGCACTCGGCGGTGCCGGCCAGAATCTCACTGTCGGCGGCGCCGGCACCCTCACTATCGCGGGAGTCGTCGGCACCACGACCGGCACCCTCACCAAGGACGGAGCGGGCACGACGAACCTGACGGGCGCCAATACCTACAGCGGCACGACGACGATCTCGGCCGGCACGCTGAGCGTCGGCGCTGGCGGTACGGTGGGCACGCTGGGCGCCGGCGCCGTCGTCAATGATGCCACGCTACAGATCAACCGTTCGAACGCCATTACGGTGGCCAACGAAATTTCCGGCTCCGGCGCCCTGACCAAGCTCGCGGCGGGGGTCGCGACCTTGACCGGCACCAACACCTACACCGGCACGACGACGATCTCGGCGGGTACGCTCAACATCGGCGGCGGCGGCATGACCGGCACGCTGGGAACGGGCGGCGTGGTCAACAACGCGACGCTGACCATCGATCGGTCGGACGCGGCCATCACGATCGCCAACAACATCTCCGGCACCGGTGCATTGACCAAGAGCGCGGCGGGAACCAACTCGACGCTGACGCTGACAGGGACCAACAGCTTCAGCGGGACGACGACCATCACCGAGGGCACCCTGCAGATCGGCGCCGGCGGCACTTCGGGCACGCTGGGCACCGGCGTCGTCGTCACCACCGGCGGTACGCTGGCCTTCAACCGCTCCGACGCGCTTTCGGTTTCGGGCGTGATTTCCGGCACCGGCGCCGTCACCCAGATCGGCGACGGCACGACCAGCCTAACCGGCGCCAACACCTATTCGGGGACGACGACGATCTCGGCCGGCACGCTCAGCGTCGGCGCCGGGGGCGCGACCGGGGCGCTGGGCACCGGGGCCACCACGAACAACGCCACCCTGCAGTTCAATCGCACCGGCGCGCTCACGGTCTCGAGTGCGATCTCCGGAACCGGCGCGGTCACCCAGGCGGGGACGGGCACGACGACCCTGACCGGTGCCAACAGCTACACGGGCACCACGACGATCTCGGCCGGCACGCTCAATGTCGGTGGCGCTGGCGCCGTCGGCACGCTCGGGGCTGCAAGCAGTGCGGTGGTCAACAACGGCACGCTGATCGTCGACCGGTCGGACGCCGCCTTTACCCTGGCCAACAGCATCTCGGGGACGGGTGCGTTGACCAAGAGCGCGGCGGGGACCAATTCGGTCCTGACCTTGACCGGGACGAACAGCTACAGCGGCACGACGACGATCACCGAGGGCACGCTGCAGATCGGTGCCGGCGGCGCGATCGGCACGCTGGGGACGGGCGGCGTCGTCACCACCGGCGGCACGCTCACCTTCAACCGCTCCGATGCGCTGGCCGTCAGCAGCGTCGTCTCGGGCACCGGCGCGGTGACCAAGCTCGGCGCGGGCACCACGACGCTGACCGGCGCCAACACCTACAGCGGTGTCACCACGATCACGACCGGCACGCTCCAGGTCGGCGCCGGCGGCACCGCAGGCACGCTCGGCACCGGCGCCGTCACCAACAACGCCACGCTGGCCTTCAACCGCTCGGACGCGATCACGGTGGCAAACGTGATCTCCGGCACCGGCGCGGTGACCCAGTCAGGCAGCGGCACGACCACGCTGACCGGCGCCAACGCCTACAGCGGCGCCACGACCATTTCGGCCGGCACCCTACAGGTCGGCGCGGGCGGCGCGACCGGCCAGCTCGGCACGGGCGCCGTGACCAACAACGCCACGCTTGCCTTCAACCGCACCGGGGCGCTCACCGTGGCCGGGGCGATCTCGGGCACCGGCGCCGTCAACCAGATCGGCACCGGCACGACCAGCCTGACCGGCGCGGGCACCTACAGCGGCACGACGACGATCTCGGCCGGCATCCTCAGCATCGGGGCCGGCGGCGCGACCGGCGCGTTGGGCAGCGGCGCCGTCGTCAACGACGCCACGCTGCAGATCAACCGCACGGGAACGGTCACGGTCGCCAACGACATTTCCGGCACCGGCGTCCTCACCAAGATCGCGACCGGCACCGCGATCCTGACCGGCGCCAACAGCTACAGCGGGACGACCACGATCACGACTGGCATCCTGCAGATCGGCTCGGGCGGCACGACCGGCACGCTCGGCACGGCGAACGTCGTCAACAACGCAGCCTTGTCGTTCAACCGTTCGGATGCCATCACGGTCGACAACATCGTCTCCGGTACCGGGACCCTGACCAAGCTCGGCACCGGGACGACAACCTTGACCGGCGCCAACACTTACAGCGGCATCACCACGGTCACGACCGGGACCCTGCAGGTGGGCGGCGGCGGCACCGCCGGCAATCTCGGCACCGGCGCCGTCACCAACAACGCCACCCTGGCCTTCAACCGCTCCGACGCTATTACGGTGGCGAACCTGATCTCGGGCACGGGTGCGGTGAGCCAGGTCGGCGATGGCACGACGACCTTGACCGGCGCCAACACTTACAGCGGTGCAACGACGATCTCGTCGGGCACGCTGAGTGTCGGCGCCGGGGGCACCGCTGGCGCACTGGGGACCGGCGCCACCACGAACAGCGGCAGCCTGGTCTTCAACCGCTCGAACGCGCTCACGGTCGCCAGCGCGATCTCGGGCACGGGAACGGTGAGTCAGATCGGCATCGGCACGACCACGCTCACCGGCGCCAACAGCTACACCGGCACGACGACCATCTCGGCCGGCACACTGAATGTCGGCGGGACCGGCACGGTCGGCACGCTGGGTACCGGCGTCGTGGTCAACAACGCCGCGCTGATCGTCGACCGCTCGAATGCCATCACCGTCGCCAACGATATCTCGGGCACGGGCACGCTGACCAAGACCGCGTCGGGGACCGCGACCACGCTGACGCTGACCGGAACGAACAGTTATAGCGGCACGACGACGATCACCGAGGGCACGCTGCAGATCGGTGCCGGCGGCACTTCGGGTACGCTGGGGACGGGCGGCGTCGTCACCACCGGCGGCACGCTGGCCTTCAACCGCTCCGATGCGCTAGCCGTTGGCAGCGTGATCTCGGGCACCGGCACGGTGACCCAGATCGGCGCGGGCACGACGACGCTGACCGGCGCCAATAGCTACAGCGGCACCACGACGATCTCGGCCGGCACTCTGCGGGTGGGCGACGGCGGCACGACCGGCACGCTCGGCACCGGCGCCGTCATCAACAATGCCGTGATGGGATTCAACCGCTCGGACGACATCACGGTGGCCAACGCGATCTCCGGCACCGGCACGGTGAGCCAGATCGGCCCCGGCACGACCAGCCTGACGGGGGCCAACACCTATTCCGGCACGACCACCATCTCGGCCGGAACGCTCAGCATCGGCGCGGGCGGTGCAACCGGCGCGCTCGGCACCGGGGCCACCACGAACAACGCCACCCTGCAGTTCAACCGCACCGGCGCGCTCACGGTCTCGAGCGCGATCTCGGGAACCGGCGCCGTCACGCAGGTCGGTACGGGCACGACCAGCCTGACGGGCGCCAATACCTACAGTGGCACGACCACCATCTCGGCCGGCATCCTGAGCGTGGGCGCCGGTGGCACTGTGGGCACGCTGGGCAGCGGTGGCGTGACCAACAACGCCACGCTGCAGCTCAACCGGTCGGACGCCATCACTGTCGCCAACGACATCTCCGGCACCGGCGCGCTGACCAAGCTCGGCGCCGGCGCTGCGACCCTGACGGGCAACAATACCTACGCCGGCACCACGACGATCTCGGTCGGGACGCTGAACATCGGCGGCGGCGGGACGTCCGGCACGCTCGGTACGGGCAACGTCGTCAACAGCGCCATCCTCCTGTTCGACCGTACCGATGCCGCCATCACCGTCGCCAACAACATCTCCGGCGCGGGCGCGCTGACCAAGAGCGCTGCGGGAACCACTACCACGCTGACGTTGACCGGAACGAACACTTATAGCGGCACGACCACGATCACCGAGGGCACGCTTCAGGTCGGTGCCGGCGGAACGACGGGCACTCTGGGGACGGGCGGTGTCGTCACGACGGGGGGCACGCTGGCCTTCAACCGCTCCGACGCGCTCACCGCGTCGAACTTGATCTCCGGCACCGGCACGGTGACCCAGATCGGCGACGGCACGACCAGCCTGACCGGCGCCAACACCTATTCGGGAACGACGACGATCTCGGCTGGCACGCTCGGCATCGGGGCCGGCGGCACGGCCGGCACGCTCGGCACCGGCGCGGTCGTCAACAACGCGACGCTGCAGCTCAACCGGTCGGACAGCATCACGGTGGCGAATGCGATGTCGGGAACCGGCGCGCTGACCAAGCTGGGGGCGGGCACGGTGACGCTGACCGGCGCCAATACCTACAGCGGCACGACGACGATCTCGGTCGGCACGCTCAATATCGGTGGCGCCGGCGCCGTCGGCACGCTGGGCACGGGCGCCGTGGTCAACAATGCCACGCTGATCGTCGATCGCTCCGATGCGGCTTTCACCCTCGCCAACAGCATCTCGGGCACGGGCGCGCTGACCAAGAGCGCGGCGGGAACGAATTCGGTCCTGACATTGACCGGGACCAACAGCTATGGCGGCACCACGACGATCACCGAAGGCACCCTGCGGATCGGCGCCGGCGGCACGATCGGCACGCTGGGGACAGGCGGCGTCGTCACCAGCGGCGGCATCCTGGCCTTCAACCGCTCCGACGCGCTCTCGGTCTCGGGCGTGATCTCGGGCACCGGAACGGTGACCCAGATCGGCGCCGGCACGACGACCGTCGGTGGCGCCAACACCTACACCGGCGCCACGACGGTCACGACGGGCGCGCTCAACATCCAGAACAATACGGGGCTCGGCACCACGGCCGCCGGCACGACCGTCTCCAGCGGTGCGGCACTGGAGGTTCAGAACAACATCACGGTCGGCGCCGAGGCGTTGTCGCTGAACGGCAGCGGCATCTCGGCAGGCGGTGCGCTGCGCAACATCTCCGGCACCAATATCTACGGCGGCGCCATCACACTGGCCGGTGCCACGCGCATCAACTCCGACGCCGGTTCGCTCACCCTCAATGGCGCGATCGGCGGCGCGGCCCAGAACCTGACGGTCGGCGGCGCCGGCAACACCATATTCGGCGGTGTCATCGGCACGACGACGGGCACGCTCACCAAGGACGGCGCCGGCACGGCGACCCTGATGGTGGCCAATACCTACACCGGCGCCACCACGATCTCCGCGGGCACGCTCAACATCCGCAACGCCACCGCGCTGGGCACCACGGCGGGCGGCGTAACGGTGGCCAGTGGGGCGGCGCTGGAGATGCAGGGCGGCATCGCCGTCGGCGCCGAAGCGCTGTCGCTGAGCGGCTCGGGCATCTCGAATGGCGGCGCGCTGCGCAACGTCTCCGGCGCCAACAGCTACGCCGGGGCTATCACACTCGCCGGCGGCGGGGCCGGCATCGGCACCGATGCCGGCACGCTGACGTTGAGCGGCGCGATCGGTGGCGTCGGGCAGACCCTCACGGTCGGCGGCGCCGGCACGACCGTGCTGACGGGGGCCAACACCTACAATGGCACGACGACGATCTCGGGAGGAACGCTCAGCGTCGGCAACAATACGGCGACCGGCACGCTGGGGTCGGGCGCGGTGGTGAACAACGCGACGCTGGAGATCAACCGCTCGAACGCGATCACGGTCGGCAATGACATCTCCGGCACCGGCGCGCTCAGCAAGGTCGGCACGAACGCGCTCACGCTGACCGGCACCAACAGTTACAGCGGCACCACGACGATCTCGGCCGGCACGCTGAACATCGGCGCGGGCGGTACGGTGGGTTCGCTCGGGACGGGCGCCATCGTCAACAACGGCACCCTTGCCTTCAACCGGTCCGACACGCTGACCGTCAACGGCGCGATCTCGGGGACGGGAGGCGTGAACCAGGCCGGCACCGGCACGACGATCCTCGTCCAGGGAACCAACGGCTACACCGGCACGACGACGATCTCGGCCGGCCGGCTGCAGATCGGCAACGGCAGCGCGAACGGCTCGGCCACCGGCAACATCGTCAACAACGCCGTGCTCGATTTCGACCTGCCGAACGCCACGACCTACACCGGCGTGATCTCGGGCACCGGTTCGGTGACACAGAGCGGCACCGGTACGCTGACGCTGACGGGGACGAACACCTACAGCGGCCCCACCACCGTTTCGAACGGACGTCTGGCCGTCAACGGCAGCATCGCCAGCAACGTCACGGTCGCCAGCGCCGGCAATCTCGGCGGCAGCGGTACCATCACCGGCACCGTCACGAACAACGGCATGCTGGCGCCGGGCAACTCGATCGGCACCCTCACGGTGAGCGGCACCTTCACACAGGCCGCCGGCAGCTCCTACGAAGTCGAGGTCAATGCCGCCGGCCAGTCCGATCGCCTCAATGTCGTCGGCGCTCCCGGGACCGCCACGATCAATGGCGGCACGGTGGCCGTCGTGGCGGAAGCCGGCGTCTATGCACCCAGCACCACCTACACCATCCTCAACGCCACCGGCGGCGTGACGGGCACCTATGCAAGCGTCAGCAGCAACTTCCCCTTCCTGCAGGCGTCGCTGGGCTACGACACCAACAATGTCTACCTGACCCTGAAGCCCGGCGGCTTTGCGCGCGGCGCGCAAACCGCCAATCAGAGGGCCGTCGGTGGTGCGCTCGACCAGAGCGTGGCGGGCTCGAGCGGCGACTTCGCCACCGTCCTCGGCACCATGTCGATGCTCACCCTCGCCCAGGGGCAGGCGGCGATGGATGCCATCAGCGGCCAGCAATATTCCGGTTTCGGTACCGCCAACATCGCCAACGGCCTCTTGTTCATGAACGTCGTCGGCCAGCAGATGGCGGCGGCCCGCAGCAGCGGCGGCGGCGGGCGCGTTGCCCTGGCGCTGGCCTGCGATGTCGCCTGCGAGGACGAAGGGCCGAGCCCATGGAGCCTTTGGGGCAGCGGGCTGGGCGGCACCGGCAGCGTCGCGGGCAACGGCAACTCGTCCACGCTCACCTACAGCGCCGGCGGCTTCGCGACCGGCATCGATTTTCGCGCCGATCCGCGCTTCCTGGTCGGGCTGGGGCTGGGCTTCGTCAGCGGCAACCAGTGGGTCAACGGTTTCAACAGCCGCGGCACGACCAACAGCTATCAGGCCAGCGTCTACGCCTCCTTCACCGAGGCGGCGTTCTACGTCGATGCGCTGGCAGGCTACGGCTACAACGAAAACCAGATGAGCCGCATGATCTCCATCCCCGGCCTGCAGCCGCGCACGGCGAGGGGTCAGACCGGCGCCGACCAGTTCCTGGCCCAGGTCGAGACCGGCTATAAGATGGGGATCCATGCGCCGGCGGCTGCCACGCTGACGCCGTTCGCGCGCTTCCAGACGTCCACGGTGACCCAGGCGAATTTCACCGAGACCGGCGCCAACTCGCTCAACCTCAACGTGGCGCAGCAGACGACCAAGTCGATGCGCAGCACGCTCGGCGTCGAGCTGGCGGGCGCCGTCGATGCCGGCTGGCGCGACAAGCTCGCGGTCCAGTTCCGGCTGGGCTGGGTGCACGAATATGCCGACACGTCGCGGCCGGTGACGGCGACCTTCGCCGGCGCGCCCAGTGCCGCCTTCACCGTCTTCGGCGCGGCCCCCCAGCGCGACAGCGCCGTCATTGGCTTCGCCGCCAGCACCGCGATTGCCGACAGCACGTCTCTCTACCTGCGCTACGACGGCGAAGTCGGCACCGGCACCGACAATCACTCGATATCCGCCGGCTTCAGGATCTCCTGGTAGCAGTAGCCTAAGCGCGGAACTGCTTGCGGTCGGTGCCGGAATAGAGCGCCTTCACCGACCGTTCGGTGGCGTCGCGATGGGCGGCGAGCGCGGCCGTATCGAGATCGGCCCGCGGCTCGGGCTCCATGTCGAAATTCCCGTGGTCGTCGCGGCCGCGCACCAGCATGGCGGAGTCGCGCACTTTCAGCTGGCGCACATGGGGCAGGATGTAGCGGATGGCAAAGCCGATGCGGCGGTCGTCCGTCGTGTTGGGTCCCGATCCATGCACCAGCAGCACGTGATGCAGCGACATCTCGCCGGCCTCGAGCACCACGTCGACTCCTGCGCCGTCCGGCACGTCGACGGCGATCTCCTGGCCGCGGGTCAGCAGATTGTTCTGGTCGAAGGTGTCGCGATGCTCGAGCTGGTTCTTGAGATGGCTGCCCGGCCAGAACTTCATGGCGCCGCTTTCGACCGGCGCGTCGGCGAAGGCCACCCAGGCGGTGATCACGTCGTCGGTGCTGAGGCCCCAGTAGGTCGCATCCTGGTGCCACGACACGAACGCGGACGACTGCGCCTCCTTGGTGAAGAAGGTGGTGCTCCAGCACAGGATATCGGGCCCGATCACGTCCTCGACCGCGTCGAGGATGGCGGGATGGCGCGCCAGCTGGTTGGCCCAGGTGTAGAGCAGGTGGACCTTGTGCCGCCGGTCGCCCGCCAGCGGTCCGCCGGCCGCCCGTTCGGCCGCTTCCAGCCGGTCGCGGTACGAGCGGGCTTCCTCCGCCGACAGGACGCGAACGGGAAAATGGAAGCCGTCGCGGCGGTACTGGGCGACGGCTTCGGTGCCGAGACGGTTGGCCATGGGAGCCTCTTTCAGAACAGGCGCCAGAAAACGACCACCATGATGGCATACAGGGCCAGGATGATAACAGCGCCGAGGAGGTGGGTCCGCACCGCGGTATCGGGCGAAGCAGGTCGCAGCCACCAGCCGAAGTGCCCGGCGACCCACGGTACGAGAAAGCCCGTCAGGCCGACACTTACGATGTTTCCCAGGAACAGCGAGACGGCAAACGACAGGCCGAGCACGTTGCCGAACAGTGGCGTGCCGACGAAGACCCCGAACAGGAAGACGATCGGGTACAGCATCAGCAGGACGAGCATGTCCATCTTCCACACCGGCAGCGGCGCCCCGGGTGCGGCCGCGTCGCGGAACCATTGCTCGAAGCCGGTGCCCATGCGGGCGTGGAATTCCTCCGTAAGCGGGTCGGCCTCCTCCAGGAGTTTCTTGCGCACGGGCGAATCGAGCCAGGCCTGCAGGTTGTCCTGGCTGTCGAAGCGCAGGATGGCGACGTAGTCGTCCTGGATGCCAGGCACCGGCGGTTCGAAGCGATAACCCTGCAGGCCGGGGGCCTTGGATTGGGCGGCGGCGATCTTGCTCTCCCAGGCGCGGTACTCGGTCTCCTTGCCTGGCTTGACCCGTGTACTGATCACGGCCGAGACCGGAGCGGGCTTCCTGCCACCTTCGTCGTCGCGCACGATGTGCACGTCGTCGCGGCCGACCAGGAACGGGGCCGCGCCCTCGATGCGGGTCTGGCGCTCGGCCGAGCCCAGCCAGCGCTGTGCATCCTCCATGGCATGGAAGCGCTGCAGGATGACCCAGTCGACCTGCAGGGGCGGGTTGGGCGGCATCAGCCGCTGTTCGACGAAACCCGGGAAGCTCGCGATGAGGTTGCTGGTTTCGCCTTGCCATCGGGCAAAATCCTCGCCTCGCTCGGGCCGCACGCTGGTCTGGGTTACGATGCTGACGGTCATTTGGTCTTGCCCAGCTTGGCGAACAGCCGGTCGGGCGTGAAGGGCAGGTGCGCGAAGCGCACGCCCACGGCGGCAGCCAGCGCGTTGGAGACGGCCGGCGCCACCGGGTTGATGCCGCATTCGCCCTGGGACTTGGCCCCCAGCGGCCCGATCGTGTCATGCGTGTCGGCAAAGAAGATGTCGGTGTGCGGCGTGTCGGCGAAGGCCGGGATGCGGTAGTTGCGCAGCTGCGCGTTCACCATGTGGCCTTCGTCGTGGACCATGTTCTCGGTCAGCGCCCAGCCGTAGCCCATAGCGACGGCGCCATCGAGCTGGCCGCGGCACTGCATCGGGTTGATGGGCACGCCGATGTCGGCGGCATGCACGCTGTGCAGGACGCGGATCTCGCCGGTGATCCTGTGCACGGCAAGCCGCACGCCCTGGACGTTGAAGGCGATCGTGCGCGGCGACAGGTAGGCCCTGCGGCCGACCGTGAAGCGATGATCGACCTTGGCGCCGGCGGCGTGGAGCTCGGCGAGCGGGATCCGCTCGTTGCCGCAGACCACCGCGTCCGTGTCGAGCCGGCACTTGTCGCGATCGACGCCGCTGTGGCGGGCGGCGAAATCGAGAATGTCGTCGCGCATCGCCTGGGCGGTGAGATGGACGGCCTTGCCCGCCACGACCGTGCCGGTGCTGGCAAAGGTACCGGTGTCGTAGGGCGTGCGGTCGGTGTCGGCGTTGACGATGTCGATGTCGCGGGCGCGCACGCCGACGATGGAAGCCGCGATCTGCTTGTGCGCCGTGGTGATGCCGTTGCCCATCTCGGACGAGCCGCAGGCGAGGTGATAGGTGCCGTCGGGCAGCAGCTTCATCTCGGCGCCCGAACGGTGCTCGGTCGGCGGACCGCATTCCAGCATGGCGAGCGCCAGGCCCGTTCCCTCGGCCCACTCGCCGCCGGCGGGCCTGGCGACGCCATTGCCCTTCTTCAGCTCCTGCTCGACGATGTCGAGACACTGATCGATGCCATGGCTGCCGAAGCTCGCGTCGCCGGGCTCCTTCCAGATCGATTCGACGTTGTCGCCGGGGCGCACGACGTTCTTGCGCCGCATCTCGATCGGATCGATGCCCAGCAGGCCCGCCAGCTCGTCCATCGCGCATTCCATCGCAAAGGTCGTCTGCGAGGCGCCATAGCCCCTGAAGCCGCCGCCCGGGATCATGTTGGTGTAGACGACGTGGCCGACACCCTTCTTGTTGGGGCAGCGATAGGCCGCGAACGGGCTGGCCATCGCGGCGGCGAGGGTCTCGCTGGCGTGGTTGCCGTAGGCGCCGGTGTTGGACACGACATGGGCGTCGAGCGCGGTCAGCGTGCCGTCTTTCTTGGCGCCGATCCTGATCTTGGTCGTCATCTGGTGCCGCGTCGAGGCGCCGACGAACTCGTCTTCGCGGGTCCATTCCCATTTAACGGGGCGGCCGCCGAGCTTCATGCTGGCGAACAGGGGCAAGTCTTCCGACATCATCTCCTGCTTGCCGCCGAAGCCGCCGCCGACCCGCTCGGTGAAGACGTGGATGTCGCGCACCGGCACGCCCATCAGGTAGGCGAGCTTGGCGCGGGCGGGGAAGGGGCCTTGCGAACTGGTGCGCACGTGCCAGCGGCCGTCCTCGCCCTTCCAGGCGATCGAGCCGTGGGTCTCGAGATGCACGTGCTGCACCCGAGACGTCGAGTAGGTCATCTCGTGGATGGCGTCGGCTTCCCTGAAGCCCTTGGCCACGTCGCCGATCTCGCCCTGGAGCGTGCAGAAGATGTTGTCGTTCTGGGTGACGACATCGTTCTTGTCGTGCAGCCGCGGCGCGCCGGGCTCCATGGCCTCGACCGGGTCGAACACCGCCGGCAGGATTTCGTACTCGACCTCGAGGGCCCGGCAGCCAGCCTCGGCCGCGGCTTCGGTTTCGGCGACCACCATGGCGATACGCTGGCCTGCGAAGCGGGCGACATTGTCCAGCATGTAGGTGTCGTCGGGATCGACGAGATGGTCCTCGTGCAGCGCGGTGCTGTAGAGCCGGCGCGGGACATCTTCCCAGGTATAGGCCGCGACGACGCCCGGAACGGCCAGCGCCCTGGTCTTGTCGATGCTCTTGATGCGGGCATGGGCATGCGGCGAGCGCAGCACCTTGAGGTGCAGCAAACCTTCGATCGCGATATCCATCGTGTAGCGCGCCTTGCCGGTCAGGATGGCGTCGGTGAAGGGATTGGGCAGGCTGGCGCCGCAGGCCTTGCCGGCGACGTCCTCCTCGATGTTGCTCTTGCCGTGGAGCGCATCGACGATCGAGCGGTAGCCGGTGCAGCGGCAGAGGTTGCCCTTCAGGGCGTGCGGCAGGTCGGCCTTGTGCGCCTCGTCGAACGTCGCCGAGGCCGTGGTCATGATCATGCCGGCGGCGCAGTAACCACACTGGAAGGCCTGGGCATCGTGGAAGGCCTTCTGGACGGGATGCATCTCGCCGTCCCTGGCGAGGCCTTCGATGGTGGTGATCTTGCGGCCTTCGCCACGGAAGGCCGGCACCAGGCAGGAATGGAATGGCTTGCCGTCCAGCCACACCGTGCAGGCGCCGCAGTCGCCGGCGTCGCAGCCCTTCTTGACGCCGAACACTTCCAGGTCGCGCAGGAAAGTGCGCAGGCACTGACCGGGCCGCGGCTCCGCCGAATAGAGATGACCGTTGACCTCATAGTTGCTCATGACAGCTCCGCGCGAATCTGTTCGGCAAGGTAGTGGGTGACGTGGCGCTTGTAGGGTGCCGAGCCATGGACGTCCTGGAACCAGGCATCCGGCGGCAGACGCTCGTCGATCGCCTGCCGCATCTCGGCGGCCGACGGGATCTTCCTGAACCGCAGATGCACCGGCCGTGGCGTCGCCGCGCTGATCGTCAGCAGGAAATCCTCGCCCCCGTCGCCGGCCGTCGCGACGACCAGCGCCGCCGAGCGGCCGTGGCGGGTGAGCGACATCTGGCGCATGGCAAAGCGCTTGGACAGGGCCTTCGCAGGCAGCAGGATCGAGCGCAGCAGCTCGCCCTTCTGCAGCACGTTGGTATGGACGCCGGTGACGAAGTCGACGACCGGAACCTGGCGCGGCTTGCCGCCATTGGACTGATCGGGGCGCGGCCACAGGGTGCAGACGCCTTCGAGCGCCGCGGTCAGCGAGATCATGGCGCCGGCCGGCAGCGACATGCAGACGTTGCCGACGACGGTCGCGGCATTCCAGATCTTGAACGACATCAGGAACGCGTCGATGCACTTGTCGAACAGCGGCACCGCCCGCCATTCCGGCGGCCCCTTGAAGTCGTGCAGCTCGACGACCTTGCAGGTCGCTGCAATCTCGAGGCCCTCTGCGGTCGCGGTCAGCGCCGGCCAGCCGAACTTGCCGAGGTCGACCAGCGTATCGGTCGCCACCTGCGGCTCGGAGAACAGCCAGGTGCCGCCGCCCAGCCAGGCATGGCCGTCGCGCCATTCGATCTCCTCGAACGACCGGGGCCTCTTTACCTCGACGATGGTGTTGAGATTCATGCCATCCCTCGCGTGTTGTCGTTCGACGCCGAGGCGGGCCCCAAGAGCCCGCCTCGCCTGGTGGTGTTGAAGGCGATCCCTATTTGAGATCGTCGAGCGAGGTCGGACCCGGGCCCGGCGTGACCAGGGCGGGCCATTGCTTGGAACCGAACGGCACGGCCGGCGGCAGGACGGGCGACTTACCGCGGCGCTGCATTTCGGCGATGATGGTCTTGCGGCCGTCGCCTCCCATCAGCTCGAAGTCCATGATCTTGTAATTGCCGAAGAACAGCTCGCCGACCGAGCGGTCGCCGATGATGCGGGTCATCGCGACCAGCATTTCCTCGGGCGTCGTCGTGAAGCCCATCGTCTCGATCAGCATCAGCCGGTCGTTGATCGCGTCGGCGCCGAAATACTGGGCGAGCACCGAGTACAGCACGTTGTTCTGGCGGGCCACGTAGATTGTGTTCGACGCGGCGTAGGTCTTCGCCAGGTCGGGGCCGAGCATCGCCGACCATTCGTCCATCACGCCCATCCAGTGCTTCACCTGGGTGGCGGCCGCCCAGTTGATGATCAGCTTGATGTTGGGTCCCTGCTTCTTGGCAAAAGCGAGCAGGGGCTCGAGCGTCACCGCGCCCTTGGCCAGGCAATCGTCCATGTAGGCGATATTGGTGGCCAGGATCTCCTTCACCGCCGGCTTCCAGTCGGCCTGGATGTCGTTGCTGGCGTCGAGGCCGTCGAGCGCGGTCTTCATCTGCGTCCGATAGGCCGCCATCGGTGCGATCCAGCGTTTGTCGGCGGGGTTGTTGACCGACGGGATGGCGACCTGGCTGAGCGCCATGGTGCTGTGACCGGTCGACTTCAGGATCTGGTAGACCTTGGGCACCTTGGGGGCGTCGATCGGGGCCTGGCCGGGCCTGAACAGCATGAGCCGGCCACCTTCGTTGCTGAACATCGCCAGGATGATCGGATGCTTGGCCAGGATGTTGCGGCGATAGATGGTCGATGCCCGGTCGTAGAGCGAGAACATGCCGATGTCGAGCTGCAGGAGGTCGCGCGTGGCGACGTCGCTCGGCGACGACGGCGTGTTGCCCGAGATGTTGGCCAGATAATCCGGAAGACCGGTCGTGCCCTGTGCCAAGGCAGAGCCGGTCGTCAAACCTGCCGCGAGCATGGCCGCGGTCAGTCGCAAGAGAGTCTTGTGCATCATGTTCTCCCAATTGCCTCTTTGTCAGCCTATCGAAGTGGTTGCGGTTGTCATTGCGGGTCGCTCAGAAAAGAACGGTGAGCCTGAGAGTCGTCGCCAGGGCCCCGGGCGTCGCAGCCGAGATGCCCGGCGTCGGGATGTAAGACACAGTCGGTTGTAGAAACGTCGTCGCGAACAGGTGGGCCTGGTAGTAGGCCTGAAACATCAGCTCGCGGGACTGGGTGAAAAGGTTCGGGTTCATGCGCGACAGCCCCGCGCCCATGCCGATCGAATCCCGCTCGCGGCGTCCGATCAGGCCGAAGCCGGTGACGCCCGCGCCGTAGTATTCGCGGATCGGCAGTGTCCGGGAGGCGTTCGCGCCGACCTGATAGAAGACGGAGACCGACGACTTGGGAACGCTGGAGTTTAGGTCGTATGCGACGCGTTGTGAGCTGAACAGATAGAAGCCGCCGGTGCCGTCTTCCGTGATGCCGCGAAACGACAGGACACCGGTCTGCCGCCACATCCCGATGGCAAACTGCCCCGGGTGATTGCCTTCGCCCAGCAACCAGTTGACGCCGATCTCGCCGATGTTGAACCAGTAGCCGTTGAACATGGGCGGATGCAGGCCGGTCTGGATGCCGCGCGCCCGATTGCCGTCATAGACCCCGAGATTGACGTAGAACGAACGGGTCGGCGTGAAATTCACGGTCACGCCGTTGGCCGGATTGTAGTAGCCCATCATCGCGCCGATCATCGAGGCGTTGACGAAGACCGGCGACCACAGCAGGCCGCTCACGGACGGGATGTTCTGGTTGGCGTCGGCCAGGGTGACGGGGCGCAGGACGTTGCCGAAGTCGTAGGTCGGCAGGCTGCGGCCGATCCGCATCTTCAGGACGTCCTTCTTCATCTCCTGCAGGTACCACGCCTCGAGGATCGTGGTGCGATTCAAGGGCGGGAGGCCGACGATGCCGTTGTAACCGGCGATGCTGCCCGCTTGTTCATTGGTGTCGCCGCCATTGAACTGCAGGAACTGGAAGCCGAATGAGGCGCCCTGCCAGTCGACGAGCTTTTCGGCATCGACTCCGAGACCGAGGATCAGCGCGCTGTTGTTCGTCCACCCGCCGGGCTGCACGCCACCGGCCACCACGACGTTGGTGTCGGCGAGCCACACGCCGCCCAGCGTCACGCCCCATTCGTCGCGCAGGCCAAGCTGGCGGCCAAGCCAGCCGGTCCCGGCGATGCCATAGTCCGTGGCAGCCGGATTGCCGCTGACCGCGGCTACTCTCTCCCTGGGGTGCGGCGCGTCCGCGGGAGGCGACGGGCTTTGCGCCGCTGCATTTCCGCCGCCGGCAAGGAGCGATACGGCCCAAAGCACGGCGAGCCAATGTCCCGGTGTTGTAAGAAAGCCACTCAGCGCCATCGGCTTGCCCCGCGGAGCCCACGAACCGTCGATAAGGTGAGGCATCCTGCACCGGACCATGCGTGCCGGCGGGTCAAGAAATGGTCAAGATTTGGCATGGTCGGTGTATATTATGACGCGATGCTGACCTATGCGTTCGGTCCCTTTGTCCTCGACCCTGCCGAGCGGCGGCTGGCGCGCGGTGGGCGGCCCGTGGCCGTTCCCGGAAAGGCTTGGCAGATCCTGCTGTTGTTGGCCGAGGCAGGCGGCCGGCTGGTGTCGCACGAGATGTTCCGGACCAAGCTCTGGCCCAATGTCGTGGTCGAGGACCGCACGCTTACCGTCCACGTGTCGACCCTGCGCAAGGCGCTCGGAACCGAACCCGCCGTGGACATCATCGAAACGGTCGCCGGCGCAGGCTACCGTTTGGCTGTTCCCGTGCGTGCCTTGTCCAACCCCGCCGCGCCGCCGCAGGCTGCCAGCGGGCCGCCGACGACCGAAGCCAGACCGCTTGCGGTCCGGACCTTCTCGACGGGCAATCTGGGCGAGGCCGACGCCTATCTCGGGGTCGGCATTGCCGACGCGGTGACGACGGTGCTGGGAGGCCTGCCCGGCCTGACCGTGTCGCCGGCCGGCACGGTGGAAGACCTCGGCAGGGCGCGGACGCTCGGGCTGGGCTACCTGCTCGAGGGCGCGATTCGGCGCAATGACGCGCAGCTCCAGGTTTCGGCCAGGCTGATCGACGTGGCGAGCGGCCACACGCAATGGAGCGAGCAGTTCGAGCATCCCCGAACCGATGGCGCCGCGCTGCAGGACATGATAGCCCGGCGAGTGGCGAACTCGCTGCCGCAATTGTCGGCCGCCGACCATGGGCTGGACAGCTACCGACCGCGCCCGGCTGAGGCCTATTTCCTGCAGCTCGAGGCGCGGGCCAACCTCAAGCTCTTTACTCGGCTGCCACTGATGAAGGCCCTGGCCCTCTTCGAACAGGCGCTGGCAATCGATCCCGACTACGCCATGGCCCATGCCGGACTCGCATCGACCTACCTGCTGATGGCGTCGACCGCGATGTTGCGGCCCCTGCAGGTCGACGAGGCGATGCCGATGGCGCGCCGGGCGGCCGAGCGGGCGCTGGCCCTCGACGAGGGGCTGGCCGAGGCATGGGCTGCCCTTGGCCGCGTGAAGATGGAGTACGACTGGGATTGGGACGGCGCCGAGGCCGACCTGGCGCATGCCGTCGCGCTCAATGCCAGCTCGGTCGAAGCGCTCGCCACCTTCGGCCAGTTCCTGAGCGCGATGGGCCGCCACGACGAAGCGATCGAGGCCATGGAGCAGGCGCGGCGGCTCGATCCGCGGAGCGTCGAGACGCTGCAGCATCTCGGAATCGTCTACTGGATGGCGGGCCAGGCCGGTCGCGCACTCGACGCCGTGAACGACAGCTTGAAGATCACGCCGGAGTCTCCCCGGGCGCATTACGGACGCATGATGATCCTGGACCAGCTCGGCCGCCGGGACGAGGCGATGGCCGAGCGTCTTGTCACGCTGCGGGGACTGACCGTCGCCGAGGGTCTTGCCGAACACGTGGAAGGGTTGCTGCGCAGCAAGGGCTGGCAGGAGGCGATGCAGGTGTGGATCGGCCTGCTCGAACGCACCAACCGCTGGGAGGGCGCCGCCATGCAATGGATGGCCGCCAGCGAGCCGGAACGGGCGCTCGACGCCCTCGATCACTGCATCAAGGCACGCACCACTTACCTGTGCTTTACGGCGCAGAACCCGTATTTCCGGCCGCTCCACGGCCACCCGCGCTTCCAACGAATCCTGCAGGCGCTCAGGCTCGACAGGCAGGCCGGCATCGTCACGCCTTAGGTGGCGCGCGATGCCATGGCCAGGCCTGGAGGTCAGTCCTTGTAGACCTCGACGGTCTGCATCATGCCCATCTCCTCGTGGTTCATCATGTGACAGTGCAGCATGAAGACGCCGGTGTAGTCGAGGAAGCGGGAGCGGAAGACGGTGCTGCCGCCGTTGCGCGTCACGATGACCGAGTCGCGCCACACCGGATCGGGTTGCCGCTGTCCGTTCAGCTGCGTGACCTGGAACGGGTTGGTGTGGATGTGGAAGACATGGTCGTCGTGAAAGTGGGTGTTCACGATCGTCCATTCCTCGACGGCGCCCAGCTTGACGCGCTGGTCGATGCGGTTCGGATTGAACGTCTTGCCGTCGACCAGGAAGGTGAACTCCTGCCAATGCCCGGCGGCGTCGGCCTCCGGCCCGGTGGCCGAGAAGGTGATCGTGCGCCGGCCGGTGATCTCGCTGTCCTTGATGTCCTCGAACGGCGGCTTGGGCAGGGCGGCCGGCAGCTTCATCGGCATGGGATCGCCCGCGACCACGAGGCGGGCCAGCGGTCCGACCGGCGAGGGGTGGCCCTGGTCGTAGGGTAGCGCCCGAAATTCGTAGGTACCCGTCGCGCCGGCCTGGATCAGGATGTCGGCGCGTTGACCGGGCGCGAACAGCAGGGTCTTGCGCTCCTGCATGCTCCTGAGCGGGATGCCGTCGTAGGCGATGACATTCAGATTGTGCTTCTCGAGTTCCAGGAAGAAGTCGTCCTGGTACTGCGAGCCGACCAGCCGCCAGCGCTGCACTTCGCCGGGGCGCATCGTGATCGTCGGCCGGCGCTGGCCGTTGATCGCCAGGAAGCGTGTCGCGATCTCCGGAAACAGCGTCGAGAAATTCTCGATCGTGCCGAAGGCGTCGAAGACGACCTGCGACATGAGCATGACGCGCTCTTTCGCGTTGGCGATCTCGGGCACGCCGGCGAAATCGCCCTCGACGACGATGGCGCCCGCCATGCCGCTGGCGATCTGCACGTCGGCGCCGCCGTGATGGTGCGGGTGATACCAATAGGTGCCCATCGTGTGGTCCTTGGGCAGGTCGATCTCGATGTCGTACTTCTTGCCCGGCACCATCGAGCGCATGACGTTGTCGGCGATGCCGCTCGGGCTGCAGTGCGCGCCGTGGAAGTGGAAGTTGGTGTTGTTGAACTGGTGCGGCAGCGCCATGTTCTGCGGCAGCGCATCGCGGTTCGGCGGGAAATCGTTCGACAGCCTGATCTTCAGCGTCTCGCCGGGCTTCATGCGCAAGGTCGGGCCGTGGCTCGTGCCCTCGTAGCTGCGGAGATAGAGCTTCTGCCCGCCGATGTCCTTGTAGGCGTAGCGGCAGGAGAGCGTCGTATTGAGCACGCCATTGACCGAGCGCCGGACCTCGGGCTCGAGCAGCGGCTGATCCACCGATGCCGCCGCCGCCTGGACGATCGGGCCGGGATCGAGGCCCATTTTCGAATGATCGTGGCCCTGGTGCTGTGCACCGGCGGAGCGCGGCAGGAGGAAATACGCGCCCAGCGCGGTTCCGCCATTCAGCAAGCGCCGGCGCGACATACGCGCTTTCCCGGCGCCGGTCGCGGCGTCACGAACGTTCTTCATGAATTCCCCAGCTGGTCCCACATTTTCAGCATGCCCGCCTTCCGCGGTCGGAGCCAGTGTTCAAGGCACCTCGAACACCGGCAGCGTATGGGCCGTCACTGCGGGCGCCGGACCGTCGAAGCGTTCGATCTCGACCAGGCAGGTCTGGGCGATGCAGCCTTGGCTGAGCTTGGAGGCGCCGATATCGAGGGTCAGCGCGTTGGGATTGCCGTGCTTCTCCAGCGGCCGGTTGGAGCCCTGGTCCTCGGGATCGAACCACGCGCCGGTCGAGAGCCGCACGACGCCGCGGCGGATACGGTCTGACAGCTGGGCCGCGGCCAGGCAGGCACCGCGGTCGTTGAAGACGCGCAGCATGTCACCCTCGGCGATGCCGCGCGCGGCGGCGTCGTCGGGATGAAGGGTGACCGGCTGGCGGCCCTTCACCTTGGTCGCCTTGGCATGCGGGCTGTGGTCGAGTTGGCTGTGCAGCTTGTCGGTCGGCTGGTCCGACAGCATGTGCAGCGGGTAGCGCTCGGCCTTCTTCGAGCCCAGCCATTCGATCGGCTCCAGCCAGGTCGCATGGCCGGGGCAGTCGTCGTAGCCGAACGAGGCGATCTTCTCGGAGAAGATCTCGATCTTGCCGGACGGTGTCTTGAGTGGATTCGCTGCCGGATCGGCGCGGAAACGGGCCAGCATCACCGGCTCGCGATTCTCGCCCTTGGCTTCGGCGATGCCGGCTTCCCAGAATTCCTCGAACGAGGGGAAGGGCACGCCAACCTTGGCCGACTTCTGGCGGCTTTCTTCGTGCATATGGGCGAGCCACTGCATCGTGTCGCGGCCCTCGGTATAGACATCGTCGGTGCCGAGACGGCGGGTGATCTCCGAGAAGATCCAGTAGTCGTCGCGCGCCTCGCCGATCGGCTCGCGCGCCTTCTTCATGGCGATCAGGTAGGGCTCGCGCCTTGCGTAACCGATATCGTCGCGCTCGAGGCCGGTGGTCGCGGGCAGCACGATGTCGGCCATCTTCGCCGCCGGCGTCCAGAACTGTTCGTTGAAGATGATGGTCTCGGGCTTACGCCACGCGATGCGGAGGCGGTTGAGGTCCTGGTGGTGATGGAACGGATTGCCGCCGGCCCAGTAGACCAGGCGGATATCGGGGTAGGTGATCTCCTGCCCGTTGTACGGAATCCTGGCCCCCGGATCGAGCAGCATGTCGGTGAAACGCGCGACCGGGATGAAGTCGGGCACCTTGTTGGTGCCTTGCGACAGCGTCGGACCTGAGAACAGTGGGCTGTTGCCGCCCATGATGTTGGTCGGGCCGTAGCTCGCGCCGAAGCCGCCGCCCGGCAGGCCGATCTGGCCCAGCATGCTGGCCAGGGTCACCAGCGCCCAGAAGGGCTGCTCGCCGTGATGCGAGCGCTGCAGCGACCAGTTGATGTTCACCGTCGTGCGGGTCGCCGCCATCTCGCGCGCCAACGCGCGGATGCGGTGGGCGCTGATCCCGGTGATCCCTTCGGCCCATTCGGGCGTCTTGTCGGTCAGCGAAGGCGCGAACTTGTCGAAGCCGACCGTGCAGCGGTCGAGGAATTCGCGGTCGTGGAGATTCTCGGTGTAGAGAACGTGGCAGAGCGCCAGGATCATCGCGGCATCGGTGTTCGGCCGAATCGCCAGCCACTCGATATCGCCGCCGGTGTCGAGGTCCTCGGCGGTCGGCGTGATGTTGACGAAGCGCACGCCCTTGGCGCGCATGCCGTATAGGCCGTCCTTGAGGCGATGCACCATCGCGCCGCCGGCATTGATCTGCGCGTTCTTGTGCGGCGCGCCGCCGAAGGTGACGAACAGCTTGCAGTGCTCGGCCAGCACTTCCCACGTCGTGTGCATCGCCATCAGGTCTTCCATGCTGGCCACGACGTGCGGCATCAGCACGCGCGCCGCCCCCAGGCTGTAGGAATCCTGGTGGCGGACGTAGCCGCCGATCGCGTTCAGGAAGCGATGGACCTGGCTCTGCGCGTGATGGAAGCGGCCGGCGCTCGACCAGCCGTAGGAGCCGCCGAAGATCGCTCGGTTCGAGTGCGCGTCCTTCACGCGCTTCAGCTCGGCGGCGACGAGATCGAGCGCCTCGTCCCACGGCAGCTCGATGAACGGCTCCATGCCCCGCTTGTCGGTCGCGGCGCCCGGTCCCTTCTCCAGCCAGCTCTTGCGGAAGGCCGGCCGCCGCACCCTGAGGCGCGTCACCTCGTCGGACAGCATGTGCAGGCCGATCGGCGAGGGATCGGGATCCTTCGAGAAGGGATGGAGCTTCGCGCCCTGGCCCTTATCGTCGTACTCGACTTCGTAGACGCCCCAGTGGGCGGCGGTCAGGGTAAGCTGATGGGTCATGCGATCAGGCCGCCTTGGCGATGGAAAGGAAGCGATCGACGTCCGCCAAACTCGTGTCGAACGCCGTGACCAGCCTGAAAGCCCGTTCGCCCGGGCGGTCCGACGGCCAGGGATGATACTGCGCCCCGGCCGCGGCGAGTGCATCGTGCAGGCGCGCGGGCAGGACCACGAAGATCTCGTTGGCGTCCACGGGATAAAGAAGCTGCGTGCCCTTGAGTGGCGTCAGTCCCGCCACCAGAAGGCGGGCCATGGCATTGGCATGGCGGGCATTGGCGAGCCACAGCCCGTCGGTCAGATAGGCGTCGAGCTGCGCCGACAGGAACCGCATCTTGGACAGCAGGTGCCCACCGCGCTTGCGGCGAAACGCGAACTCGCGGGCGAGGTCGGCATTGAAGAAGACGACCGCTTCGGCTGCCATGGCGCCGTTCTTGGTGGCGCCCAGACTCAGCACGTCGACACCCGCCTTCCACGACAGCTCGGCCGGCGTGCAGCCGACAAAGGAGAGTGCGTTCGCGAAGCGCGCGCCGTCCATGTGAAGCTTGAGCCCATGGCGATGGGTGGAGGTGGCGATGGCGGCGATTTCCTCCGGCCCATGGACCGTGCCGCATTCCGTTGCCTGCGTGATGCTGACCGTGGACGGTTGCGGGTAATGCACGACGCCGTAGACCGGCTGGGCCAGGGCTTCGGCCAGCTTGCGCGGATCCATCTTGCCTCCAGGGCCTTCGACCCGGAACAGCCTGGCGCCCGACGTGAAGAACTCCGGCGCGTTGGTCTCTTCCTCGGCGATGTGGGAGTTGGGATGGCAGAAGATCGAGCCCCAGGGCGGCGTGCAGCAGGCCAGCGCCAGGCTGTTGGCGGCGGTGCCGGTGATCACCGGGAAGGCCACAAGGTCCGGCTTCTCGAAGAGATCGCGCAGCCGCTGCTCGACTCTCTGCGTCCACTCGTCCGCGCCGTAGGAATGGACGGGGCCGGCGGAGAAGGCGCGGCTCACGGCCTCGACGATGGCGGGATGGGCGCCGACTTCGTTGTCGCTGCGAAAATTCATGCCTGTTCCTCGGGGCGGCGCGTGACGGCTTCGATGCGATTGCCGTCGGGATCGCGCACGAACGCAGCGTAATAGTCGGGACCGTAGATGTCGCGGAGGCCCGGCGGGCCGTCGTCGCTGCCGTCATTGGCCAGCGCTGCTTCATGGCACGCTCGCACGGCGGCGCGGCTCGGCGCGCGGAAGCACCAGTGCCGGTTGTCGGCCACGAGCTTGCCAGCCTCGAGTTTACCGGTGCTGAGATAGACCGAGAGATAGCAGGGGGCGCCGTCGGTCCCGGGACGCTCGCCGTAACCCACGGAGCGCTCGCGGCGGTTGACCCGCGGAATGCCCAGCGTGCCCAGCACCGCATCGTAGAAGCGCTGGGCCCGGTCGAGGTCGGTCGTCGCGATCGACAGATGGTCGAACATGGCTAGCGGGCGACACCGGGCGGGAATTCGACCGTGCCGAGCAGGGCGCCGTTGCGCGGGTCGACGATATAGGCCGCCGACGGCCCGCCCTGGGTCTCGACATGGACGACCAGCCGGTCGCCGACCGCATTCATCGAGACCACGCGCGCGCCCGAGGGCAGCGCGATGCGTTCGGTGAAGCCGCTTGCCGGGCCCGACGCTGGCGGCCGGGCGGCGTTGGGCGTAGACATGCGGCGGGCGATTTCGGCCGCGACGACGACGAAACCGGCCACGATCAGCAGGCCCATCACGATAACCAGCACCTTCAGCCAGAGCGGTGCGGAGGCCTGAGCAGGGGACGTCAAAACAACTCCATGAGCGATACTGCAACCGATGCGGGCCGCCACGTCGTGACCTTCGATGAAAGCGCTTCCGGCGAGCGGCTGGACCGCGCGCTGGCCCTAGCCTTGCCGGCCCTCACGCGAAGCCGCGTGAAGGCGCTGATCGAGGGCCGCCGCGTGACGCTGGCCGATGGCACGACGATAGAAGAGCCGTCCCGCAAGGTCAAAACGGGCGATCGCTTCGTGGTCGACGTTCCCGAGCCGGAGCCCGCGATCCCGCTGCCGCAGGCCCTGGCATTGGACATCCTCTATGAAGATTCCGATCTGCTGGTGCTCGACAAGCCGGCCGGGCTGGTGGTCCATCCGGCGCCAGGCAACCCCGACCATACGCTCGTGAACGCCCTGCTGGCCCATTGCGGCGACAGCCTGTCGGGCATCGGCGGTGTCCGCCGGCCCGGCATCGTCCACCGTCTCGACAAGAACACCTCCGGCGTCATGGTCGTGGCCAAGAACGACCGCTCCCATCAGGCCCTGTCGAAGCTCTTTGCCGCCCATGACTTGACGCGCGTCTATCAGGCGCTGGTCTGGGGTCAGCCGAAACTCAAGTCGGGCACCATCGAGGCCGCCGTCGGCCGCCATCCCGTCGACCGCAAGCGGATGACCGTCCGCAAGACCAGCGGCCGCCAGGCGGTGACCGAATACTGGGTCGAGAAGAGCTTCGGTCCGGCCCTGTCGCCGATCGCCAGCCTGGTGGGGGCCAAACTCCAGACCGGCCGGACCCATCAGGTCCGGGTGCATCTCTCCCATATCGGCTGCCCGGTGGTGGGCGACCCGGTCTATGGCCGCAAGCGGAACGCTGGAGGCCCTGAATCGTTGAAAACATTCGAACGACAGGCCCTGCACGCGGCGGTTCTCGCCTTCCGTCACCCGACTACCCACAAGGTGATGAACTTTGCCACAGAATTGCCTCAAGACTTCAAGAGGCTCTTGGCATCGCTGAACGGCGTTAAGTAATACCCTCAGTACCTGAGCGGATTAGTAGGATTTAGATTGACCCGAGAGGTACCCGACTTCTAAGCTCGGATTTAGCAGTCGATGGGCGAGAGTGCTAAACGCCCGTTCACACCAGTCTGGAGTACGAAAGAGAGCCGCCCCATGAGTGCAGCAGCCACCGCCAACGTTCCCTCGCTCCCGTCGTCCCTGACGCCGGAAGGCAACCTCAGCCGCTACCTGCAGGAGATCCGGAAGTTTCCCCTGCTCGAGCCGCAGCAGGAGTTCATGCTGGCCAAGAGCTGGCGCGAGCACGGCGACACCAAGGCCGCCCATCAGCTCGTCACCAGCCATCTGCGCCTCGTGGCCAAGATCGCCATGGGCTATCGCGGCTACGGCCTGCCGGTGGCCGAACTCATTTCCGAGGGCAACGTCGGCATGATGCAGGCGGTCAAGCGGTTCGACCCGGACCGCGGCTTCCGCCTGGCCACCTACGCCATGTGGTGGATCCGCGCCTCGATCCAGGAATACATCCTGCACAGCTGGTCGCTGGTGAAGATGGGCACGACGGCGGCGCAGAAGAAGCTGTTCTTCAACCTGCGCAAGCTCAAGAGCCAGATGCAGGCCATCGAGGAGGGCGATCTGACGCCCGAGCAGGTGACCAAGATCGCGACCCGCCTCGGCGTGCCCGAGGAGGAGGTGGTCAACATGAACCGCCGCCTCTCCGGCCCCGACGCTTCTCTCAACGCCCCGGTGAAGTCCGAGGCCGACATGGAGTGGCAGGACTGGCTGGTCGACGACAGCCCGAACCAGGAGGTGCGCCTCGGCGAAAGCCAGGAGCTCGGCCAGCGCAAGCAGATGCTGGCGGCGGCGCTGCGGCAGCTCACCGACCGCGAGAAGCACATCATCGTCGAGCGGCGCCTGGTCGACGAGCCCAAGACGCTCGAGGACCTCAGTGCCAAGTACGGCATCAGCCGCGAGCGCGTGCGCCAGATCGAGGTGCGCGCCTTCGACAAGCTGCAGAAGGCGATGAAGAACATGGTGGTCGAGGCCGCCGCCAAGCCGACCACCCAGCCGGCCCCCGCGCACGGCTGAGCGACGCCGTCCCGGTGGGCCAGTGTCGTCAGGTCTTCCAGGGATCGAGGAGGCGGACACCGAGACCTTGGAAGTCGCGGATGTTGCGCGTCACCAGCTCCAGGCGATGGACCAGTGCCGTCGCCGCCAGGAGACCGTCGATGACCGGAAGCGGTCGCTTCGCGCCGAGACGCCCCCAAGTCTCGGCAACATCGTCGGTAACCGGCAGGACATGATCGCCATATTGGGCGCGGAGCGAGGCCAGCCAGGCCGATAGGCTTCGACCCGCGACCGGATCGCGCCGGCCGCGGGCTTCGGCGCCCTGGGCGATTTCGCCAACCGTCAAGGCGCTGATGAAAAGCTGGTCGGGATCCTGGGCACGCAACCACGTCACCACACCGGCGTCGGGTTTACGGCGACGCGGTTCGGAGACCACGTTGGTGTCGAGAAGATAGGTCAAAGCCCGATCTTGCGGCCACGGTCGCGCGACCGACGATTGATCGCATCGACCGTTCGGTCGTCCAGCGTGGGCCCTTCGAGGAGCGCGTCGACGAACGATTTTCGCCCGGGCCGCAACTGCCGAAATTCTTCTGCCGACACGACAACGGCTCTTTCGGTGCCGCGGAAGGTAACGATCTGCGGACCATCCTCGTTGGCACGCCGCACGACCTCGCTGAAATGCGCCTTGGCATCCTGCAACGCCCACCTCTTGGTCACGCGACACCTCCAACTGGTCAGTCTGACCAGATTATGCGATTGTCCGGCCGCGCGCAATGTCGAGGGAAATCGCGCTATGGTCGCGAAAATCGGGAGGCTCAATGATCGCGGAACCAATCCTCTACGAGACGCTGCCGAGCGGCATCGCGCGCATCGTCCTCGATCGTCCCGAAACGCGCAACGCCCAGGACACGGCGTTCCTCTATGCGCTGAACGACGCCTTCGATCGCGCCGCGCACGACGACACGGTGAAGGTGATCGTGCTGTCGGCCAACGGGCCGCATTTTTCCTCGGGTCACGACCTGCGCGAGGTCGACGGCCACGGCAACATGGCCAGGCACGAAACCGTCGGCACCTGGGGCGGCTTCGGCAAGCCCGGCGCCGAGGCGCAGTATGCGCGCGAGCAGGAGATCTACCTCGGCTTCTGCGAGCGCTGGCGCAACATTCCCAAGCCGACGCTGGCCCTGGTCCACGGCAAGGTGATGATCGGCGGCCTGATGCTGATGTGGCCATGCGATCTCATCGTCTGTTCCGAGGACGCCGAGTTCCTCGACCATTCGGTGGCGATGGGCGTGGGCGGCGCGGAGTTCTTCGCCCATCCCTGGGAGATGGGCATCCGCAAGGCCAAGGAGTTCCTGTTCACCGCCGACTGGATCAAGGCGGCCGAGGCGCATCGCCTCGGCATGGTGAACCACGTCGTGCCGCGGGCCGAACTTGAGTCGTTCGGCATGGCGATGGCGGAACGAATCGCCCAGAAGCCGCTGTTCGCGCTGAAGCTGGTCAAGCAGGCCATCAACGCCGCGCAAGACGCGCAGGGCAGGGTGGGCGCGATGCAGACCTCGTTCGCGCTTCATCACCTGGCGCATGCCCACAACATGCTGGCGCACGGCAAGCTGGTTGACCCAACGGGGCTAATGCCGGCCATTAAGAAACATGAAAAGGCAGCGGACTAGCGGACTTTTCGCCGTACCGCCGCTCCTGTATGTTGCCCCCATCATGAACGCTCAAAATATTGCCATCGTCGGCGCCACCGGCGCGGTCGGAGTAGAAATCCTCCGCGTCCTCGAGCGACGGAACTTCCCCGTCGCTTCCCTGAAGCTGCTCGCCTCCGCCCGCTCGGTCGGCAAGACCCTCGCGTTCAAAGGCAAGCCGCACAAGGTCGAGGAGCTCGCCGCATCCGCCTTCAAGGGCGTCGACATCGCCTTCTTCAGCGCCGGCGCCACGAGGAGCCGCGAGTTCATTCCCCACGCCAAGGCCGCGGGCGCGGTCGTGATCGACAATTCCTCCGCCTTCCGCATGGACCCCAACACGCCGCTGGTCGTGCCCGAGGTCAACCCCGGCGATCTCGCCAAGCATCGGGGCGTGATCGCCAACCCGAACTGCACGGCGGCGATCCTCGCCACGGCGGTGTGGCCGATCCACCAGGCCGCGGGCGTGAAGAAGATCGTCGTGTCGACCTACCAGTCGGCCTCCGGCGCCGGTGCTGCCGCCATGCAGGAGCTCGAGGACCAGGTACGGCAGCACGCCGGCGGCAAGGAAGTCACCAGGAACATCTTCCCGCACCAGATCGCCTTCAATGTCTTCTCGCACAACACCAAGGTCGCCGAGAACGGTTATAACGAGGAAGAGAACAAGGTCGTCGAAGAGACGCGCAAGATGTTCCACATGCCGGAGCTGGCGATCGTGCCGACCTGCATCCGCGTGCCGGTGCTGCGCGCCCATTCAGAGGCGATCACGTTGGAACTCGAGCGGCCGCTGTCGCCCGCCAGGGCGCGCGAGATCCTGGCCAAGGCGCCGGGCATCAAGATCGTCGACGATGCCGCGGCCAATCACTTCCCGATGCCGCTCGAGGCCTCGGGCGATCTCGACATCCACGTCGGGCGCATCCGCAGCGATCTCTCCAACCCGAACGGCCTGGTGCTGTTCGTGGCCGGCGACCAGCTCCTGAAGGGAGCCGCCTGGAACGCCGTCCAGATCGCCGAGGAACTCGCCAAGCTACAAGGCCGCGCCCAGGCGGCGGAGTAGGCTGCGCGCTCTCAGCCGCTAGAGTCTTTCCGGCGGAAATAAACTCACCTCACCCTGAGGAGGCGCGAAGCGCCGTCTCGAAGGGTAGGATCAACGTTGTTGTTGCCCATGCTTCGAGACGGCTGCTCCGCAGCCTCCTCAGCATGAGGTGGGTCCGTCTTAGAGTCCTTCAACGACCATCAGGTTGGCCGTCGTAGCGACCGACCCGCGTAGTGCTTTCCAAGGCTGATAGTCGGGATCGTTCAGGAATGCCTGCCACGCCTCGCGACTTGGCCAACGAAATATTACGATGTTGTGAGTTTTCCAATCACCGACGAGTACTTCGAACTTTCCGTTGTGCGCCAAGTATTCCCCACCGTGCCGGGCGACGAGGGCCGGGACGGCAGCCTTGTATGGTTCATACTTTTTCGCATCACGAATGTTGTCGTCGAGAATTACATAGATCGCCATTGTCTGGTTTCCTTGGCTACACCGTTCAGCTCTTCACCATCACCTCGATCAGCGTCGGCCCGTCCGTCCGCGCCAGCGCCTTGTCGAGGGCGGCGTCGAAACCTGAAGCCGTGTCGACGCGCTCCGAGGCGAGGCCGAAACCCTCGGCGATTTTGGCGATGTTCATCGGCGGGTCGTTGAAGTCCATGCCGATCGGCGTGTCGTTGCCGTGGAAGAGCTTCAGCCGGTTCTTCAGGATCTGATAGCCCTCGTTGTTGGTGATCACGAAGATCACCGGCAGCTTCTGGTTGGCCGCCGTCCACAGCGCCGTGATGGAATACATGGCGCTGCCGTCGCCGATCACCGCCACGACGCGGCGTTTCGGCTCGGCGATCTGCACGCCCACGGCGGCCGCAATGCCCCAGCCGATGCCGCCGCTCACGTTGCCGAAGAAGCTGTTGCGGTCGCGGAACGGAAAGTAATTCATCAGCGTGGCCGTGCTGGTGAGGCCTTCCTCGACGAGGATCGCGTCCTTTGGCAGTCTGTCGGTGAGACGCATCATCGCCCATTCAGCCTGCAGCGGCTTTTCGCTGGCCGGTGCGGTCAGCTTGGCCGCGCGGGCCTTGCGCTGGGCGCTCCAGTTGCGCGGCGCGATGTCGGCCAGAGACGCCTTGGCGCGCTCGGCAAGCGCCGTGCCGCCCAGTCTCTTCAGCAGCGGCACGAGTGCCTTGAGAGTCTCCTTCACGTCGGCGCGGAGCGCGATCTCGGCGGCGAAATTCTTGCCCATCTCCCAGTCGCGCAGGCCCACCATCGCCACCGCGGTGGTCTCGGGCAGCGGCTCGGTCTCGCTCCACACCGACATTTTCAGCACGTCGGCGCCGACGCAGAACATCAGGTCGTAGTCGCTGAGCACGCGGCGCACGTATTTCTGGTCGCGGTTGAGCGCGCCCAGGTACGCCGGATGCTCGGAGGGGAAATGCGCGCCCCAGGCCACGGTCTGCTGCAGCACCGGCGCGCCCAGGGTCTCGGCCAGCAGCGTCGCTTCGGCGAAAGCGTCCGACGTCGCGATCTCGTGGCCGGCCAGGATCACCGGCTTCTTTGCGGCGAGCAGACGCCGGGCGAGTTGCTCCAGCGCCGCATCCGAGGGACGCACCGCCGTGTCGACGCGCGTCACCTCGCCCATGTCGATGGCGGCCTCGTTGTTCAGGATGTCGCCGGGCAGCGAGATGAACACCGGGCCGGTCGGCGCCGTGGTGGCGATCTTGGCGGCGCGCCGCAGGATGCGCGGCAGGTCTTCGATGCGGCTCACTTCCGTCGCCCATTTCACGACCGGCGTCGCGATCGGCACGAGGGGCGCGTAGAGCAGGGGCTCGGTCAGCCCGTGGCCCTGTTCCTGCTGGCCGGCGGTCACGATCATCGGCGTGCCCGACATCATCGACGTGTAGATCGAGCCGATGGCGTTGCCGAGGCCCGGCGCCACATGGACGTTGCACGACACGAGCTTGCCCGAGGCGCGGGCGTAGCCGTCGGCCATGGCGACGACCACGGCCTCCTGGAGCGCGAGCACATAGCCCATCTCCGGCGCCGAACTCAGCGCATGCATGATCGGCAACTCGGTCGTGCCGGGATTGCCGAACATCTTTACGACGCCTTCGTCGCTCAACACGCGGAGAAAGGCGTCGCGGCCGGTGATGGTGTTGGTTACGCGCGCGTCGGGCATATTTTTCTCCCTGGAAGAAGTAGTGCTGCGCCATTCCCGTCATCCTGAGCGGAGCGAAGCGTAGTCGAAGGATCTCTTTTCCGTTACATCGCTGGAAGAGAGGTCCTTCGACTGCGCGCCTTCGGCGCTTCGCTCAGGACGACGGGAGGGGCCTTCGGCGAGGGTAGCGTGCGCACGGCCTCCGTGGAATGATCGTTCCGGGGAGGCACGCGCGATGCGGAAGGACGAGCTGGAAAGCAGGGTGGGGCGCCTGGCCTGCTGGCGCGGTCCGGTGACCCTGGCGCCGCTGAAAGGCGGGCTCACCAACATTTCCTTCGTCGCCGACGATGGCGGGGCGAAATTCGTCGTGCGCTGCGGCGCCGACATTCCCGTCCACCATGTCTTCCGCGACCGCGAGCGCGCGGCGTCCATCGCGGCCTTCGAAGCCGGTCTTTCACCTGAAGTCGTGCACGCCGAGCCGGGCATCATGGTGTTGCGTTTCGTCGACGGGCGCACCTTTGGCGAAGCCGACCTTGCCGCCAATATCGGCCGCATCGTGCCGCTGCTGAGAACCTGTCACGCCGCCGTCGGTCGGCGCGTGCGCGGACCGGCCAACGCCTTCTGGGTCTTCCACGTGATCCGCGATTACGTCCGCCTGATCGATGCCGATCCAAAATACCTGGCGCTGGCCGACGAGCTCGAGAACGCGCAGGTGCCGATGCCCCAGGTCTTCGGTCACCACGACCTGCTGCCGGGCAACTTCATGGACGATGGCCAGAAGCTGTGGCTGATCGACTGGGAGTACGGCGCCTTCGGCACCGCCATGTTCGATCTCGCCAACCTGTCGTCGAACGGCGCCTTCGGCGAGGCCGAGGACGCGACGCTGCTCGATGCCTATTTCGAAGGCAAGGTGTCGCCGGACCTGCGCCGCGCCTTCGCGGCCATGAAGGCGGCAAGCGCGCTCCGCGAGGCGCTATGGGCGATGGTCTCCGATGTTCATCTGAAGACGCCGGGTGTCGATTATGCGGCGCATGCCCGCGACTATCTCCGCCGCTTGGAGCAACTGATGACCCGCTGATAGTCTTCCGGACCGCGAGCCTCCGGCTCGCTCAACGCATCGGCCACGCCGTCGTCTCGACCGGAGCGCGCAGTGCGGAGTGGAGAGACCTTGTCTCCACGATTTGCCGGCTGTTGGTCGAGAGAAGGTCTCTCCGCTTCGCACCTTCGGTGCTCCGGTCGAGACGACGGGATTCTTTTTTGCCTCAGCCGACTCGACCTGACTTCATCACGCTCTAGCAGGCTGCGGAAAAACCCTGGCGATTTTTAGAGAATGATGATTCGATGATCCGCAGTTGCTTGTTGCAGCGAGGATTGGCGATATGCGCGGATCGGATGAACGAAGCGAAGGTCTGTTCAGCT
>JAESGK010000194.1_pt1 | contig 44481 bp, 44 predicted proteins | sample 9269681 | NCBI WGS metagenome assembly JAESGK01 (sample SAMN14515347, study PRJNA621673) | algae metagenome | isolation source: Timaviella obliquedivisa GSE-PSE-MK23-08B and co-occurring heterotrophs from... | place: USA: Grand Staircase Escalante National Monument, Utah | collected 2006-08-15
GAACCTCATGATCCGGATGTCCTGAAGTGTTCTTGCCCGGCCCATCCAGACCTCCCCAAAAGGAGGCCCATCAAAGCCGGTCAATTCACTCGCTACATAATCCGGTCAATTCATTAGCTACCTACATGGCCCAAAGATAGACTTGCAAATTCAGCAGGTTTTGGCTATATTTCCGATATCGTCGCCACGACATGCATCTACTGCAGGGGCCGCCCGGTTCGAATACCCGGAGAGGCCTTTTTGCCAACCAACATGAGCCAGCGCTTTCCGGGAACCCGAGCTGCGCTGGCCCGAATCTTTGACCATGCCCCGCCCGGCGCGCCCGCCGGGTACGATCCCTGGAGGATGAGGGGCCGTCCCTCGGCCTTGCCCTTACCGGGTACTGAGCCGTGAGTAGCAAGCAAAAGGACATCCCCGCGGACGACCGTCCGGCAGTGGGGTGGACCGAGGTGCGAAGAACGCATCCGAGGACTGAATTTCGACGGTCATCTGCGGCTGCCCGAGGTGGGGCCGCAGGGGCGAATTATCGCGAAGTCACAGGTGGGCGATTGGCCTGTGTCACAACATTTGTCTCAACTTGGTGTGACACCCTGAGGTGTGACATTGCCTCCAAGCCACCCGACGGCAGGCAGGGTCACGGTGAAGGTCGAGCCCTTGCCGGGGGTGCTCTGGATATCCAGCCGGCCGCGGTGGCGGTTGACCACATGCTTCACGATGGCGAGCCCGAGGCCGGTGCCGCCGAGCTGGCGCGAGCGCGCATTGTCGACGCGATAAAAGCGCTCGGTGAGGCGCGGCAGGTGGGCGGCCGGAATGCCGTCGCCCTCGTCGCTCACGGCCACGGCGACGCGGCCGGGCTCGGCGGGCTCCGCCGTGACCCGGACCACGGTCGCGGGCTTGGCGTATTTGAGCGCATTGTCGATCAGGTTCTGGAACACGATGGTGAGTTCGTCGTGATCGCCCACCGCCCGGGCGAGGCCGGCGGCAACGGCAAACTCGATCGCCACGCCGCGCGACGAGGCTTTCAGCTGCAGGAGATCGAGGACGCCGCGCAGCACGTTCTCGAGGTCGATCTCGCGGTCGGGGCGCGCGTGCTCGTGCTGTTCGATGCGCGACAGCATCAGGAGATCGTCGACCAGGCGGCGCATGCGGTCGGCCTGCTCGGCCATGATGCCGAGGAAGCGGTCGCGCGCCGCGACGTCGTCGCGCGCCGGACCGCGCAGGGTTTCGATGAAGCCGGCGAGGCCCGCGATCGGCGTCTTGAGTTCGTGGCTGGCGTTGGCCACGAAATCGGCGCGCATCCGTTCGGCCCGGCGCTGCGCCGTCGTATCATGCAGCACGATCAGGGCCAGCGAGCCGTCGGCCGCCGCCCGCGGCAGGCGCCGGAGATGGGCGATGACATCGAGTTCGGGCGGGCCCGCCAGCACGAACTCGACCGCACTCTGGTCGGTCGCGATGAAGTTCCCGTCGGGCGCGGTTTCGAGCAGGGCATCGACCGCCGACAGGAGTTGCGGATGACGCATCGCCGTCGACAGGTCGCGTTCGGCCCCGACCGGGCCGAGAAGCGCCACCGCCGCCTGGTTGATGCGGACGACGCGGCGCTGGCGGTCGACGGCGATCAGCGGATCGGGCAGGCCATCGACGATGGCCTGGGCCGAGGCCGCGAGATTGTCGATCGAGGCACGCTGCCGGCGCCAGCCGATGGAGAGCATGGCCACTGCCGTCGCCAGCTCCTCGGTGGCGGGCGCAAAGGACAGGCGCGGCATCACCGGCTCGCGCTCGTCGGAGAGTTCACCAACAAAACGCGCAAAACGCGCCAGCGATGCGAGATAGCGCTGCACCAAAACGGCGGTGACCACCGCGATGCCAACCATCGCGATCAGGGCGGGCCGGCCGGCCAGAAAGCCCGCGCCGTAGAGGGCCGCGATCGCCACGGCCGACGGCGCCAGGGCCACGGTATTAGCCGCGAAGTAGCGCCTGAGGGGAATGGGCTGGTCGGCCATGGTGGCCCCTGGTCTATGGGTCCGGCGGCGGCATGAAGAGGCGGATGGCGGCGAGGCCGTAGACGAAACCGCCGATATGCGCCGTCCACGCGACCGGATCGCCGCCGGCGCCCGGGGTGCCGCCCACGAGGCCGAAGAAGACATTGAGCCCGATCCAGAGGCCGGCGACCGGCAGCAGCGACGGCAGGCTGCCGACGTAGCGCATCAGGATCAGCACGCCGCCGAACACACCGCTGATGGCGCCGGATGCGCCGACCACGGGATCCATCGAGTCGGGAAAGAAGAAGACATGGACGAAGCCGGCGACGATGCCGGCGGAGAGGTAGAACAGGATGAAGCGGCGCGCGCCCAGCATGCGCACGACCGGCACGCCGAAGGCGGCCAGCGTTACCATGTTGATGCCGAGATGCAGCCAGCCGCCGTGCAGGAACTGGTAGGTGATCGGTGCGATCAGCAGCGACAGCAGGTCGGGGCCGGCGCCCCCGGCGCCCGACGTGTAGGCCGCCGGCACCAGGCCGAGCTGCTGAATGATGTCGTTATCGGTGGTATCGCCAAGAAATTCACGCACGAGCTGGATCGCCACGTTGATGCCGATCAGCCACAGCAGCACGGGCGGCAGGTTGATCGCCCGCTGGCCGGCGCCGCGTTCGGGTCCGGGGCGGTCGCTCACGTCGAAAGGCATCCAGAACTCCGTTACCCGGCGAGATTAGCCGCCGCGACCCACCCTTGCACTGTTCTTGGCACGGTCCCTATCGGATCAGCGCTTGGGGCCGCCCTGCCCCAGGGCGCGCAGCCGCAGCCGCAGTGCATTGAGCTTGATGAAGCCCTCGGCGTCGCGCTGGTTATAGGCGCCCTGATCGTCTTCGAACGTGACATGCTGCATCGAGTAGAGCGAATGGGGCGACTTGCGGCCGACCACCGTCGTATTGCCCTTGTAGAGTTTTAGCCGCACCGTGCCGGTGACGTTCTCCTGGCTCTTGTCGATCAGCGCCTGCAGCATCTCGCGCTCGGGCGAGAACCAGAAGCCGAAATAGACCAGCTCGGCGTACTTCGGCATCAGCTCGTCCTTGAGATGGCCGGCGCCGCGGTCGAGCGTGATCGATTCGATGCCGCGATGGGCGGCATGCAGGATCGTGCCGCCTGGCGTCTCGTAGATGCCGCGGCTCTTCATGCCGACGAAGCGGTTCTCCACCAGGTCGAGGCGGCCGATGCCGTTGGCCTTGCCGAGATCGTTGAGCCTGGTCAGCAGCGTCGCGGGCGACATTTTTACGCCGTCGATGGCCGTGGCATCGCCCTTCTCGAAGTCGACGGTGATGTAGGTCGCCTTGTCCGGCGCGGCCTCGGGCGAGATGGTGCGCTGGTAGACGCTCTCGTCGGCCTCTTCCCAGGGATCTTCCAGGATCTTGCCCTCGCTGGAGGAGTGCAGGAGGTTGGCGTCGACCGAGAACGGCGCCTCGCCGCGCTTGTCCTTGGCGATCGGGATCTGATGTTTCTCGGCGAACTCGATCAGCTTGGTGCGCGACGTGAGCTCCCATTCGCGCCACGGCGCGATCACTTTGATATCGGGCTTCAGCGCATAGTAGGCGAGCTCGAAGCGGACCTGGTCGTTGCCCTTGCCGGTGGCGCCGTGACAGACGGCATCGGCGCCGGTCTTCAGCGCAAGGTCGATCTGGTGCTTGGCGATCAGTGGGCGCGCGATCGACGTGCCGAGCAGGTACTGGCCCTCGTAGAGCGCGTTGGCGCGGAACATCGGGAAGACGAAGTCCTTCACGAATTCCTCGCGAACATCGCCGATGATGATGTTCTCCGGCTTGATGCCCAACATCTCCGCCTTCTTGCGGGCCGGCGACAGTTCCTCGCCTTGCCCGAGGTCGGCCGTGAAGGTCACGACCTCGCAGCCATAGGCGGTCTGCAGCCACTTCAGGATGACCGAGGTGTCGAGGCCGCCGGAATAGGCCAGCACGACCTTCTTGATGTCGCCCTTCTTATAAGGGCCGGTATAAGTAATGCTCATGCCTCGCCTCGCCGCCCGTCGGTGTCAGATCCGTGAAAGCGGGCGAATATAGCGACCGACCCCGTCCGGGCAAGCGGCCGCAAAGTCGCTATAGTGTGTCCCCAGATTAACTCATCATGACCAGCACCCTCGACCGCCTGAGCTACGCCGCCCGCCAGACCGCCCGTGTCGCCTGGTACGCGGGCCACTATGCGGCGGGCCGGCGCCTGCTGAAGCCGATGCCCAAGCCCGACTTCGCCATCGGCCCGACGCCCAGCCGCGCCGAGCTGACGGCCGACATGCGCGCTCTATTTGAACGCGAATGGCGCGATATCGCCGCCGGCCTGTTTCCAGCACCGCGCGGTCTGGGACCTGAGCCCGCCGAATTCCTGCGCCGGAGCCTGCTCTATTTCCGCGACCTGCCACAGGTCGATGCGCGGCGGCACGGTACGCTCGACGACGAGATGCCACCCGGCACCCAAGCCGACGGCCTGCCCGACTACTATCGGCAGAACTTCCATTTCCAGAGCGACGGCTGGCTCTCCGAACACTCGGCCGCGCTCTACGATACGCAGGTCGAAGTCCTGTTCACCGGCGCCGCCGATGCCATGCGCCGGCGCGCACTGGCGCCGATCGCGATCTGGCTCCAGGGCCGCAACCAACGCGACGTGCGCGGCCTGGATGTCGGCTGCGGCACCGGCCGCCTGCTCGCCTCCCTGCACGAGGCTTGGCCTGGCATGAAACTCACCGGCATCGATCTCAGCGCGCCCTATCTCGAGGAGGCGCGCCGCCTGATCGGACGCACGGCGCGCGTGAAGCTCGACGAGGCCGCGGCGGAGGCCCTGCCGTTCGACGACGCGAGCCTCGATCTCGTCGTCTCGTCGTTCCTGCTGCATGAGTTGCCAAAAGAGATTCGCGCGCAGGTCCTGGCCGAGATGGCACGCGTGTTGAAGCCCGGCGGCCTCGTCATGATTGTGGATTCACTGCAGAAAGGCGACCGTCCCGAATGGGACGGGCTGCTCGATCTGTTTCCGCATTATTTCCATGAACCCTACTATTCGGACTACGTGACCGGCAGTCTGGAAACGTGGGGCGCCACCGCAGGCCTCGCGCCGATGAGCAGCGAAAACGCGTTCCTGTCGAAGGTTGCAGCCTTTACGCGAGCGTGACGACCTTCTCGCGTCGGCCCCGCTGGCTGGCACTCTTTAGCTGGCCGCAGGCAGCAAAGATGTCCCGACCTCGCGGCGTGCGCACCGGCGCGCTCAGGCCACCATCGTTCACGATCTCGGCAAAGCGATGGATGCGGTTGTTGGAGCTGCATTCATAGGGAGCGCCTGGCCACGGGTTGAACGGGATCAGGTTCACCTTGGCGTGGATCGGCGTCAGCAGCCGCACCAGCTCGCGGGCGTCGGCGTCGCTGTCGTTGATGCCCTTCAGCATCGCGTATTCGAAGGTGATACGCCGGCTGTTGCGGGCGCCGGGATAGTCGGCGCAGGCCTTCAGCAGCTCGGCGATCGGCCACTTCTTGTTGATCGGCACCAGCGTGTCGCGCACCTCGTCGCTCACGGCATGGAGCGACACGGCGAGATTGACGTCGAGCGCTTCGCCCATCTTCGCGATCATCGGCACGACGCCGGAGGTCGAGAGCGTGATGCGGCGGCGGCTGAGCGCGATGCCCTGGTCGTCCATGGCGATCCTGAGCGCGGTAACGACATTGTCGAAATTGTAGAGCGGCTCGCCCATGCCCATCATGACGATGTTGGAGAGCAAGCGCTGGGCATCGGCGGTCGGCGTCGGCCATTCGCTATAACTGTCGCGCGCCACCATGAACTGGCCCACGATCTCGGCCGGCGAGAGATTGCGCACCAGCGGCTGGGTGCCGGTGTGGCAGAAGCTGCAGGTCAGCGTGCAGCCGACCTGGCTCGAGACGCAGACCGAGCCGCGGTCCTCCTCGGGAATGTTGACCGTCTCCGCCTCGTTGCCGTCGGCGAAGCGCAGCAGCCACTTGCGCGTGCCGTCGACCGAGCGCTGCTCGGTGACGATGCCGGGCCGATCGATGACGAACTGCTCGGCAAGTTGCTCGCGCGTCTTCTTGGCGATGTTGGTCATCAGGCCGAAGTCGGTGACGCCGTGCCAGTAGATCCACTGCCAGAGTTGGCGCGCGCGGAACGGCTCCAGCCCGGCCTCGGCCAGCACCTGCTTGAGGTCGTCGCGCGACAGGCCGACCAGGCTGCGGCGCAGGTCGTTGCGGCCGTGCACGGCAGGCTGGGGCTCCAGGATCTGGAGCGGTTCGGTGGGCAGGAGGGCCATGTCGCGGCTGAGATAGGCGCAGCCGCCCCTAGGCGCAACCGGCGCCAGCCAATCTACTGTTTTGGCAGCACTTTTTGGCGGATTCGCGCCCGGCGCTGATAGACCGGGTCGCCGAACACCGGCAGCGGCAGCGCTTCGGTCGGCGCCCCCTCGGCCACCGGCCGGGGCGCATAGCGACCATGGGTCAGCAGCCGGTCGTACATGACCAGCGCGCCGGCGACGCCCAGGTTGACCGAAAAACGGGTTGGGATCTTGACCACATAATCGCAGCGCGACTGAAGGCCGGCCGACAGACCCTCGCGCTCGGAGCCCACGATATAGGCAGCCTGGCGCGGATGGCGGAAGCTCGGCAGGTCGATCGCGTCGTCGGTGATTTCGATCCCAACCAGCCGGCAGCCGAGCGGCAGGCGGAAGGCCTCGAAGTCAGCAAAATGATAGGTCGGCACCGACAGAGGCGTGTCGGAAGTGTCGCTGGCCGAACCCTGCCGCGGGTTGTACTGGGCCCGCACGGTGAACACGAAGGATGCCCCGAAGGCATGGGCGGTTCGGAACAAGGTGCCGACGTTCACGGCCTTGCTCGCACCTTCGATTCCGATGCCGAAATAGCCTTTCATGACCGGGCGATTTGTTGCACTAATCCGTTGCGGGCGTTGCTGTCCCCCGGGTAGCGGCCCGCTCGCCGTGAAACAAGGCCATAATGACCGTTCCGTCGCCGTTGGAAGTCGTTCGCGCACAATACGAGGCCCTGCCCTACCCGCCGCGCGACCCGCGCGACGAGGCGATCCGGCTGATCACCGGCACGCCCAGTCACGTGCTGGAAATCAACCACTACCTCTTCTCGGGCCGGCTCAATTTCACCCGGCCCTTCCGCGCCCTGGTGGCAGGCGGCGGCACCGGCGATGCCTGCATCATGCTGGCCCAGCAGCTCGCCGACCGGCGCTGCCCGGGCGAGGTCGTCTATCTCGACCTGTCGACCGCCTCGCGACAGATCTGCGAGGGCCGCGCCAAGGCGCGCGGTCTGCGCAACATCCAGTTCCTGACCGGCTCGCTGCTCGACCTGCCGGCCATGAACATCGGCCACTTCGACTACATCGACTGCACCGGCGTGCTGCATCACCTGCCCGAGCCGGCCGCCGGCATGCGCGCCCTGGTGAGCGTGCTGCAGCCCGATGGCGGCATCGGCGTGATGCTCTACGGCGAGTATGGCCGCAGCGGCGTCTACCCCTTGCAGGAAATGCTGCGGACGCTGGCGCCGCCGTCGATGGCGGTGGAGGACCGGCTGGCGATGGCCAAGCGCCTGATCCGCTTCCTGCCGACCACCAACCTGTTCCGCCGCAATCCCTACCTCAACGACCATGTCACCGGCGGCGACGCCGGCCTCTACGATCTGGTGCTGCACAGCTGCGATCGCGCCTTCACCGTTCCCGACATCGGCACCATGGCGGCCGCGGCCGGCCTGCGGGTCGTGGCCTTCCTCGAGCCGGTGCGCTACGAGCCCGCGACCTACATGAGCGACCCGGTGATCGCACGCCAGATGAGCTCGCTGCCGCTGCTCGAACGCGCGGCCTTCGCCGAGCGGCTGTCCGGCAACCTCCGCACCCACGTCTTCTATGCGACGCGTGCCGGCTTCGACACAGTGGCGCGGCCGGAAGATACGTCGGCCATTCCGGTGCTGCGCGACATGGATGCGCAGAAGCTGGCGGCCGGCCTGCAGCCCGGTTCGCCGCTGATCGCCAATCTCGACGGCTTCCCGTGGCGCGCCCAGCTGCCGGCACTTGCGCCCCGCATCATCTCGCAGATCGACGGCCGCAAGACCGTCGCCGAGATCTACACCTCGCTCGGCGCTCAGGGAGGTCCGGGGGGTGGCCTGCCGCAGTGGGAGGATTTTTACGCGCAATTCGAAGACCTTTACGTCAAGCTGAACGGCGTCAATCACCTGTTGCTGCGTTTCCGCACCTGAGCCTGCGATGAACGGCCATGTCCTGGCGATCGCGCTGGGCAACTCGCTCCTGTGGTCCGTCTATCTGCTACTGACGCGCCACGTCGTGAGCGGGGCGCAGCTCGATGCCTGGGCCTACACGCTCGTCCAGTTGTTGAGCGCTGGCCTTGCCATGCTGTGGGTCGGGCGGCGGACACCGGGCAACTGGCGCGACCTTCTGGTGCCGTGGACGGTCTGCTACGCCTTCATGCGGGTCGTTATCAACGGTTGCACTGCCGCCGCCATCGTCTGGCTTGCCGTCACGCAGAGCACACTGTTGGCAACAGTGAGCGTACTGATCGGCGCGGCTTCGGGCTGGGTCCTGACGCGCACGGCGCCGGCGCGGCGCGACTGGCCGGGCCTGATGCTCCTGACTGTCGGGATCGTGGCGTTTGCCGGCGCCCTCGCGTCGGATACTGCCTGGCACGGCATGCTCTGGCTGGTCCTGTCCGAAGCGACGGCGGTCGCAGCGTCCTGGATGATCGCCTACCACCCGCGCAACCGCGTGACCGACTTGGCGGCGCGCAGCCGCTTCACCGGCGAGATCCTGGTGGCAGCCTCCCTGGCCTTCATTCTCGTCTGGTCGCTGGCCGGAGCGGTCGGGCTCATGGCTTCGCCGTGGGCCGGCGCGGGCGACGCCTTCGGACGTCTCGATCTGTGGTTCTATGCGGTGCTGGCCGGGCTGTTGTTCCGCGCACCCGGAACTTGGCTCGGCTTCTGGACGATCAACACCACGGGCGTCCAGACCTACCTGATCGCACTCACGGCCATGCCATTCTTCGCCATCGCTCTCGAAGCCGCCGCCGCACGCCTGGGCTGGCTATCTTCGCCCGGCCTGTCGATGGCAGAGTGGCTTGCGGCTGGGATCATTCTCGCCGGCGCGGTCTGGTTGATTGCCGTCCGGCTGAAAGCGCCTTCAAGCGACGCTCCATGAGCCGACGCTCTGGCGTCGTTCTCGCCAAAGCCAGCGCGCGCTGGAGATGTGTCAGCGCCTCGGCCTCGCGCTTCAGCTCGATCAGGAAGGCTGCAGCAGCGGCATGACCGTAGGGGCTGGCCACGAGCGACGGCAGGCAGGCATTCACGGCATCGAGCCCGGCCAGCGCCCCCCGCGCGTGGCCGGTCGCGACGGCCCGGGCGAGCGCCGCCATCGACGAAGCATCGATCTCGACGATCTGGTCGTAGATCTCGACGATACGCCGCCAATCCGTGGCGTCCGCGCTTGGGGCGATGGCATGAAGCGAAGCGATCTCGGCCCGCAGGTGCCAGATGGTCAGTTCCTCGCCGACGGCCGACCGCTGCAGGTGATCGAGGCCGAGTCCTATCAGGCCGGCATCCCATTGCCCGCGCGGTTGATCTTCCAGGAGCTGGGCAGTGCCATCTGGATCGACGCGCGTCACCAGGCGCGCCGCGGTGAGCGCCAGCAGGGCCGCAAGCGCATCGCTTGCCGGCCCAAGGGTCATGGGGTGCGCCGCCAGTGCTCGCGCGAGACGAACCGCTTCGATGCAAAGTTCGGGCTGAACCAACACCTCGCCCGACGAGGCCGAATAGCCCTCGTTGAACATGAGATAAAGCGTAGTGCGCACCGACTCGGCACGTTCCGGCAATGCGTCGGGCGGTGGCGGCTCGATCGGAACGTTGGCCGCCTCGAGCTGGCGGCGCGCCCGCACCAGCCGTTGCGCGATCGTCGTCTGTTCGGCCAACAGGCCCGACGCGATCTGCGCGACGGTGAGGCCGCACACGGTCTTTAGCGCAAAGGTCACGCGCAGGTCGGGCGACAGGACCGGGTGACAGACCGTGAAGAGCAGCGCAAGCTCGTCATCGTTCAGTTCGCGATCGAAACGGCCCTCGCTTTCTGTATCGCTCGAGGCGAGCGGTATCAGCTCCTCGGCCAGCAGAACGCCGCGCTGCTCATGGCGCAGCAGATCGAGCGCGCGATTTCTGGCCACGACGGCAAGCCAAGCCTCGGGGTTGGCCGGTGCGCCTTTGAATGGCCAGGACGACAGGGCCTGCAGCAGTGCATGCTGCACGGCATCCTCGGCGACGGCGATGCGGCCAGCACCCAGCCGCCGCGCCAGGGCGGCGACGAGGCGGCTGGCCGCGTCGCGCGCCAGCGACGCAACGAGGTCGTGGATGGCGGTTCTCAGCCGCCGGCCTTTGCCTGGGCGACCGCCATGTCGTCGATCGGTCGCAGTTCGACCCAGTTGGTGCCCCAGAGATGAGGGCACTCCCGCGTGATCATCTCGGCCTCGGCGTCGTTCGCCGCTTCGATCACGAAGTAGCCGCCGATGACGTCCTTCGCCTCGGCATACGGGCCATCGCTTGCGACCGGCGCGCCGTCCTTGATGCGGACGTGCCGCACGCGACCGGGTGCCAGCTTCTCGCTGCTCACCAATTTGCCTTTCTCGCGCAGGCTGGCGGCCCACGCGCTATAACGCCGGATCAACTCCATCATCTTGTCGCGCGGCATCTCGTTTGATTCCTTCGGATCCGAGTGCAGCAGCAGCATGTATTGAGCCATGTCGATCTCCTGGTTGGGCGGCCGCGAAGTCAGCCGCTACCTAAGGACGTTCGGGCGTGTCTGGAATCGACATCACGAAGTCTTTTTCAGTGCCTCGGGGTTGAGGACGTTGATCGGCTTGCCGTCCAGCCAGGCCTCGATGTCCTTGATCGTGCCGTCGTAGAAGTGGCGATAGCTCTCCTCGACGACGTAGCCGAGGTGCGGAATCAGGGTGACATTGTCGAGCCTGGTGAAGGGATGGTCGGCGGACATCGGCTCCTTGTCGTAGACGTCGAGGCCGGCGTGCATGATGGTGCGGTTCTTGAGCGCCGCAATCAGGGCCGCTTCGTCCACGATCGGTCCGCGCGAGGTGTTCACCAGGATCGCGGTCTTCTTCATCTTCGCAAGCTCGGCCGCGCCGATCAGGCCGCGTGTCCGATCCGAAAGGGCGAGATGGATCGACACGAAGTCGGACGTCGCCAGCAGCTCGTCCTTACTGACATAGGTGACGCCCTCCGCCGCGGCCTTCTCGGGCGTGAGGTTCTGGCTCCAGGCCACGACGTCCATGCCAAAAGCCTTGCCGTAGCGGGCTGCGCGGCTGCCCAGCTTGCCGAGGCCGAGAATGCCCAGTCGCTTGCCCTCGAGCACGACCATCTGCTCGATGCCGTCGTGCCACTCGCCTTGGCGCGCCAGCCGCTCCGCCTTGGCGAGATCGCGCGCGCACATCATCAGCAGCGCCCAGCCGAGTTCCGCCGTCGGCGCGTTGGAGCCGCCGCCCGGCGTCGTCGAAATCGGGATGCCGCGGTCGGTCGCGGCCTTGTCGTCGAGGCTCGCCGCCCGCGCGCCGGTCAGCACCATGAACTTCAGGTTCGGCAGCTTCTCGATCAGGGCGCGGGGGAAGGCCGTGCGTTCGCGCAGCAGTCCCAGGATCTGGAACGGCACCAGTTTTTGCACTGCGTCATCGATCGAGGCGAAGGGCTCGTTGAACACAGTAATTTCGATGCCGCGTTTCCTCACGCGGTCCCAGTCGGCCATACGCAGGGCCACCTTCTGATAATCGTCGAGCAGGGCGAGCTTGAGCGTTTGCGACATGGCGGTTCCTGACACATGATGGATGGACGGGGACTATATAGCCGTAGGAAGTGGTCATGAGCATCACCGTCGAGCCGACCCAGCCGCAATTCTTCGCCGAGATTTCCGGGATCGACCTTGCCCAGCCGCTGACCGCAGCCGACCGGGACGCCATCGTGGCGGCCATCGACCGTTATGCGGTCGTCGTGTTCCACGACCAGAAACTGACCGACGAGCAGCAGATCGACTTCGCCCGCCATTTCGGGCCGATCCATTCGTCGGCGCAGAAGGCGCGGCATCGCGGAATCAAGCACCGCCTGGCGCGGGACGAGATCGCCGACATCTCCAACCTCGATGGCGATTCGAACATCCTCGAACAGAACAGCAAGCGCCGGCTCGACTGGCTGGCCAACCGGTTCTGGCATACCGACGCCTCGTTCCGCGCCATCCCCGGCGCCTTGTCGATGCTCTACGCTCACGTCGTGCCGCCCGAAGGCGGCGACACGGAGTTCGCCGATATGCGCGCGGCCTACGACGATCTGCCCGAAGCGACGAAGAAACAGCTCGAAGGCCTGATCGCCGAACATTCGATCTGGCATTCGCGTGGCCAGCTCAGCGTCACCAACTACACGCTCGAGGAAATCGCCAGCCTGCCGCCGGTACCACAGCGGGTGGTGCGCACCCATCCCGGCTCCAAACGCAAGACGCTCTACGTCGCCGCGCACGCCTCGCATATCCTCGGCATGCCGGTCGCCGACGGCCGCCTCTTGCTGCTCGACCTGATGGAACACGCCACCCAGCGCCAGTTCGTGCATGCCCACACCTGGAAGCAGGGCGACCCGGTGATCTGGGACAACCGTTGCACCATGCATCGCGCCCGGCCGTTCGACACCAGCCAGGTGCGCGACCTGCGCCGTGTCACAACGGCCGACGTCGCTTCGACGCTGGAACAGGCGGCCTGACGCGAGGCCACTTTTCGGCACAGCTCGTTGTGCCACGCGGTGTTCGGCCACCTGTGCCAAAACTGGCATCAACCCCTTGATCCGACACGCCGAGCGCCCCCTGACGAACTGTGCCGCCGGGCTCGGCTGCCGGCCGGCATGAGTGTCCGGAAAATCAGTCGACGGCGATATTGTCGATCAGGCGCGTCCGCCCCAGGCGCGTGGCGGCGACGATGCGGGCCGGGCCCGCGACATTCTCGATCGGCTGAAGGCTCCCGGCATCGACCACGGTCAGGTATTCGACCTTGTCGAAGCCCGCCGCCAACAGCGCCTTTGACGACGACGCCGTCGCTTCCGAACACGATGAACGACCATCGCGAACCGTTTTCGCCACCGTGTTCATCTCGCGATAAAGCTGCACCGCCGTCGTGCGCCCGGCTGCGCTGAGGTAGCGATTGCGCGACGACATGGCGAGCCCGTCGGGTTCGCGCACCGTCGGCATGCCCACGATCTCGATCGGCATCGCAAGATCGCGCACCATGGTCTTGATCACCTGGAGCTGCTGAAAATCCTTCTCGCCGAAGTAGCCGCGGTCGGGCATGGCCATCATCAGGAGCTTGGTGACCACGGTCGCGACGCCATCGAAATGTCCCGGCCTGAAGGGCCCGCAGAGCCCATCGGTGACGCCGGTCACCTTGACGGTGGTCAGCATCGGCGCGGGATACATTTCCTCCCTGGCCGGCGCGAAGACGATGCGGCAGCCGGCCGCCTCGAGCCTGGCGAAGTCGCCGGCCTCGTCGCGCGGGTAGGCCGCGAAATCCTCGTTCGGGCCGAACTGGGTCGGATTGACGAAGATCGATGCCACCGGCACGTCGCCGCGCGCCAGCGCGCCCGCGACCAGGCTCGCATGACCCTCGTGCAGCGCGCCCATGGTCGGGATCAGCCCGATGGTGCGGCCGGTGGCCCGGAAAGCAGCAACCGCATGGCGCAATTCCGCAACGGTCCGTGCGACGCCAAGTTTCTCAGGCATGGTCACCTTTCATCTCCAGACGATATCCAAAAGAAATCCATGTTGCCCAGAGCCGGCGCCACTCAATCCCTCGCTGCCATGACCGTGCCGCGCTAAAGCAACACGCTGGCGATTGCAGCTCCCCGCACGCCGGAGAGCCGGTATCCTCGATCGCGTGTCACACCCCGCCTGTCACACCAAGTTGCGACAAATGTTGTGACACGCACCTGCCCGGAGTCCGGGCCGAGCCCGGAATCAAAGGCTTTTTCAGGCGTCGTTTCTTCTTCCTGTGTCACAGCCCGGCGCACCTCGTGACAGGTAGCGCGATGCGTCCGTTCCGACGTTATGGGGATGGTCGGTGGGGGACGGGCTCGAACGGACTCGTGCGGCCTGGCGTGACGTACCATCCGCGTGAACTACACCCTCGCCCTCGAGCGTCTGCCCGCGGCGTGCGCGGGAGGGTCATGTTCGTGTAGTCGACTGGGGCGGTCCAACCGCCAGCCTGCCAGAAGCAATAGCTTATTCCTGCTGAATCTGCAACTATAACCCGCTCACATTTGCGTGAGCGGATGCTGGCAGTGACTGCACTCTCACTGATTGCGCCGTTCGCTCCGCAACGTCGGCAAACCGACGCCGGCGGCGTCGAAGCCGCCATCCACCGCCAGCACCTGGCCGGTGATGTAGCCCGCCTGGTCGCCGCACAGGAAGCAGATCGCGTTGGCGAGTTCCGACTCCAGGCCGTAGCGATTGAGGGGGATGTGGTCGTGATAATCGGCGCGGATGGCCGGCGTGTGCACGGCCTTGGCCATGGCGGTGTCGACGGGCCCCGGCGCCACGGCATTGACGCGGATGCCATACTCGCCGAGCTCGGCCGCCTGTTGCCTGGTGAGATGTGCCAGCCCGGCCTTGCTGGTGCCATAGGCGACGCGGAGCGTGGAGGCGCGCAACCCCGAGATCGAGGTGATGTTGACGATGGCGCCGCCGCCCTGGTCCCGCATGATCGGCGCCACCGCCTGGGTCATCATAAAGGGGCCGGTGAGGTTCACCGCCATGACGCGCTGCCATTCCTCCAGCGTCACGTCGAGCATCGGCTTGAACACGGCGATGCCGGCATTGTTGACCAGGACATCGATGCGACCGAATTGTCGGTGGGCCTGCCGCACGGCGGCCTGAATCGCCCCTGGGTCCGAGACATCGGCCTCGAGTGCCAAGGTGGCATCTGCGCGACCCAAGGCATTGACGGCGGAGCGCAGCGTGTCGCCCAGGATATCAAGCATCGCAACGTGCCAGCCGTCTTCCAGGAAGCGGGTCGCCGCCGCGAGGCCGATGCCGCGCGCCGCGCCGGTGACAAGGGCAACCTTCTTCAGCCCAGACGCCATGCCATGTCTCTCCCCTGCTTCGCTACTGTCGCCAGACTTAGCACTCCACGGGAAGCGTGCCATCGCGCAGCCGCACGTAGGCCCAATCGGCTGGGCATGCCGAAGTGGTTCAAACCACTGTCCATACGGGAAGAAAATTGGAGCAGGCGAAGGGATTCACCCCCATGCCCTAAGCACCTATGCCTTTGATCTTCCTGATGAGGCGAGCGATCTGATCATTATCAATTCCTTCTAGCTCGGTACTCGTTAGCAGTGTGCCGTTTGGCCCCTCACCTTCACCATCGGGAAGGATGTCGTTCTGTCGGTACCATTCTAATTTCAGCTTCCATTTCCGCTCGTATTCCTTGTCACCTAGCATCCCCAGATGCTCCCAGAACCAAGTTGTTCCGGTGTCGGCATCCTCAATGGTGAAATCGGGGTATCGGCGGGTCTTATCCTTTCCGACGTAGGGGCGCTCGTATTCATATTCGATTCCAGCGGCAGCAAGTTCGTTGGCGATTATCACCTCTGACTTCGAGATCATCAGCTCACCGCGACGTGAGCGATGAATATGCTTGGTATCGTACACACGCTGACCAATCTGCACCGGCTCCGGCAATCCAATTTCTTCGCCGAAGAGATTGGTCAAGCGACCGGCAGCATCCGACATATGTCGATAGTCGAGAAGTTTATGTGGTTCGCCCTGGCAGAGCAGGATCAATCTAGAATTCTGGCGCGTCAGGGCCGTGTACAAAAGTTCACGCGAAAGAAGACGACAGGGATTGGGCAGAACTACGAAGACCTTCTCGAATTCGCTTCCCTGTGCCTTATGCACTGTCAGCGCGTAGGCAAGTTCGAGAAGCTTGCCATCCTCGTCCAAGTCGCTGCCCCAATACTTGTATTCGAATCCAGCTTGCGACGAGAAAGTGACGCCCAGATTGTCCAAAGAGACCTTGGAGCCCTTCTTCCTAAACGGTCCTGTGACGATTCCGATCTCGCCGTTTGCAACATACTTGAGTGGCTCGATTCCATCCTTTTCCTTCGGATACACACTCCAACGACGGTGGTTGCCGAGGTTAATAACCTTGTCGCCATAAATGATCCCGTCTCCACCCATCGGCGCTGGAACCTTGGCGAGCCAGCGATCAGCTTCTTGCGCCTTCCGACGTGTCTCTGATCGAAAGCCGCTTTGGATGAGTCGGTTCAGAATAAGAGTCCCTGCAGCTTCACCTTTTATCGGCGACAGCACTTGCCATCGATCTGCTGCAGGTCCGGAAGACCAGTAGTTGAAGTAGACATGCCCGCCGCTCTCATTTCCTCCGAGTGCTTGCACTCCGAACGACTTCTCCAAGTCGTTCTGGTCAATGCCCAACTCCTCACCGATCACTTTCGGCAGCAGCTCGGCCAGCTGCGAAGGAGAGTTCCAAGTGCATATTCTCAGATGGTCGCCGCAATTGCCTTCCACTAGTTTGGAAACAATCTCATCCCCTGCCGGGCCATTCGGGCGACCGCTAAACAGTTCCGCAAGCTCTAGGTCCTGACGTTGCATGCCTTTCTGCCTGCTGCCGACAGTCAGTTCCGCATATCCCGAAGACACGCGCGGCTGACCAACCTTGAATTTCTCGGGAGTAAGCAGCTTAACGATATCAACGAAGGGCCGTCCGGGTCCAATCGGTGGCAGTTGGCTCGGATCACCAACCAGGATGATGCGATCAATTCCACTCAGGCCGTCGAAGAGAGCAGCAAGCTGATCTTCGGTAAGCATCGAGGATTCATCGACAATCACAGTCTTGCAGCTTGAATATCGCTCCTGATCGCCGACCACGTGATAGCTTTGGGTCGCATCGTTGTAACGAAGAGGCCTAAGGAATTGTGCGATCGTCTTTGCTTCAACCTTGGTCGCTTGCTGAAGGCGAACTCGTGCCTTGCCCGTCGGTGCCAGCAGCAATACGCCCCGCGCCTTGATGGCCGGAGCATCGCACAGGAAACGCAGCAGTGTTGTCTTGCCGGTCCCAGCGGCGCCGATGAGCACGGAGAATCGCGATGCAGCCAATTCGGCCAGTGCAACAGCCTTCTCATGACGTCCAACATCTTCCAGTGAGCCCTTGGGAGCCTGAAAGTCTTTGAACTGCCGATCCAGCTCGGCACGCCAATCGATTTCGACTTTGATTCGCTTGCCTAACTTGACGCGCTTCAGAACAGTATTCTCGATTACTTCGCGTGTTACCGCGAGGCGATCAATCTTGTAAGCGACCTTCCCGCTCGCCAGCTCACACGGAGTTACGACGGGCGCGAGTCTTTCTCTATTGATCTCATACTGATCTTCGGTAGCGGGAAGAGAGGGACTCAGGTTGAGCTTCTTGATCCTGTCGATCACCTCTTCGCGAGAAAGCAACGTGTGCCCATCTACAGCAGCAGCTTCCAATACGGCAGCAGTCGCAGCGCGTAGTCGGCGACCATCTACCGGACCCGACATGGATGAAGGAGCTGGAACAGGGTGCGCATTGAGAATGGCTTTGTCTGGGTACGCGCCTTGGTCGATTGCTCGGAACGATATCGGGCTCGGCTGTGGCCGATCACATTCGTAGAGGATGTACGGATTGTTCAGAATGGCGGCGTCTTTTATTTCTTCACCAGAAATTCTGAGGCCTGCCGTATTGCGTGCTGCTGGGTCCCACCACCGTCCGACCTGATCGTAGCTCAGATCAAGCCTCGCCAGCAGCTTGGCCAGCGCCAAACGCTTTGCGCCGCGTTCGCCAGCGAGATACTTCCACGTTTCTGCGAAGCCCGTGACTTGCGACTTAAGATCACCTGGCAGTCCCTTGGGGTTCTTGACCACCGCACCGAGCACTGACCACGGGTCGCCGTTCTCGCCTGCTGCCTCCCAGCAATGATAGGCGAGCTGATAACCGTACTCGACGCCCATGGCGCAAAGGACCGATCCAAGTCCGGGATACGGCCCTCTGAGCGACCACAACTCACCGAGGCGCTGATCGATCCATTTGAGCTGCAGCTTCCAATCGCCGCTGAAGCGTTCGCTATAAGCGGTGAGGGCTTGCTTCACGGCCAGAAGGGCAGCAATCGCGTTTCCGTTAGAAACATGCTCACTTGCATACGAGAATTCATTCCTGAATTCGTCCGGCACAAACGCGATGCAGTCACGTGGATCGAAATTGGAATCTTTCTCGCATCGCTCCAATAGATCGTGATACGGCAGCAAAACACCATCAACGCCGTCAGGGCGGATGCTATGGCCGACCGAACGCTCCCATAGATATGAACGGATGGATGGATTCTTGGGCGGGTTATAGGTCCATTCCTGCAAGTCGCCTTTGGAGGTGACTCGCCCAACACCTACGATCATCCACTGATCATCATCGATGAGTGGTGTGCGCTTCGAATAGACGAAAACAAGGCTGCGCTTCGGCTGCAATGCCCCGAAAAACGCATCCAGCAGCGCTTTCTGGTTGGCATGTCCTTGTATCCACGGCCTGTCGCTCAGCCACTTGGGTTCGTCTGGCTCGTATTCAGGCCGCGAGTCGATTCCATATCGTTCGGCGAGTGCTTGGCTATCCAGCTTGCCTTTACGCCAGTCATCGCCCCATGCCCGATCTTTCAATAGCCAGCCAAACGGCGTCGCCCCTACAGAGAATGCCGGATGGGTAAACGCCGTCGCCCCAATGTGCTTGTGATGCGCACTGGTCTTTGCATACGCATGGCGGGCAATCCGACGCTGCGCCTTTGCCGACAGAAAATTGACCCGCTCAGAGAAGCACGGTGGGATGGCTTCTTCTGGCACCTCACTCAGAGGCTGACCCGCATACTGGTCTTCCAGAGCATCGTTCTTGGCCGCACCGATGCGATTGAGAACAAGGCAACTGGCATTCTGCCGGGGCGCGCGACAGACCGTGCCATCCCAACCGGCGTCATGCCATGGCACACGAACAGATAGGTGCTGAAGGGGAATGCGAGCCGCACTAGCTCCAGAATCTGGCAATGATCGTCCCCCCGGCTGCAATCGCCCTATGTTACTACGAAGAACCCAACCAACTTACAATCAAATGGGCTTTCGGCCTCGAACACGTGGCGCAGCACGGTCAGGTGTCGAAGGAAGGTCCCCGCCCCTACCCTTGCGATCTGTCTGTCCTCGCCACTCTGCAATGACACCTGTTCGCATCGTCGCCAATGGCTCGGCCGCAAGTAGGTCGCGAAGCATCAGGAAGAGCATGTACCGATCGGCGGAGTAGGCGCGCTTCTTGAAAGCGACCTGCGAGTCGTCCCGTAGAGAAGATCGCCTACGGTTTGCAGCCTGAAGCCATCGCGGCCAGTTCGCCCCGGTCTGCCTTCGCCTCGGCTTTCCGGGCTCATGCCGAGGCATCTGCGAAAGAGAAGCGACTTGCTGACAGGCTGCTGGCCTTTGCGTGGGATCTGTACCTGATACCGCTCCCGCGCTTCCTGATCGTCGCTATAGGCAGTCTCGCTGTGACCACGTGTGACAGCTCGACTTGCTCGGATTTTTCGATTTCGCTTGGGGTGGCTAGAAGCCTTGCGGCTCTTGCCTAAAATTGGAGCGGACGACGGAATTCGAACCCTCGACCCCGACCTTGGCAAGGTCGTGCTCTACCCCTGAGCTACGCCCGCGCTCAGATCCGGCCGAGTAGGCGCCGGAAGGTGGGCGAAGGCATCAGATCATCGCGTCGTAGTCGGCGTGCGAGCCGATCCAGAACCACAACAACCCCTCCTCGACGTCGATGGCCAGCGCGCGATAGCGACTGCCGACACGAACCGACCAGAACCGGCCGACCTTTTTCAACTGAAGGGAGGGATGGCGCGGATTCGTCTTGAGCAGCGCGTAGTTCTTGTCGGCCAGAGTCCGGATGTTCCCGGGAAGCCTTGCATAGGACTGCCAAAACGCCGGACTGGCGAGATGCCTCACAGCTCCCGCGCGCGACCGGCGCGGAAATCCGAAAGCGCTTCCTCAGCCAGCCGGTCGAGCCGGCCGGCGGTAGCGTCCTGTTCGATCTTCTGGTCGAAGCGCGTCGCCTCGAATTCCTCGAACCAGACGCGAAAGAGCGCGAGCTGCTCGATAGGCAACTCGGCGACGGCTTTTTCGAGATCCTCGAGATTCGCCGACATAGGCTTCCGCAATAAAAATTGGAGCGGGCGAAGGGATTCGAACCCTCGACCCCGACCTTGGCAAGGTCGTGCTCTACCCCTGAGCTACGCCCGCGCTCCGATCCGGCCGGGTAGGTGCCGGAAGGCGGTGGTGATAGGGGTTTTTCCGCGCCTTGGCAAGCCCGCCAAAAATTCAGCCGCGGGCGAGCAGACGCTGCAGGTATTTGCCGTATTCGCTGTCCTTGATGGGCTCGATCAGGCGCGCGAAGGCGGCATCGTCGACATAGCCGCGGCGCCAGGCGACCTCCTCCGGGCTGCCGATCTGCAGTCCCTGGCGATCCTCGACCGTCTCGACGAACTGGGCCGCCTTCAGCAGGCTCGACGGCGTGCCGGTGTCGAGCCAGGCATAGCCGCGGCCGAGCTTCTCGACGGTGAGCCGGCCAGCCTTCAGGTAGTGCGCGTTGACGTCGCTGATCTCGAGCTCGCCGCGCGCCGAGCGGGGGAGCTGCGCCGCCACGTCGCAAACGTCGGGATCGTAGAAATAAAGACCGGTCACGGCCCAGTTCGAGGCGGGGACCTTGGGCTTCTCGATGATGCTGTTCGGCCGACCCTCGGCATCGAAGCCGACCACACCATAGGCCGAGGGATCGGACACCCAGTAGGCGTAGATCGTGGCGCCTGTGCCGGTGGCGCCGCGCTCCGCCATCGTCGGCAGCGAATCGCCGTAGAAGAGATTGTCGCCCAGGATCAGGCCGACGCGGCTCTGGCCAATGAAGTCGCGGCCGATCAGGAAGACCTCGGCGATGCCGCCGGGCTTGGGCTGCGCCGCGTAGGAAATATCGAGGCCCCACTGGCGGCCGTCGCCGAACAGGCGGCGGTAGGTCTCGACGTCCTGCGGATTGACCACCAGCAGGATCTCGCGGCAGCCCGCCAGCATCAGGGTGGTCAGCGGATAGTAGACCATCGGCTTGTTGTAGACGGGCAGGAGCTGCTTGTTGGCAGCCCGTGTCATCGGGTAAAGCCGCGTGCCGCTGCCCCCCGCCAGAACGATACCTTTCATGTCCCCACTGTAGACAGGCCCCATGGACGACCCGCAACAACTATTCGCCCGGCTGGCGGCCCTCGGGATCGCGCAACGCACCGTCGAGCATCCGCCCGTCTTCACCGTCGAGGAAGCCAAGGCGCTGCGCGGCAACCTGCCCGGCCATCACATCAAGAACCTCTTCCTGCGCAACAAGAAGGAAGAGATGTGGCTGGTGGTGGCGCTGGAAGACCGCGCCATCGACCTGAAACGGCTGGGCGAGGCGCTGGGCGCCGGCCGGCTGTCGTTCGGCAGTCCCGACCGGCTGCGGCGCGTGCTCGGGGTCGAGCCCGGGTCGGTGACGCCGTTCGCCCTGGTGAACGACGAGACGCATCTGGTGCGGCTGGTGCTCGACCGTGGCCTGGCAGAGGGCGGGCCCGTGAACGCCCATCCGCTGGTCAACACCATGACGACGGCGATCGCCCCGGCCGACCTGCTGCGCCTGTTCGAGGCCACCGGCCACATCCCGCGCTGGCTCGACTTTCCGGCTTGATGTTATATTATAACGACATGAATCGTCGTTTCCTTCTCTCGTCGGCGCTTTTGTTCGCCGCCGGCTCCGCTGCGGCCCAGGCGAAGACCAAGGTCGTGGCCACCTTCTCCATTCTGGCCGACCTGGTCGAGCAGGTGGGGGGCGAGCGCATCGAGCTGTCGACCCTGGTGGGGGCCGACACGGACGCCCATACCTATCAACCCAAGCCGGCCGACGCGCGCACTGTCGCCGACGCGCAGGCGCTGGTCAGCAACGGGCTGGGGTTCGAGGGGTGGATCGACCGTCTCGCCAAGGCGGCACCCTTCAAAGGCCGGGCCATCGTGGCCTCGACCGGAGTGCAGACGATCGCGGCCGGTCATTCGCATGGTCATGGTCACAGCCATGGGCATGGCCCCGACCCGCACTGCTGGCAGGACGTCGCCGCCGCGCGCCGCTACGTCGACACCATCGCCAAGGGGCTGGCCGCCGCCGATCCGGCCGGCGCCGCGCTCTATCGCGACCGTGCCGCCGCCTACGACACGCGGCTGGTCGAGCTCGACGGCTGGGTCAGGTCGGAAATCGGCAAGGTGCCGGCCAACCAGCGCAGGGCGATCACCGGTCACGACTCGTTCCGCTATTTCTCGAAGGCCTACGGCGTGCAGTTCCAGTCGCCGCGCGGCTACAACACCAGCACCGAACCATCGGCCAAGGACGTGGCGGCTCTGATCCGCCAGGTGCGCGAGCAGAAGATCAAGGCGCTGTTCGTCGAGAACATGACCAACCCTGGCCTCGTCGAACAGATCGCCCGTGAATCAGGTGCATTGGTCGGTCCCCGCCTCTACAGCGACGCCCTGTCGAAGCCCGGCGGACCGGCCGCGACCTACGAGGCGATGATGCGCTACAACGTGACGGCGCTGGTCCAGGGGATGCTGAAGAACTGAGTCTTCTGGACCGCGAGCGTCCCGCTCGCTCGGACTCATGAGCGAGCGGGACGCTCGCGGTCCAGAAGAATTATGAGCGTCTCTAAGCCAAAACCACCTTCAACCCCGCCGCGCGTCTTGCGGCCTGCAGCGTGTTGAACATCAGACACGCCACCGTCATCGGGCCGACGCCGCCGGGCACCGGCGTGAGATGGCCCGCCACCGGCAGGATCTCGGCGAAGGCCGCATCGCCCACCAGCTTCGTCTTGCCGTCGGCTGTCGTGATGCGGTTGATGCCGACGTCGATCACCGCCGCCCCTGGCTTGATCCAGTCGCCGCGCACGAACTCCTGCTTGCCGATCGCGACCACGACGATATCGGCCTGGCGGCACAGGCCCGGCAGGTCACGCGTGCGCGAGTGCGTGATCGTGACGGTGCAGTCGGCGCGCAGCAGAAGCTGGGCCACCGGACGCCCGACCAGATTGGAACGGCCGATGACGACGGCATGCAGGCCCGACAGCGACTTCAGCGCATCCTGCAGCAGCATCGACACACCGAGCGGCGTGCACGGCACGGGGAAATCGAGCGGCGCGCCCGCAGCGATCGAGCCCAGCCGGCCGACATTGATGGGATGGAAGCCATCGACGTCCTTGGCGGGATCGACCGCCAGCAGCACGTGCGAGGTATCGATGTGCCTGGGCAACGGAAGCTGCACCAGGATGCCGTTGACCGCGGGATCGGCATTGAGCGTGGCGATCAGCGCCAGCAGTTCGGCCTCGGTGGTCTCGGCCGGCAGCCGGTGATCGAAGCTCGCCATGCCGAGTTCGGCGGCGAGCTTGCCCTTGCTTCGGACATAGACCTGGCTCGCCGGATCGGCGCCGACGAGGACCGTCGCCAGTCCCGGTGTCGGCGCGCCTGAAGCCACGAGTTCGGCCACGCCTGCGCCCACGCGCTGGCGCAGGCCCATGGCAAAGGCCTTTCCATCTATCAGTTTCGCAGGGGGCAGCTTGGCATCGGCCATGTTCGCGGGCGGCAGGCTATTGGATGAGCGCCGGCCAGACGTATTCCCACAGCAGGCTGCGGACGAAGAACAGGCCGAGCAGCAGGATGACGGGCGAGATGTCGACGCCGCCGAGGTTGGGCAGGATGCGGCGGATCGGACGCAGCACCGGTTCGGTCAGTCGATAGAGCACATCGACGACCATGCGGATGAACTTGTTGCTGATGTTGACCACGCCGAACGCCACCAGCCAGCTCATGATCGCGCCCGCAATCACGATCCAGGTGTAGATGTCGATCACCTTGTCGATCAGCACCGCCAGCGACAGCATTGCGTCCCCACCTAAAAATGCCGGCAGGCTGCCGGCTGCGCGCACCCTACTCGGCGGGGAATGCCGATCACAAGTCTATTTGAGGTTTGGCCCATTTCAGGTACGCGACAGGGCCAGTTCGACGCTGCCGAAGCGGATTGCGCGCGCTGCACTGACGTCGCGCGGGCCATGCTCGGGCAGCAGCCGAGCGCCGTCGATGAAGGTCCCGCCGGGATTCCCGAGGTCTTCCAGACCAAGCCGGCTGCCGGCGACCAGGAAGCGAGCATGCGGCTGGCCCACCGACGGGTCGGGGACGGAAAGATCGCCGGCGTGGGCAGCGGGCGCACCCGTCACAACATAGGCCGGCAACGATCCATCGAAGGTGAGCGAGATCGCGCCGCCGGCAAGCCGCCAGCCGCGCCGATCGGTCAATGCCATCGAGGGCGGCGCGAGGGCGGCAGGTGCCTGGGAAGGCCTCGGTCTTCCGGCCGACCCCGGCGCGAAGCCGGATGCGGCGGGCTCGTCGCGCGGCCAGCGCATGAAGGCGAACACCCACAACAGGATCAGCGGCACGATCGACCCGATACCCGTCAGCGTCAGCAGGATCGCGCCGAGACCCGTCCACCCCGGCAGGCCAGCCTTCTCGACGATGCGCCAGGCCATCCATCCTGCAAGCACGAAGCCGACGAGCGCGAAGGCGCTGCCGAGGCCCAACAGGCCCATGAGGGCGGCGATCTCCGCGCCCATCATGAGTGCCGCCCCGGCGCGGCTTCGCCGTTGGGCCAACTGCTGAACGCCAGCACGGCCATGACGATGAACGAGCCGATCAACGGCACGAGATGGAACAGCGACAGCGCGCCGGAGAAGCCCGCGCGCGTACAGATCCGCCAGGTCGGGATGATCAGCACGAGCGCCAGCAGCAGATGTCCGATCAGGATCGCGAAAAGGACGAGCGAGCCGATGCTCAGAATCCAGGCCACATAAGGCTCCACGGCTAGACGAGCGCCACGACTTCGATCTCGACCATCACGTCGCGCGGCAGCCGCGCCACTTCCACTGTCGAGCGCGCGGGCGGGGTGGCACCGAAATACTCCGGCCGGCCGTAGACCTCGTTCATGGCCGCGAAGCTGTCCATGCTCTTCAGGAACACGGTGGTCTTGACCGACCGCTCGAGATCGCTGCCGGCAGCCTTCAGCACGGCGCGCAGGTTCTTGAGGACCTGGTGCGTCTGCTCGGCGATGCCGCCCGCGACGAGATTGCCGGTCGCCGGATCGAGAGGAATCTGACCGGCGCAGAAGACCATCCCGTTGGCCACGATCGCCTGCGAGTATGGTCCGAGCGCCTTGGGGGCCGCGTCGGTCTGAACCGCCTTCTTGTCGTTAACCACTGGTTTACTCCTCCGTCGAAAAAGCCGGCTGGACGCTAACATAGACCGGTTTGCTTGACAGGTGGCCCGGCAACCATTATCCGCGCGGTTCTCCAAGGTCGGAGGGGGCTGTAGCTCAGCTGGGAGAGCGCCTCGTTCGCAATGAGGAGGTCAGGGGTTCGATCCCCCTCAGCTCCACCAACCACCCCGACCCGCTTCCCGATCCGATCTTCTGGCCGATCCTCTGGCCGATCCTCTGGCCGATCCTCTGGCCGATCCTCTGGCCGAATTCGCCAGCCGCATTTACTGGCATGCCGCGCGCCGTCGCGGCACACTTGCAGTCGATGCGCAGCCGCAAACGTCCCTTGCCCAGCGACCTCGGCCTCTCGACCGACGAGGGCCGCACGCTCGCCGCGCTGCGCACGCCGCAGCGCGTGCAGGAGTTCGTCGCGGACCTGCGCGCCAACTTCGAGCAGGACGGCGACACGCTGCGGTCGGTCCGCGGCGTGCTGCGCCACCGCAAGGCGCATTGCATCGAAGCAGCCTTCGTCGCCGCCTGCGCGCTCTGGCTGCACGGCGAACCGCCGCTGCTCATGGACCTGACGGCCGCCAAGGGCGATTCCGACCATGTCGTCGCCCTCTTCCGCCGCGACGGCTGCTGGGGCGCGATCTCCAAGAGCAACCACGCCTGGCTGCGCTGGCGCGATCCCGTCTATCGCAGCCTCCGCGAACTCGCGATGTCGTACTTCCACGAATACTTCAACCACGGCCGCAAGACGCTGCGCACCTATTCGGCGTCGATCGACCTGCGTCGCTTCCCGCCCGGCACCTGGATCACCAACGAGGAGAATTGCTGGGATGTCGGCGCCGCCGTCGATGACGCGCGCCACTACCGGCTGATCGCGCCCCGCCAGATGCGCTGGCTGATGGCGCCCGACGCCACCGTGATGCGTGCCGACAGCCTGCTTCAATACGAAAGCCGCGACTGCAAGACAGCCCAAAAATACTAGGGAGCACTGCGATGAAACGAGCGATCTCGATCCTGTTGCTGGTCCTGCTGGGCGGCGCACCCGCCGCCGCGCAGATTCCTGTCGAATGGCAATCCGCCGCGCAGGCCGTGGTCGGCGAACTCGAACGCGACACGCCCCAGGCCGCCAAGCAGTGGTCGGGGGCGGAGCTCACGCAAGGCTGGAACCTCGCGCGTGCCTGGCGCCGGCACAACAACGGCAACATCGAGATCATCCTGGCCGAATACCTGATGTTCGTGGCGCTGTGCCGCCGCGGCTGCGCCAACAGCACGATCGAAGGACAGGGCTATATCGGCGTGGCCGAACAGGCAAAGGCACTGCGCAACCAGAACGGCGGGGCCTATGCGACGACCTCCGCCGCGCATGCCTGGCTCGCGGGCCTGCCCGATCCCAGCGGGGCCGCGCAAAAGAACGCCGCCATGTGGGGCAAGGACCTCGACATCGCGTCGGCCGACTTCGCCACCAGCAACATCTATGCGCTGGCCTGGCTGCTGGCGCGCAACCGACCAACGCCCGCCGAGCAGGCCGACACATTCGCGCGCTTCGCTATCTTCGTGCAGGGCAAGGCCTGGCTCGGCGCGCGCTGCATCGACATCACGAAAGTGGCGACGATGCTCGACGCGCCGCCCAGGATCGATACCTGCAAGTGAGATCAAGTGAGATGGGGCAAATAAAAAGGGGGCGCCCGGCGCCCCCTTTTCGATTCCGATCGAAGGATCGCTATTCGGCGGCGATCGCGTCCTGCACGAACTTCTTCTTGTCGAAGTCGTCGGCGACCTTGAGGTCGTTGCCGATCAGCTGGTTGATATCGATCTTGGCGTATTCCATCACGCCCATGTCGCCCAGCGCCTTCTGCACCTTGGGTCCGAACAGGCCGATCTCCTTGAGGATCGGCACGATGCGGGTGAAGAGCCTGCTGCGGAACGACTGCATGGCGCCCGAATTGTAGGCGTACTCCATCAGCTTATCGACCGGCAGGCCCGAACGCATCCAGACCTCGGCCTGGTTGAAGCGGTCGCGCATGAAGTAGAGCGCCTCGACCACGAACTCCTCGCGCTCGGCGCGCTCGGCATCGGAGAGGTGCGGGTAGTATTCGCGCAGCGCCATGCGGCCGAACGTGACGTGACGCGCCTCGTCCTGCATGACGTAGGCGTTGACCGCGCCGGCGAGGTTGTTCTTGGCGGTGTCGCGGATGCGCTGGAAGGCGGCCAGCGCCAGGCCTTCGATCAGCACCTGCATGCCGAGATAGGTCATGTCCCAGCGGCGGTCGGTCAGCGTCTGCTCGAGGAGTTGCTTCAGCGACGGCGTGATCGGATAGGCGCACTTGAACTTCTCGTGGATCAGCCGCTTATAACTCTCGACATGGCGGGCCTCGTCCATCACCTGGGTGGCGGCATAGAACTTGGCGTTCATGTCCGGCACGGTGTTGACGATCTTGGCCGTCGCGATCAGCGCGCCCTGCTCGCCGTGCATGAACTGGCAGATGGAATGGCACTGCAGGTTGAAGCGCAGCCAGTCCTTCTCCTTCTCGGTCATCTTCTCCCAGAAGGGCGAGCCGTAAATCGGGATCGTCTCGTCGGCCATGCGCATCGGGTTGCCTTCGAACAGCTCCTGCGTCCAGTCGATGCGCGTGGAGGTGTCCCACTGCTGCTGCTTGCCCTTCTCGTAGAGGTTCAGCAGGTCGGACGAGCCCTCGTCATATTCCCAGTTGAAGGCAATCTCGGTGGCGCCGTCGAACTTCCAGCCTGTCGTTTCGACCGGCAACGCGTAGATCTTCTGTGTGCTCATGTGTCTCTTGCCTCCTGACGCTGAAAGCGGTCCCATCCCGAGGGACGGAGCGGCGAACATGACGCTCCGTTCATTTTTCCGGGCGGAAACTATCACAGTCTGATAGAGAGTCCCACCTCGGAAATCGCACGGTCAATGAACGCGGATTCACTTATGTCCTATCATCAGCTGCGCATCGCCAGAATCATCCAGGAAACGCCCGATGCGCGCTCTTTCGTGCTCGAGGTTCCAGCCGATCTGGCGCCGAAATTCCACTACCGGGCGGGACAGTTCCTGACCTTCCGGGTGCCGCACGCCGACGGCGCCTTCAACCGCTGCTATTCGCTCTCCAGCGCACCCGAGACCGATGGTCTGCCCAAGGTGACGGTGAAGCGCGTCACGGGCGGCAAGGGCTCCAACTGGTTCCACGACGCGCTGAAGGAAGGCGGCACCCTGGATGTGCTGCCGCCTGCCGGCCGCTTCGTGCTGGATGCCGGCGACGCGCCGGTGCTGCTGTTCGGTGGCGGCAGCGGCATCACGCCGATGATGTCGCTGATCAAGAGCGCGCTGAAGGCCGGCATGCGACGCATGCGTCTTTACTATGCCAACCGCGACAAGCAATCGATCATCTTCGATGCCGAGTTCGACGCGCTGATGAACGCCAATCCGGGTCGCCTGGAAGTCACCCATCATCTCGACTCCACGCAGGGCCTGACCAGGCCGGAGGAGATCCTGGCCGCGCTCGACGGCTTCGAGGCCGCCGAGGCCTATCTCTGCGGCCCCGGCCCGTTCATGACGCTGGTCGAGAACACACTGATCGCCGCCGGCATGCCGCGCGAGCGTGTGCACATCGAGCGCTTCGAGGCCTCGGGCAACGACGCCGTGCCGGTCGAGCCGACGGAAGGCGACGTGATCCCGAGCGAGATCACGATTCATTTCGAGGGCAAGACGCACAAGGTGCCCTACCAAAAGGGGCAAACCATCCTGGTCGCGGCGCGGGCGGCCGGGCTCAATCCGCTCTCGTCATGCGAGGAAGGCTTCTGCGCCTCGTGCGCGGCCAAGCGCGTGAAAGGCAAAGTCGTACTGGCCAACAACGACATCTACACGGCCGACGATCTCGCCAACGGCTGGATCCTCACCTGCCAGGGCCACTGCTTCGGCCCCGAAGTCGAGATCACCTACGACGTCGTCTGAGGGAGACGTGGTCTAGGCGGAAGAAAGATCCCTCGCAAATGCTCGGGATGACGGCCGCGGGCCGTCACTCTGCCGCGATTGCCTTCTCGACGAACATCTTCCTGTCGAACTCGTCGGCCACCTTGCCGTCGTTGGCAAGCTGTTCGGTGACGTCGATCTTGGCGTATTCCATCACGCCCATCTCGGCGAAGGCCTTCTGAACGCGCGGCCCCCACAGGCCGATATCCTTCACGGTCGGCACGACGCGGCTGAACAGGCGGCCGCGGAAGGATTGCATCTGCTTGGAGTTGTAGTGGATGTCGTCGAGCATCTTGGCCGGCAGGCCGAGCCGCTCCCACACTTCCGACTGGTTGAAGCGGTCGCGCATGAAATAGAGCGCCTCGACCACGAACTCCTCGCGCTCGTCGCGCTCGGCATCGGAGAGCTGCGGGTAGTATTCGCGCAGCGCCAGGCGGCCGAAGGAAACATGGCGCGCCTCGTCCTGCATGACATAGGCGTTGACTGCGCCGGCCAGCGTGTTGCCCGCCTTGTCGCGGATCGACTGGAAGGCAGCCAGCGCCAGACCTTCGATCAGCACCTGCATGCCGAGATACGTCATGTCCCAGCGGCGGTCGGTCAGCGTCTGCTCGAGCAACGTCTGCAGCGCCTTGTTGATCGGATAGGCAACCTTGAACTTCTCGTGCAGCAGCCGCTTGTAGGCCTCGACATGGCGGGCCTCGTCCATCACCTGCGTGGCGGCGTAGAACTTGGCGTTCATGTCGGGCACGGTGCCGACGATCTTGGCGGTGGCGATCAACGCGCCCTGCTCGCCATGCATGAACTGCGAGATCGAGTTGGCCTGGAGATGGAGGCGCAGCCAGCTCCGCTCCTTCTCGGTCATCTTGTTCCAATGGTCGGTACCGTAGATCGAGATCGCCTCGTCCTTCAGCTCCATGGGATTGTCGGGATCGAGTTCGAGCGACCAGTCGAGCCGCGTGCTGGCGTCCCACTGCTGCTGCTTGCCCTTCTCGTAGAGCTCGAGCAGCGGCGCCGAGCCGTCGTCGTACTCCCAGTTGAACTGGAGCTCGGTCGCGCCATCGAACTTCCATTGAGTGAGTTCGACGGGCAGGGCGTAGATGCGCTGCGTGCTCATGGCTGCGTGCTCATGGCGGAGCCCTCCCGGGGCCTATCGTCGGTCTGGTTGCCAAAAAGATGACGCGTCGGTCACCTTTTGGCAAGTCGATTATGGCTGCAGGCGATAGCCGCCCCGGTCGGTGATCAGGATGGCGGCACTGGCCGGATCCTTCTCGATCTTCTGGCGCAGGCGGTAGATATGGGTTTCCAGCGTGTGGGTGGTGACGCCGGCGTTGTAGCCCCAGACCTCGTTCAGCAGGACGTCGCGCGCCACCGGCCGGTCGCCAGCCCGGAACAGGTATTTCAGGATAGAAGCTTCCTTGTCGGTGAGCCGGACCTTCTTCTTGCCGCCCTTCTCCATCAGCAGCTTGGCCGCCGGATGGAATTCGTAGGGACCGATGGTCATGATCGCGTCCTCGCTGCGCTCGTGCTGGCGCAGGTGGGCGCGCAGCCGGGCGAGCAGGACGTTGATGCGGAACGGCTTGGTAACGTAGTCGTTGGCCCCGGATTCCAGGCCCAGAATGGTGTCGGCGTCGCTGTCGGCGGCCGTCAACATGATCACGGGCGAGCGCACGCCCTGGCGCCGCATCAGCTTACAGAGTTCGCGGCCGTCCATGTCGGGCAGCCCGATGTCGAGCAGGATGGCGTCGTAGTGCGCGAGCTTGGCCTTCTCCAGCCCTTCGGCCGCGGTGCCGACCTGGATGGTGGTGAAGCCGTCATAGAGATCGAGCTGCTCGGCCAGCACCGTGCGCAGCGCCTGGTCGTCATCGACCAGCAGGATTTTCTTGCCGCGATTGTTCACTGACATGCTGTTGCTACCCAACGTCGCCCGGCGGCACTCTATCTGGTACGCGGAACGAGCAAAAGCGGTTCACTTCGATGAAATCCCGTCCCATGGTAAAGGAAAGCATGATTCCGGGTCAGGTTCATTCCCGCACAGCATCGGCCCTCGCCGCCGTCGAACGCGCCATGGCCGAACTGCGCCGGGGCGGAATCGTCGTGATCCGCGACGACGATGGCCATGGTGGCCTGGCGATTGCCGCCGAATCCTGCGGCCCGCGGGCGCTTCAGCGTCTCCTGGGTCTTGCCCAGGCGGCGCCCGTGCTGGTCACCACGCGCCGCCGCGCCGAGGCGATCGGCATGGAGATACCGCCCCACATCGCCGGCGGCATGGGCGAAACCAACAAGCCGATCACTCTCGACCTGCCCGAAGGCGTGCCGGTCGATGTCATCCTGCAGCCGCACGAAAGCGTGCCGCCCGATCGCAAGGGCACGGCGGCCCGCCACGTCGCACTCCGCCACCTGTCGCGGCCGGTGGCGAGCCACGCACCGCTGATCGCCCAGACCGCGATCGAACTCGCCAAGCTCGCCCGCCTGCTGCCCGCCGTCGTCCTGGGACCACTCAGCCGCGATCCCAACAACAAGCGGCGCGACTGGGCGCGTGACCAGGACCTGATTTATGTCGAGGCCGCCGATATCCAGGCCTACGAGGATACCGCCTCGCGTACCCTGCAGCAGGTGGCGCAGGCGCACGTGCCGCTGGAAGGCGCCGAGAATGCGCGCATCCTCGCCTGGCGGCCGAGCGACGGCGGCAAGGAGCATCTCGCCATCGTGGTCGGCGAGATCGACCCGACCGAGCCGGTTCTGATCCGCCTGCATTCCGAGTGCTTCACCGGCGACCTTCTGGGCTCGCTGCGCTGCGACTGCGGCGTACAGCTGCGCGGCGCCATCGCCGAGCTCGCCAAGCAGGGCTCGGGGGTGCTGCTCTATCTCGCGCAGGAAGGCCGCGGCATCGGCCTGGTCAACAAGCTGCGCGCCTACGAACTCCAGGACGACGGCTTCGACACGATCGACGCCAACGAGCAGCTTGGCTTCGACGCCGACGAGCGCATCTATGCGCCGGCCGCGACCATGCTGGCCCGCATGGGCATCCAGAGGGTGCGCGTGATGACCAACAATCCGGAGAAAATCCGCGGACTGGAACGCTACGGCATCGCGGTCGCCGAACGCGTCGCGCATTCCTTCCCGGCCAACGGCCACAACGAGAACTACCTGCGCACCAAGGCCGAGCGCGCGGGCCACCTGCTCTGAGGACCGGCAGCGGCACACGAAACGTGCTGCAAAACGTCGCCAAGTGTGCCGCAGCGTGTGCCGCCCGCGGCAATTTCACCAATTTGATCAAAGACTTGGGCGAATCGCGCTGCGCAGCTCCGGGGTCGTTCGGGCACAGCGCCGAATCGCGGGCCTGTTCGGAGACTGATCCTCTGCCCACCAGCGCCGATTCGCGGGCCGCCGGACGGGATTGATGGGCTTGTCGTCGATTTTGGGCTTTCATTCTCCTGTGGTGCGTAATCTTGGAAATGATTTCCTCGCACGAGACAAACCTCTCGGAATATAAAAAATCCTAACGTGTCCGGCGTGCCAAGATGCGAGACGCTGAGGGGCAACAGGGGTTCCGAATGACTTTGCCAGTGGCAACGCTCGATCACGTCGTCATCAACGCGCGCGACGACATGGACCGCGCGGCCGACATCTACCGGCGGCTGGGGTTCACGCTCACCGAGCGTGGCTACCATTCGCTGGGCTCGATGAACCATCTTGCCATGTTCGGTACCGACTATCTCGAGCTGATCGCCGTGCCGAAGGGCGCCACGTCAGGCCGCATGGATCTCCTGAACTTCCCGTTTGGCCTGAACGGCCTGGTGTTCGGCTCCGAGGATTCGGCCACTACCTACGGCGAGCTGGCCAAGGTGGGCGTGCCCATCGAGCCGCCGGTCGAGTTCACGCGGCCGGTCAAGGTCGGCGGGGAGGAACACGACGCGCGCTTCCGCACGGTGCGCATGAAGGCCGGCGTCGTTCCCTACGGCCGGGTCTACTACTGTCACCATTTCACGCGCGACCTGGTGTGGCGCGACGAGTGGCGCCACCACGCCAACGGCGTCGTGGCCGTGGCCCGCGCCCTGATCGTCGAGCCCGATCCGGCAAAGGGCGCCAAGCTCTATGCCGACATGTTCGGGCCAGAGTCGGTGCGCGACATCGAGGGCGGCAAGAGCGTGGTCGTGGGCAATTCGCGCTTCGATATCGTGACCGAAGCAGCCCTTCGCGCCGAGTTCGGCGATTCCGTGCCCGATGCGGAGGGTCGTCCGGCATACATGGCCGGTCTCACTTTTCGCACGGTATCGGCCGCGAAGGTGGCGCGCACTTTGCTGGGCGGCAAGATCGGTGGTGTGGTTCAGGATGCGGGCCGGCTGGTCGTGCCGGCCAAGCAGGCGCTGAACGTCGTGCTGGAGTTCATCGAGTAAGCTGACGCGTTCGTCTGGGGAGCCGCCCGGGGACCGACAGGGGAGCGGCCGAGAAGGGACCATGGAATACTACGACTGCTTCGCGGCAAGCTATGCGAACGCGCGTGCCAAATTCCTCGAGGCCGCCGTCGCGGCCCAGGGGGAGGTACGCTCATTCCTCCATCCGCAGAACAAGGCGCCGGACGGCGGCCCGCTGGCGATCGACGTCGCCTGCTTCGGCGACCGCCGTGCCCGGCGCCAGGCACTGTTCATCAGCGGCACGCACGGCCAGGAAGGCTTCTCCGGGTCGGCGGTGCAGATCGGCTGGATGAGCCAAGGCGGCTCCTCGAAATTGCCGGCCGGTCTGGGCGTCGTGATGGTGCACGGTCTCAATCCCTACGGCTTCGCGCATTTCACGCGCACCACCGAGAACAACGTCGACCTCAACCGCAACTTCATCGACCGCGCCGGCGCCGTCCCCGCCAACCCGCACTACGAGACGCTGCATGGCGAGCTCATGATCCGCCAATGGACCGACGGCGAGAATGCCCGCGTCGATGCGGCGATGGCGCGCTTCGCCGAAGCGCATGGCCGGGATGCACTGTTCAACACGCTGGCGAGCGGCCAGTACCTGCATCCGGACGGGCTGATGTACGGCGGCAAGGACCGCGAATGGTCCAACCGCACGCTCGAAGCCATCGTCGGGGAAACGCTGAGCGACGCCGAGAAGATCGCCTTCATCGACTGGCACACCGGCATCGGCGACTACGGCAAGCCGTTCTTCCTCTGCTTCAACGAGGCGGGCGGCCCCCTGTTTGCCCGCGCCTGCGACTGGTGGGGCAAGGAGAACGTCGATGGCGTGCGGCCGCACGGCATGGAGCGGCCCAACTACACCGGTCTGGTCTTCCACGGCGTGCAGCGCTTCCTGGGCAATCGCGAGATGTGCGGCGCCGTGATCGAATTCGGCACCCGCGGCGTCAACATGCGCCGGGTGCTGCGCCTCGATCAGTGGCTGAGGCGCCAGACAGACCTCGATCCCGACGTGCGCGAGACGCTGCGGGCCGACATGATGGACGCCTTCTGCCCCTTCGACGGCCAGTGGCGCAAGGACACGCTCGCTTCGGGCCTCACGCTCACCGACCAAGCACTCTCGGGACTTGCCGCATGGTGACCATCGAGTACGACAACCAGGGCGACGCGATCTCGCGCGACGTGCCCCGGGAGGCGCTGGCGCTGATAGATGCCGGCGGCAACGGTGCCGACCGCAGCTATACCTACGGCGATATCGTTCGTCTGAGCGGCGCGGTGGCACGCGGTCTGCAGAAGCGCGGCCTGAAGCGCGGCGAGCGCGTTGCCATCCTGTCGGCGAACCGCGCCGAGTACCTCCTGACCTTCCTCGGCACCATGCAGGCCGGCCTCGTTTCCGTGCCGATCAACTGGAAACTGCCGGCCGAGACCGTCGCCTACATCGTCGGCGACTGCGACGCCAAGCTGGTAATCGGCGACGATGCGCGACTGGCCCTTGCGCCCGACGGCGTGCCGAAGATCTCCTTCGACTCCGATTTCGCATCGCTGCTCGATGCCGGACTTCAGGGAGAAGGCCCGTTCACGCCGGTCGAGATGCAGCCCGCAGAACCGGCGATGTTCCTCTACACCTCGGGCTCGACGGGCCGACCCAAGGGCGTTGTGCTGTCGCATTACTCGCATCTCTGGGCGATCAGCCAAAGGGTGCGCCGGCCGGTGCCGATCGGCCAGCGGTCGTTGGTGGCGGCACCGCTCTATCACATGAACGGCCTTGCCATGTGCCAGACGACGCTGAGCCAGGGCGATACCATCGTGCTGCTGCCGCAGTTCACCACTAGGGGCTACATCGAGGCCGCCTCGAGGCATCGCGTGGCATTCCTCACCTCGGTGCCGACCATGATTGCCATGATGCTGCGCGAGCACGAACTGCTCGCCAGCAACGATCTGTCGGCCGTCGAGGCCGTGCGCATGGGCTCGGCGCCCATCACCCAGGCCCTGATCGACCAGGTGCGCGCCGTGTTCCCCAAGGCGATGATCAGCAACGGTTACGGCACCACAGAGGCCGGCCCTGTCGTCTTCGGCCCGCATCCCGACGGCATTCCCCAGCCGGAACTGTCGACCGGGTACCCGCATCCCGACGTAAAGCTCCGCCTGATCCGCGACGGTCGGGAGGTACAGGACGAGGGCGAGCTGCAAATGAAATGCGGCGCGCTGATGACGCACTATCACAAGCTGCCCGAAGTCACCGCCAAGGCGATGACGCCGGACGGCTACTACCGCACCAGCGACGTGTTCCGCCGCGACGAAAACGGCTTCTTCTACTTCGTCGGCCGCGTCGACGACATGTTCGTGTGCGGCGGCGAGAACATCTATCCCGGGGAAGTCGAGAAGATGCTGGAGCGTCATCCCGGCATCCACCAGGCGGCCGTGATCCCCGTCCCCGACGAACTAAAGGGCCACAAGCCCATCGCCTTCGTGGTCAAGGCGCCCGGCATCGCGGTCGACGAGCAGGCGATCAAGACCTACGCGCTGGCCAACGCGCCCGCCTATCAGCATCCGCGCCGTGTCTTTTTCGTCGACGAGATGCCGCTCGCCGGCACCAACAAGATCGACAAGCGCGTCCTCGCCAAGCAGATCCCTACCGGAGGAGACATCTAGAAATGAAAGCCGCAGTCGTTCGCGAGCACGGCGGCCCCGCCGTGCTGAACTTCGAGACCAGCTTCCCCGATCCCAAGCCGGGCGAGGGCGACGTGATCGTGGCCGTGAAGGCTTCCTCGCTCAACTACCACGACGTCTTCACCCGCCGCGGCATGCCCGGCATCAAGGTACCGATGCCCTGCATCATGGGCCTCGATGTAGCGGGTGAGATCGCCGAGGTCGGCCCCGGCGTCACCGGCTGGAGCAAGGGCGACCGGGTCTTGGTCGATCCGATCAACCGCGTCGAGGGCGGCCTGATGGGCGAGACCATCCACGGCGGCCTGGCCGAGCTTTGCCGGGCACGCGCCCATCAGCTCGTCAAGATTCCCGAGGGCGTGTCGTTCTCCGATGCCGCCGCCCTTCCCGTGGCCTACGGCACGGCGCTGCGCATGATGCGGACCAACGGCCATGTCGCCGCGGGCGAGAAAGTCCTGATCCTGGGCGCTTCGGGCGGCGTCGGCGTGTGCTGCGTGCAGCTCGCCAAGATCGCCGGAGCCGAGGTGATCGCCTGCGCCGGCACCGACGCCAAGGCCAAGCGCCTGGCCGACCTCGGCGCCGACAAGACCATCAACTACATCGAAAAGGACTTCATGAAGGAAGTCTTCGCGATGTACGGCAAGCCGACGCGACGCGGCAACGGCACCGACCAGGGCGTCGATGTGGTGGTAAACTACACCGGCGGCGACACCTGGGTGAACTCGCTGAAGTGCCTGAAGGTCGGCGGCCGGCTACTGACCTGCGGCGCCACCGCGGGTTACGACCCCAAGGAGGACATCCGCTTCATCTGGACTTTCGAGCTGAAGGTGCTGGGCTCCAACGGCTGGGCACGCTCCGACATCGTGACGCTCCTGGAGCTGGTCCAGCAGGGCAAGCTCAAGGTGCTGGTCGACAAGATTTACAAGCTCGAGGAGGCGCGCGAGGCTCTGCGCGTCATCGAGGACCGTGAGGTGTTCGGCAAGATCGTGGTGGCGCCATGAGCGACGCACCCAAGCCCCTCACCGGCGGTGAACTGCAGGCGATGCTCGATCACTCGCCTTTCATCGCCTTCCTCGGCCTGAAAGTTGCCGAAGCCGACCCGGCCAAGGAGCTGGTTACCATGACCTGCGACATGCGGCCCGAATTCGAACGCGGCAAGGGCACCGGCCAGTGGCATGGCGGGCCGATCGCGGCGATCATCGACACGGTCGGCGACTATGCGCTGATCATGGCGCTGCGCCGCGGCCTGCCGACGATCAATTTCCGCGTCGACTATCTCAGACCCGCGATCAAGACGGCGCTCACCACCACGGCGCGCGTGCGCCGCGCCGGCAAGAGCGTGGGCGTGGTCGATGTCGATGTGTTCAACGACCAGAAGGCGCTGGTCGCGGTCGGTCGCGCGACCTACTCGACGCTCGCGGGCTGACGTCGCTTCATTGCGAATGGAATGGAAATTGCAACAGGGTCGGCAACGGAGGACATCATGACGAACAAGGGCGATCGCATTACCCGTCGCATATTCGGCGCGGGCGTCGTGGCGGCAGGCCTCGCCGGCAGCGTGGCGCCGGCGTTGGCGCAGGGCGCGCCCAGGCGCGGCGGCACCCTGGTGGCGACCTGGGGCGGCGGCGAGCCGCAGGCCTGCTACGTTCCGGCCGGCGGCGGGTCGAGCCCGACCTTCTCGTCGTCCAAGCTCTTCGAGCGGCTGGCCAAGCGCACCATGGACGGCAAGTTCGAGGGCGTGCTGGCCGAGAGCTGGAAGCCTTCCGCCGACTTCAAGACCTACACCCTGAAAATCCGCAAGGGTGTGAAATTCCACGACGGCAAGGACATGACCGTCGACGACGTCGTCTTTTCGATCGGCGAGATCTGGAAGAAATACGCCGCCGCCTCGGCGATGACGGACTTCGCGGGCGTCGAGGCGCCCGACGCCGATACGGTGGTCGTCAAGTACAACACCCCGACGCCGGAGTTCTTCTTCTCCTCGGCCTTGTGCGGCATCGTCTCGTACATCGTGCCCAAGCACGTCTACGCCGGCAGCGATCCCGTCACCAACCCGGCGAACAACGCGCCGATCGGCACCGGCCCCTGGAAGTTCAAGGAGTGGGTGCGCGGCAGTCACTTCGAATACGTGAAGAACGACGCCTACTGGCAGAAAGACCTGCCGTACATGGACCGCCTGATCATCCGCTACGTCCGCGATCCGGCCGGGCGCGCCGCGGCCATGGAAGCGGGCGACATCCATATCGGCGTGTTCAATCCCGTGGCGCCGCCGGACATCAAGCGACTGACCAGCACGGGCAAGTTCGTCGCCACGCCGAAGGGCTACGAGGAAAGCGTGTGGTCGACCACGCTGGAATGCAACATGCGCAATCCAGTGTTCGCCAAACGCGAAGTGCGGCAGGCGATGTTCCATGCCATCGACCGCAACTTCATCGCCAAGACAGTGTACTACGGCTATGCGCGGCCAGGCACCAGCCCGATCTATTCGCCGAACACCGCTTTCTTTACCGCCGACACCTTCAAGACCGGCTTCGATCCCAAGAAGGCCGCGGCGCTGCTCGACGCCGCGGGCTTCCCCAAGAAGGCCGACGGCAAGCGCTTCACGCTCAACCTGCTGGCCGCCGGCTGGTTCACGGAAAACGGCAAGATCGGCGCCTACGTCAAGCAGGCGCTGGAGGACGTCGGCGTCGGAATCAACCTGTCGGTGCCCGACCGCCCGACCTCGATCAAGCGCATCTACACCGACTACGATTTCGACATGGCGCTCTCCAACCAGGCCAACCCGTCGGAGCCGGTACCCTCGACCACGCAGTATTTCACCACCGACGGCATCAGGAAGGGCGTGCCCTTCCGCAACGCCAACGGCTACTCCAACCCCGAGGTCGATGCCCTGGTCGACAAGATCAAGGTCGAGACCGATCCGGCCAAGCGCCGGGAACTGGTCTTCCAGTTCCAGAAAATCATCACGGTGGAAGCGCCGCTGCTACCGCTTGTGGAACTCGAGTCGATCACGGTGGCCAGCACCAAGGTGCAGAACCACTCGAACGATCCCAACTACCTCGCGGCCAGTTGGGCGGACATATGGCTGGCGAGCTAGCCTCGCCCGCGCCCACTCCCGGTCGTTCCAAGGGCGGCGGCTCTTCCCGCCGCGTGGCGGCGCTCCGGCTTCTGCGGCGGCGGCTGATCCAGGCCGTGCCGCTGATGCTGGGCGTGGTGGTGATCAATTTCGTCCTGATCCAGATGGCGCCCGGCAGCTTCCTCGAGCTGATGACGGCCGAGAACCAGGTGAGCGATCCGGCGACCATCGAGCTGCTGCGCAAGACCTACGGACTCGACGATCCGGTGTGGCTGCAGCTCGTGAAGTACATCTGGGCGCTCATGCAGTTCGATTTCGGCTTCTCCTACCGGCAAAACCGGCCGGTGATCGACGCCATCTCCGACCATCTGCCGGCCACGCTGCTGCTGATGATCTCCAGCATCACGCTGGCACTGGCCGTCGGCGTGGCCGCCGGCGTCGTGGCCTCGGTCAAGGTCCGCACCTTCTGGGACAGCCTGGTATCGGTGGCGGCGATGTTCTTCTTCGCCGCTCCCGGCTTTTGGCTCGGCATCATGCTGATCGTGCTGTTCTCGGTGAAGCTCGGCTGGTTGCCGGTCGGCGGCATGATGACGATCGGCGGCCTGGGCGGCGGGGCCGCCGGGGCGGGCGGCGTGATCGACATACTGCATCACCTGATCCTGCCGACCCTGGCGCTCGGCCTCTTCTATGCCGCCATCTACACCCGCGTGATGCGCTCTTCGATGCTTGAAGTGGCCCAGCTCGACTTCGTGCGCACCGCCCGCGCCAAGGGCTTGAGCCGCAACAAGGTCACGGTGAACCACGTGTTGCGCAATGCGCTCCTGCCTGTCGTCACCATCCTGGGCGTCCAGATGGGCACCGTGCTGGCCGGCAGCGTAGTGATCGAGAGTGTCTTCAGCTGGCCGGGCGTGGGCTCGCTGCTGTTCGACAGCGTGTCCTCGCGCAACTATCCGGTCGTGCTCGGCATCATGGTGCTGGGCTCGCTGGTGGTGATCGCCGCCAACATCGCCGTGGACCTCGTTTACATGTGGCTCGATCCGCGCATCGAGATCCGCTGATGCAGCGCTTCGAGTTCCTCGGCAGATTCTCCCGTAATCGCGGCGCCCTGATCGGCGGGATCCTTATCCTGGGGGTCGCGCTCACGGCACTGCTGGCGCCGCTGGTTTTCCCGGTCGATCCGCTGCGCATCGTCGGCCAGCCCGAGCTATGGCCGGGCGAGGACCCCGATTTTCCGCTCGGCACCGATTCGCTCGGCCGCGACATGCTGTCGATGATCGTGCACGGCGCCCGCGCCACGTTGCTGATCGGGCTGTTCGCCTCGGCGGTTGCGACCGTGATCGGCGTCGGCGTGGGCGCGACCGCCGGCTACTTCGGCGGCTGGATCGACGAGATCGCGATGCGCGCGGCCGAATTGTTCCAGACCATTCCCAACCTGATCTTCGTGCTCACCATCGTGGTCATCCTGGGCTCGACGCTCACCAACATCGTGATCGCCATCGGCATCGTCAGCTGGACGCCGATCGCCCGCATGACGCGCGCCGAGTTCCTGGCCCTGCGCGACCGCGAGTTCGTGCAGGCCTGCCGTGCCATGGGCATGGGCGACTTCAGGATCATCGCCGGCGAGATCCTGCCCAATGCGCTGCCGCCCGTCATCGTGCTCAGCTCGCTGGTCGTGGCCGGCGCCATCCTGTTCGAGTCGGCGGTGTCGTTCCTCGGGTTGGGCGATCCCAACGTCGCGAGCTGGGGCCGGCTGGTCGGCGACGGCCGGCAGCTGATCCGCAGCTCGTGGTACATCTGCGCCATTCCCGGGGTCGCCATCATGATCACGGTCCTGTGCCTCAACCTGATCGGCGATGGCTTGAACGACGCGCTCAATCCCAAGCTCAGGGACCGCTGACCATGGCGCTGCCCCTCGAGGTGCTGGGCCTCAGCACGACGCTCTTCACCCGCCGCGGCGAGATGAAGGCGGTCGATGGCCTGAGCCTTTCGGTCGGTGCCGGCGAGACCGTGGCCCTGGTGGGCGAGTCGGGCTGCGGCAAGTCCTTGTCGGCACTCTCGATCATGCGCCTGCTGCCCGACCCGCCGGCCCGCATCGTCGGCGGCGAGGTGCGGCTGAACGGGCGAGATCTCGTGCCGCTCGCCGAGGAAGGCATGCTCGATATCCGCGGCCAGGAGATCGGCATGATCTTCCAGGACCCGATGAGCTCGCTCAATCCGGTGGCCACGGTCGAGAAGCAGATCGCCGAAGTGCTGATGACCCACACCGACCTCGGCCGCGGCCAGGCCCGGGCCCGGGCACACGAGCTGCTCGAGATGGTCGGCATGCCCGATGCGGGCCGCCGGCTCGATGCCTATCCGCACCAGCTCTCCGGCGGCATGTGCCAGCGCGTGGTGATCGCCATGGCGATCGCCTGCAGCCCCTCGGTGCTGATCGCCGACGAGCCGACGACGGCGCTCGACGTCACGGTGCAGGCCCAGGTGCTGACGCTGCTCAAGCAGCTGCAGGCCGACGCCGGCATGGCCATGGTCTTCATCACCCACGATCTCGGCGTCGTGGCCGAGACCGCCGACCGGGTGGTCGTGATGTATGCCGGACGCAAGGTCGAGGAAGCCACGGTCGACGATCTTTTCGAGACGCCGTTGCATCCTTACACCGCCGGCCTGATCGGTGCGACGCCGGTGCCGGGGGCGGCGCGGGCCGAACGGCTGGCCGACATTCCCGGCATGGTGCCGCCGCTCAACGACCTGCCGCAGGGCTGCGCCTTCGCGCCGCGCTGCCCGCGCGTGATGGCGCGCTGCCGCGAGGAGCGGCCGAAACTCACCTGCCCGGCGCCGGGCCGGCTCGTCGCCTGCTTCGCGGCGGAACGGAGCTGACGGCCATGTCGCTGCTCTCGCTGCGCGACGTCCATGTGCGCTTCAACACCGCCGCCGGCGTGGTCCGAGCCGTGAGCGGCGTCAGCGTCGATCTCGCCGTCGGCGAAACGCTGGGACTCGTCGGCGAGTCGGGCTGCGGCAAGTCCACGCTCGGCAAGGCGATCATGAAGCTGGTGCCGATCGCCGGCGGCGAAATCCTGGTCGAGGGCACCGACATCGCGCCGCTCGACCGCCGGCAGCTCATGGACATGCGCCGCAAGGTCCAGATGATCTTCCAGGACCCCTACGGCTCGCTCAACCCGCGCTCGACGGTCGGCCGCTCCGTCGCCCAGCCGCTGGTGCTGGCCGGCTGGAAGCCAGACGCCACGGCCGAGCGGGTCGAAACCCTGCTGCGCTGGGTCGGCCTGCCGACCGACGCCAAGCAACGCTACCCGCACGAATTCTCCGGCGGCCAGCGCCAGCGCATCGGCATCGCGCGGGCCCTCGCGCTCAGCCCCAAGCTGATCATCTGCGACGAGCCCGTCTCCGCTCTCGACGTCTCGGTGCGGGCCCAGGTGATCAACCTGCTGGAGGACCTGAAGGGCGAGTTCGGCGTTTCCTACCTGTTCATCAGCCACGATCTCTCGGTGGTCGAGCACATCGCCGACCGCGTCGCCGTGATGTATCTCGGCATGCTGGTCGAGGTCGGCGGTCGCGACCAGATCTGGCGCAGCCCACGGCATCCCTACACCAAGGCCCTGCTGGCGGCGGCGCCCATCGCCAATCCCAAGATCGCCCGCACCCGCCCGCGCACGGTGCTGCAGGGCGAGTTGCCGAGCCCGCTCGATCCCCCGGCCGGCTGCCCGTTCCATTCGCGTTGCCCCATCGCGCAAGCCCGCTGCAAGGAAGAGAAGCCGGCCCTGCGGCCGGTTGGCGACGGCGCGCTGGCGGCGTGCCATTTCGTCTGATTCGGCTATGATCCGGCCCATGCCGATGCGCCTTGCCTCGTTCGTCCTCGCCGCCGTCCTGCTTTCCGCCGGCATCGCCACCGCCCAGACCATGGATTTCGCCTGCCCCGACCCGGGCACGACTTTCACCTACGACAGCGGCGTAAGAGTCGTATCGCGCGGCCGCGACGGCATCGACTGCACCATGGACCGCATCGGCGGCAAGCCTTTCAAGCTGCGTGCCCTGCTGTTCGACAATCCCTCGCCCGATGGCGCCGACATGTCGGCTTACATCGCCGCGCTGCGGCCCGAGCGCCTGTGGCCGCTCGAGGTCGGCAAGAAGATCGAGGCGCGCTACAGCGTGGGCGGCAGCACCTGGACCTACACCTTGTCGGTGCCGCGCATCGAGAAGCGCACGGGCCCCGGGGACAGGACGATCGACACGTTCGTGGTCGAGATGCACGAGCACGGCGACAAGGGCCAGCGCTCGATCTCGCGCTGGTGGATCTCGCCCGCCGACAAGTTCGCCATCCGCTACGATTTCAGCGACGGCGCCGGCAAGGCCAACCGCGCCGTGGTGACCGAGGTCACGCGCTAGGCATCTACGAGCGGCTCCCATCGCCACCACTTCTCGACGCCATAGTTGCGGGCGGAAATCCTTTCCAATCGTCGAAGGGCGCCGTTCGTGGCCTCCTGCCCCCGCTCGAGGACCCGCATCAGCCGCTCGCAGCGTTGCCGCGATTTTTCATCCGCCCATCCGAGTGTTCCAGGCTGAACAATGCTTCGCGCCAGATCGAGGGCCTCCGAACGACGCCCTGCCAAGGCGTAATTGAAGGCTCCAAGCTTTGCGGGCGTAAAGGCGCCCCCCGCCGTACGCTGTACATAGTCGAGCATGCCATCAGTCGTTTTCGTGGCTTCGATCTCGGGAAGAAGCGTGTTCAGCACGACATCCGCAAGCACCTCGCCGCACTTCGGCCAGGTCGTGCCCCCGGTGGTGGTGTAGCTGGTTGGAGCAAGGCCGCGAGCGAGCGCGCCCATCGGGTGCGCTGTAGCGAGGGAGCGGCCTTGCGGCGGTCACCGGCGATTTCCGGGTTAGGGTCGGGT
>JAESGK010000195.1_pt1 | contig 44284 bp, 40 predicted proteins | sample 9269681 | NCBI WGS metagenome assembly JAESGK01 (sample SAMN14515347, study PRJNA621673) | algae metagenome | isolation source: Timaviella obliquedivisa GSE-PSE-MK23-08B and co-occurring heterotrophs from... | place: USA: Grand Staircase Escalante National Monument, Utah | collected 2006-08-15
AGCATCGCGCCAGTCAGCGATGATCCCACCGTCAGCCTGCCCTTGGCGGCAGCCTGACCGATCCGGCGACAGCCCGGAGGTCGTCGTGAGCGACGATCAGCTACACCACGCATCGGGACACGATCGACACCAACATTATTCTCTACAATGATCCGCCATCGATTAATGGGATTGCCATAGCTCGCGGCGCAACCACTATCGCGGACGTTGCAGATGCATCAGCTTATGATTTCACGTCACGAACACGACGGCCTCAGATCGGCGAAATAGCTGTCGTAAGAAATGTCGACGGATTCTACGCAGCGATTCTCGTTCTTGGTATCAAGGACGATACTCGTGGCGCCGAGCGAGACGAATTGAAAGTTCGATTTGCCATCCAGGCTGACGGATCAGCGTCATTTTCCGCTTACTCAGATGGTCCAACAACATGACCGCCTAGCCAATCCGTTTCAACGTCGCCTCCGGCAGCGGCCCCTTGTTCACCGCCGCGATCGCTTCCTCGAGATGCTGTAACGTCGAGTAGCCGATCAGCATCGTCGACACCGCCGGATGCGAGATTACGAAGCGCTCGCCCAGCTCGGTCAGGTTGCCGGCCGCGCCTTCGCGCACCAGCGGCTCCAGTTCCTTCGCGCGCGTCACGTCGCTGGCGAAATCCAGCGCCGAGCCGATCGGCGGGACATTCTGCATGGCCAGCGGATGGCGGTCGGAGGTGCCGGAGAGAGCGCCGCCCGCCAGCGCGCGGATGATGATGGTGCCCATGCCGGCTGCCTTCGCCTTGTCGAGCAGGCGGCCATAGTCGAGGCCGGGCATGCCCTTGGGCGCCGGCCCGCCGGCGCTGGGGTTGAGCGCGTTGTAGACGACCTGGACGGTGTCGAAGAGCTTCGAGTCGACGGCCTGGTGCAGCGCCGGCGGCTCGCCGACGCCGCTGAAGCCGATGAAGCGCGTCTTGCCGGCCTTGCGGAGCTTCTCCAGCGCCGGCACCACTTCGTTCAAAGCAATGTCGATGGCCAGCCGGTCGCCGGCATCCATGGCGACCAGCGGATTGTGGAGTTGCAGAAGATCGACATGGTCGCGGCCCATGCGCTTCAGGCTGTCCTCCAGCGACTGCGCGACGAAGCCCGCGACATCGGCGCGGTTCTGGGCGGTCAGCCGGAATTTCGTGCCGACCACCACATCGGCCTTCAGGCTCTTCAGGGCGCGGCCGAGGTTGCGCTCGGACTCGCCGTTGCCGTAGGTCGACGCGGTGTCGAAATAGTTGATGCCGGCCTCGATGGCACGCGCCGCGGCGCGCTCCTGGTCGGCCGCCGTGCCCTTGGTGAACAGCCCGCCGACGGCGCCCGCGCCGTAGCCCAGGACCGAAACTTCGAGCCCGGTGCGGCCCAACTTACGCTTTTGCATGCTTCCTCCTGGACTTCATGTTCTTGTGGACCGCGCGCGTCCCGCGCGCTCATGATTCCGAGCGCGCGGGACGCGCGCGGTCCGGAAGATTTTAACTCTATTCGACCCTGACCTTGCCGGCCTCGTTATCGACCACGACGTGGTTGTCATAGTAGGTGACCGTGGGGCGGACGCCGAATGCCGCTTCCATGCGTTTCTCCCACTCCGGCGTGTACCAGGCGCGGGCCGCGGCTTCCGAGTTCCAGAGATAGACCCCGCCGCCGCCGGCCTCGCCGTTGAGGTAGTATTTCCGCAGCAGGCCCTTGGCGCCGAGCGCGGTGTAGGTCGGCGCCGATTTCGCGGCGGCCTCGACGGCGGCGTCGCGCGGCCGTTTTTCCATGGGGATTTGAACGATGGCGATGAACATGCTTGTTAGCCTAGGGCGATGAACCGCGAGGAGCAAATGACCGACATCGAAATCTGCGTCTTCGACGCCTATGGCACGTTGTTCGACTTCAACTCCGCCGTCGCGCGCCATCGCGGGGCGATCGGGCCGAAGGCGGATGCGCTGGCCGACATGTGGCGCGCCAAGCAGATTCAGTACACGTGGCTGCGCAACGGCATGGGCGCCTATGCGCCGTTCTGGCAGGTGACGGGCGAGGCGCTCGACCATTGCCTTGCCGCGCACGGCGTCTCTGCCGCGGGCGCGCGCGAGAAACTGATGAGCGCCTATCTCGCCCTCGATCCCTTCCCCGAAGTGCCGGCGATGCTGGATGCGCTGCAGCGCGCCGGCGTGCGCCTGGCCATTCTGTCCAACGGCAATCCGGAAATGCTGGAGCCGATGGTCGCCGCGTCCGGCCTCGCCACGCGCTTCGAGGCGGTGCTGAGCGTCGATCCGGTCGGCGTCTTCAAGCCCGCGCCCGAAGTCTATCGCCTGGTCGAGGCCCGTTGCGGCGTGAAGCCGGACAAGGTCTGCTTCCTCTCGTCGAATTGCTGGGACGCGCACGGCGCGGCGCATTTCGGCTTCCGCACCGTCTGGGTCAACCGCGCCGGAGCCCCCGACGACGGCCTGCCCGGCGTGCTGACAGGCCAGCTCCGCGATCTTTCCGGACTTCCCGCGCTGCTGGGGGTTTCCTAATGGTTGAGAGCCTCATGGTCATCTGGACCGCGGGCCTCCGGCCCGCTCACGATCATGAGGCGGGCCAGAGGCCCGCGGTCCGTATGAGAAATCTCCCTACCAAAGTTGAATGAGTCCCATGTCCACGCTTCCGACTTTCGCCGACGTTCAAGCCGCCGCCCGTCGCCTGGAAGGCGTCACCATCCGCACGCCGCTGCTCGAGAATGCGCGCGTCAATTCGATGCTGGATGGACGCCTGTTCATCAAGGCGGAGTGCCTGCAGCGCACCGGCTCTTTCAAGCTGCGCGGCGCCTACAATTTCCTGGCGTCGATGAGCGAGGCCGATCGCAGGAAAGGCGCCGTCGGCTGGTCGTCGGGCAACCATGCGCAAGGCCTCGCCGAGGCCGGCCGGCTGCTCGGCGTCAAGACCACCATCGTCATGCCGGCCGATGCGCCGGCGCTGAAAGTCGCCAACACGCGGGCGTCGGGGGCGGAGATCGTGCTCTACGACCGCGTGAAAGACAGCCGCGAGGAGATCGGCCTCGGCATTGCCCAAAAGACCGGTGCCACGGTCGTGCCGCCCTACGATCACGCCTGGATCCTGACCGGCCAGGGCACGGCCGGCCTCGAGATCGTGGAGCAGGCCAAGGCGTTGGGCGTGACGCTCGATGCCGTCGCGGCCCCTTGCTCGGGCGGCGGCCTGTCGACGGGCATCGCGCTCGCCGTCAAAGGCCTCAGCCCGACCACTACCGTGCATGCCGGCGAGCCGGCGGGCTTCGACGATCTCGCGCGCTCGCTCAGCTCGGGCAGCAAGCAGACCAACGCCAAGCTCACCGGCTCGATCTGCGATGCGCTGCTGGCGCCGACGCCGGGCGACGTCGCCTTCCCGCTCGCGCTGAAACTCCTGGGACCGGGACTGGTCGTCACCGACGACGAGGTGCTCGACGCCATGGAAACGGCCTTCCGCGAGTTCAAGCTGGTGGTCGAGCCGGGCGGCGCCGTGGCGCTGGCGGCGGCGCTCCAAGGCAGGCTGCCGGTAAAAGGCCGCGCCGTGGCCGTGGTCTGCTCGGGCGGCAACGTCGATCACGAAACCTTTGCCCGCGCGCTGGCGCGTCGCGCCGCATGAAGTTCACCCGCCGCCGTGCAACGCGCCGCTGGAAATCTTCGCGCTAACGCGCGTCGGCCAGGATCAGGTCGGCGGCCTTCTCGCCGATCATCATGCAGGCGGCATTGGTGTTGCCCGACACCAGGGTCGGCATGATCGAGGCATCGGCGACGCGGAGGCCTTGGACTCCGTGCACGCGCAGCCGGGCATCGACCACGGCGCCGGCGTCGCTTCCCATGCGGCAGGTGCCGACGGGATGGTACGCCGACTGTCCTTCCTTGCGGGCATGATCGAGGAAGTCCTCGTCGCTCCACGCCTCGACGCCCGGCAGGAGCTCCTCCGTGACGATCCGCGACAGGGCCGTCGTCCGGGCAAGAAGGCGCACGAACTTGATGCCGGCCACTGTCGCCTTCCGATCGGCATCCGACGACAGATAGTTCGCAACGATCGCGGGGGCTGCGGCAGGATCCGGCGAGGAGATGCGGATATGGCCGCGGCTCTCCGGCCGGCACTGGTTGGCGAGGATCGTGAAGCCCGAGAACTTGTGGGGACCGCGATCGATCCGGTCGGTCGACCAGGGAAAGAAATGGAACTGGGTGTCGGGATCGTCCGACTGCGGCATCAGCCGGACGAAGGCCCCGGCGAAGGCCGGGCTGGCGGTCAACGGCCCGGTCCGCAGCAGCGCATACTCGAGCGCGGCGCTCAGCCGGCGATGGTACAGGTTGATGTCGTCGTTCACGGTGAGCCGCCACCACGTTCGGTAGGTCGAGCGCACGCCCCAGTGATCCTGCAGGTTCTCGCCCACTCCGGCGAGGTCGCGGACGACCGGAATGCCGAAGCCGCCCAGCAGCGCGGCCGGCCCGATCCCCGAAAGCTGCAGCAGCTGCGGCGACCCGACGGCGCCGGCGGAAACCACGACCTCGCAGCGCGCCCGCGCCGTCACGATCTGGCCGTCCTTGCGGTAGGTCACGCCGGTGGCGCGCCCGCCCGCGACATCGATGCGCTCGACCAGGGCGCCGGTCACGACGTGGCAATTGGAACGACGGCGCGCCGGCCCGAGATAGGCCTTGGCGGTCGAGACGCGGCGGCCGTCGCTGACGGTCGCGTGATACAGGCCGGCGCCTTCATCGCCCCGACCGTTGAAGTCGGCGATGGTCGGCAGGCCTACCTCGGCGCAGGCGGCCAGGAACGTCTCGCCGATCTCGTTGCGGTACTCGTCCTGGGTGATCTTCACCGGGCCGTCGCCGCCATGGAGATCCGACGCGCCGCCGGGATAGGCTTCGAGGCGCTTGAAATACGGCAGGCAGTCGTCGAACGACCAGCCCTCGTTACCCATCTGGCGCCATTGGTCGTAATCCGAGGCCATGCCCCGGACATAGACCATGCCGTTGATGGCGCTCGATCCGCCGACGACCTTGCCGCGCGGCCAGTAGACGCGGCGACCGCCGAGTTGGGCCTCCGGCTGGGTGGCGAACTTCCAGTTCACCTCGGGGTCGAGGAAGGTCTTGGCGAAGCCCAGCGGGATGGACAGCCAGCGATTGGCGTTGTCGTCCGGCCCGGCCTCCAGCAGCAGGACGCTATGGCGCCCCGACGCCGTCAGGCGATCGACGATCGGCGCCCCCGAGGATCCGGCCCCGACGACGACAAAATCGAACTCATCCATTCTATCGATTGCTTGACGACTTCATACGCGCAAGCAGGCTACCAAGAATACCCTTGGGAAGGAAGATGATGAAAACGACCAGCAAAACGCCGTAGACGAGGTTATCCCAGCCCACCGCCTTGGTCCCGAAGCCGATCCGCAGCCCTTCGGCCAGCATGATGGTGATGATGGCGCCGACGGTCGGACCGAGGGCCACATAGATGCCGCCGACCACGGCGGCAAACACCATCTGCAGCGACACCGAAATTCCGCTCACCGTGTCGGGCGAGATGAACATCTGGTACTGGCAGTACAGGGCACCGGCCAGCGCGGTCATCATCGCGCTCAGCACGGTGATCTTGAGTTTTTCGGCGGTGACGTTGATGCCGGCCGCCGCGGCCGCGTCCTCGTCCTCGGAGATCGCCTCCATGGCGTAGCGGATCATGCTGCGGTCGATCCAGTACCAGATCGCGATGCCGACCGCCCAGACCGCCAGCGCGATCAGATACCAGGTCTCCTTGTCGACGAACTGCAGGGCGGCCAGGCCGCTGCCCTTGGTCCGCTCGGGCGTGTAGCCCAGCGATCCGCCGGTCTGGTTGCGGGTCGCCGTGATGATCTGCAGCACGATGCCCGACAAAGCGAGCGTCACCAGCGCGAAATAGTGGCCGGTGATACGAAAGCGAAAGCACGGATAGGCGACGATCAGCGCCAGCGCCCCGGCGCAGACCAGGGAGATCGGGATGCCCAGCCACGGCGACATGCCGAGATGGTTCCACAAGAGCGCGGTCACGTAGGCGCCAACCCCCATGAAGCCGCCATGGCCCAGCGACACCAGTCCGAAGCGGCCCATGATCGACCACGAGGTATAGGCGAAGGACCAGATCAGGATCAGCACCAGCACATGCAGGTGATAGGGCTGGCGATAGACGAACGGCAGCGCGACCAGCGCGACGGCGGCGATCGCCCAGAGCAGATGACGCGGGTTGGCGGGGGATATCATTGGCGTCTCGCCAGCAGCCCGGTGGGCCGGATGAACATCATGACGATGAAGAAGGCGAAGGCCAGCACGTAGCCCCATTCGAGGTCGGAGTAGAGGCCGCCCAGCGAGATGATCTGCGCGAACAGGAAGGCGGCGACGAAGCCGCCGATGAAGTTGCCGAGGCCGCCCAGCACGCAGATCAGGAAGGTGATGGGCCCGAAAGACAGACCGACGAAGGGATGGACGTCGTACTGCAGCACCAGCAGGCAGGCCGCGAGGCCGGCCAGCGCGCCGCCGATCGCCGAGGTGACGAGATAGAGCCGCCGCGTGTCGACGCCCATCAGCGCCATGATCTGGCGGTCCTGCGAGATGGCGCGGATCGCCGTGCCGATGTAGGTCCGCGTCATGAACAGATAGACCACCACCATGCCGGCCAGCGCCGCGCCGAAGGCCAGCAGCCGGGCATAGCTGAAATGCATCTCGCCCAGCGCCAGCACCGGCAGGCGGATGCCGAGATTGCGGAAGTCGATGCCGAAGGCCACGGTGGCGAAGCTCTGCAGGAAGAACAGCACGCCGCCGGTCGCCAGCAGCTGGTTGATCGGCGGCGCGTCGAGCAGCGGTGCGATCACGATGTAATGCAGGAGCAGACCCAGCACCGCCACCAACGCGATGCAGGCCGGTGCCGCGACCCACATCGGCAGGCCGTAGACCGAATAGAAATAGTAGAGCGCGTACATGCCGAGCATGATCAGCTCGGCGTAGCAGATCCAGGTGACGTCGATGACGCCGAAGATCAGGTTGAGGCCGAGCGCCAGCAGCGCCAGCACGCCGCCCAGCAGGATCCCGCTGATGATCGCCTCGGCCAGATAAACGTCGAATATGTCCGCCATCGTGCCCTGCCCTAGACGCCGAGATACGCCTGTTTGATCGTGTCGCTCGCCAGCAGCTCGGCCGACGTGCCCGAGATGCGGATGGTGCCGGCTTCGAGCAGATAGGCGCGATCGACCACGCGCAGCACCTGCTTCACGTTCTGCTCGACGATCAGCACGGTGAGCCCGCTGGTGCGGATCCGCTTCACCAGTTCGAACACCTGCTGGACGACGACCGGCGCCAGGCCGGCCGACGGCTCGTCGAGCAGGAGAAGCTTGGGGTCCGACATCAGGGCGCGGCCGATGGCGCACATCTGCTGCTCGCCGCCCGACATCGTGCCGGCGAGCTGGCCGCGCCGCTCCTTCATGCGCGGAAACAGGTCGAACACGAACTCGAGGCGTTGCGCGAACTTAGGGCGCGCGGCGGGCGTGAAGGCGCCCATGCGCAGATTGTCCTCGACCGTCAGCCGGGGAAACAGCCGGCGGTTCTCCGGCACGTGCGCGATCCCGAGTTCGATGATCTTATGCGGCGCCGTCGCCAGCACGTCGGTGCCTTCCATCGCGATCGAGCCCTTGGTCGGGCGGATCAGTCCGGAGATCACCCGCATCAGCGTCGTCTTGCCGGCACCGTTGGGTCCGATCACACCCACCGCCTCGCCGGCCTTGACCTCCAGCGTGGTGCCGAAAAGCGCCTGGAACGTTCCGTAGCCGGCGTCGACCGATTTCAATTCGAGCATCGCGGGCATTCCTTCAGCGTGCCGCCGCCGCCGTGACCGCCTGGGCCGCGTCGACGTCGGTGCCGAGATAGACCTCGATGACGCGCGGGTCGCTCACCACCGCGGCCGGCAGTCCCTCGGATATCTTCTCGCCGTGATCCAGCACCATGACCCTGTCGACCACGCGCATCAGAACACCCATGATGTGCTCGACCCAGATGATGGTGATTCCGAGATCGTCGCGGATACGGCGCAGCATGTCGGCGGCCTGGTCCATCTCGTGCTCGTCGAGACCGCCCAGGCTTTCGTCGGCCAGCAGCAGCTTGGGCTCGGTCGCCAGCGCCTTGGCGAGTTCGAGCTTCTTCAGCCCCGCGGCGCCAAGGCCATCGACGCCGGCATTGCGGTCGACCGGCAGGCCGACCGCCGCCAGCGCCCGCTCGGCCGATTCGCCCGCCTTGGTGCGGCTGTGACTGCCGCTACCCCCGCCCTGGCCGTAATATCCGGCCAGCGCCACGTTCTCGAAGATCGACAGCCGGCGGAACGGCCGCGGGATCTGGAAGGTCCGACCGATCCCGCGGTTGATGATCTTGTGCGGCGGCAGGCCGGCGAGTTCGCCGCCTTCGAACAGGATCGAGCCCGCGCTCGGGGGAAACGTCCCCGAGAGCATGTTGAAGATCGTGCTCTTGCCCGACCCGTTGGGGCCGATCAGGCCGAGAATCTCGCCCTTCTCGACCTTGAACGACACGTTGTTTACGGCCGTGAACCCACCGAAACGCTTGACCAGACTTTCGACGACGAGCACCTGCGCACAGCCTCTTCGGACGGGTTTTTACTTGGGCGAGTAGGTTACTTCGGCGAGTAGGTTACTTGGGCGAATAGACGGTGCCGGCGGGAAACGGAATGACGGGGTCGCGCTGGGCCTGGCTCTTGGGCCATACCACGTAGGACTTGTCGTCGACGTACTGCACGACGACCGGGCTGGCGCGCTCGTTCTGTCCGGCAATCGGCGAGCCTTCGCCGGCGTACTTCACCCCGAAGCCCAGCATGGTACCGCCTTCCGGCAGGTCGACTTCGAGGGCCGCCTTGCGCAGCGCCTCGGCATCGATGCCGCCGTACTTCTTGATCGCCCGCGGCAGCACCTCGGTGAAGAAGACGTAGGTGTTGGAGGCCGCCATGCCGACATGCGCCGAACGGATCGTCGTGCCGGGCTTGGCCTTGTCGTACTCGTCGCCGACCATCTTGATGAGCGGCGGCAGCTTCTGGTCCAGCGCCTTCTGGTTGGTGTCCCAGATCGAGATCGGGTCGACGTTGAAGAAGTAGTTGGCATCGACGCCCAGGCCTTCCTTGAGCTTGGTGTAGACGCCGTAGCCGGCGCCGTGGCCGATCAGGGCGCTGAACTTGAGGCCGCCCTCGCGCGCCTGGCGATGGAACAGCGTGATGTCGGGGTTGTAGCCGGTGTGGAAGATGACGTCCGGCCGGGCGCGCTTGAGCTTGGTGATCAGCGCCGAAAGGTCGGGTGCCGTCGCGGCATAGCCTTCCTTGAGCGCGATGTTGAAACCGGCCTTCTTGGCGCCGGCCTCGTTGCCCTTGGCGACATCGACGCCATAAGCGCCGTCCTCGTGGATGATCGCCACGCGCACGTCCTTGGGATCCTTGCCGAGCTTGGCCTTGGCGTTCTGGGCGATGAAGTCCATCGACAGTTCGCCGAACTGCGAGCCCGAGGGCTGGGTGCGGAAGACGTACTTGAGGTTGCGGTTCTCAAGCACCGCCGAGGAAATGCAGGTGGTGATCCACATGAACTTCTTGAGCTGCTCGACGCGGGCTGCCACCGGCACGCACTGCGCCGAGGAGAAGAAGCCCAGCACCATGTCGACCTTTTCCTGTTCGATCAGGCGCACGGCTTCGTTGATGGCGACGTCGGGCTTGCTCTGGGCGTCGGCGTAGACCGCCTCGATCTTGTAGCCTTCGACCCCGCCCTGCTTGATGAAGTTGTCGATCATGATCTTGGCGCCGAGGTGGTGCAGCTCCGAGCCGCCGCCGGCCAGCGGGCCGGTGAGGTCGTAGATCACGCCGATCTTGATCTTCTTCTCCTGGGCAGCGGCAATGCCCGCGAAGCCCAAAGCAGCCGCTACGGCGACCGCGCCGCCCAGCAGGCGACGCCCGATATGCATGGTCATGATCTTCCTCCCAAAGGACGGCGCGCTGTTGCGCGTTTTCTTGCACGCATCACAGAGGTCGGGCCGCCCGATGTCAAGCGCCTCGCAGCGCCTGGCGGCCTTCGCCCGGCGTGACGACGTCGAACATGAAGCCGACAGGCTGATCGAGCAGGCCGAACAGCAGCGCAAACCTGGAGGCGTCACCGTCGACCCTGAGGGTTCCCGCCTGCATCGCCTCGACCGCGGTGATCTTGCGCAACACGATGGCATCGAGGGTGGCGCGCGTCGTCGTGACCGACGCCGCGGCCGATCCGGACCATTCGCCCATGCGATGACTGAGCGTGCTGTGCTTGAGCGTCAGCACCAGCTTCTCAGCCCGGTCGGTGAAGTGCCAGTTCAGCACCATCGACTGGCCGGCGGCCTTGGCCGCGTCGAGCCGGATCGCCATCAGGTCGAAGAACACGTCGGTCGTGAGGCCGGCCAGCGTATCGGCGCCCATGGTCCCGCGCGCCGCCATCTGGAAGACGCCGTGCCGCAATTCCTGCGCGCCGTAGAGGAAGGCGTTGCGCCAGGTGGCCGACTCGGCCTGGTAGCCCATCTGCTCCAGCGCGTCGGCGCAGAGCGCACGGGCTTCCTTGTTCGCAGGCTCGGCGTAGACGACTTCCTTCATCACCTGCGCCACCCAGCGGAACTCACCCTTGGCGAAATCGGCGCGCGCGCGGGCGATGACTGAAGCCGCGCCGCCCATGTACTCGACGAACTTGGCGGCGGCCGGTGCTGGCGGCAGCGGATGGAGATTGCACGGGTTGCCGTCGTACCAGCTGAGATATCGCTGATAGACCGCTTTCACGTTGTGATTGACCGTGCCGTAGTAGCCGCGCACCGACCAGCGCCCGGCTAGGCCCCGAGGCAGGTCGATCGCCTCGGCGATCTCGGCCGGCCGCCAGCCCTTGTTCATGTACCGCAAGGTCTGGTCATGGATGTGCTTGTAAAGGTCGCGCTGCGCCTCGAGATAGTCGACCACCGCGGCCTTGCCCCACACCGGCCAGTGATGCTGCCCGATCATGATCTCGGTGGCGGGACCGTACATGCCGATGGCATCGCCGATGTACTTCGCCCAGATGCGCGGATCGCGCGCCACGGCGCCGCGCAGCGGGATGAAGTTGTGCAGCAGCGGGCAGGCATTCTCGGCCATGTTGAGCACATGGAGCTGCGGATAAAACATGTGCATCTCGGCCGGCGCCTCGGTCTCGGGCGCGAGCTGGAACACGATCCGGATGCCGTCGATCGTGTGCTCCTCGACCGCCTGCACGATCGATTGCGTCGGCGCGATCAGGCCCGTGGTGCCGCGCGCCACGCCCTTGCCGAGGCCGGCATCGACCTGGCCGCGCGGCCCGCGCGGCAGCAGGGAGCCGAACTGGAACTGGGCGCGGCGAATCATCGGCGGCCCGGCCAGTACGTTCTCGCCCGAGACCGCTTCCATGAATCCTGCAGGGGCGATCACCGGCACCTTGCCGGACTTCACATCGGCTTCGTCGACGACGCCGCGGACGCCGCCGAAATGATCGACGTGGCTGTGGGTGTAAATCACCGCCACGACCGGCTTCTTCGGCCGATGTGCCCAGTAGTGCTCGAGCGCCGCCCGCGCGACCTCGGCCGTCGTCAGCGGATCGATCAGGATCAGGCCGCTGTCGCCCTCGATCACCGTCATGTTGGCGATGTCGAAGCCGCGGAGCTGGTAGAGCCGGTCGGTGACCTTGAACAACCCGTTGGCCATGTTGAGCCGGGCCATGCGCCACAGGCTGGGATTGATCGTGGCCGGCGCCAGCTCGCCGTCGATGAAGGCATATTCGCCGAGGTTCCACAGCACCGTGCCGCCGGCCGTCCGCACCATGCCGTCCGGCACCGGCGCGATCAGCCCCCGCTTCGCCACCTCGAAATCGGCGACATCGGCGAACGGCAGGTGCGCCGCCATGGCGGCGTTCGCCGCTTTCGTTGCGGGCTCGGCGTCGCGCGCGGCGTCCAGATGGGTGGTTGGTACGGGAACGGCCGACGGCGACGTCACCGGCGCTAGCCCTCGACCTTGATGCCGTTGTCCTTGACCACCTTGGTCCAGCGCTCGGTCTCGAACTTGAGCTTTTCCTGGTAGGCCTCGGGAGTCGAGCCGGTGGTGACATAGCCGAGATCCGCGAATTTCTTCTCGACCTCGGGATCCTTGATGATCTGGCGGACCAGCCCGTTCAGCCTGTCGAGCACGGGCCGCGGGATACCGGCCGGGCCGACCACGCCGAAGAACACCGCGCTCACCATGTCCGGCATGCCGAGTTCGACCACCGTCGGCACGTTCGGCGCGACCGGCGAGCGCTTCTCCGACGACACGACGAGGCCGGTCAGGCGGCCCTGCGCGGCGTGAACGCCGGCCGGCATGACCACGTCGATGACGATGGGCACATGACCGCCCATGACGTCGCGCAGGGCGTCGGCGGCATTCTTGTAGGCGACGTTCTCGAGATTGAGCTTGTTGCGCGCCCTGAAGAGCTCGGCCCACAGATGCGGTTGGTTGCCCAGCCCCGAGGTCGCGTAACGCACTTTCTGCGGCTGGCTGTTCACCCAGTCGACAAAGGACTTGTAGTCCCTGACCGGCAGATCCTTGTTGACGGCGATGAAGTCGGGGATGTCGGCGAGCGTCGAGACCGGCTGGAAATCCTTCAGCGGATCGTAGGGCTGCTTCAAGCCCAGCGCCGCGTTGGTCGCCAGCGTCGTCGTGCCGAGCAGCAACGTGTAGCCGTCGGGCTTCGACTTGGCGACCAGCTCCATGCCGATGATGGTGTTGCCGCCGCCCTTGTTCTCGACGATCACCTGCTGGCCGACCAGCGGCGTCATCTTCTCGGCGAGCAGCCGGCCTGCCGTGTCGGTGGCGCCACCCGGGCCATAAGGAACGACGATCCTGATCTGCTGGGCAGGCCAGGCCTGCGCCCTGACGGCGGAAGCGCCGACGATGGTCCAGCCGGCGGTTGCCGCCAGCACGTTGCGTCGCTTGATCATTGTAGTCTCCCTGCCCTGTTTCGGCGGGAGGATCGCAAGCCGACGCCCGCCGCGCAATGCGCGCGGACCCGCGGCGTTCTACTCTGCGGGACCGTTATTCTGCGGGCTTGGCTGCCGCCACCGCATGCACTTCCCGCTCGCTGGGCAGGAGCGAAAGCGCCAGGAACGAGCAGAACGCCACGCCGGCAAGCACCATCAGCAGCACCGGGAAGCCTGCGTCCTTCACGGCCGGCCCGATCAGCGCCACCACGAAGGAGCTGACGCCGAAGCCGATAGCCAGCCGCACGCCGGTGACGCGGCTGCGCATGCGGTCGTCGATGTAGCGGACGATCATGGCATCGGTGAAGGGAATGGCGCCGAACACCAGAAGCATGAAGGCGACCGCGGTGGCGAACAGCACCCAGCCCTCGGCCTGCGAGGCGATCAGGAACAGCGGCACCTGCAGCAGCACGATCGGCAGGTAGATATTCTTGAGCGGATAGCGATCGATCATCTTGCCGACGACGAGCTGCGCCAGCGAGGCGAACGCGAAGATGACGAACAGCATGGTCGCCAGCATCGCCGGATCCTGCGCGATGCTCTTGGCGCGGATGCTGAGCAGTTCGCCGTTTCCGTTGGTGGTGAAGTTGAAGATGATGCTGCCGGTGACGGCGGTGAAGGTCATGATCGCGAACACGCGCGCCATCATCGTTGGCGGCAGGTCGAGCATCTTGGCCTTGCGCCTGGCCGGCGCTTCTTCCTCGCGCGGCACCAGCAACACGAAGGCCACGGCGCAGACCAGGCAGATCACGCCGGGAATGACGAAGGCCATCTGCCAGCCGAAGCGCTGGGCGATGTAGACCGAGAGGCCGGAGGCGATGGCGATGCCCATATTGCCCGCGAGCCCGTTGACGCCGATCGTGAAGCCCGGATTCTTGGCCTTCTGCACCAGCATCGGGATGCCGACCGGATGGTAGATCGAGGCGAAGGCGCCCATCAGGGTAAGCGCCGCGCCGATCTGCCACTTGTTGCCGCAGAGCGCGATCACCAGCGCCGAGACGCCCATACCGGCGAAGAAGATCACCATCATCACCCAGCGGCCCCATAGGTCGCCGAGGCGGCCGCTCACCATGGAGCCGGCACCGAACATGAAGAGCGCCCCGTAGTTGAACGGCGTCAACTCGGTCCACTCGACCCCCCAGACGCCGGCGATCACGCCCCAGCTGTAGGCGAACACGACCAGGATCCAATGATCCATGGCATGGCCGATGTTGAGCAGGATGGCGCTGGGGCTGCTGTGGTTCATGTCGTGTCGTTCCTCCGTGCCTATAGAGTAGGCATGGCGATGCTGGCTGTCTTGCGCTAGACTGCCAACTTATGTCGAGAAAGAGACAAGCGCCCACGCTACCGCCGGAACGGTCCACCGATCCGGCCGACTATCAACACGTGCCGCGGGCCGTGGCTGCGATGCCCAAGGACTTTCCCGACGGCTTCCGGATTGCGCCGCACAGCCACGAACGGGCACAGCTCATCTACGCCACGGCCGGCACCATGCGTGTGGCAACCGACGACGGCATGTGGATGGTCCCGCCGCAGCGCGCGGTGTGGATGCCGTCGGGCATCCGGCACGGAATCGTCATGTCGAGCGACGTCACCATGCGTACGCTCTACCTGCGCAAGGACGCCGCCCGCTTCATGCCCGACACCTGTCGCGTACTGCCGGTGTCGCCGCTGCTGCGCGAGTTGATCGTGCGCGCGACCGAGCTGCCGCTGCGCTACGACGAGGCCGGCCCCGCCGGTCACGTCGTGGCGTTGATCCTCGCCGAGCTTCAAGGATTGCAATCTCTGCCGCTGCAACTGCCGATGCCGCGCGACCCCCGGCTGCGCGGCCTCTGCGAGCGGCTGCTGGCCGCGCCGGGCGACCAGCGCACGCTCGGTGCCTGGGCCCGCACCTTGAACGCCAGCGCCCGCACGCTCGCCCGCCATTTCCAGAACGAGACCGGCCTCGGCTTCGGCGCCTGGCGCCAGCAAGCACGCGTGCTCGAGGCCATGAGCCGGTTGGGTGGCGGCGCGGCGGTCACCCAAGTGGCGCTCGATCTCGGCTACGACAGTGTCAGCGCCTTCAGCGCCATGTTCCGCCGTGCCGCCGGGGCATCGCCCAGTGCCTACCGCCCCCGGTCGCTGGGCGATTGAAAACCCCTCCGCGGGATGTGGGATTCGATGGTTTTTTTGCAAACAGTTGCTCCATAGAAGCCTTGACGGAGTGAGCGCAAATATCCCCAATGCGCGACCCATTTGCGGTACTCTAAACCGTCATTTACCCCAGATCGGCTGCTCCGCCGCCGCTTGGAGTCTCTGTTGAAGCCGACCGACATCGCGAACCCCGACTACTTCCACAAGGTAGTAGACTGCCAGTGGGCCTGCCCCGCCCATACGCCCGTCCCCGAGTACATTCGGCTGATCGCACACGGCCGCTACTCCGACGCCTACATGATCAACTGGAAGTCGAACGTCTTCCCGGGAATCCTGGGCCGGACCTGCGACCGCCCCTGCGAACCGGCCTGCCGGCGCAGCCGCGTCGAGGACGAGACGCTCGTCAAAGGCAAGAAGGAGCCGGTCGCGATCTGCCGGCTGAAGCGCGTCGCCGCGGATTACAAAGACGACGACGACATCGCCTCCAAGATGCCGAAGGCGGCGGCCAAGAACGGAAAGCGCATCGCCTGCATCGGCGGCGGTCCGTCGTCGCTCACCGTTACCCGCGACCTTGCGGTGCTGGGCTACGAAATCGTGATCTACGACCAAGATCCCAAGCTCGGCGGCTTCATCCGCACGCAGATCCCTCACTTCCGGCTCCCTGAGTCGGTGATCGACGAGGAAGTCGGCTACATCACCGGCATCGGCAACGTCGAATTTCGTCAAAAGAAGATCGAGTCGATGAAGGGCGTGCTGGCCGAAGGCTACGACGCGGTGTTCGTCGGCTCCGGCGCGCCGCGCGGCCGCGACCTCGACGTGCCCGGCCGCAAGGAAGCCGGCGCCAACATCCATATCGGCCTCGACTGGCTGTCGTCGGTCTCCTTCGGCCACATCGACGAGATCGGCAAGCGGGTCATCGTGCTGGGTGGCGGCAACACCGCCATGGATTGCTGCCGCACCGCGCGCCGCCTCGGCGGCGACGACGTGAAGGTGATCGTCCGTTCCGGCTTCGAGGAAATGAAGGCGTCTCCCTGGGAGAAGGAAGACGCGATGGGCGAGGACATCCCCATCCTGAACATGCTCGTGCCGAAGGAAGTGCAGCACGAGGACGGCAAGATCACGGGCGTGCTGTTCGAGAAGGTGAAGGCCGAGTACGACGCCAAGGGCCGCCGCTCGCTGGTGCCGTCGGGCGAGCCCGACGAGCTTCACGAATGCGACGACGTGCTGGTCGCGATCGGCCAGGAGAACTCCTTCCCGTGGATCGAGAAGGACGCCGGCATCGAGTTCGACAAGTGGGGCCTGCCCAAGCTCAACGATAAGACCTTCGGCAGCACGCATCCCAAGGTGTTCTTCGGTGGCGACGCGGCCTTCGGTCCCAAGAACATCATCTGGGCCGCCGCCCACGGCCACGACGCCGCCATCTCCATTCACAAGATGCTGGTCGGCGAGAACCAGGAAGAGCGCCCGGCGCCCGGCGTCACCGTCGCCAGCCAGAAGATGGGCATCCACGAGTGGAGCTACGACAACGCGCCCACCATCGACCATCGCCTGAAGGTCCCGCACCGCCCGAAGAAAGAGGCGCTGAAGGACATCATGGCCGAGGTCGAGCTGGGCTTCGATCCGCAGCTCGCCTTCAAGGAGGCGCAGCGCTGCCTCAACTGCGACGTCCAGACGGTGTTCACCGGCACGCTCTGCATCGAGTGCGACGCCTGCGTCGACATCTGCCCGATGGACTGCATCACCTTCACCGACAACGGCGAGGAAAAGGACCTGCGCACGCGGCTCGTCGCCCCGGCGATGAACCCGACCCAGGATCTCTATATCGGCAGCGACCTCAAGACCGGCCGGGTCATGGTCAAGGACGAGGACGTCTGCCTGCATTGCGGACTCTGTGCCGAGCGCTGCCCGACCGGCGCCTGGGACATGCGCAAGTACTGCATGGAAATGACCCAAGCGGAGCACGCATGCCGCAAGCAATAGCCGCCGTTAACGACTTCGTCGTCAAGTTCGCGAACGTCAACGGCTCCGGATCGGCTAGCGCCAACGAACTGTTCGCGCGCTCGATCCTGCGCATGGGCGTGCCGGTCAGCCCGCGCAACATCTTCCCGTCGAACATCCAGGGCCTGCCGACCTGGTACGAGGTCCGCGTCACCGAGAAGGGCCATCTCGGCCGCCGCGGCGGCGTCGACATGATGGTCGCGATGAATCCGCAGACCTGGGCCGAGGACGTGAAGGAGATCGAGCCGGGCGGCTATCTCTTCTACGACAGCACCAAGCCGATGCCGGCCTCGATGTTCCGAGAGGACATCAACATCGTCGGAGTGCCGCTGACGGCCATCACCAACGCCACCTACTCCGACGCCCGCCAGCGCCAGCTGTTCAAGAACATCATCTATGTGGGCGCGCTCTCGGTGCTGCTCGACATCGACGACAACGAGATCAAGAAGCTGTTCGGCGAGCAGTTCAAGGGCAAGGAGAAGCTGCTCGACTCCAACGTCAAGGCGCTCAACCTCGGCCGCGACTGGGTCAAGCAGCATGTCGAACCGGACCTGGTGAGGCTCAAGGTCCGCGCCTCCAACAATGTCGGCGACCGCATCTTCGTCGAAGGCAACAATGCCGCGGCCCTGGGCGCGGTCTATGGCGGCGCCACGGTCTGCGCCTGGTATCCCATCACGCCCTCGTCTTCGCTGGCCGAGGCCTTCCAGGCCCACTGCAAGAAGCTCCGGCACGACAAGGAGTCGGGCAAGGCCAAGTACGCTATCGTCCAGGCCGAAGACGAACTCGCCTCGATCGGCATCGTGATCGGGGCCGGCTGGAACGGCTCGCGCTCCTTCACCAGCACCTCGGGCCCCGGTATCTCGCTGATGACCGAGTTCATCGGCCTCGCTTCCTTCGCCGAGGTCCCGGCGGTGATCGTGAACGTTCAGCGCGGCGGGCCGTCGACCGGCATGCCGACGCGCACGCAGCAGTCCGATCTGCTCTCCTGCGCCTACGCTTCCAACGGCGACACCAAGCACGTCCTGCTGTTCCCCGAAGACCCGGGCGAGTGCTTCGACTTCACCGCCGACGCGCTCGACCTCGCCGACCGCCTGCAGACGCCGGTGTTCGTCATGACCGATCTCGACATCGGCATGAACCACCGCCTGTGCAAGCCGTTCCACTGGGACGAGCAGCGCGTCATCGACCGCGGCAAGGTGATGAAGGCCGCCGACCTCGACGCCGGCAAGACCTTCGGCCGCTATCTCGACGTCGATGGCGACGGCATTCCCTACCGCACCTATCCCGGCACGCATCCGACCAAGGGCGCTTATTTTACGCGCGGCACCACCAAGGACGAGTATGCCCGCTACTCCGAAGAGGGTGCGGTCTACGTCCGCAACATGGAGCGGCTGCAGAAGAAGTTCGTCACCGCCGCCAGGATCGCACCGCAGCCGATCCGCTACTCCTCGCCCAAGCCGACGCGCTTCGGCGTCATCTACTTCGGCTCGACCCATCCCTCGATGGTCGAATCGCTGGAGCAGCTCCAGGCCGGCGGCAACCACGTCAATGCGCTTCGCGTCCGCGCCTTCCCCTTCGCGCAGGCGGTCGAGGACTTCATCCACGAGCACGAGCGCGTGTTCGTCGTCGAGCAGAACCGCGACGCCCAGCTCCGCACCATGCTGATGAGCGAGTTCGTGCTCGACGGGCGCAAGCTGATGCCCGTGCTGCACTACGACGGCACGCCGATCACGGCGCGCTTCATCACGGCCGACATCGAGAAGAAGCTCGGCCAGCTGAAAGTTGTCTCCTTCGAAAAGGCGGCGTCATGACCTACATCGCCAAGCCCCGGCTGCATCATCCCTCGCTGGTCAAGAACAAGGCCGGCTACACCAGGCGCGACTACGAGGGCGCGGTCTCGACGCTGTGCGCCGGCTGCGGCCACGATTCGATCAGCGCCGCCATCATCCAGGCGAGCTACGAGCTCGACGTGCTGCCGCACCAGATCGCCAAGCTCTCGGGCATCGGCTGCTCGTCCAAGGCGCCGACCTACTTTTTGGGCGCCAGCCACGGCTTCAACACCGTGCACGGCCGCATGCCGTCGGTGATGACCGGCGCCAACCTCGCCAACAAGAACCTGGTCTACATGGGCGTGTCGGGCGACGGCGATTCGGCCTCGATCGGCCTCGGCCAGTTCGCCCACGTCATGCGCCGCGGCGTCAACATGACCTACATCGTCATGAACAACGGCGTCTACGGCCTGACCAAGGGCCAGTTCTCGGCCACCGCCGACAAGGGCTCGATCAGCAAGAAGGGCGTGGCCAACTCAGACGAATCGATCGACCTGGTCTCGCTTGCCATCCTGATGGGCGCCACCTTCGTCGGCCGCTCGTTCTCGGGCGACAAGCACCAGCTCGTGCCGCTGATCAAGGCGGCGATGGCGCACAAGGGTGCGGCCTTCCTCGACGTCATCAGCCCCTGCGTGGCCTTCAACAACCATCCGGGCTCGACCAAGAGCTACGACTATGTGCGCGAGCACAACGAGGCGCTGAATCGCATCGACTTCATCGAGACCCGCGAAGAGATCACCACCGCCTACGATCCGGGCAGCGTCACCACGGTGCAGCAGCACGACGGCTCGCTGCTCCGCCTGCGCAAGCTCGGCGAGGAGTACGATCCCTCCGACAAGATCGCCGCCATGAAGCGCGTCCAGGAAGGCCAGGCCGAGGGCGAGGTCGTGACAGGCCTGCTCTACGTCGATCCGAGTCCCAAGGACCTGCACCATCACCTGAACACGATTGATGCGCCGCTCAACACGCTTAACGACGCCGAGCTCTGCCCCGGCCCGGCGGCGCTCGACCGCATCAACGCGAGCCTGCGCTAATTCTCCGCTACCTCGGCGCCCTGCTTGCCGCCGTCGCTGGCTCCGTGATCGGGGCCGGCGTGATGTCCCTGGTCCTCGGCCTCATCTTCATCATAATCGGCAGCTCCTTCGAAGGCTCGGCCGCGATCGGCGGCGTCACCGTCGGCCTGCCGCTGGGCGGCATCGGGGGATTTCTCCTCGGCGGCTGGCTGGTCCTGCGATTCTGGCGTCCGCCCGCGGCCTAGCGCCATGGACGACACCGCGCAGGGCTTCCGCATCGGTGACACCTTCCATCCCTGGGGCACGCTGTTCGATGCCGTGGCCTCGGGCGTCGTCGAGGCCGGCTACGCCATCACCGAGATCCCCTGCGCCCAAGCCTACGGCTTCGCCACCGTCTCTGCCGTGATTGCCGCGCCACGGCCCGACCGCCCGATCATGGGCCTCGCCTATCAACTCTCAGCCTCCGGTTCGCCGGCCAAGGACGTCTTCGCCCAGCTCGTCGTTCGCCTCGGAGCGCCGACCAGCATCGATCGCGAGGAAGGAAACGCCGGCAACGAGAGCGCCGTGGTCCTGCATGCCCAATGGTCGCGCGGCGACGTCGCCTTCGCCCTCTCGCTCTATGGCGCGGTGCGTCCGTCCGACTTCGGCGACGGTATCGGCGCGCTCTACGTCAACTGGGACAACGTGGACGCCGCATCGGCGCCCTTCATCGACGCCTGGCGTGCCGCCACCCAGGAACTGGCAACGGCAGCCACCGCGGCGGCAACGGTTCACACTTTCGCCGTCGCCTATCCGATAAATCCCCTGCCCGGCCCCGCCTGCCTGCACCATCCGGAGATCCTGGAAACGCCGGCGCCGATCGCGGCGCGTCTCGGCAAACAGGGCTTCGCGCTCTGGAGCGACGCCACGGGCACGCGCTGGCACCTGTCGACCGCCGCCGACAGCATCGTGCTGGGCGGGCCCGACAGCTCGATCGTCCAAGTCCTGGAGATCGAGCCCGCCAAAGGCGGCGGCTTCGCCGGGATCGAGGTCGGCCCGTGGTCGGTGCGCAGCGCCTGGCTCTCGCGCGCCATCGCCGATGCCGCCCGCGAACTCGAGAAGCTGCCGGGCCTCACCGTCGAGCGGCACCAAGGCCACGACGTCTGAGCCGCGGCACGCCTAGAGATCGACGCGTTCCTCGGCGACCGACCTGCGCTCCGCCATGTCGAAGCGGCCCGAATAGATCGGCCGTTCGCCGGTCGTCGGCCCGGGATACTGCACGATCAGGATCTCGCCGCCGGTCTCGGTACGGAACTCGCCCTCGAAATGCGGGTCGGGGTGATAGAGCATCGAGCCCGGCGTGCAGAGCCTGCCGTCGATCGTGAACTCGCCCTTGAGGACGAACCAGACCTGGGCGAAGCCATGATAGTGCTCGGGATGATAGGCCCCGGGCTCCAGCCGCAGGATGCCGGCGTTGGGTTCGGTCGGGCGCTCGGGCCTGGGATGGAACAGCATCTTGCCGGTCTCGCCCGGCCAGCGGATGGTCTCCCACTCGACGTCGTCGAGGTGGCGGACATCGTAAGGCAGATGGTCCTTGCGCGAAGCCGCGCGCCCGGTGACGAGCGTTGCATTGGCCTCGGCCGTGTCGGGAATGTGCTTGGTCATCGCGTCGTCTCCTTTTCCAGGGTCCCTGAGGAAAGCTGCCACCAGTCCGGGGCGTCGGACGCCTCGGCGGACTTGGTCGCCGTCATCAGCACCTGCGCCTTGCCGCGGCCGGCGTTCTCGGCGCGATGCGGCTGGCTCGAATCGATGAAAATCCCGTCGCCTGCCTTCAGCCGGAACTGCTCGTCGCCGACGAAGAACAGCACCTCGCCGGACAGCACATAACAATGTTCCTGGCCGGGGTGCGACACCATGGCCTCCATCCCCTTCTCGCGCGGGAAGGTGAGATGGAACGCTTCCAGGCGGTCGAGCGGCGCGCCACCGCCAAGCGGGCGCCAGCGATAGCCGCTGGCCGCGACTTCGCCCACGGCGTCGTGCCCGGCGCGGTGAACGGCGACCCTCGTCCTGGCCGGCGTATCGGGACCGGCGAACAGCTCGTGCAGGCCGAGCCCCAGCGCGTCGGCGAGCTGGATCAGGTTGGCGATCGAAGCGGCCGCCTGGCCGCGCTCCAGTTTCGACAGGAAGCCCTCGGACACGCCCGCCTTGGCGGCGACCTCGGCCAGCGTCCGGCCCGCACCGCTGCGCGCCGCGCGCAGGCGCTGGCCGATTTCGTGGGTGGCTCGGGCGACTTTGTCCATCGCCCGAGCTTGTCCCGACACTTCTCTTGGTGCAAGTTATCTTTCCTTATGGGAAAGACTAGGCAGGCACCTCGACCAGCCGCCCGACCTCGCCCGGCGCACGCTGCAGCTCGAGCCGCCGGTCGTGCCACTTCCGCAGCGACGGACGATGGCCGATCGACACGATGGTGGCGCCGGGCAACCGCTGCTTCAGCGCACCGTAGACCGTCTCTTCCGTCGTCTCGTCGAGCGACGCCGTGGCCTCGTCGAGGAACAGCCAATCCGGCTTGAACACCAGCGCGCGGGCGATCGCGAGGCGCTGCTGCTCGCCGCCCGACAGGATGTTGGTCCAGTGCGCATCCTCGTCGAGGCGGGCGGCGAGGTGGCCGAGGCGCGCCGCCGTCAGCGCCTCGACGATCTCGCCGTCGCCCGCCATCGACTGCTCGTCGGGATACTTCACCGCATCGCGCAGCGTGCCGATCGGGATGTAGGGCTTCTGCGGCAGGAACAGCACGCGTGCGCCCTCGGGCACACGCACATGGCCGCTGCCGAACGGCCAGATGCCGGCCAGCGCGCGGAACAGCGTGCTCTTGCCCGAGCCGCTCGTTCCCGAGATCAGGGTCGAGGTGCCGCGCGGCAGCACCAGCGTGGTGTCGGCCAGCAGTGTCTGCGCGTGGGGAAGCGCCAGCGTCATCGCCTCGACCGCGATGTCGCGCCCGCCCGCCTGCGGCTCGACGGCTATGGAGGTCGCCGGCTGCTTGTCGGACGCGTCCTGCAGGCCCTGCAGGCGATCCATCACCGCGCGCAGCTCGGCCACGACGGTGTAGTTGGTGACGAAGAAGGACAGCGCGGTATAGACCTGTCCGAACGCCGAGGCGGTCTGCATCATGACGCCCAACGTGATCGCGCCGGCAAAGAAGCGCGGCGCCGTCACCAGGTAGGGGAAGATGATCGCCAGCTGGGCATAGCCCGCCTGGTAGAGCGTGAGCTGCGCCTCGGTGAACAGCACGCGCCAGCCGTTACGGAAGACGTCCGCGAAGCGCATGTTGAGCATGTCCATCTCGCGTTGCTCGCCGTTGTACAAGGCGATGCCCTCGGCATTCTCGCGCACGCGCATCAGGCCAAAACGGAAGTTGGCTTCGTAGCGCTGCTTCATGAAGTTGAGCGAGATCAGCCGGCGTCCCACCACGTTGGCGAGGAACGTGCCGACGATGGCGTACAGCAGGGCGGCAATCGCCATGTACCCCGGTATTTCGATATCGAGGCCGATGGGCTTGAGCGACAGCGGGCCCGACAGCTGCCACAGGATGAACAGGAACGAGATCAGCGTCGCCACGGCGCTGATGAAGCCCAGGAGCAGCTGCATGGTGTATTCGCCGAGGAAGCGCAGATCCTCGGCGATCCGCTGGTCGGCGTTGTCGATGGTCCGCTGCAGCTCGATGCGGTAGTAGCCACGGCCGTCGAGCCAATGCGCCAGGTAGCGCCCGGTCAGCCAGCGCCGCCAGCGCAGGCGCAGATAGGGGCTGACGATGAAGCGCGTCACGGCGGCGGCAATGAACAGAGCGGCGAGCCACGAGAAGGTCAGGATCTCGCGCCAGAAGGCTGCCTCGTCCTTCTTTTCGAGCGCATCGTAGAAGCGCCGGCTCCACTCGTTGAACAGGACTTCTAGGCCCACCGCCCCCAGGGTGAGCGCGATCGCGCCGATCAGCAGCGGGATGGCATAGGGCCACTCCTCCGAACGGAAATACGGGCTGACCAGGCGCCACCAGTCGCCGACGAACGAGCCGACCTTTTTCATGAAAAATCCTTTCGCGCCGCACACTAGCCACCGATCAAACGATGACAAGGGCCGCGCCGGGGGCTATAGCGCCGCGCCATGGAGTTCACCCCGCTCGCCTCGCGCCAGGCTGCCGTCGAAATCCTGGTCTCCTGTCTCGACAAGGGCCAGCCGCTCGACGAAGCCCTCGCGCGCCACGCGGGCTTCGCCGGCCTCGACCCGCGCGACCGCGCCTTCGTGCGCCTGCTACTGGCCACGACTCTGCGCCGCCTGGGCGAGATCGACGTCGTGCTGGCGGCGCTCATCGAACGGCCCCTTGAAGGCCCCAACGCCGCCGGCCGCCAGGTGCTGCGCCTCGGCGCCGCCCAGCTCCTGTTCCTCGGCACCGCGCCCCATGCCGCCGTCGACACCTCGGTCCGCCTGATCGAGGATGCCCACCTGCCGCATCTCAAGGGCCTGGCCAACGCCGTGCTCCGCCGCATCAGCCGCGAGGGCGCCGCCATCCTGGGCGACCGCGATCCCGCCCGCCTCAACACGCCGCAATGGCTATGGGCGAGCTGGGCCGAGGCCTATGGCGAGGAGGCGACGCGCGCCATTGCCGCCGCCCACCTGATCGAGGCGCCGCTCGATCTGACGCCGCGCTCGAACACCGATTTCTGGGCGGGCCAACTTGAGGCCGAAGTGTTGCCAACCGGCACGCTCCGCCGCACCGGCGGCGGCCACGTCGCCGAGCTGCCGGGTTTCGCCGAAGGCGCATGGTGGGTGCAGGACGCCGCCGCCACGCTCCCGGTCCGCCTGCTGGGCGACATCGCGGGCAAGCGCGTGGCCGATCTCTGCGCCGCCCCCGGCGGCAAGACGATGCAGCTCTGCGCCGCCGGCGCCAATGTCACCGCCGTCGATATCTCGGCCCGCCGCATGGTCCGGGTCGGCGAGAACCTCGCCCGCGCCGGCCTCACGGCGGAACTGGTCACCGCCGATGCCAGCAAGTGGACGGCCTCCGAGCCGTTCGACGCCATCCTGCTCGACTCCCCCTGTTCCGGCACCGGCACGCTCCGCCGCCATCCCGACATCGCCTGGCTGAAAGACGAGGAAGACGTCGGCCGCCTCACCCTCACCCAGGACCGTCTGCTGCTGCATGCCGTCCAGCAACTCAAGCCTGGCGCCACACTCGTCTACGCCGTCTGCTCGCTGCAGGAGGACGAAGGCCTGGCGCGAATCGAAGCCCTGCTGGCGCGCGAATCGCGCTTGCGCCGGGTCCCCATCCAGCCGGCCGAGCTGCCCGGCCTCGACGGCGCGCTCACCAAGGACGGCGACGTCCGCACGCTGCCCTCGATGTGGCCCGAACGCGGCGGCATCGACGGCTTTTATGTTGCGCGTCTCATGTCATCCTGAGCGCAGCGAAGGATCTCCCGCCCGCCGCAGACTCGGTGAACCTACCGTAAGGTCCTTCGCTACGCTCAGGACGACAAGGGGCTAAACCTTCGAACTCGGCCGAACCATCGCGAGATACCTGAGCCGCTCCTGATGGCCGATGTAGAGGCCGGAGCAGACGATCACGGCCGCGCCGACCCAGGTCCAGAAGTCGGGAATATTGTCGAACACCAGGTAGCCCAGGATCGCCGCGCCCAAGAGCTGCGTGTAGTTGAACGGCGCCACCACGGCGGCCGGTGCCCGGCTGTAGGCGATGGTCAGGAAATAGTGGCCGATGGCGGCCATGGCGCCGAGGCCGAGGAACAGGACGAGGTCCCAGCCGAGCACTGGCGTCACCCATTCGAAAGGCAGGAAGGGCGCCGCCGCCACGGTGCCGACGATGGTCGCCATGTTGGCCGAGGCATCGGGCCGCTCGGTCTGGCCGTAGCGCCGCGAATAGAGCTGGTAGAGCGCGCTGCTGGTCGTGCTGGCCACGATCAGCAGGGCATACCAGTTGAAATCGACGGAGCCCGGCCGCACCACGATCAGCGCGCCGGCGAAGCCCACGATGACGGCGATCCAGCGCCTGGTGCCGACCGGCTCGCCGAGGAAGCGCGCCGACAGCGCCGTCACGATCAGCGGCGAGCAGAGCGAGATCGACGCGGCCGTCGCCAGCGGCATGTGGACCAGCCCGTGAAAGTAGAAGAGCGACGAGGCGAACAGCAGCAGGCCCCGGACGATCTGGCTGCCGACATTGTTCCAGCGGAACAGGTTGCGACCGCTCTTCGGCAGGAACAGCACCAGCATGAAGCCGAAGGCCACCACGTAGCGGGCCCAGACGACCTCGGCGACCGGGTAATGCTGGGTCAGCGTCTTGGAGATCGCGTTGAGCACCGAGAAGCACGAGACCGAGAAGACGATCGCCAGGATGGCGCGCAGGACGCGGTCGGTCGGAGGAGTGGCCTGTGCCGGCGCGTTCACGGTCATGGCGCGGAACTTATCTTCACTGCTGGGGGCGCGCCACTCCAGTGGCGCGATCATACATCTTGAGAAGACGCGCGACTGGAGTCGCGCGCCCCAGCAACTCAGGACGCCCGCTCGATCTTCCGCTCGGCCTCGTTGGGCCACAGCATGAGCGAAATGATCAGCAGGATCGCCATGCCGCCGCTGATGCCGACGAAGCGGTCGATCCCCGGCATGATGCTGGTGGGTGGCGCCGGGCCCTGGATCAGCGTGACGATGAAGACGAACGCCGCCTGGGTGCCGAGATAGCCGACGCCGTGCCGGCCGTTCTGGATGTGCATGCCGATCCACACGCTGCCGGCGACCATGGCGAGCCACCAGGGGAACGACTCGATCTGCAGCGCCAGACAACAGAGCGCCGCGATGCCGCCCAGGAAGCAGCCCAGGATCCGGTGCAGGGATCGTTCGGCGACGGCATGCCGCGTCCCCAGCGAACCGTCGCCGATGACGGGGGCCGACATGACGACCGCGATGCTGATGCACATCTCCGTCACCTGCGGCAGGTCCATCCAGATCCAGACCTGCATCATGATGACGACGGCGATCGCCGCGCGCATGCCGTGCAGCATCGCGGGCCATTGCGCGCCCAGCAGGTGACGCCATCCCGGCACCGGCGGCGCCGGATCGGCGTGCCAATGCATCAGAAGATTGGCGACGATGGCAGAAGCCGTGACGCCGATTCCCACTTCGAAAATGCGATAGAAGGCAATGTAAGGAACCTGAAGAGGATTGTTCAGCCCCTCCAGCAGCACCAGGATCGAGGTGATGGTGGCGAACAGCCAGGCGAGCCCGTGCGGGCTGACCTGCATGGCGACGACACCCAGCATCGTGGCGCCGGCGAGGAACAGGCTGAGGGCAAAGTGATCGTAGGGCAGCCATCGCGCCATGATGAACCCCACCGCGGCGCCGCCGATCGTGCCGGCAAGCCGCAGCAGTCCCTTGCGGATCGAGGCTGCACCGGAGGCCATGATCGTCATGTAGCCGCTGATCGCCGCCCACCACACCGACTCGGCCTCGAGCCAGAGCGCCATCGTCGTCGCCAGGGGGACCACGATGGCGGCGACGAGGCAGATCCTGGTCCGCGCCGGATCCGTTCCGAGTTCGCCCAGCTCCTTCCACCAGCCCTGGATTGCGCGATCGGCCATGCGGCCGGCCTCGGCCAGATCCTCGATCACCGACCGGACGATCGACTCGGTCATGGAAAGATGCCCATCATGGAAAGATGATCGTCCGCGCGTCGGCACCCATGTAGAGCTTGAAGCCGGGTGGCGGATCGACCAGCGTGATGGTGACCGGGATGCGGCGTTGCAGTCGGATCCAGTCCGTGGTCGGCGCAACGTAGGGCAGCAACTTCGTCTCCCCTACTTCGCGGCTGAAGCCCCGGGCAATGCCGTCGATGCGGGCGCGATGGAAACGGAACGGTTGGGTGTCCAGCCATACCCACGCCGTGCCGCCGATGGCGAAGGAGCGGATATAGTCCTGCTTGTAGTTGGCCATGATGCGCCACGCGTGGGCATCGACGATGCCGATGATCGGCACGTTGGCGTTGGCCGTGTCGCCCGTCCGCACCGTGAGATTGGTGATCGCCCCGTCGGTCGGCGACACGACCTGGGTCTTGCCGAGCGCCCATTGCGCCGTCGCCATATCGGCCATCGCCTTGTTGAGCGCAGCCTGGTGCGCCACGATGCCGTTCTGCGCCTTCTCGATGGCGAACTCGGAAATGCGCATCTCGGCGGCCGTGCGGCGCAGATCGTCGTTGGCCTTGTCGAGTTCGGCGCGCGGCGCATACTCGCTCTTGGCGAGATCGGCATAGCGGATCTGCTGCTGCTCCGCATAGGTGTGGGCCGAGGTCGACGCCGCCAGCGCCGCGCGGGACGAGGAAAGTTCCTCCTGGGACACCTTCACCAGCGCCCTTTGCTCGTCGATCGTGGCCTGGCGCTGGTTGACGATGAGCTGGAAGGGCACGGGATCGATGGTGAAGAGGGGGTCGCCCTTCCTGACGTCCTGGTTGTCGACGACATGCACTTTCAGGATCGGGCCCGTCACCTCCGAGGCCACGGCCACGAGATCGGATCGCACGTAGGCGTCGTCGGTATAGGCCACGAAATAGACCGCGACCTGATAGACCACGAACAGGCCCAGGAGCGTGCCGCCGACCGTGAGAAGCCGCCGGAGCCGGCTGACCTCGCGCTCGGGCCTGGCACTCTCGGCCGGGACGACAGGGGTCGGGGGCGCCGGTTCGACGATATCGACGGCGGTTGGCTCTTTCGAAGGCGCGGTCACGCTCATATCCGGAAACTAGCGCCTTCGCCGCAACGGGCAAGCGTGCGACCGGGCCGTAAAAGGATATTGACTATCCTACCAAATAGCCTACACTCCTATTAATGATCTTTCCCCGCCCGAACTGCGCCTCCCTCTCGACGGCCCAGCATGTCCGAGCGTCCCGGCGAGACAAGCGACATGAAACGAATCATTCGGTGTCCCGCGCCATGGCACCCAGGACTCCGGATTCAGCCAACGCGATCAGGAGCTTGGCCGATGCGATAGGAGGTGTCTCGCGACGTAGACCCCTGTCCCACTGACTCGGAGTCAAGCCGGCCCTCGGCCGCGCGCGATCAGCGAGGCGACGAACTTCGACAGCTCGATGGCGCTGTAGGGTTTGGGAAAGACATGCACGCCGGGCGTGGCCGCTCCACCCGGCGCTCTGGCACCAGAGCAGCGAATGATCGGCATGCCCGGCCGGTGCCGGGCCGCCGCCTCGATCACCGTTTCGCCCGACATGTCGGGCAGGCCGATGTCGACGATGATCGCCGACAGCGGCGCCGGGCCGGTCAAGACGTCGAGCGCCGCCTGGCCGGTCGGCGCCTCGATCCAGGCAAGCCCGATGTCGCCCAATGCGTCGATAAGGACTGCCCGGATCAGGAATTCGTCTTCCACGAGCAGGACGCTCGACATGCCGCGGCCCTACTCCGCCGCGCGCGCCAGCGCGGCCTGCGGCTTGAACGCCAGGATCGACCCACCGCGCGCCGCCGGCAGCGGCAACGCCGGCGTCTCGACACCGAGCGCGCGGGCCGCGTTCCAGCCCCAACGCGGATCGACCAGGAAAGAGCGCGCGTGCGCAGTGCAGTCGGCCTCGCCCGAGGCGATGATGTGCTCGGCCTGTGCCGGCTCGGTGATGACGCCCACCGCCCAGGTCTTGATGCCGGCCTCGCGGCGGATGCGGGCGGCGAACGGCACGTGATAGCCCGGCACGACGGCGATCTTCTGGGCGGGCGAATTGCCGCCGGAGCTCGCATCGACGAAGTCGCAGCCCAGGGCTTTGAGCTGCCGCGCTGTCTCGACCGTGTCCTCGATGGTGAGGCCGCCTTCGACCCAATCGGTTGCCGAGAGCCTGATGCCCATCGCCTTGTCGCGCGGCCACGCCTCGCGACATGCCTCGAAGACCTCGAGCGGAAAGCGCCGGCGCTTCTCCATCGTGCCGCCGTACTCGTCGCTGCGCTGGTTGCTGAGCGGCGAGAGGAACTGGTGCAGCAGGTAGCCATGCGCACCGTGCATCTCGACCAGATCGAAGCCCAGCCGCGCACTGCGCTCGACCGCCGCCACGAAGGCCTGCTTCACGCGCTTGAGACCGGCCGCATCGAGTTCGACGGGCGTATGCCACTTGGCGGCCGGATCATAGGGCAGCGCAGAGGCGGAAAACGTCGTCCAGGGCAGGTCGGGCGCGTCGGCTTGGCGGAGCGGCCCGCCGCCCTTCCACGGTCGCTGCGCCGAGGCCTTGCGGCCGGCATGGGCAAGCTGGATACCGAGCTTCACCTCGGGCATCCAGCCGCGCACCCATTCGACGATCGGCTTGATCGCGGCTTCGTTCTCGTCGCTGTAGAGGCCGAGGCAACCTTGGGTGATGCGGCCCTCGCGCTCGACATGCGTGGCCTCCAGGCAGAGCAGGCCGGCGCCCGACATGGCGAGCATGCCGTAGTGCACCTGGTGCCAGGGCTGGGCGCTGCCATCGACCGCCGAGTACTGGCACATCGGCGACACGACGATGCGGTTGGGCAGCGTGACGCCGCCGAGCTCGACGGGCGTGAAGAGTTGGGCGGTCATCGTGGTCCTTGCAGGTTAGCCGTTGATCGAGGCCCCTGCCTCGTGGCCCAGCCATTCCTCGATCAGGCGGCGGGCGATGGAATCGCGGCGCGGCATGAAGAACGAGCCGTCCTTGGGCATGTTCTCCGGCCGCAACTCCTCGCGGGAGAGCCAGCGCGCGCTCTCGAGCTCGGATTCGTTGACGCTGAAGTCCATCGATTCGGCCTCGGCGTGGAAGCCGATCATCACCGAGGCCGGGAACGGCCAGGGCTGCGAGGAGCGATAGATGACGTTGTTCACGCGCACCTTCACCTCTTCGTAGACCTCGCGCGCAACGGCGTCCTCGAAGCTCTCGCCGGGCTCGACGAAGCCCGCCAGGGTCGAATGCATGCCGCGCGGAAAATGCTTGCCGCGTCCCAGCAGGCATTTGTCGCCATGGTGGACCAGCATGATGACGGCTGGATCGGTGCGCGGGAAAGTCTCGGTCTTGCAGTTCTCGTTGGTGCACATGCGCACATGGCCACCGCGCGTGACTTTGGTGCTGGCGCCGCATACGCCGCAATAGCGATGGCGGCGATGCCAGTAGGTCATGCCCCGTGCATAGGCGAGGATGGAACCCTCGCGCGCGAACAACAGCGGGCCGACCTGGCGCAGGTCGACGAACTCGCCGAGCTCGCCCAGCGGCGTCTCCTTGCCGGTGACGTCGACGGCGAAATAAGGCGTGCCCTCGACATAGCCCAGGAAGATCTGGGTGTCGGCGGCGCTGGCCACCGCGCGGGCCATCATGCCCTGCAGGAACACGGCCTCGGGATTGCCACCGGTCTTCACCAGGTTCTTCTCGGAGTCGATGGGAACGAACCGCGCCGCGCCCGACGCGGCGAGCTCGATCATCCGTTCGTCGTTCTCGCGCTCGTGACTGGCGCGGTCAATATCCGCACTGGAATAGGGATTTCTGGGTCTTTGCATGTGGCGGCGACGGTGCCACAGCGCGCGGATGGCTGCAATGTTGGCGGGCGTCGCCGGTCGTCAGACGAGTGCGCGGGCCAGCACTTCGGCGACATGTACCGCCTGACGGTTCGTGCCGTCGGCGATCTGGTGGCGGCACGACGTGCCGTCGGCCACGACGAGCGTGTTGGCATCGGCCTTGCGCACGGCCGGCAGCAGCGAGAGTTCGGCCATCGCGATCGAGGCCTCGTAGTGCTCGGCCTCGTAGCCGAAGCTGCCGGCCATGCCGCAGCAGCTCGACTCGATCGGCGTCACGGCAAGGTCGGGCACCAATGCCAGCGCCTCCTGCACCGCGCTCATCGCGCCGAACGCCTTCTGGTGGCAATGGCCGTGCAGCAGGGCGCTCTTCTCGGGGAGCGGCTTGAGGTCGAGCTCGAGCCGGCCCGCCTTCTTCTCGCGGACGAGGAACTCCTCGAACAGGAAGGCATTGTTCGCGACCGCCTCCGCCGCCTCGCCAAGGCCCATCGCCAGAAACTCGTCGCGCAGGGTGAACAGGCAGGAGGGTTCCAGCCCGACCACCGGCACGCCCTTGGCCACGAACGGCAGGAGCGCCTGCAGGAGCCGCATCGCCTCCTGCTTGGCCTTCTCGACCTGACCGGTCGCCAGGAAGGTCCGGCCGCAGCAGAGCGTGCGCGCGCCCAGAGTCGGCCAGGCAACGGCGACGCGATGGCCCGCCGCCTCCAGCACGCGGCGCGCAGCATGCAGGATATCGGGCTCGAAATTGTTGGAGAAGGTGTCGGCGAAGATCACCACCGTGGCGTCGGCGTCGTCGACATCGGTCGTCGCCAGGAACGTGTCGCTCCGCCAGCGCGGCAGGGTGCGCTGCTTGGCGAAGCCGAGATAGGGCTGCACGAACCAGGCGAGGTTGAACAGCCACGGCAGGCGCCGCGCCCAGGGCGCCGTCTCCGGCAGGTTGCCGACCAGACGGTCGCGCAGCCTCAGTCCCTTGGCCATGCGGCGCGCCGACTTGGCCTCGATCTTCATGCGCGCCATGTCGACGCCGGTCGGGCAGTCGCGCTTGCAGCCCTTGCAGCTAACGCACAGGTCCATCGCCGCCGCGACGGTATCGGAGCCGAGGGCCGCCGCGCCAAGCTGTCCCGACAGCGCCAGCCGGAGCGTGTTGGCACGGCCGCGCGTGAGATGCTTCTCGTCCCGCGTGACGCGGAAGCTGGGGCACATGGTGCCGGCATCGAACTTGCGGCAATGGCCGTTGTTGTTGCACATCTCGGTGGCCTTCGCGAAGCCGCCGGTGGTGTCGCCGCCGGTGCCCGGCGCCGACGTCACCTCCGTCATCGGATCGATCTGCACGTCCCACGCCGACCAGTCGAGCGCCGGTGTGTAGTCGATGCCGGCATGGTCGGGCTTGAAGCGGAACAGCGACCGGTCGTCCATGCGCGAGGGCCGCACGATCTTGCCCGGATTCATAATTCCCGCCGGATCGAACAGATCCTTGACCGCCTCAAAGGCCTTGGTGAGGCGCAGCCCGAACTGCCAGGCCACCCACTCCGAGCGCACCAGCCCGTCGCCATGCTCGCCCGAGAAGGCACCCTTGTACTCGCGCACCAGGGCCGAGGCCTCCTCGGCGATCGCCCGCATCTTGGCCGCACCCTCGCGGCGCATGTCGAGGATCGGCCGCACATGCAGCGTGCCGACGCTGGCATGCGCGTACCAGGTGCCACGCGTGCCATGCCTGGTGAAGACGTCCGTGAGGCGCTGCGTGTAGTCCGCGAGATGCTCGAGCGGCACGGCGCAGTCCTCGATGAAGGACACGGGCTTTCCGTCGCCCTTCATCGACATCATGATGTTGAGGCCGGCCTTGCGAACTTCCCAAAGGGCCGACTGCGGCCCGAGCTCCGGCATCTCGACGACGCTGCCGGGTAGTCCAAGATCGGCCATCAGCTCGACCAGCCGCGCGAGATCGCGCAACTGATCCTCGCGCGTCTCGCCCGCGAACTCGACCAGCAGGATCGCCTCGGGCTGGCCGATCAGGGCCCGCTCGATCACCGGCCGGAACGCCGGGTTGGCGCGCGCCAGCTCGATCATGGTGCGGTCGACCAGCTCGACGGCGGTGGGTTTCAGCTTCACGATGTGCTGGGCACTGTCCATCGCCTTGTGGAAGCTCGTGAAGTTCACCACACCCAGCGTCTTGTGCTTCGGGATCGGGGCCAGATTGAGCGTGAGGCGCTGCGTCACGGCGAGCGTCCCTTCGCTGCCGACCAGAAGGTGCGCCAGATTCACCGAGTTGTCGGTCGTGTAGGGGCGCTCCGACTGCGGGAAAAAGATGTCGAGGTTGTAGCCGCCGACCCGGCGCAGCACCTTCGGATACATGCGCTCGATCTCGGCCTTCTCGGCAAAGGCCAGAGCCGCTACCTTGTCGGCGATCTCGCGTACCGCGGCCGGCATGTCCTCGGGCCGCGCCGAACCGAAGCGCGCCCGCTGGCCATTGGCCAGGATGGCGTCGATCGAGGCCACGTTGTGGACCATGTTGCCGTAGCGGATCGACCTCGAGCCGCAGGAATTGTTGCCTGCCATGCCGCCCAGGGTGCACTGCGCCGAGGTCGAGACGTCGACCGGATACCAGAGGCCGTGCGGCTTCAGCCAGGCATTGAGCTGGTCGAGCACGACGCCCGGCTGCACCGTGACCTGGGCCTTGTCCTTGTCGAAACCCATGACCTCGCGCAGATGCTTGGAGACATCGATGACCAGCGCCTTGCCCACCGTCTGCCCGCACTGCGACGTGCCGGCGCCGCGAGGCACGATGGCGGCCTTGGCGTCGCGCGCGACATCGACGACCAGCGCCAGGTCGGTCTCGTCGCGCGGCACCACCACGCCCACCGGCTCGACCTGATAGATCGAGGCGTCGGTCGAGTAGCGCCCGCGCGAGGCCTTGTCGAAAAGGACCTCGCCCTCGATCGTGCGGCGCAGCGTTTGTTCGAGCGGGGTCAGTCGAGCTTCACCCCGGCCGCGGCGACGACCTTCTGCCATTTCTCGATCTCGGCGCGGATGCGCTTGGCGAAATCTTCCGGCGACTCGCCGCCGACCTGCGCCGTCTGGTCGAGCCAGATCTTCTGCAGCTTGGGATTGGCCATAGCCTTCACGATCTCGGCATACATGCGATCCACGATCGGCTTGGGCGTGCCCTTGATGGCCCACATCCCGTACCAGGTCGACACGATCCAGTTGGGCACGCCGACTTCGGCGGCCGTCGGAATGTCCGGAAACTCCGTGGTGCGCTTGGGCGTGGCGACGGCCAGTCCGAGGAGCTTGCCCGCCTTGATCTGTTGCGCCGAGGTACCCATGCCGTCGAACATCATATCGACGTTGCCGGCGAGCAGGTCCTGCATCGCCGGGCCGGCGCCGCGGTAGGGCACGTGGGTGATCTCGGTCTTGGTCTCGAGCTTGTAGAGTTCGCCCGCCAGATGGTGCGCCGTGCCGGCGCCCGGCGAGGCGTAGTTCACCTTGCCCGGGTTGGCCTTCACATAGGCCAGGAACTCGGCATAGGTCTTAACCGGCACCTTCGCGGGATTGATCGAGATCACCTGCGGCACCAGCGCGATCATGGTGATCGGCTCGAAATTCTTCTCGAGATCGTAGTCGAGGTTCTTGTAGATCGAGGGCGCGATCGTGTGGTGGATGGCGCCGACGAAGAACACCGAGCCGTCGGGCTTCATCTTGGCGGCCTGCGAGGCACCGACCGTGCCACCCGCGCCGCCCTTGTTGTCGATGATGATCTGACAGCCGAGCTGCTCGCCGACCTGCGCCGCCAGCGGCCGCGCGAAAGTGTCGGTGCCGCCGCCGGCCGGGAACGGGTTGATCCAGGTGATGGTGCCAGGCGGCCAGCCCTGTTGGGCGCGGGCGTCCGATGCGAACGTGGCGGGGGCGGCCAGCGAAGCCGCCAGGCCGAGCTTGAGGGTGTTGCGGCGCGTCGGAGCGAACCTAATCTTCATGACAGAGTGCCTCCCGGGGCGTTCGCGATGTCTTCATTGGCCATCGCGTCCAGCACTGCCCGCTGCTTGGCGCGCAGGTGCCGGTTCAGGAGATCACGTAGCGCAGCGCCGTCGCGCGCCGCAAGGGCCGCCAGCATGCCCCGGTGTTCGGCCACCGCCTGGTCCCACTTCTCGCGCTTGAGGTTCGAGCGGAAGCGCAGTGCGTGCAGCCGCGCATTGAACGTGCGGCATGTGTGGATAAGGGCCGGATTGGCCGCGATCTCGCCGAGGCGGTCGTGAACGGCGCGGTTGACCCGATAATAGGCCGGCAGATCGCGCGCGGTGTGGGCTCTCTCCATCTCGGCCTGCAGCACGCCGAGATCGGCCAGGTCGGCATCCGTAACTCGCTCGGCCGCAAGCTCGCCGGCCAGGCCTTCCAGGGCTGCCATGACTTCGAAGGCATGACGCACCTCCTCGACTGTCATGGTTGCCACCTGAACGCCGCGGTTGGGCAGCTGCCGCAGAAGCCCTTCGCCCGCCAAGACCCGAAAGGCCTCGCGCAGCGGCGTGCGCGACAGGCCGAGCCGTTCGCTGAGTTCGCGCTCGTTGAGCTTCGTGCCCGGCGCCAGCTCGCCCTCGACGATCAGCGTGCGCAGGCGCTCGGCCGCGGCTTCGGGCAAGGTCGAGCGGGCGATAACTAAGGTCGATCCATCCATCTGGACTCAGCTTGGCATATTGTATACAAAATGCAACAGGCTTGCCGCGCTTTCGACAAGCCTGTTGCCCTGAGCGAAGCGAGCCCTGCGAGCGTAGCCGAAGGGCCTCGTCAGCTAGAACAGAGATCTTTCCACTTCGCCTCGCGTCGCTCGGCTCCGGTCGAGATGACGGAGGAAGGCCTTCAAGGACCCTGCATCATGCGTCTGAACTCCCACCCCAGCGGCCGCCATTTCCTGCAGATCCCGGGCCCGACCAATGTGCCCGACCGCATCCTGCGGGCGATGGATCATCCGACGATCGATCACCGTGGACCCGAGTTCAACGCGCTGGCCAAGAAGGTGTTGCGCAGCATCCGGCAGGTCTTCCAGACCAAGCAGCCCGTCATCATCTACCCCGCTTCCGGCACCGGCGCCTGGGAAGCAGCCCTCGTGAACACGCTGTCGGCCGGCGACACGGTGCTGATGTGGGAGACCGGCCACTTCGCTTCGCTGTGGAAGAAGATGGCCGACAAGCTCGGCATCAAATCGGAGTTCATGGGCGGCGACTGGCGCAAGCCCGCCGATCCCGCGGCGATCGAGAGGCGCCTGAAGGACGACAGGGGCCACGCCATCAAGGCCGTGTGCATCGTCCACAACGAGACCTCGACCGGCGTGGTCACCGACGTGAGCGCCGTTCGCCAGGCCATCGATGCCGCCAAGCACCCTGCCCTGCTGCTGGTCGACACCATCTCGTCGCTGGGCTCGATCGACTATCGCCACGACGCCTGGGGCATCGACGTGACGGTAGCGGGCTCGCAGAAGGGCCTGATGCTGCCGCCCGGCCTCTCCTTCAACGCCATCAGCGAGAAGGCGCTGGCGGCATCGAAAACCGCCACCACGCCGCGCGCCTTCTGGAACTGGGAAGAGATGCTGACGGCCAACGCCAACGGCTGGTTCCCCTACACGCCGGCCACCAACCTCATGTACGGCCTCGACGAAGCCTGCGACATGCTGCTGGAGGAAGGCTTGGACTCCGTCTTCGACCGCCACACGCGCCACGCCGAGGCGACGCGCATCGCCGTCACGGCCTGGGGCCTCGAAATCCTGTGCAGCGACCCCAAGGCCTACAGCGGCTCGCTGACCGCGATCATGATGCCCGAGGGCCACGACGCCGACGCCTTCCGCAAGGTGGCGCTCGAGAACTTCAACCTGTCGCTGGGCCAGGGCCTCACCAAGGTCGCGGGCAAGGTGTTCCGCATCGGCCATCTCGGCGACTTCAACGACCTGATGCTGATGGGAGCACTCTCCGGCGTAGAGATGGCGCTGGGCCTCGCCAAGGTGCCGCACAAAGCGGGCGGCGTGCAGGCGGCGCTCGCCCATCTCCGCGACACGGCGCCGGGCGCGCGTCGCTGATTTGCCCTTGCCGCCCGCGATTTGGTGCTGTCGACTGACAGACCGACGGCGGATCGTCACTACATTCACCACGGAGTACCGCGATGTTCGATCTCGTCATCAAGAACGCCGAAATCGCCGACGGTCTGGGCAGCCCGCTTCGCCGTGCCGACGTCGCGGCGAAGGATGGACGCATCGCCGCGATTGGCCGGGATCTCGGGCCGGCGGACAAAACGGTCGACGCCGACCGGCTCGTCCTGGCGCCGGGCGTAATCGACGTCCACACCCACTATGATGCGCAACTCACCTGGGACTCCACGGCCTCGCCCTCGCCCTCGCTCGGCGTCACCACGGTCGTGATCGGCAATTGCGGCTTCGGCATTGCGCCGGCCACGCCGGCGACGCGCGACACGCTGCTCAAGAACCTTTCCGAGGTCGAGGCGATGTCGCTCGACGCATTGCGCGAAGGCGTCGACTGGCAGTTCGACGATTTCGCGAGCTATCTCGACTTCCTCGCCAGACGCGGCGTCTACCCCAACGTCGCCTCGTTCTGCTCGCACTCGGCGCTGCGCACCGTGGTGATGGGCGACGCCGGATCGGAACGCGAGGCAACGGCAGACGAGCTGGCGAAGATGTCGTCGATGTTCGATGCCGCCCTGAGTGCGGGTGCCATCGGGCTCGGGTCATCGACCTTCGAGAACCATAACGGCCATGGCGGCATTCCGGTGCCCTCGCGACTGGCCAGCGACGACGAGTTCCGTGCATTGGCCCGGGTCATGGCGCGGCACGGCCATGGCGTCACCATGGCGACCTGCGGCGAGCGTTCACCAATCTCCTTCATGGAAGAGCTGGCCGCAATTTCCGGCCGACCGGTAATCTACTGCCCGCTCCTCGACTACCCGACCAAACCCGGACATGCGCCGGCCATTTCCGCCTCCTGCGCCGATGCCCGCAGCCGCGGTCACGCGGTCTATGCCCAGGCCTCGTGCCAGCCGCTCAACATGAACTTCGGCCTGCTCAACGCGTACATGCTGCAGACGATCGCGCCCTGGCCGACCCATGGCGACGCCGCGCACCATCGCGCGCTTTTCTCGGACCCCGCGTTCCGGGCGGCCTTCAAGCGCTCGCTCGCCACGCCGGTGGAGGGCGGCCGGATCTTCAACGGCACCTGGCATCTGATGGAAGTGACGCTGTCGCCAACGCAAAGCGCCCTGGAGGGACGCATGATCGAGGAAATCGCCCGCGAGCGCGGCGTCGATCCGGTCGACGCTCTGCTCGATATCGGCCTCGCCGACGACCTGCGAACGACCTTCATCGTGCGGCTGCTGAACGTCGATGAAAAACGCGTTGGCGACCTGATCGCCGACGACGGCAACATGATAAGCCTGTCCGACGCTGGCGCCCACCTGACGCTGTTCTGCGACGCCGGATACGCCATGCACCTTCTCGGCCGCTGGGTGCGCGAGCTCGGCCGTTTCAGCCTGCCGCACGCCATCCGCAAGCTGACCGGCGATCCCGCGCACATCTACGGCATCGTCGACCGCGGCCGCATCGAAGTGGGTGCCTGGGCCGACCTGATGCTGTTCGACCCGGAGACCATTCATGTCGGCAAGACCCGGCGGGTTGCCGACCTGCCGGCCGGCGCCAGCCGGCTGATCCGCAGCGCCCCCGGACTGCACGGCGTGTGGGTCAACGGTACCCAGGTTTTCGACGGCAAGGACTACGTCGAGGTCGAGCCGCCGGGCCAGGTCCTGCGCCGATTCAGCACCGCCAAGCCGACGCTCGCCATGCCGTTGGCGAGAGCCGCCGAATAGCGGACACGAATCCCGGCAAGAATACTTGACGGTTCCGCAGGAATATGCCTATATTTCCTATAAGCTAGCGCTTGGATTGCGCCGGCCTTTTCTTTTGGGCATGACCCGCCCGCGCACGCCGCGGGTACGACGCAATCAGCGTGTGGGTGCAGCCGCCGCGGGTCCTTACCCGGGGACAGTCCCAACAACGACCCCGTCTCAACGCAACGCCGAATAACGACGTGCGAACAGACACTTGGACGACGCCTGGGCACAGGCGCACCGGGGCACGTGCCAACGAAGAAGTCCGGGAGCCGCGTAAAAGCCACTGAAATAAGGTTTATCCCGAAGTCTGGCCCAACTCCGGGCACAACATTCGGCTCGTTCAGGCGGGCCCCTGCGCGGGCGTAACACCTTGGAATTCCTGGCTCTTCGGCGTGCGGAGAGCTGAATTTCGGTCGCGGAATGCGTGCCCGATCAGGGCGCGGATAAGGGCCCCGGATCGCCGCCGACGGGTCTCCGCAGGCAGGCGACATGGTGGCCCTCGGCCACCTCGATCAGCGGCGGCGCGATCACCTTGCACTCGGCGATCGCGTAGGGGCAACGCGTATGGAAATGGCAGCCCGGCGGCGGATTGGCCGGGCTCGGCACGTCGCCCTGGACGATGCGCTTGCGCTGGCGGCGGCGCTTGGGATCGGGCGCGGTGGCCGCCGACAGCAAGGCCTCGGTGTAGGGATGCAGCGGCCGCATGAAGAGCGAGCGCTTGTCGGTAAGTTCGACGATGCGGCCGAGATACATCACCGCGATGCGATGGCTGATGTGGCGCATCACCGCCAGATCGTGGCTGATGAAGAGATAGGCGAGCCGGAATTCCTCCTGCAGGTCGATCAACAGGTTCAGCACCTGCGCCTGCACCGAGACGTCGAGCGCCGAGACCGGCTCGTCGGCCACGATCACGTCGGGATTTACCGCCAGCGCCTTGGCGATGCCCAGCCGCTGGCGCTGCCCGCCGGAGAACTCGTGGGCGTACTTGCGCATGGCGTCGGGCCGGAGCCCCACGCGCTCGAACAGACGGGCGACGCGGTCGTCGGTCTCGCGACCGCGCGACAGGCCGAAGTTTTCCAGCGGCTCGCCCACGATCGTGCCCGACGGCAGGCGCGGGTTCATCGACGAGTAGGGATCCTGGAAGATCGTCTGGATGCGCCGGCGATGCGCCCACATGGCGCCGGGCTTGAGCGACGAGATGTCCTCGCCCGCCAGCACGATGCGGCCGGCCGTGGGCTCGACCAGCTTCAGCACCGTCTTGCCGATGGTCGACTTGCCGCAGCCCGATTCGCCCACCAGCCCCAGCGTCTCGCCGCGGGCGATCGAGAAGGAAACGCCGTCGACCGCCCTCACCTCGCCCACCCGGCGCTGCAGGAGGCCGCCATGGATGGGAAAATGCTTTACGAGGCCTTCAACCTCCAGGACCGGACGCTCGCCTTGAGTGATCATGGTGCGCTGGCCCGGACGCGCTCGACTTCCCAGCAGACCACGGTATGGCCGGCGCCGACATCGACGAGCGGCGGTGGCTCGACGTGGCATCGTTCGGTCGCGAAGCCGCAGCGCGGCGCGAAGGCGCAGCCGGGAATCGGTTGGGTGAGCCGCGGCACGAGCCCGGGAATCTCCTGCAGACGGGGCCGCGTGCCGGCAGCGTCGGCCTCGATGTCGAGGCGCGGGATCGCCCGCATCAGGCCGCGCGTGTAAGGGTGCAGCGGCTCCTCGAACAGCGCCTCGACCGGCGCCTCCTCGACCTTGCGGCCGGCATACATCACTACGACGCGCTCCGTGGTCTCGGCGACGACACCGAGATCGTGGGTGATCAGTACGATCGCGGTGCCGGTCTTCTCTTTCAGCTCGAGCATGAGCTGGAGAATCTGCGCCTGGATGGTGACGTCGAGCGCGGTGGTGGGCTCGTCGGCGATCAGCACCTGCGGGTCGCAGGAGAGCGCCATGGCGATCATGACGCGTTGGCGCATGCCGCCCGAGAGCTGATGCGGATATTCGTCGAGCCGACGCCTGGCGTCGGCGATGCGCACGAGATCGAGCATCTCGAACGCCCGGTCGCGCGCCGCGGACCACGGCACGCCCATGTGGCGCACGACGTTCTCGGCGATCTGGGTACCCACCGTCAGGACCGGGTTGAGGCTGGTCATCGGCTCCTGGAAGATCATCGAGATGCGATGGCCGCGCAGGCGCTTCATCTCCTCCTCGCCGAGCGTCGTGAGTTCCTCGCCCTCGAACTTGATCGAGCCCGCCGCGATGCGTCCGGTCTCGGGCGGGATCAGACGCAGGATCGAAAGCGCCGTCACAGACTTGCCGCAGCCCGACTCGCCCACGATGCCGAGCGTCTCGCCACGGGCCAGGTCGAACGACACGCCATCGACGGCGCGCACGACGCCGTCCAGGGTGTCGAACTGGGTCTGCAGGTCGCGGACCTCGAGGATGTTGCCGACAGCAGCGTTCACAGGCGCCTCGCCAGGCGCGGATCGAGCCGGTCGCGCAGGCCGTCGCCCAGCAGGTTCACCGCCAGCACGGTGATGGCGAGGAACACGCCGGGAATCAGGATCGTCCACGGCGCGATCTGGAAGAAGGTGCGGCCCTGGGCAATGATGTTGCCCCAGCTTGGGACCTCGGGCGGCACGCCGGCGCCCAGGAACGAGAGGCCCGCCTCGATCAGCATCGCCGAAGCGCAGACGTAGGTCGATTGCACGATCAGCGGCGCCAGCGTGTTGGGGAGCACATGGCGCAGCAGCAGCTTGGCGTTCTTGGTGCCGCCGGCGATGGCGCTTTCGATGTAGGGCTGGCTGCGGATCGACAGCACGACGGCGCGCACGACGCGGACGATGCGCGGGACCTCGGGAATGACGATGGCCAGGATCACGATGCCGAGGCTGGGCCGCGTCAGCGTAATCAGCGCGATGGCGAGCAGGATCGAGGGGATCGCCATCAGCCCGTCCATAATGCGCATGACGATGCCGTCGATGCTGCGGAAATAGCCGCACAACAGGCCAAGGGCCAGACCCACGACGCTGGAGAAGAGCGCGACCGACAGGCCCACGATCAGCGACACGCGTGCGCCATAGACGGTGCGGGAAAACACGTCGCGCCCGAACTGGTCGGTGCCGAACCACCAGCGCTCCGACGGTGGGCGCAGACGGTTGACCGGCGCGATCTTGAACGGGTCGCTATAGGCGATGTAGGGCGCGAAGATGGCTACGACGATGAGGGCCGCCAGCAGCACGGCACCGAAGGCGATCGTGGGATTGCGCCGGACAGATGTCATCAGCGAGAAGCGGCGTCGCGGCAGGACGAGGTCGTCGGTGAGTGCGGTCATGTCAGTAGCGGATGCGCGGATCGAGGAACGCATACGAGATGTCGATGATCAGGTTCACCAGCACCTTGGCGGCGGCGAACACCAGGATCAGCCCCTGCACCACCGGATAGTCGCGCTTCAGCACCGCATCGACGGTGAGACGGCCGAGGCCCGGGATGTTGAACACGGTCTCGGTGATGACCACGCCGGAGATCAGCAGCGCGATGCCGATGCCGATCACCGTAACGATCGGTACGGCAGCGTTCTTCAGCGCATGCAGCAGCAGCACGCGGTCGGTGGCCAGCCCCTTGGCATTGGCGGTGCGGATATAGTCCTGCGCCAGGACCTCGAGCATCGAGGCCCGCGTGATGCGGGCGATCAGCGCCATATAGGTCACGCCCAGCGCCACCGACGGCAGGATCAGACACTCGACGAACGGCCACAGTCCCTCGGCGATCGGGCGATAGCCCTGCACCGGGAGAAGCTGCCACTGCACGGCGAAGAAATAGATCAGGATGTAGGCCAGCACGAACACCGGCATGGCGAAACCCAGCACGGCGAAGCCCATGACCAGGCGGTCGACCAGCTTGCGCGCCTTCCAGGCGGCGACGACGCCGATGGGAATGGCGAGCGCCACGGCCACGAACAGGGTGGACAGCGTGAGCGCCACCGTGGGTTCGAGCCGCTGCGAGATCAGGCGCGTGACGGCCAGGTTGGAGAAGATCGACACGCCCATGTCGCCCTGCAGCAATTGCAAGATCCAGACGAAGAATTGCTCGACCATCGGCCGGTCGAGGCCGAGCTTGGCGCGGACGGCCGCAATCGCCTCGGCCGTGGCGTCCTCGCCGGCGATGATCGCGGCCGGATCGCCCGGCGCGAAGCGCAGGAGGAAGAACACGAACAGCGCCACCACTGCCATGACGGGCAGGGTGGCGAACAGCCGGCGCACGATATAGGCGGTCATGCGCGCCGCCTCGGAAGAAGCGTCACTTCTTGGTGATGCCCCACAGGACGGCGAGGCCGGTGTTGGGCACGACGCCGTCGATCTTGTCGGCGCGGAAGGCGAGCGGTGTGTTCCACTGGCCGAACGGGATGTAGACGACCTGCTCCATCGCCTTCGTCTGAAGATCGGTCGCGATCTTCTTGCGCTCCTCGTCGGTCTGGGCAAACGCAAAGGCGTTGCGCAGCTTCTCGATCTCGGGATCGCAGGGCCAGCCGAACAGGCCCTTGTCGCAGGCCGCCCCGATCCAGGTGTGCAACACCGGATTGGACGCGCCGACGCCGCCGGTCGTGGTGACGAAGATGTTCCAACCGCCCTGTGCCGGCGGATCCTTCTTGGCGCGGCGCGAGACGACCGAGCCCCAGTCCATCGACTGGGCATCGACGTTCAGGCCCGCCTCGCGCATCGCCTGCACCAGCACCTGGGTGTTGGTAGCAAGTTAAATTGTCCGGTCTAGGTAGCGTGTGATGTGTCCGCTCGGTTTTGTTTTCTGGCAGGGGCTAGCCCCTGCCAGCCGGTCGCGTCGAGCGGTGTGACGCGACCCGGTTGATG
>JAESGK010000197.1_pt1 | contig 43639 bp, 25 predicted proteins | sample 9269681 | NCBI WGS metagenome assembly JAESGK01 (sample SAMN14515347, study PRJNA621673) | algae metagenome | isolation source: Timaviella obliquedivisa GSE-PSE-MK23-08B and co-occurring heterotrophs from... | place: USA: Grand Staircase Escalante National Monument, Utah | collected 2006-08-15
GAGTAGTTGCCGTGCCCCGCAGCTATTCAAGGCTTTGGGTGTTCAGGGCTTCAATGTCTGAAATACAGGCACAACAATCATTTCCAGGTTCCGTGGCACTATTTTACACGTATCTCGGCTCGACCCCTCATACAACCGAGCATCGGTGGGAAAGGCAATCGCCTTCTGTTGAACCGTTGTATCCACCGTGACGCCTTTGAGTTCACGTTTCGTCAGAGCTTGATATTGCATTGCAATTCTCAAGACTTGTTTGAGAAGCTTCTCAACCCCGTTCGCACCGACTCGTTTTCGCCATTTCACTAAACTGCTTGGATGACAAGGAAAATCATGTTGAAAGTTTTGTTCTCCACAAAAGTATTGCCAGTAGGGATTCTCAAGGCACTCTACAATGACAGATTCATCACTTTCATCGTAGAGTGCCTTGAGATAGTGCAATCCCACCAGCAATCGAGTCGGCAGCGGGGGACGACCGACCTCGCTGGCAAGGCTAGCAAATTCTTGCTCAAAGTAGTCCCAATCCAGGGTCGATGAAAGTTGAACGAGGGGATGGTCTACTTTGAGCAGGGGTGCCAGGAGTGTTTCAGAAGATGCTGATGGGGGGTGAGATGGGCTCATGATTTCACCAGTTTTTGCCAAGTTTTGCTCAGTTTCTGACAATTCTATCATGGCTCTTAGAGGCTATAATCCTTGCTCTTGTTAAGCTTTAGAGTTTTTCAGGGACGACTAGCTAGTCAATATCCAAACCAGGATTCAACGAGTTCTGCTTTTAAGGACTGAAGTCGAATCTTGGATGATTCCTGATAGAGCGATCGCGTTACAACCCAATCGATAAGCATCTGGATAAGACCATCCGGCTCTTGATACATCATAAAAGCCAACTGAAAACTTAACAGAGGCTGTATCGCCAATCGTGTCATTCATACCAATTACATAAGGGATGTGTTGGATAATCGCATCCGTTTGGACTTTGGAGTAACAATCGTTGAGGGCGACGAATTCTAGCCGCGGCTGGAAAATAGTTGAAATAAGCTAGCTAGTGCTGCGGTTGACGGTAGCTTAGCGCTGCCTGATTCACCTTCTAAAACTAAACCTGCTGTACCTTCTTTATGCCCACAAAAGTGAAGAACCTGTGGTTGAATGTCGAATAGTGCGCGACGCAAATCATCGGGACGTACTGCCCAGCGTTGCTAAAGATCAAATTGCTCTCGTTGTTGGCTCAGGCGCAATCCTTGGTCAACTTCTCGCACTTCATTATCTAGCCGTAATCGGGCTTAATCGGCAGGACTAGCGGCAAGCACCAGGATGACGCGTGGGGATTTCCCAGCACTGGGAAGATGCGCTAATTGAGCAGAACTTGCAGGTTGGGAGATAAGGTGCGATCGCCTACATGAAGATCTCCACCTGTGCTCCCGACTCCGTCACCATCAACAAAATTGACCCAGACCCCAGCCAGGGCGCTATAGAAATTCCTATCGATATGATTGATGCCTTCAGCCTTGTTTCCCAAACCTACTCTGATAGAGATGCGCTCAACCGAACTCCCAGCGAGTTCATCATCATAGGCAGAGGTGAACTATCGCCTAGTTCCACTGATCAATTGGGAGCAAGCTCAACCCTCCCCCACTGGATCGCCCATAACAATTCAACCAGTCAGTCGGCACCTCTCAGAAGCTAAGAACCCCAAAGCCACGCAGAGAGGCAAATTGCCTAATTGCAACGAGATTGTAGAAGTTTGAGGCTGGGTCAAAACCGCAGAGAGAGAGAATGTTAGCTGCATCTCCGCGATCGTGCAGTCTTCTACCACCCAGATCAGTTGCAATAGGTAACCCAGACATCTCCCAATCTCGCACGAGTTCTAAAACGGCGTATACCTGACCGAAAAATACACCCCGTTTTCCTGCCAAGTGCGATCGCTCGACTCCACCCGAATCAGCGGAATTCCCCAGTCAAGCCGCGCTGAAAAAGTGTCCCCTATCCCCCACAACAACCCGACCCCAGCTCCAATTAAGCTATTCGGATTCGGATCTTCCCCCGAACTATTCCACGTCGTCCCCAGATCCACAAAAGGGGTCACTTGTAATAGTCCTTTAATACTCGGTACTCGTAAGATGGGAATACGTATTTCTGTAGATAGCAGCGCTCCATTATCCGTTAATAAAGCATCCTGCCGATATCCTCGCACCGTTTCTTGTCCTCCTAAACCAAATTGTTCGGAGGGGAGTAATGACCCATCTGCCAGTTGTACATCTCCACGTACTAACAGCAGTGTATCAGGCGCTAACAACCGCACCCATTGTCCCTGTCCTCGCCAGGATAAAAATCGGCTGTCGGGCGTTCTCTCATTGATAGTTGAGTCCAGCAAATTTAATCCTAAACTCACTTGAGAGCGAGCTGCTAAAACTTGATTGTTACTGCGCTGCGTCCATTCTTGGAAAAAACGCAAGGCAGAAATTTTTGTACGTCCATTTTCATCTGCTCCCAGTGAGGGAAAGGGGAGATTCTCCTCTAAAAATTCAGCTTGACTCTCTTGTCGAGAAGCCGTAATACCCAGCGTGAATTCCTCAGAGGGGGATTCAAAGAGAGGCTGACGATAGGATATTTCGTAGTAGCGAGAGTTAGAGTCAATATTGAGGACTTCAAAGTCAGGATCAATAATGCTGCTGGAAGTTATCCCGTAGGAGAAGCGCAAAGTTCCGTTGCGGGGATTGAGTGGAAGTGTGTAGCTGGTATCAATGCCGTTGCTGCCATCAGTGTTGTTGTAACTGACTTGTAAGTCATCACCAAAGCCGATTAAGTTGGCTTGCCTTACTTCCAGTTGACGACGAAAGCTGCCGACACTGGGCGATCGCCCATTATCGATAGAGGGGGTAACACTAAAAGTGTCTGCTTCTGCGACTTGGACTTGCAGCAAACTGATGCCCGGACGGGTTCCCGCTTGCAGATCGGCTGAGATACTCTCGATGAGAGGGTCAAGCTGTAAAAGCTGTAAGCCCTCTAACAATCGAGGCACATTGAGCGGCGTAGAAGCTGCTAGTCTAATCCGACTGCGAACATAGCTAGACTGGAGCCGTCGAGTGCCTGTGATATTAATGTCTTCTAAACTGCCTTCAATCACCTGAATTTTAACGACTCCACCCTTTAACGTTTGGGGCGGAATGAAAGCACCAGAAGTCACATATCCCCGACTAACATAAAGCTGTGTTACTGCTGAACGCGCTTGCAATAGTTCGGCAAAGGATATTTCTCGTCCAGTGAAAGGAGCGGTGACCGCAGCAAATTCTTCTGGAGTGAAGACTCGACTGCCCACCACTGCAAATCGTTGCACAAAAAGCGTTTGAGGAATTTCTGCGGGTGTCTCTGATGGTGTGGCTGGAGGTACGGGAGTGGGTAAAAGCTCGTCAGGGGGCGGCAGCGGGGGCAGGGGCGCACTCGGTAAAGGAGGTTGGGGAATAGGATTGGGTGGCAGCGGGGCTTGAGCAATTTGGTTGGCGATCGGGGGGAGAGTGGGGGCTTCTAGTGAATTAGATGGAAGAGGTTTAGTCGGATAAATTGAGGTAGCTTTAGTTTCATCAGATAAAAGAATCGAAAGTTGAAGTTGATCTACGGAGACTTTTTCTGAAGTTGATTCTGCCATATTTAAAGTGGTTTCTATGCTTTTCACTGAAGATATATTTCCCATAAGTATCGTAATGATAATGGTGAGATTCAACAGCAGCATTTGGCTGAAAAAATGTAGTAACTTAGCATTCATAAGAGGGATTTTTTCGTTCTGTTACAAGAAGTTTTGAAGAGTAGAAGAACTCTTTCACGGTAGTAGGCTTAATCCACAACGCCGAAGAATTTAGCGACCAAAGTTGCTTGACCAACATTATGCTCTTGACCGATTCCTTTAACTTGTTCTTTGCAAATCATCTTCATGCGTAAATCTCATTGATGCACCATGGATCGTGGGTTAACTGAAGAGGCGGATGAACCCGCCGAGCTAATTCGGGGGCGGCGCTCTGCACCTATCTGTAAATCATCGAGCGATTCCCCTCAACTCCTTGCCCTGCCGTCATCTCTTTCAAGAGTCGATTGCTCAAGGGGGCGCAGCAATACCACCGTACCTTGAGCGGGATGATTTCAGGCAGAAGGTGTCGCCACTTAAACAGGTTGGAAGCGGACATACAAGCTACACAGAATGGGCAATTAATCCCATCACTTTACCATCTCCCAAGTTTTTGCAAAAAACCCCCTGACTTCTGTATCGAGTTAAGTTGCCTAAATCAGCACAACTGTGCTTATGCGAGTTGAGTCGAAAGCAGTTTTTCGATACGAGCGTAGCGGCACTAAAGCCTGCACCATAACTATTTATCGAATCGTAGACATTCGCTACGAGTCAAGGCGTTTATTGATTTCTTAGTAAAACGATTTGGCAGTCCGCCTTACTGGGAGGATGTTGCAATTTAGGTTGTCTTCTATTCCGTTGCTGATACTGACTTGTGAATCGCCTCGATCTACATTAGTGCTGGTGAGCGATCGCGCTCACCAGCACTGTTGGCGAATGTCCTATAAATAGATTTACACAAAATGTGCAACCGCTGAAGCACTTAATCTTTGCTTGCTCACTACTCTTTATAGTAGGTTTTTAGGAAAAGTTGGAATACATTGACCGACTGATAATATTGCATTGAGTCATCGGCAGACCGCCCCGCATTTTTCGATTTTTTGCACGACGGCAACTGCGCGGGCAATCCCATGCTCGGCACGGATTTTCATCCCCAGTAGCTGCCCGTTGCCGCATCGATTGATCGGTCACAGCCGTTTGAATCGCTTGAGCAAGTCGTTCAACCGTAAGTTGCTTACGAAGAATTGGTTCTGGACCAACGCCTAATTTCGCGTCGCGCTGCCCCCAAAATAACTGATCACCAAAGAACAGAATCACGATCGCCGGAACACCTGCCCTGAGACCTGCGGCTGTCGTCCCCGCACCACCATGATGAATAACAGCCGCAACTCGTGGAAAGAGCCAGGAATGCGGAATTGAGTCCACCATGAAGACGGTCTCCGGTAAAGCTTCCTGGCGTTGCTGAAAGGGTAATGATTTAAGCGGGGAGAGGAACTGTCCGATACTTCAAATAATGCATAGTCAGGCAGCAGACTGGAAAGTGGCATCGACGGCAGAATAAATTTGGCAAGATGTGGGAACAAACGAAAGTGACCACCCGATTAGTCGTGAGCTACTTCAATTGGATCTGGTAGCATAACCGATTTAAGACAACGGTGGCTCAACGAGCAAAACTGACAGAGCGACCCTGGTCTTGGCAAGACATCGTCACTTATCCCACGATTCTTTGAAGCACTACCGAAAACTCAATATACACAAATCTAAACCACCTGTCTGCTCTTACATAACGAATGAGGATTAGAGCACCTTAAATCCTAAAAAAGGGAATTCGCCCGCCATTTCCCACTCTCCACCTTTATAGTACCAAAGCAGAAGCCCTTCTCCTTGACCTGAAAAACATTGCCATTCAAGGTTCAGCCGATCGTACAACTCACGCGCTACCTCTGGAGTGACTTTGTTCTGTAAGGTAATGTGAGGTCGGTAGTGCTGTTGATCTTGCCGGGTCAGCCAGGGCATCCACCCCATTGCAAGCTGTTGTTGCAGATGAACTAGGACTGGAGAACTCACTTCTGCCGCCACCCCTCGCCCTAGAAAACGTAGACCTGGAAAAGTAAGAGACAAAACAGGTGCATCTGAGCAGAGATCCTGGAGAAGTCGTTGAATCTGATGTTCCTGTTCACCGGGTAGGGTATGGAAAAGAGTTACATGAGCAGACAAAAAGTTCTTTGCAGGCGGAAAATACTGCTGACGGAGGCGATCGAAGAACTCAAATGTAGGTTGATCCAGTTTAAGCGTCAAAATTAGAGGCAAGGATTGAAGCATAGTAAGAGGAGGTCTGAGAAGTATACAAGCTGTTATCTTGTTACCCTGTGATTAGAAAACTAAGATACAGGAGACGAGAGGAGTGACTTTATCCTATCGCAGCGATTTATCAGAAATCCGAGATGTTGTCTAGCGGAATCTCCGATCGCTCTACCTCTGCCCTTTTAACCTGGCTAGATACGTGTAATCATCGATCTTCTCAACGACAGGATGACTGCTGATTTCTCCAGGGTGGGTTTCTGTAAACCACCGCTGCCATATCCATTTTGCTTGCTGCTTAAATTGCTCAGACACCAGATTCCAATCTTTTGTTTTATCTAATTCATTCAGAAATTCAATGACATGGGCTGCAATGCTATTTTCGTTCCACCCTTGTTGCTTCTCATCTAATGAAAATATATCTGATTGCAGTCTGTCAACATTAAGTGCTTGTTTTAACGATTTACTAATCCTGTAATTACTCAAATTTTGCGAGGCTCTGGCCATACCGTAAATTCCATCGGCAATTAACCGAGCAAAACCAATATAAATAGCTCCACGTAGCGACTTCAGAAAATAGTTGATTGCAGTAGGCATATCTTTCTCAACCAGTAAATACCACTCTCCGTATGCCAAGTTGACCTCTGCCATGATTGAGTCAATGTACTGACCACTGTAGGTGGGTTCCAGAGACGCTCGAATAATCCGGGATGCAACTTCACATAGGGGTTTTGCCAAGCCCTCTGGATCGCCTAAGCGACTATGAATTCGGCTAGCATTCACCAGCCAATGAGCAGACCGCTGACGATAACCAATCTTAGAGGCGCAGTAAGCCGCACGAATTGAGTGTTGAATCGATTCCTTCAAAATGCTGTAATCGTCCTCATCACAAAAGCAAAGATTGAGCCGTGCAATCCTGCCGAAGATCTCGGAGGCACAGAGATATGTACTAAAATCAAATCGACCAGAGTACTTTCCATATCTCAAATTCTGCTGCGCAATATATTGATTCAACATACTCAGTCGATCTACAAGAGAAGACTGCCATTGCTTAGTTGATAAGAAGGTTGAATCGCCAGAGAAAAATTGATGCACCATCCACTCAATCTCATAAAGGATTTTAATCTCCAAGCATTGCTGAATATTACTGTCTCCACGTAGTCGTCTTTCTACCTCATCTAAAAACTTACGAGCTTGAGTTAAGTTGCCTTCAACATGGGCAGATCGAGCACAGGTAAGGTTTGCAAAACAACTCTGTCGTTTTAGATAAGCACCAAAACAGTCTTGCAAAATAGGATTATCCCGTAGCATATCGCGTTGAAGCTCTTGAACTTTATCAAGAACACGTTTGCCAAGATAACGATTCGCAGAGCTATCCTTAATCTGACGAAATGCATAGTCATTCAGAAGTTTCCTGCCCTGTGCTAAAGCGTTCTCAATCTCAGCAACTGCCTGACATACTATATAGTAGTTTTTATAGTTCTCCTGACGTTCTAACTTGTCAGACAACCATTTGCTTGTGGCGTTCAGTGAGGATTGTATAATCGCTTTAATCGTACCGCGATCGACCCATGTACTCTCATAAATTCCGCCTTCGCCCGTTCCAGCCTCAGCACCCACTTCACGGAACGCTACAGAAGCCTTAACTAGACCATAGCCCTGCTGGCTCAGGGAGCGTGTAGAACTCTCGATTAGCTCTAGGTGTTGGCAATAGCCCATGCCGATCGCCAATGCTGTTAATGTGTTCTCAATATGGGTTGCAGAAGATCGATATAGCCAGCAAATCTCTTCGTCAATCTCTGGGAATTGACAAATAATTTTTGCCTCCATAATAAAGGGGCTATCTACAGACTTGCTCTCAGCAAAATCATATTTCTCTCCGAATCTGGTTCGAGAGTCGTCGTAGTACAACTGAGACTCAACTGCCAGTTGGGACTGCTTCAACTCCTTTTTAAGGACAGTCTCGGTATCATCCAGGTAGTGTTGAAGTGAAAAAGTCAGAACAGTAAACTGACATTGATAGACTTTAACTCGGATATAGGGGTTGATGGACTGCTTCAGATGCCGATCGCTCAAAATTGATGAGCCAAGCTCAAAGAGTTCTACATCGTTGAGATCAAATCGACCAGAAGCTGAAGCAGTTGCCAGAAATCTTTGAATCTCGCCGAGGATAATGGGACTGGATATCTCAGATTTAAGGGGTTCTGAAAATAAAGCCTGAATGCGATCGGGAATGGACAATAGATTTGGGTTAGAAGTTTGCTCGGAGGGCAACTGCTGGGTATAAGGAAATGCCCTAGCTCGAATCGCCACCTCTAGATCATTAATTAAGCTGTTAAAATTGGCAAACCCAATATCAGGCAAACTTGCCAACATCGCTCGAATGCGCTGGCTCTGCTGTTCTCTGTTCGATCGATTCGATCGCGCACTGGGCAAAAAACCTGCCGCCTCTAAGAGGCGATCCGCTCCTTCTTTTCTCAGTTGCAGACGTTTTTGTTTTGCTCCCTTAGATATTTTCTTATGCTCTAAGAGAGAGGGGGAGGTTAGAAAGTCCCAAAGCTTCACCAAGTGAACCCGATGAATAGATAAACCCCGATCCCCAAGAGTCTGCATAAATGTCACCAGCGGCTGACGGCTGATACCTAAACCTTGTGCTAATTCTACGTTGGTAGCCTCTAAGTCAGCCTTAAACTGCTCTAATACCTGATGTAGATTCTGCCAAAACTGCTTTTGTTCTTCATCATATTTCGTAGGGTGGTCTTGAAGATGATCGCTCATAAGAACCTGCTAGCTGTTAGCCGGAGGTGGTTGCAATTCTGTGATGACGTATAAAATCTAGATTCTAAAACTTGATAGAGCGTAGTCATTTGGAAGTTCACTGAAAGAGCCTACACCACTTTATCTGGGAAGTGTCTATTTTATAGACATATAAAGAGCGGACTTTGACTCAAAACGAAGAAACTTATAGAAAATAATTGCTTCCTGTCTAGATAATTGACAGAAAAGTACTGTAAGCTGATAGAAAATTATAGATGCTGCCATTGTAACTGTACCTCTCACAGTCGAGCGCCGCCCTATGTCTTTGAAAAAGCGTAATCGTGGTTATATTTTAATTCCGGAAGGATTGCAAAAGCTCCAGCGTCGGTTGCGGGAGTGGGAATCGGCGCGAAATACTGGATATCGCTATTCCCAAGAAAAGCTGGCAGAGATGACGGGCTTGCATTCCGATACTATTCGCAAAGTGTTGGGAGCCACAGAGGGAAGCGATCTGAGTAGCATTGAGCGGATGTTTCAATCCTTCGATCTGGCTCTGGCTGAGCAAGATTATGTGCAGGTGGGACAAACCCCGGATCGGAGTTTTGTGGGTAGAGAAGAGGCGATCGTTGCGCTCAATAAGATAGCTCAAGATGCAAAAATTATTGTGATTCATGGGCGGGGCGGCGTTGGTAAAACCACGTTAGCTCGGAAATATTTCAAGCAAGGCACATTTGCCCTATGTCTAGAAAAATGGATGGCAACAGAAACCAAGAACATTATTTCAGTTGAAAGTATTGTAGAAGAATGGCTACGTCGTTATTTTCATGAAGAACCTGGCTGCGAGTTTGGCATTACCCTTTCGCGATTGAGGGAGAAGCTTCGCAAACATCCCCAGCATATTGGTATTTTGATCGACAACTTAGAACCTGCTTTAAATGGTGATGGCAGCTTTATTGCTGATCACCGTCGTTATGTTGAACTTTTAACGGTTCTATCTGATCCGGATGTTAATGCTTTAACTTTGGTCACTAGCCGAGAGAGGTTGCTTGAAAATATTACAGTAAGTCACTATCACTTGGATGGATTGTCCTTGGAAGCATGGCATCAGTTTTTTGAATCGAAAGGAATTCAAAGCAGTCCAGCAATCCTGGCTATGCACCAGTTCTATGACGGTAATGCCAAAGCAATGGATATTTTGAGCGCTTCCGTTTGCTTAGAATTTGAGGGTGATGCGGAAATCTATTGGCAGACGAATCAGAACTACTTACCACCAGAATTAGAAGGTTTGGTGAGGAAGCAGTTTCAACGTCTGGAGCAAGTTAATTCTAGCGAATATAACCTTCTCTGTCGTTCAGGCTGTTATCGCTATCAAGATGTTCCTTCCGTTCCTATTGCAGGACTAGATTGTCTTCTATGGGATGTTGCGGAGGATGAACGTTATAGTGTTATTCAATCATTAAAAAACCGTTCGTTACTTACATTCCATAAAGGACAGTTCTGGATTCACCCTGTCATTCGTAAAGAGTCGATTCGACGCTTGAAAACGACGAGAGATTGGCACGAAGCAAACTTGAGAGCTGCTAGCTTTTTGGGGCAAAGTATCCAGTTAATTCAAAAAACACCAGAGGCGCTCACAGCTTTGGAGCCTTACCACCACTATGTACAAATCGGTGATTTTCCAAGAGCAGCAGATGTGTTGATGGGAAAACGCTTAAATGTTTGGGGAACAAATGAATCCCTAATGCGCTCATTTTACAAGCGCGGTTTTTTACAACAAATGGTAAACTCTATTTCCAATGTGTTGGATAACCTCACTATCGAGGAAGATGCAACCCCATTAGAGCAATTAAACTATGCCTACCGAAAGGCAAAATTGCGGCATACATTGGGAGCGATCGCCTGGTTGTCAGGTCATATCCCGGAGGCAATTCAGCACTGCGAGGAAGCAAAAAAAACTGCGGCGAGTGCGTTGTTAGTGGGTGAATCTGACTCCTATCTAAGGGATGTCAGGTTGAATCTTAAGATCGTTGAAATCAATGCGCGATTGACGATCGGCATTTGCAAGATTGGATTTTGGGACTTGGAAACAGCCCTTGCTGATTTTCTTGAAATTGTAGAACTCAGCAGAGCCGTGAACTATGAAAAATTTGCGCCTTCTGCTCTGTTCTATGTGGCTTTCTTACAGTCCTATTTGGGTCAGACACAGTCCGCATTAGAAATTGCAAATAGGCTCTATGATGATTTACCAGAGAAGAGTTTACCGTTTTGGGTGACGGAATATCGTCTGTCTTATCTAGGACAAACCTACATGAAATTAGGAGAACTCGAAAGGGCAGTCAAAATTTTCGATCGCGTACTTGAATGTATTCAGGCTAGCCCATATACCCAGGCAGCCATCAAAGCTCAGAATGGCAGAGCGGAGCTTCATCGACGAGAGGGGAATTTTCCAGCGGCTGTAGTGTGTCATGCCGAGGCAATTCGTGTAGCAACAGAAATGGGTGCCCAATATGATCTAGCCGAGGCTTATTATCAGCAGGGTTTAACTTACAGAGAGGCAAACCAGCTTGATGAAGGTAACGCTAGCTTTGAGCGGGCAAAACAAATTTTTGAACAGATTCACGCACCGAAGCAGGTTACAAAAGTTCAGACAGCTCTGGAGAGTGATGCTATGCCCTCCCAACTACTTCAAGAAACTGAGACATTTAGTTTTGAGCCACTTTGTGAAAGCAGAAATACTTTGAAGATTGAGTGGAAGATTATTTTAGATGCTCCTTTTGAGGAGACATCAAGTGAGCAGATAGAGGTAATCATTGAATATTTACGGCATACATCAAAGGATTATTCTATTAGACTAAAACAGACTAATTCTGGGAGCATAGTTATAACACTTGAGGGATCTGAAGAGGGATTTAAGATTATTCAAGCTCTTTATAAAGAGGGTAAACTTACTGAAACAATCGGTTTACCTGTCAAGTTTGTTGGTTGTGAATTACCTCAACCAAATACTAAAAATTCAAACACCCAGCCGAATGTCGATATCTTCTTTTCTTACTCCCATCGAGATGAATTGTTAAGGAGTCAGCTTGAGAAACATCTCAGTGCTATCCATAATGGAAAAATAAAGGGATGGCATGATCGGCAAATCGGACCAGGCAGTGAATGGCAAGGTAAAATTGACCACCATTTAGAAATTTCTCATATCATCTTACTGTTAGTTAGTTCAGATTTTATAGCGTCAAGGTACTGCTACGATATAGAGCTAGTACGAGCTATGAAACGTCATGATGCAGGCGATGCAAGAGTTATTCCCATTATTCTTCGTCCAGTTTTTTGGCAGGATACACCCTTTGGAAGACTTCAAGCATTACCTAAAGGTTGTGTGCCTGTAACTTCGTGGGAGAACCAAGATGAAGCTTTCCTTGATATTTCAATAGGAATTCGTTCTGTTGTTGACGAAATTTTCTTAAAATGTAAGACATCATGACGTTAAGCTCCTTACAACACGCTGGAGTTGCTTCATGAATGCCGGACAAAAGCGCGATCGCGGTCGTCTCCTCACTCCCGAAGCTCTGAGAAAACTTCAGCAAGCGATTCGTGTCTGGGAAGTTCGGCATGAGAAAAAATGTACCCAGGAGCGTATCAAGGAACTCACAGGAGAGTTCAAGGAGGGAGGGCTTGACCCTGGCACGATTAGCAAGATTCTCAAGGGCAAAGAGGGCGTTGATTCAGAGTCAATTCGTTGCCTGTTTCAATCATTTAGGTTGCAGCTTAAGGAGACAGATTTAGTCGCTGCGATCGCGTTCTTGGCTCAGGGTGATCCGAATTTTGTGGGACGGGAAGGGGCGATCGCGGATCTCCAAACTCTCACGAACCAGGGCACAAAAGTCATCGTCATCCAAGCCAGAGGCGGCGTGGGCAAAACGACTCTGGCGCGGAAGTATCTTCAGCAGGAGTTTGGCACGTTTTTGGAGTTCCCGATCGCCAAGGAAACGAAGGATATTGCTTCGGTTGAGAGCCTGATTGAGGAGAAGTTGCGGCAGTTAGGCGAAGAGCCAGGGCGGGAGTTCTTGGTGTCGATTGATCGGCTGAAGCGCAAGCTGCAATCAGAGCGGATTGGCATACTCATTGATAATTTAGAGCCTGCGTTAGATTCGGCGGGCAAACTGATTGAGGCGCATCGGCGTTATGTGGAACTGCTGCGAGTGTTGGCAGATCCAATGGTGCGATCGCTAACGCTGATTACGACTCGTGAACGGTTGAGGGAACCGAGTATTACAGTGCAGCCTTATCTATTGAGAAGTTTGGATGTTGCAGCTTGGGAGACATATTTTCAGTCTCGGAATATTGCGACGGAAGGATCAGCGTTATCGGCTTTGCACAATGCCTATGGGGGGAATGCGAAGGCGATGGATATTTTGAGTGGGGCGATCGCGGAGGACTTCTCAGGAGATATTTCAGTGTACTGGTTGGTGAATCAAGATGACTTGTTGATTGAACGAGATTTGGAAGATTTAGTGACGACTCAATTTAACAGAATGCAAGAGCTTGATGGGAAGGCATATAATCTATTGTGCAGAATGGGGTGTTACCGTTATCAGGATGTGCCGCGTGTTCCGATTGAGGGATTGTTGTGCTTATTGTGGGATGTGGTGGAGGGACAGCGACGGCGAGTGATAAAGGCGTTGCAGGATCGATCTCTGGTGGATTGTGAGGGTGGGGAGTATTGGTTGCATCCGGTGATTCGAGGGGAGGCGATCGGGCGGTTGAGAACTAGTGAAGATTTGGAAACAACAAATCGCAAAGCATCGAAGGTTTGGGTAGAAAGTGTAAAAACAATTGAGACAATAGAGGATGCTTTAAGAGCCTTTGAAGCCTATTACCACTGTGTAGAAATTAAGGACTTTGAGCTAGCTAGCAACATAATTTTAGCAAAACGAGATAATAAGTGGCTAAGTAGTTCTGAATTTGGGATGGATCTGACGTGTAGCTTAGCTAGTTCGTTTAGTAGATTAGGATTGCTGCAACAAATAATATCTTCATGTTCTTATCTTGTTGATCGAATTAATAATGAACATTCTGTAAATAGACTTTATGCAGCACTTGGCGATGCTTATTGGATGGTAGGAAATGCTCTGAAAGCACTTGAATCTCACGAAAAGTCTAGAAAAATAGCAAGTCTTCACAACCATAAAGAGCTTGAGATTGTTGCTCTTTTGGATTTGGGTTTATGCAAAGAAGATTTATGGGAAGTTGAAGAGGCAATTGGTCTATATAAGGATGTGATTTTATTGTCTGAAAATACAGACTACAAAAGACATGCCGCGCAAGCTCGGTATTGTTTAGCTCGCTTGTATTCATATCTAGATTCTTTAGAGGAAGCCAAATTTTATATTGATCAAGTTTGGCAGGACTTTCCAAAAATTAGGTTGGGAATACGCAGTACAGGGTATCGACTATACACTTTGGGATTCGTTTCTTACTACTTAGGGGACACTGAAAAATCTCTTGAAATGTATGGTAGAGCCATTGAATACGCTGAACAAGGTAAGTTTGTACAACTCAAAGCAATATCTCTAATTGGACTTGCCATACTCTACCGAGAACAAGGTAAGGTTTCAAATTCGCTTTCCATCCATGCCGAAGCTATAGAGTTATTGCGTAGTGTTGGTGCAAAGCATAATTGTGCTGAAGCATATTATCAACTTGGATTAACTTATAAAGCAATGGATAGGAACGAGATGGTCGATGAAAATTTGCAGAAGTCAATTCAACTTTTTATAGAGATAGAAGCACCGAAGCAAGCGGAGCGGGTGAGTCGATCGCTAGTGGCTCAAAAGAAGGAAAAGCCATGAATACTCAACTGGTTGAAACAATCATCCGAATGATCTGATTGCTTTTGAAAGAGGAACGCTACTATTGGAACAACAAGTATTTTTCGATGACTCTGAGCCAACAACCTATGAGCTGATGCGAGAAGAACGGACTCAGCAAATCATGGATGCTGGGTTCTTTACATCAAAAGGTGAATGACATGGTGACGGTTCATAGGCTCAAGCACAAGCCTGAAATTGGTTTACATCGTTCACAGGTACAACTAACAGTCGGATTCCCTGCCTACCTACCACCTTTACCCATTCTCCTGGCTTTACCGTCATCTGGCAGCTAGAACGATAAAACTGAGCCTGCCAGAAGGTTCCCTGGAACTTTACCCATCCCGCTTGGTTTGGGGCGATCGCCTCATCGACTTTGCTCAGAACAGGCTGGTTGAACATCACAGGCATTGCAACTAATCGGGTCGTCATGGCTCTGTCTCCTTCATGTCTGGAATGACCTTAGTTTCAGGTTTCTACCCGTCGAGAACCAGGGAAAATCGGGGGGTTAAGCTCGAAGTTAAGGAGCAAACAGTAGAGATAGACTTCAGCCCTTGGCGAGCGCCCTTCTGACTAGGAATAATCTTCCAGGCTTTCGGCTTGGAGCTACAACCTGATGATTACACCTTGCCCCGCTCGGATACGGGAAACGCAGAACCGTTAGAGGAGGTCGAAGTCATTTCTCAGAACCAAGTGGATTGGGGTGAGGCTGTAGATGTTTCCATCTTCTATGGACGGACTGAGGATCTGGCGACATTGGAGCAATGGATTTTGGGCGATCGCTGTCGCCTAGTCGCACTCCTAGGAATGGGTGGCATTGGTAAAACATCGCTGACTGCCAAGCTGGGGGAACAGATTCAGGGAGAATTTGAGTATGTAGCTAACGGTAAATCGTCGGGCGATCGCTCTCAATCCCTCGCGCTGCCATTATCTCTTTCAAGTCTCGATCGTTTAAGGAGTAGCGGACATACTGCTACACATTGAGAGGATGATTTCGGGCAGAAAGTGCTGCCACTTAAACAGATCAGAAGTGGGCATACCTGCTACAGAGAAAGGGCAATTAATCCCCTCACTTTACCATCTCCCAAGTTTTTGCAATAGAATCCTATTCATCGAATTATCGAGGCTTAGAGGAATAATGGCAGAGTGAAGCGTAGAGGTAGAGCCTCCAACCCTCTACCGATGGATTTAAGCATATGCGCCAGAATCAATTAAACGGATTGCTTCCACTTAAATCCCACGAACGACTCTTAGCAAGTGGACGAAATCTATATCAAAGTTAAAGGTAGGTGGAAATATCTCTATCGTGTCGTAGGTTCAGCGGGGCATACGCTGGACTTTACGCTGAGCGCGAAGTGAAATGATAAATCGGCAGGGCGATTTTTCTGCATGTTGATTGCAGAACTCACTCAAACCCCACGAATTATCGATGTAGATAAATGCTACAAACCTGGTGACAACAAATGCGCTGAAAGAAGACGAAACGTCAGATGTGAAGACCGAGTTACAACAAGTTACGTGTTTAAGTAACATGATTGAGCAAAACTATAGAAACATAAAGCGAATGGTCAAGCCAATGATAGGATTCAAATTCTTCACCATTCAAGAAGAACATTGAAGTGATTAACATGATTTACAAAGATAGGTAAATGAAATAGAACAAGGGAGCAGTGTATCTCAATCTTAATTTATTGTAAATCTCTTCGGAATGACTACTTAAAGTAACGCGATTGAGACAGATCATTTATCAATAAAAGCTATCTGCAACAGAGATAGACTCGCTCTTTCCATCTCTATGAATAAACCAGACGAAGTAAACCAACGAGTTATATAGGGCGTTGCTGACTGGTTCTTTGAAGCGATCGCTGAGAGTCTGGAAGGTTAATTTAGATCTTCTCGAAATCATATCGTCATTCAGCAACGCCTTATATAGATGACTCTACTTGCCGATGAATAAGCAGAAAAACCAGAACCAATTAAGTCGATAGGTAGATAAAACTACTTTTGTCAGACACGTCACTCTAAACATTTAGGAGAAGCTCAAATGTTGACTCAGCAGGGAATCGTTGAGACTGCCAATCAATTACTGAATGGTCGCTATGAAATTGTTCGTGTTCTTGGTTCGGGTGGAATGGGGCAAACCTATGTTGCTAAAGATACGCAGCGTCCAGGAAATCCACTATGCGTTGTAAAACAACTGAAAACAGCGACGAACGATCCAAACTTTTTGCCTGCTGCTAGACAAATGTTTCAGAATGAGGCTGAGATTCTGGAAAGCTTAGGCAAACAACATAATCAAATTCCTCAGTTGCTAGCTTCTTTTGAGACTGAGCAAGAATTCTACTTGGTTCAGGAATTTATTGATGGCAATCCCTTAAGTACAGAATTTTCGTTGGGTGAGCGGTGGACAGAGTTGCAGGTGGTTCAACTTCTCCAAGAGATTCTGAGCATTTTAGAATTCGTTCATGGTCAAAATGTGATTCATCGAGATATCAAACCGGACAATATCGTTCGACGGAATAATGGCGAATTGGTGCTGATTGATTTTGGAGCGGTTAAACAGATCCGGACACAGCAAACAGTGGTTGGACAGAGAAGTATCACAGTTTCAATTGGTACTCCGGGTTATATGCCCACTGAACAAGCAAGTGGAAAACCCCGCTTCAGTAGTGATCTATATGCGTTGGGTATGGTTTGCATTCAAGCATTGACTGGGTTGTTACCTACACAGTTACTAGAAGACAAGGATGGAGAGCTAATCTGGCGAGACCAGGCTGAAGTTAGTGATGTTTTAGCAAATATCCTGACTAAAATGGTGCGACATTACTTCAAATATCGCTACGAGTCTGCGATGGAAGTTCTTCAAGTATTGCAACAGCTTGATTCATCAACGCAATCCTCTACATCAGAACGTAAATCAGCAGAGTTGCAGAAGGAGTCTGCTTACAGTCAGACTCAAATGAGTGAGCCAGAAACTCAGCAACCAACAATTAGAATTGACTGGAAACCTCCATCTCAAGCAGAAGCATTTGTTTTTGACGAGGAACCTGAGGAAGAATTGCCAACCTCTCCCAATAACTTCAAAAGGAATCGTTTTTTGATTGGTATGGGAGCAACCCTTGCGTCATTGACTTTGATTGTAGGAGCTATCTATATACAGACTCGATCGCAGCAGGAGCAAGATTTAAAGGTCGTTGAGCAATCATTTGCTGACAATAAGTTTGATGCTTGTATCGAGCAGGCAAAGGCGTTTCCTAGCTATCACGCAGATCTTTATGCAAAAGCGCAAGTGCAAGCTGAGAATTGCGGGAATGCTGCAAAACAACAAGTGACCTTGCAGGAGATTCAGAAGCTAAAAGCCGATAAGAAGTATCAAGATGCAATTAAGGAGGCACAATCTTTCTCTGATGCTCAGTCAAAGTTCTACACTGAAGTCCGAAATCTGCTGGGAGAAAGTCAACTCGCTTTAGCTCAACAACAAGCCAAAAAAGGTTCCTTTCAAAGTGCAATTTCTACATTGAGTCAGATAGCCTCAGATGCACCTGCACCCGTTCAAAAAGAAACTCAAACTCTAAAGTTCAAGTGGTCAGAGCGAATATATAGCCTTGCAGAGGAACTCTACCAGAAGGGAAAAAATAAAGCAGACTTCGACAAAGCACTACAAATGCTCAAAGCCGTCCCTCAAGGTAGCCCTGCCTACGATCGCGCTCAAACAACGAGCAAGCAATGGGAAACGGTTGAGGCAAAAAACTGGAACGATTTTGAATCGGCTAAGCAAGCCTTGAGTGCAGGGCGCTTCAAAGAGGCGAGAGATGCTGCCAGTCGGTTAATGGGCAGTCCTGCTCAAGCTTGGCAAAACCAGGGACAATCGCTTCTGACTCAAGCAGATGAAGCAGAGAGAAAGTATTTAACCCCGATCGATGTCGAAGGCAAGTTGGCTTTGGGTGAACCCAATGTGAACACTCGTGCTGACAGAAATACGTTGTTTAGGGATTACGAGTTTAATGGCACATCAGGTGAAGCAATCACCATTAGTTTACGGGGAGAAGGAGGCTTTGATACGGTGTTGTATTTAATCCCTCCAGATGGACAAGAAGAAAAGATTGAATTCAGTGACGATATCAGTGACAGCAACCTGAGTTCTTCAATCACAACAACCCTCAACCGAACGGGCAAGTATCGAGTCCGAGTCAATGCCTACTACCCTGCTACCAATTCGCAAGGACGAGGCAGCTATCACCTGACCGTTTATCGAGAAGGTAAATAGCCTCTACTCCATCTCTATTACCAATATCAACCTTTTGTTAGGAGAACACATAATGTCAGATCTCAAAACGGTTAATGATTTGATCGAACAGAATGAAACACGAGCTGAAGCACTTTCACTTGAAGTCGATCGCGCAATCAATTGCGTCAACCAAGTCGAACAAATGATCGCTGAACTCAAGTCAAGCCTTGACTCTGCGGCTCAAGATGCTCAGACTCGATTTGACGCTTTCAGCACTGTGCTGGATACATTGGAGGAAACACTAGATGGCGATTTGCAAACAGCTAAAGAGCGCCTAGACAGTTTACAGCAGAAAATCAGTGATCTAGACGGTCAAATCGATACTGTTTCTAGTGAGGCGAAGACTCAGCTAGCAGATTTCAAGAGTCATGTGGAATCTACACTTGCAGAAGTGGAAACCGAAGTGGAAACCGTTCAAACAGGGCTTGATCAGTTTGCTCAACAGATTGAGGCAGCGGAAACGGAAGCAGGGACTCAGGGCGAGGCTCTGAAAGGGGAGATTGAAGCATTCCACAATGCTGCCAATGAAGCGCAAACTTCACTGGGCGATCGCAAAACAGGGTTGGTCGATCAGTTTGATGTCTTAGAAGAGGAATTGCGGGAGAAGTTTGAGTCTGTTCTTGAGGCTATGGATTCTCTGATGGCAGGGAGTGGAGAAAAGCATTCAACTTTGGAAGATGTTTTGAGTACAACATCAAGTGAAGTGACAGATGCTGTGACTGAAAAGTTCACCGGAGAGGTACAAAGTCAATTAACTGATTCAATCGAACTGCTAAGCGGCGCGATGTCAACGCTGAGTGATTTGAGTGAATCATCCCATGAACTTTTGGATGGAGCGCTAGGAGATGTGGTGGACGGTATTAATGAAGTACTTGAGGTTATTGAGCCAGTTATGGATGTATTAGAGGTGGTCGAGGACATGCTCGGCTAATTGCAAAGATCTAGTTGTAATAAAGGAGATTGATGACAATGGCAGTTGCACAAGAATTTGGTGAGTCTCTCAATGAATCGGCTGAAAATCTAACTCAGCTATTGAATACGCTTGATCAAGCTTACGATGACATTAGCGCGATTTGCGAAGAGATGGAATCGAACAGTGAAGAGTTGAATGAACTGACGACCACGGTGAGTACGACATTATCTGATTTTTGGGAGGCTTTAGACTCTAACCAACAAGAGTTGCAGAATAGTCAGGAATCTAGCGCTACAGCGCTGGATGATCTGCAAGAGGCTATTACTGAGATGGAATCACAGATTGATGAATTTGCTCAGTCTATGGATGAAGTGAGCAATACCCTGGAAACAGAGATTGGGAATAGTCGCACTGAGTTTGATGGGGATATTACTGAAGCTAAAGAAGGGATGGCTGAGGCAAAGGCATTGCTAGAGAAACTGGAATCTGAACTGACCCAAGTATGGGAAACAGTAGAGCAAGCATTTACAGATACGACTGAATCAATCTCGCAGTTACAAGAGAGCATTGAAGCTCACAAAACTGATACAGAAGGGCAATTTGAACAACTGACAACAGATATTGGAGAGACGCTGAAAGGCACGATAGCAGACCTTCTAGATCAATTTAATGAGCAACTTAGTGGAACTCAAACTGATGCAGTCACCGACTGTTTTGATGACATGGAAGAAGGGCTAACAACTGCATACAATGACTTTGGCGAGCAATCTGAGGCGATCGCCGATGAACTGGTGAACCGTGCTACTGAAATTATGAGTAATGTGGCAGATCACTTTGAGAACTCTCTGAGCAGTGAGTTGGAACAGATTTTCCAAGATGCAATTGAGGACGCCATCAAAGCATTGGCTGAAGAAATCGTCGAGTCTCTAGCGCTGATGGGAGTAGGGACAACAGTCACATCTGCAATTGCACCCTTAGTGCCTGCAATTGTTGCTGCCAAGGTACTGCTTGAACTGATAACAGCGGCACTAGCAGCGATGACATTTGGCTTGGCAGGATAGTTGATTCAAACTTGTAAATTTTGACAATAGGAGTATTTGATCATGAACGATGCGTATACCGCGTTAGCGAATATGGTTGCACAAGCACCAGAAGAACTGAACACCTTAGTTCAGGGTACAACCGAAGTCCAAAGTGCTGTGACTGATTTTCAGAACTATTTACAGGAGAAACAATCGGCTATAGAAACGCTCATTGAACAAATTACGACAGCTTTGGGTGAACTGCAAGAGGAAGTTTCGACGCAGCAGGGTGAGACGGAAGGGGCGATCGCAGATCTTGAAGGCAATGCCGAAGAACTAAAGGATGCAATTGAGGAAATCCAAACTGAGTTGACTGCTGAACTCCAGTCGGTGCAGGAAAATCTTGATGAACTCAAGAGTCAGGTTGACGAGCGCAAATCTGCAATAGAAACAGGATGCGACGAAGCACAGCAGAGCCTGACTCAAATGCAGGAGAAAGTCCAGGCAGGGCAAGAACAACTGACGAATGCTCAGGAAACCGTGGGTCAGGGGATGGAAGAACTGCAAGAGAAAATGCAGACGGCACAAACGACAGCAACTGAGCAAGTCCAGACCTTTGAGGAGGAAATAGGTCAAGCAGAGCAGGAAATATCAACCCAGGTTCAGGACATGACGGATCGATTCGGTGAGCTTCAAGAGGAGTTGGGCACAAAGCTCACTGACCTCGCTGAGAACGTAGTTCGCGGAGATGTGGATGGCTTGATGGATGAGCTTCAGCAACAGGTTGAGGATGAACTGAAAAGTATTGCTGACGAAGCGGTGAAGCAGATTGGCGAAACGATTCGTGAAATGTGCGACAAGATTACCGGGGCGAAAGACGAATCTGAGGAAAAACGTCAACCCCTTGATCCGTTGTTTGACCAGCTTGAAGCGTTTGTTTCTCCAATCGAGAGTGCCATCGATGCAATTGAGGATATGGCAAGTTCTTTGGGTGTTGGATAACGTCTTTTTTGAAAATTAATCTTGTGAGGTAAATCAACCATGGCTGACTTAGGAACGATCGCAAACGAAACCGTGACGAAGCTGACCACTTTGTTCGAACACACGGATCAGGTACAGACGAACTTGGATGAGTCGCAAGAGCATCTGACTGGGCTGTCAGATCAAGTTGACGAAAATTGGACTGCTTTGGAAGAACGAGCGCAGGTATTGTTGGAAAAAATCAATAGCGTTAAGGAAGAACTAGCAACGGAGGCACAACAAAGTGCTGAGGCAATCAGTCAACTGCAAGGCAAAATGGAATCGGCTAAGGGAGAGATGGAACAAGAGCTAGAAGCTACGAAGGAGGCTATTACTGAACTGGGTAATAAAGTGGAATCCGTTACGCCAGAACTAGAAGAGGCTTTTCAAACGGCTGAGGAATCTTTCACATCTTTGAAGGAGTCAATTGCGGAACTGGAGTCTGGCTTAGACGAAGTAGTGTCTGAAACTCACGATTATTTGGTTGATGAGATGAATGGTGAGTTGGGGAATCATCAGACGGAAATTGATGAAAAAGTCGCGGCATTGGAAGCGGCGATCGCTGAGGAATATTTGCCGCAAATTACTGAGAAAACTGAAGAGTTCAGCCAGCATATAACAGACATTCTTGAGCAGCTATCCAGTCAACTACAAGAGATTGGGGATGAAACTGAACAATCTACGCAGTCAACGTTGGAACAAGTTAGACAATTTCAGCAGGATGGCGTGGGTGACTTGATGGATACGGTCAATGAAATCTCTCAACTGATGGAACGGTTAGGCGATTTAATTGATGGCACAACAGATACTACGATGACCGTTAAGGATGGTTTGATGGCGACAGTGGTTACAACCAACATTGGACTGAATGCTGCTGTCGGTATCTTTGAGGATGTGGTGGAGCTATTACAACTCTAATTAAAAAAGTCATCTTCTAATGATTTAATTTGCGGAATCATCATTGCATTATCATCATGAGGATATTATGGTAGTTAAATCTAATACACTGGAAAAGCAGATCGAAGAAGTTGAAAACTTTGTTGCAGTGCAAGTTGCACAAGCCCCTGCCTATGCCGCCATCTATCAGGCTCTTACCGATCTAAAAAGATCACTAACACTCGGTAAGTTAGTGTTTCAGATCGTGGGTCAGAATTCAGAGCAAGTTCAAAATCTTGAGAAACTCCTAGCTCACAGCCCCAGTTTGAGAGAGGGCTATGACATCCGAACAACTGTATTACCTGACTTCGCTGAGCCTGAATTAACTTCTGCGGTTCTGGCTCTCCAAAATGGAAATGCCCCAACCTACTACGAACTATCGAGCGCCCAGACCTATAAAATTGGTCGTAACCCGCATACTGCTCAAGTTTTGTTGGCTGATGCACTTAACCTCGTGAGTGGTTGCCACGCAGAATTGCAATTCTTGCCGAATGCAGGCTGGCAAATTCGAGATTTAGAGAGTCGTAACGGTACCTATCTTAATGGCAAATGCATCAAGGCATGGGAAACATTAGAGGCAGGAAACCAAATCTGCCTTGGATCTGCAACCGATGATGTTGGCAGTGGCATCCTATCATTTGAGTACTTCATCCCAGTTGTTCATGCAGGTAATGTGGTTAACTTATTTGATTGTGATGTCATAGGTTTGATTGTTGATCTTAATCAGCCTATTTCAAAAGAAACTCAGCGATTCATTCAACAAGCCATTCAAGCGACTGTCTCTAAAGTATTTGTGGTTGCAGTCCCATCGATGAGTACGAACCCTGAAGTTGCGAAAAACCACCTCTCTGATTTGGAAGAGTGGGTTAACGTTCAGCCGTACAGCGACTCTGTGGAAATAACACATCTGCTGCTGCAACCGATCGCCCGTAATCTCAAAGCGACAGTCTTGCTTCCCCATGCTCAGCCGGAATTTGAGTCTTTCTGCCAATCTCTAATCACGCTGGCTCAAGGCAAGATTGAGACCATAATTTTTCAGCGATCTGTAGCTCAACTGGCTGAACAAATTAAAGCAATAGAGGTGATCCTGAATCATCAGCAAGCGACCCTTCTTCGCAAAATTCAGCAGGGTGAAACTAAACTACAAGAGATTGGACAGAGCAGTCTGAAGGATCACATCAAGAAAGCGAGTGATACAGTCAAAAAAGAAGTGGATCAATTCTTTAGACAGGTTAAAAGTGAGATTGGTCAATCGAAAAGCGATCTCCTTTCCGAAAATCGTCAGAACAGCTTAACCCATAAAATTAAGCAATTTGTCAGAAAACTTAAGCCCATCGCCGTAATTAAAGGGAGTTCTTGTCATATTCACTTTCAGACGAAAAATGGAAGTGATGACATCCATGCTGTCCTAAATTACTTATATCAATGTGACCTTAAGAACTGGACGATCGCCGAGTGGACGCGCATTTGTACGCTCTACAATGTAAATGGTTTGATTGGTTTACTTCGCAGCAGCTATCGGACTCTGAATTTTATGCCTGATTCTAATCTTTCTGCTGCGTTGTTTCAGCCTCCTAGAGAAATTAATGTCGATCAAATCCTACAAATTACTACGGTGGCTGCGGACTGCAAAACGCACTACAAACAAATGACGTTCCAAGGCTTTATTTTCAAACGGCTTAAGAGCGAAGTCATTTCTCTTATTAGCTTGATCGCCATGGTTGGAGTCCCTATTCTTGCTTTCTTAGGATTGGAGTTTAACAAAGCTGTATTCACTTTGCCGATTCTCCCACTTGTAGGAATTATGATGTACTTTAGCTATCGCTGGGAAAAAGCTGAAAAGCTGGAGGATGCAGTAGAAAAGCTGCAAGAGAAATTGGCTGACCACTATCAGAAGATTGCGAAAGATATTGCCGATCGCCTTGCTCAACATTTAATGATGGCAATGGAATCGGAAGAGCGGCGGCTCCGGGATGCAGTCGATGTGGTTGGGGATCAGTATATGGTTCACGTCGGTGAATTCGAGAAAAAGCAACTCCAACTTAAAACACAGACGGAAGAACTCAAGAAGGTTCAACAAAAAAGCCTTGAAAAGGATATGGCTGAGTTTCAAAAGCTCAAAAGAGACTTGTCTATATCGACCAAACCCTAATCTGGTGGTCTTCACAACCACTGGCAAACTTCTGACCATCCGGACTAATTGCTACCCCGCCAACCTGCCAGGGTTGACTGGAAATTGTCCGGATTTCTTGCTCTTGTTTCAAGCTCCATAGCTTGATGGTCTTATCGTCACAGGCGATCGCCAGCACATTGTCATCTGGGCTAAACATGAGCGTATAGGCAGAAGCTCTGAAGGGAGGCAATATAGACATCTCGGTTCCCGCATCGGGTTGCCAAAGTTTAATCAACCTGTCCACACCACCACTCGCCAAGATTTTCCCATCACAACTAAACGCAACAGCCATTACCGCCATTTTATGTCCAGAGAAAGTCCGAATAGATTCACCTGAGGCAATTTCCCACAGCTTCACCGTTTTATCTTCGCTCCCACTTGCCAGCGTCTTCCTGTCTGGTGAAAAGCTAATCGCGTTTACGCCTCTACCATGCCCGACAAATGTTTTTAGTTCCTCACATGTAAGATTCCACAGTTTGATAGTTTTATCAGCACTGCCGCTTGCCAGGACTTGTCCATCTGGGCTGAATGCAACCGCACTGATCGACTGTTTATGTCCCACTATCGTTTGCAGCTCTTCTCCTGTGCTGAGGTTCCACAGTTTGACCGTCTTATCCGAGCTAGCGCTGGCTAAGATTTCTCCGTTAGGACTAAATGCGATCGCCCGGATTGAGTCAGTGTGACCTGCCAATACTAGAGCCGAATCATCAGATGCTAAATCCCAAAGGCTTCGGATAGCAGCAGGAGTAGCAGTTACCTGAACAGGAGTCGCGGGCATGGCGATCGCCTGCTCTGAAGATGAAATCACTACAGATTCCTGTACAGATGGTTCGGGGAGAGGAGCGACTGCAGCGATTTCTACGGGTTCTGTGACCTGTGACGAGATGACTTGCTGGCACTCAAAGAGGAACTCTACCCCATCTTTGCTTAGGGTAATGCGATCGCCTGATTGTAAAATTCGGCACCCTTGAAGGCGATCGCCGTTGATATAAGTGCCGTTGGCTGCGTTGCGATCGCAGAGTTGCCACTGCATTTGAACGCCACTCCCTAGGGTTCTAATTTCTGCATGATGTCGAGAAACGGCTGGATATTGGTTGCCATCGACCACGATAGTGCAAGCTTCGCGCCCCATTGTCACGACAGCATCTGGTGCAAGCGGATAGGAGGGCTTATCGAGATCTCCTGGTGACGACACTTGTTTTAGGTGAGCAATCCATTCAGTATTTGCGTTTGGCATAGGGCAGAGATGAATTGATGTGTTGGGGGCTGTCTTTAGTTTAATTGTGCATCAGAGAGGATGCCGTGAATAACTTTTTATGCGCTAACCAATTAAGAAATAGAACCATCTGAATGACTTAAGGAATCACGATGGATTCGCAAGGATAGACATCAAGCAGCACGCCTATTGTTTTATTCCCTAGTAAATTGTGAGTCTAAACATGATCTGTGAAACTGTAAAACTAACGCTTCAATTTGATCCAGAACATTTCGATGAGATGGAACGTCACCGAGAAGCTCAAAAACTCTTGAATCAGTTGAGATATCTTGATGAGGTGAAATCTGTTGATCGGCTGTTGAACCCTAATCCTCCTGATGGAAGTTATGCCATAGGTGCGGCTATTGTCGGTGCATTGACCGCGGAAGTGAACGTTGAGAACTTCTTGAAAGTGATGCAGTTTTTGCGCGATCGCCTAGTTGGAAAATCGATTTATATCAAGATCGAAGCCAACGGTAAGCAGATAGAAGTTAAGGCTTGTAGCCTAAAAGAACTGGAAGTGGTGTTCGGATTAGCTCAGGGTTTTATCAGTGGCTTATGAAGCCTAACGGCAACGTTAGTAGCTTGATACATAAGAATCATAACGAGGATATATGGCAAGAATTGCACTACTGATTGGGGCTAGTGAATACGGGACGGGGATACCTTGGCTGCCTTGTGCTACTAAAGATGTAACGGCATTGCAGCACTTGTTAGAAGATAAGGAGATCGGCAAATTTGATGAAGTCAGAACATTGCTTAATCCCGATACTCAAACAATGGCAAAAGCCATTGAGAAGCTGTTCAGAGAACGTGAGAAAGAGGATTTTGTATTGTTGTTTTTCTCAGGGCACGGCATTCAGGATGACTCTGGTAGGCTATTTTTTGCAGCCCATAATACTCAAGAAATGGACGGAAAGATATACTGGGCTGATACCGTCTCTGCTAGCTTTGTTCATGATCAAATAGAAGGCTCTCGATGTTGGCAGATAGTTGTGATTCTCAACTGCTGCTTCAGCGGTGCATTCTCTTCAAATTTGGTTCCTCGAAGCGTTGGGATTGCTGATGTTAAGGCACAGCTTGGTGGGAAAGGGCAGGCGATTCTAACTTCGTGTAATGCGGTGCAATTCTCTTTTGAGGAGAAGGATGCGGCTTTGTCGATTTACAGTCAACATCTGGTTGAGGGCATCAAAACGGGTGAAGCGGATCAAGATGGAGATGGACGAATTACTGTTGACGAACTGCATAACTACATTAGAAAAAATGTTAAGGACTCTGGATTTCCGATGAATCCTGAAATTCATTTGGTAATGGAGGAGCCGTTAACGATCGCCCACACCCTTGTGCAGGATAAGGGCAAGTTCTATGAGAATAAAGTAGCACTGTTTGCGCAGCAGGGCAAAATTTCTAAGACTTGTCACAAAGTCTTAGTTGAATTGAGAGGAGACTTAGCGTTATCCCGTGAAGAAGCTAAGGCAATTGAGTCCAAAGTTTTGAAGCCGCAACGAAAATATCAGAAGAGCCTACATCTCTATCGTCAGGAATTTTTGACGATCGCTCAGAGATCGCCTGGAGTCAGTGAACGCGATCGCAATCTCTTAGTACGCTTACATCAAGGCTTAAGGCTGAACCCTGAAGATGTCGAACAAATTGAGGCAGAATTTCTCCAGAAGATGAGTGCCTCCAATAAACGGATTAATCGCCTGATGTGGGCGCTGCTACATTCTATTGGTACGGTCTCGATAATGTCGGCTGCGACCATAGGTATTTACTTTCGACTCTACAACAATCTGCCTCAACCGATCCTAGAACCCCTTTCCCCTACTCTGGAAGAATTACACGAGAACCTGTTTGGAAAAGTTGATGATTTACGTCATCAACTGGCGATGCAGATCATGGATTCACAAACCGTTGCCCTTTTAACTGCAGTTCAGACATCTTCGACTCAGACGGTTGTGGAAAAGGTGATGGCAGCAGCAGCACTTACGGAGAAGGCTCAAACTCAGGTTGAATGGTCGAGTGCAGCAGAATACTGGAAACAGGCGATCGACGAGTGGCACAAAGCATCCCAGATCCCCGAAACTGAGCTACAAAAAGCAAAATCAGAACTGTGTTTTGGAGAGGCTGTGTCCAATGCGACGACAGCAGCAGAGCAGTCGCACCAAGCTAAGACACAAGCGGAATGGCAAGCGATCGCCCATCTTTGGGAACAAGCACACGACTATATGCAAGCAGTATCGCCCGTTTCTCATCATAAACAATTGGCTAAGGCAAGATCTGCCACCTATGCTGCCAATCAGCAGGAAGCTCAGAAGCGGGCTAAAAGCCTAAGTCAATCAGCAGTGAATAAGTAATTGGCTCTAAACCAATTAAGTCAATAGATGAGTTTGATGTCCTTTATATATTCAACGTCACTCCTATGTTCATCTACAATCTTTTCACTCATCCGGTTTACTTTCTAAGGTTCGTTGCAATTCTGGCATTTTCGATTAGTCTACATGAATTAGCGCATGGTTATGCTGCCCTCAGCCAAGGAGATGACACTCCACTTCAGCGAGGACACATTACGCTTAATCCGCTGGTGCATATGGGTTGGGAGTCGCTAACTTGTCTCTGCGTTACGGGGTTGGCTTGGGGACAGATGCCTGTAAATTCGGCTAAGTTTCGGGCTGGGGGATGGAGCAATATTTGGGTGTCTGTGGCAGGACCGCTGTGTAATTTGGGATTAGCTTTGCTGTTTATTGTGGCGTTGCGGTTGATGACAACCTTCAACTTGCAGGGGATTTGGAGCGTTGAGTTTTTCTATCTGGCAGCCCAGGTTAACCTGGTGTTATTTTCGTTGAATCTTGTGCCTTTGCCACCTTTGGACGGGTTTCATGTTGTGAGTGAGGCTTTTCCGGCACTGAAGATTTTGGAAGAAACTCCGTTGAGTCTGTTTCCTTTGGTAGTTCTGTTGATGAATCCGGACTACATGACAGCTTGTTCTGATGCTGCCAAGTTGACTGTGGAAGTCTTGGGCGGGGTGAAACTTCTACCGTGATTATGGAATTAATTTCTTAAGTTAATTTGACTTTTCCAGACTTAAATCTACTTTAGTGCTAGGTATAACCCAGTCAAGTTGATGTAGATCGGTTGTATCTTGTGAGTAAATGTATTTTCGAGCACTCTAACTAAGTGTCTATACAGGGAGCTTACGGGATGAGGCTATAGTTACCGAGTGTGGTGTAGATGAGAGTTGCTATGAATTATCCCCCACTGTTTGCTTTGCTCGTGATGGTTACAGTATGGTTCATTGAGGGGAATCTACGAACCGCTCTAGCAGATCCTGAACAGGTTGAAATTTTACCTTTTGCCCCTAGGCCGTCTCCAAGTCCGGTTGTGCCGATTCCAGGTCTGGTCAGCCCTTCTCTTGAAGCTGTCCCAGAACAAGCCTCACCTGTTGTTCAAGCTGAAATTGATACCTGTCCAGGTTTAGTAGAAGCAGATGCAGATACTTCTACTCCACAGCCAGAGGTTTCAGAACCTACTCCTAGTAAAGTATTAGTCAACGATATAGTCGCAGCCAATGGCATTTTTGCTAATACAGATAAAGCTAGGTTTGATGCTGCTGTAGAGAGCTATAAAGGGCGTGAGTTGCTCGCGCAGGATTTGATAGATCTTAAGAGGGAAATCGATCGCCTGTACGCGAGGCTAGGTTACATTACATCTATTGCAAGGCAACCTACTCTGAGACAGGTTCAAGATGGAACGCTAAAGGTTGACATGATTGAGGGGGCTTTAATACAGATTAACCTCACGGTGGATGGAACACGGCGATTGGATAAATCCTATGTTTGTAGCCGTATTTTACGAGGCGTTGATGTACCGCTCAATACCAATCAACTCGAAGATCAATTAAAGCTCCTGCGCATCGATCCATTATTTGAATATGTGGAAGCGAGTTTGGCTGCGTCGAGCACGGGCGATCAGCAAGGACACGAGGGCGAAAGCATTTTGAATGTTCGGATCAAAGAAGCTGAGCCATCTGTCGTGAATTTTAGTGCAGATAATTATTCACCGCCGAGTATTGGTTCAGAGCGGTTTAGCGTTAATGCCCGATATCGCAATTTGACTGGACTTGGGGATGAAATTTCAGGCTCTTATTCCCGCACTATTACAGGAGGTGCAGATGTATTTGACTTTACATATCTTGTGCCTCTCAATGCAATGAATGGAACGCTCTTGCTCAGAGCAGCACCAAACCGAACCGAAATTACTCAAGCTCAATTTCAAGATTTGGACATTCGAGGAACGCAGGCTGTTTATCAACTGGAGTATCGCCAACCGATTGTGCGATCGTCAGATGAAGAGCTAGCTTTATCGTTAGGGTTTCTTTATCAAAGTGGATTAACGTTGCTAAACGGTGAGCCATTAGATATTAACGATGTGGATCAGGGTGGGATTAGTCGAACCAGCGTGATTCAGTTCAGTCAGGATTATTTGCGGCGCGATGGCTCTGGAGCTTGGTTGTTACGATCGCAGTTTAATTTCGGGACAGGCTTATTTGATGCGACGATTAACCAATCGCCTATTCCTGATAGTCGCTTTTTCAGTTGGTTGGGTCAGGTGCGGCGGGTACAGCGGTTTGGGGATGATCATATAGTGTTAATGCAAGGTGATGTACAACTGACTCCTGACCCTTTACTATCATCACAGCAGTTTGTGATTGGTGGTTCTCAATCTGTGCGAGGATATCGACAAAATGTGCGGTCGGGTGATAACGGGTTGCGAGTCTCTGTGGAAGACCGGATTGCGATCGTGCGGAATCGGCGAGGAGATCCATCTATTCAACTGGTGCCGTTTGTGGATGCAGGGTTAGTTTGGAATCAGGCAGAAAATTTGATTGAACTGCCAAAACAACGGTTTTTGTTGGGAGCAGGTTTGGGGCTACTGTTAAATGAGCCGTTTAGTATTAATGGGTTAAATGTCCGGGTGGAATATGGTTTTCCTTTTATTGATTTGAGCGATCGAGAGGGAAATATTCAGGATGATGGTTTGTATTTTGGTGTGTTTTACCAACCTTGAGCAAGTTGTGAAGTCAGTCTCGTTGCTTTACCAAGGGTTTCCAACTATTGTAAAACCTGCCCAATAATAAGGATTCTTGATCGTAGAATCATTAATATCGTTACCAAAACCTTGTCCGCTCTCGTTTAACTGTTCTAGCAATGCTGGCGGGATCGAAATCTGGGTTGCAGCTAGAAGTTGTTTTCCATTGTCATCAATGATAGGGGGCAAAAATAGCACTCCCTCTTTGTATGTGATTTTTCCATTAATAATGTCAAGCTGGGCGCGACGGAGTGCTTCCGCTTTGATGGGGACGTACTTAAGCCATCGATAGAATTCGGTCATGAGAACCCAATTTGCTTCTTGATTGGTAAGCCACAAACTACCTAAGACCGAGATCACTCCACTTTGTACTGCGGCTCCTGCAAATCCTAGCTCAGAATAGCGATCGCCTAATGCCGTGTCACAAGCACCTAAAACCAAGAGATCGACTGGAGGATTATTCCAACCTTGCTCTCGGATATCATCTAAACGAAGTGCATCTCCATGCAGTTCGATAGAAGGACTTAACTGATTCTTTGCTTGCTCTTCGTTAGGAAAGAATGCATGGGTTGCAAAGTGCACAATACCAAAATGATTTTGTTTCTCTAGAAGATTTCGGGTGACTTGTTCTTCGGGCAGTAGCTGACCCAACTGAGAAGGCTTAAGACCCTGCCAGAGGTTTTGAACAAAAATGGAGTTGAGTTGAAGGGGAACTGACAGAAGTTCATCCCACCGTTCTTCGTCTTGAGGAAATGTAGACGAACCTACTGCCAAAACTTCACTGCTCCGAATATCTCTGTAGCGTGTATCTGTAAGGGAAAGACTGGGAGCTATACCGATACTATAGTTTTCAATGAGAAAACGATTATTTACATCCTTCAATGCAGCTAAGGGAACTGAACGAAGTTTTTCATCGGTGACAAATACTAAGTTCTTAATTTTCTGGCGCTCTAAATAGTTTTGAGGGGGAACATTACTTACTGGCTGATTATCGCCATCGGTAATTGCTTCCAGAGGTTCAATTAACCATCTATAAAGGATTCGAGCGTTAATGTTTTCAGGAGTTGAAGTCGAGGCATTTTTAGCGTTATTGTAAAAGCCTATTGCAGCATCTGTGACAGCTTGTCGCGTTGCTCCGGGCGGTAGCACTCTTACAGGGAGACGATCAGCGGTCACAAGAACAACTTGTAGTTGATCGGTTGGTTTTGCTTCTCCTGAATCTGGTATTTTTTGAACAATCTGATCATTCGAGATTTTACCTGCTGAAATGAAGTTAGCATAGACAACTGCTGGTTTAATACCTGTTGCATCTGCAATTCTTTGGAGAGTAGTTGAAATAGCAAACAAACTTCCTTCTTGAAATTGATAAACCTCGGTGCTTGTTGCGCTCCCCTGACCTATTGCTCTCTCAGTCGAGACTGGTGGAGCGGCAATTCTTATAGAGTTTTGGCTGAAATATTTCTTGAAGTCATCGGTAATACTTTGATCAAGGTTACTCACTCCCGGATCCAGCATCAATGAGGGCGGTTGAACCGCGATCGGGTTGGGTACGCGAGAGGGTGATTCTTCGTCTTTCTGGTCTTCATCGTTTGTCAGTTGCTGGGGATCTCTTTCTCTAGGAGGAATTGCGTTCGTCAGTAAACTAATATTGGGAGGTTGAGTCAAACCAAATCGATAAGAATCGAGTGGAACAGTCGCGTCACCAGAGGTAATGCCTCCTCGTGTACCGTTAATGCTGACACCACCCACGACAAATGGCACAATGCCATCTCCTCCATGCGAGATCTCAATTCTGCCCCCCGAAGTGCCTCCTGCGGTAGAAATGCTAGATCGAGAATCGTTTGGAATCCGACCTGTTGCGCGGAAGAATCGTTCTGTTTCAATCGTGACATTTCCACCGCGATCGCTGCCTCGCGTATTGATGGAGCTAACCTGAATGTCGCCGCTGGGGTCAAGCAGGACAGACCCACCGTTGCCTGCGCTGCCGCTGGAGTTGATTCTCCCTGCTGTAATTGCTGTCTCAGCCTGGACTTGAATGGTTCCTCCGCGTCTTCCAGAACTGATGAGGTCGCCTGTGGTAATTCCACTTGTTCTAGCAGTCAGGGTGATATTGCCGCCTCTGCCTCCATTATTGCTGGAGTCCAAGGTTGGAGCGTTGATCGAGTTAGCAGTCAGGGCAATATTGCCACCGTTAGTGTCAATGCGGGCAGAGTTGGGAGTGGTGATCGAGTTAGCAGTCAGGGCGAGGTTGCCATCAGTTTGGAGAAGTCCGGCGAAGCGAAGGGTACTGTTGCTGTTCACCACAAAGTCTGTGAGGTTGGTGAAAGTGTTTCTGGTCAGGGTGAGGTCGCCGATCGGATTATCTGATGTGCCGAGTTGGAATCTGGAACCACCTGCGTTGATGTCACCTGACAAAATCAGGTTTCTGGGTATTGATCTGCCGAAGCGGACTTCTGCACCGTTGGTGGTGAGGGTGCCGAGGCTGACTGTGCCCGGTGAATTGATGATGAGTTGCCCGTCTACGTCCGATCGCCTGTTGGTGGCTCCGAATGTGAGATTGCCTGTGGTGAGGTTGCGATCGGCATTGAGACGGAGGATTCCGCCTCTGTTAGCGGAGCTTGTATTAAGAGCGCCAGTGGATGTATTAATGTCTCTGCCGTTTAAGGCAATGTTGCCGCCGTTTGTGATAATTGCGTTAGAAACAGTTAAATTTTCAGGGCTGTCAAAGGTAAAGTTGCCGCCATTTGTAGTGATGGCACTGGAAAGCGTAAAGTTGTCAGCTAGCAGGAAGCTAAGGCTACCACCATTTGTATTGAGATTAGCAGGAAGCTGAATGTTGCTGGGGCGATTAGCATTGCCGACCTCTACATCTGCACCGTTGAGCGTGAGTCCGGCGCGAAAGTCGATCGCGCCACGAGTATTGGCAGTGAGAGTTCCATTGGTCGGACTAGGAGTTGATGAGCCAAGGATCACGGCTCCGGTGGTAATGCGATCGCCTGCTGTGAGATCAATAGCTCCACCTCTCCCGGTTTGTGAGGACGAGTTGAGAGTGCCCGTTGTGATGCTGCCGTTAGGGGCGGAGAGGGCGATCGCTCCACCATTCCCATTTGCGAAGGTATCGAGATTGCTTGCTGTGATCCTGCCGTTATTGCTGGTTAAGGTAATAGCTCGACCAGGGTTAGTAATGTTACCAACGTTGATGTCTTGATTGGTTTGGAATGCGATCGGGTTGTTGAATGTAACGTTGAAGTTATTAGGTACGGTAGTAATTGTGCCGTCGTAATTATTACCTCCGATCAAGATTTGGGAAAAACCGCTTTGTATTGTACCGAGTTCACGATCAGTTAAATTTAAGCGATTATCAGCAGTATTGCCTCCAATAGTGCTACCTAAGCTAGGAGTCAGAGGTGTGAATTGAAGAGTTCCAGTACCCTGAATCTGCGTACTAGAGACAAGATCTATCTCATCAGATCTTAAGGTAATATTGCGATTACCTTGAATCCCATCTTGATTACCAGCAAAGTTAATTCCAGCCGTCCTAGCTCCAGTACCTTCCAAAGTAATAGAGCCTGTCCCATCCGATACTATTTGACTTCCAGATAGGAGATTGACGCCATAATTTTCACTTCCAGAACCGTTACCAGTACCACTTAAATTAATGGTTCCAGTGTTTGATCGAACAGTACCCGCTTCAAGATTGATTCCACGATTCCTGTCCAGGCTGCCATTACCAACACCTGTAAGAGTAATATTTCCTGAGCCAATTGCTTGAACACCTACAAGATCGGTTCTTGAGCCAGGAACTCCTGTCTGAAACAAAATACCACTATTTCCACTATTTCCATCTACGCTTCCTCTTCCATCCAGAACGATGTCTCCACTACCCCGCGATTCCACTGCGCCTTCAGTGAAAAACGAGATACCTCTATTAATGCTCCCAGAACCATTGCCGCGACCTGTGAGTCTGGCAATCCCATTGTTCACAATAACCCTAGAAGAATTCTGAATTTGTATTCCTGAATTCTCCTCATTGCCATTGCCACCACGACCAAACATCGTGATATTTCCGTCACCTTTTGATTGTATTGTACTGGTTCCCGCACTAATTTCAATTCCTGTATTGTATGCTCCAGTCGAATTACCACCATACCCATTGAGAATAATGTCTCCATTCACTGAGCTAATAGTAGAATTACTAATTAGGACACCAGAGTTACAAGTTTTTCCAGTAACACAGAAGCTGGTCGGAGGTAAAGTTGGATTACCCGTTGTGTCTCCACCTCTACCCTCTAAAGTAATAGTTCCGCCAGTTGATTCTAGTGTGCTGCGAAGGGTGAAAATTATTCCATAGTTTCTAGCCGTTGTTCCCCCTGTTCCACGGATGTCGATACTACCAGAGCCAACATTGACATTGCTACCAATGTCAATGTTACTAGTGAAGGTGACACCAGCATTAGAAAGAGTGTTCCCCGTAGCGCTCCCTGTTCCTCTTCCTACAAAGTCACCGCCATTAGTATTAATTGTTGCGGCATTAATCACAAGGGCACCGCCATTAGTGCCATTATCTGAATTAGCTATAAGCGTGACATTGCCACCATTGGTAGTAATATTTGAGCCAGGATTGACTGTAATGTTGTTATTTGCTTCAGCGGTTAGCCCTATTCTAGGAGCATCAATCTGAATGGGAGCATTAAAGTTGATATTATTATTTGCTCGCAAGACAACATTACTTGTTGAACTATTAATAGTACCGTTATTGATATTGCTTACCCCAGTTGCAGGGGGATCACTAAACGCATCGTTGGCGGTAAGTTGGGCGGGGACATTCGCACCCGCAATCACATTGATGTCGAATGGATCAAGCAACAAGGTACCAAACCTACCTTGAACGCTACTCAAATCGGCGATGCCAGAATAATCTAAGAAAGAGTGCCCAGATATTTCGGCAAAGCCACCGTTGCCTCCATTTCTTCCTCCCCTGGCAGTTAAAGTCCCATAAAAATGGGTTGCTTCATCCGCCCAAACAATCACTCGACCACCATCACCGCTATACAGTGCATCCGCATTAATCAATGAATCCCGACTCACAAACGTCCGATCGCTATTTGGCACCGTTCCCTGTCCCTGATAATCGCCCCCAATTCTGACCGTGCCGCCCCCGTTTTGACCCGAAGCATTCACCGTCGCATTGACCAAACCTACCCGATCGCCCAACACATTAATTTCAGGCAATGTAGTGCCCTGAGTAGAAGCATCAAGAGTACCAGAGGCGATCGCTGTTCCCGCCCCAGTTGGAATCACAGTATCAGAAGCCACTAAACGGACTGAATTATCAGAAGCAACTATCAACCCCGTATTAGCATCTGCCCCCACCGTCAACAACTGCGCCAGAGCAGCCGGATCAGTCAAAACCTCGTTTGGCAAACCATCCTGACCCGGAGCCAACTCAATCTCCAGACTCAACACCATGCCTTCCTTACTAATGCGGAGGATATTCTGACCTGGAACCGCCGTAATCGTAATATCACCACCCGGAGCCGCAATCCGCCCCGTATTGATCACCGCTCCCCCCAGCAAACTCAGACTTTGCCCTTCCGGCACCGCCAACTCTCCAGCATTTACGATCGCCCCCGGTTCGCCCATCGTAAACCCAAAACTCCCTGGTTCACCAATCAAAGAAGTGTAATCATTCGCACCGATCGCATTAAACCAACGACTCCCAAACCCAATGCCATTAGCAGTTGTCACCGTCAAAGAACCCGGTATATCCAAACGGGCATTTGAGCCAAAAATCACCCCAGCCGGATTCATCAAAAATAGATTTGAGTCGCCCCCTGTCACCCGAATCAAACCCTGAATTACCGAAGCATCACCCCCTGTCACCCGTGCCAAAATATTGCGAATCTCGGGGTTTGACAAAAAATTGGCAATTTGATCCCGACTCAGACCAAACTGCTCAAAACTGTGGAAGAGATTGGCGCGATTGCCCGATCGCGCTCCCCCTTCAATATCAATGCGATTACCATTTTGACGAACGACCGTCCCCGTTCCATCACGAGCAGGAGTAATCCGCTGGGCGTGAGCCGACAACGGAAGTAAGAGTGCTAGAACCAGGACACTATACTGAAGAAGCTGTGTGTACAATTTCATAGCTGCTCTCCGTAAATCACCCAATGTCGACTTTATACTCGTACTAGTTAGACTTTATGACTGAATTTAAGGAGAACCAGCCTTTGATTACAAAACATCAAAGGAATACATAGCCCTTTGCATTTCGAGATGTTTCGTAATGCAACTCTTACTACTCCCCAGTAGACCGACAGCAGTTAACAATAGGCTTGTCTGCAATACCTGGGACAATTCTTTGTAGGTTCACATGCTCATCTTCTAATAACTTTTTCCACTGAGTCTTCCAAGGAACATTACTCAAATCAGCACTGTGGCGATCGCCTACTACCTTCAACGCATTCAACCAGATTCCATGCTTAAAATAAGCAGCCGATTTTGCCTCAGGAGTCGATGCCATTCTTAAATCAGCCGTCAATTCGGGACTAGGCAAAACTCTTGTAACAGTATTTCGGAGAGGTAACTCTGTACCTTCCTTACAAGTTAAAATAAGTAACCACTCATGGGAGCGAGCAGTCTCTAACGCTGGAACTGTATCTGGAATCTTGATCTGAATAACACCTGGCAATGCCTCTGTAGGTTCCAGGAATTTGCTATAAAGCGGTGTTTGTGTCCGATCAAGTGAATGAAGAACAAATTTTACAGAGGCAAATTCATCCGCCTTTGCCGGAAGATAAAACCAGAAGGTCGGATGTTCATCCGTAGTTGTAATCCAATTCTGACGTTTAGGTATCAACGCAACCATGCGCTCCTGATTCGATACATTCATGTCACACGGACCATGTGTTGATCCATTCGTTTGCTGAGATGTTCTTCCGCCCCCTCCCCAAATACTAGAACCTGTCGTTTCTTCGGAAACCAAGAAGGAATTGGAATCGATCAGTAGAGCCTGAACCAAACTGACAGAGTTCAACCAAAACATCCCGCCTGCGATCGTTCCTGCCGAGATCGTTTGCAAATACTTAAAATTAGAACTAACCATAAACACCTGCTTTGAGATTTAATGAATAGCTACAATGCCTGAACAGGCAACCGACCGTAAATCATGACCGTTCCACCTGCTACGACTAATGCGAGGAAAGGTGGAACTAGAGGAATCCAACCGCTTTGGAAAGCGAACACAGCGTAGCAGCAGCCATAGAGAAAGACAATTGCCCCAACCTCTCCCAAAGTCACGACTAAGAGCGAGCGAGAGCGCCAAGCAATCGCTCCTCCAGCTAAAGCCCATACCCCGATCCAAACTACTTCTGCCCATTCAGGCAGCCACCAAATCAGCGATCGCTTCTTGCCATTTTCGTCTCCAAGGGCTGCATTGATTAGACTGCTCACCATATGAGCATGGACAATCACTCCTGGCATTCTTTGGTCAACACGGCGATTGTAGGGAGTAAAATGCAAATCCCGGTAGCTCGGCGCAACAGTTCCAATTAAAACAATTTTTCCTGCCACCAAGTTCCGTGTCAGCTTTTTACCTTCAAGTGCTTCTTTTAGCGTGAGTTGAGGCGCGATTGGGTTAGCAGATCGATAGTTCAGTAAGATTTGTTGGGTAGCAGTGTCAAGTTGGTGATAGCCACCAGTATCAGCTTCTAATCGCCTCAAGACGATATCACCCAAGAGAGGTTGACCGTCCTTGAAATCGGGTTTAATGCCTTTATCCTGTAAGTATCGAACTGCGATTGAACTGCTAAAGGAGAAAGTAGTCTGACAGGCTTCTCCAACAAGGGGATCTTGAGCCAACATCTGACGGCGAACGCTTCCTTCTGGGTAATCTATATTCAATGCATCTACGCCAACTCGGCTATCGATATGACCTTTTAGGATTTCGACCGGAGGTCCAACAGCAGACACTTCTGAAGTCTTACTGCGGCATACTACAATCAATTTGTCATTTTGTTGAACCTGACGAATTAACTCTTTATGCTCAGGCTCGATAGGCGATTCTCGAAGGACATCCAACCCAATGAGCGCAGGTTGATATTGAGTTATTTTCTGAATCAGTTGTTCAAGCCTACTATTCGAGAGTGATGATCCTTGACGGTCAGGTTGAATCTTAAGATCATTTTCTGTGATGGTAATCAGCAACAATCGCGCATCCGTCTTCTCTATCGGACGTACTTGCATAAGATGGTCATAGGCTTGGAGTTCCCACGATTCCAGGTATCCTAGTTGTCGCATACCCTGAGTTAAAGCCAAACCAATTAAGCTCGACAATACCATTTTTCGCAAGCTGCGTTTGAGGCTTGCTTTTGGCTCTTGTCTTCCTCCATCCAACAGATCTTTCCAAGTCGGCGGAACCTCCGCCGGGTTCTGACAAATCACAGGCAACCAAGACGCACTCGGAAACTCATCCTCCATCCCCTCCAACTTCTCTCTCGCCTCCCGCACCGACTGATATAGCGACTTCCCTCCTGAAAAAGCAGTCAAGAAATGCTTCAAAAACTCCTGAGCAACCTGATCCGGCACAGGTTCTCGCATCACAATCAGTTGCGGAATATTTAAATCCGCCATTGCCCGCGCTAAACCCAACCCATCACAAGAGTTAAAAATCGCCAACTTCAATCCACGGGCGATCGCCGCCTTCAAAGCATTCTTCAACTGATCAATCGTCAAACTCTCCGTCTGGTTAATCGCAATCTCACCCGATCGCCCATCGACTTGACTGGCACTATGCCCCGCAAAAAACAGAATGTCCCACCCCTTCTCATCCCACAATCGCTGGTTCAATTCCCAACGGGGTGGCTCTGCTAAAAACACCGTTCCAGCCCCAGGAAGTTGATCTAGGAATTCGCGATCGCGGTGAGTATCAATCCCCTCACTATTTCCCAGCACTGCCAAAATCTTGACCAACCGAGTCGAACTTTGACGAGGCGGATGAGGCTGCTCATAGTTCTGAGTCCCCAGCGCAATTTCGGCATAAGGATAATCTTCAAAGAAATTCCATAAGTGCCAAGGAAACTTTCGCAGATGCGGATCTTCTGTCGTCACCACAACCCGAATCTCAGTAGACCGAGATAGGTTGGCTCGAAGTTGGCGCTCAACCTTACCAAACCCATCCGAGTTGAGCCAACGATTCAATTGGCTTTTAATTTGCTGGCAAAGATGATTGAACTCAGCTTCAGAAACATTAGTAATATCCGCTTCATCAATCTCAAATGTTGTCCGGGCACGGCGCAAACTCAGTCTTGCATGGAGCGCTTCGTAGAGCGATCGCCACTTCTGATATAAATCCAGTAATTCCAGAGAAGCAGGCAACGAACCTGTAAACTGCGTCGGCATCGCACTGCCCCCTTCCCAAAGCTGGGTGGTCACCTCTGGAAACCCCTGCTGCAAACTACCTTTCGCAAAATTGAGGACAATTAGTTGGCTCATAAGTCCTCCCCCTACGCTTCAAAAAATTCAGTCGTGCTGTATTCATCCAGTACAATCTGCAACCGAAACCGACTGCCAATTGGACACCGAAACCGCTTCAGTTGGATACAGTTATCCTGCTCACCCGCTTGAACCGTCTGCACCACTTCTCCTTCTTCAGCCAGCATTACCAATGTCAAATTGACTGGTATGTACTGATCGCCACTAGGATGCACCTGAACTCGGATGCCAACCCTATCCTCTGCTTCAGCTTTCAGCCCCATAAATAGCAGCACGTGCTGAGGCTCAGGGGCCATAAACTCAATTACCTTGGCTTGAATCACATCTGATTCCGCCGTGAGCAAGTTTGAACGAAAATTATAAGCCGTCGCCGCTTGCCAACCCGCATTAAAAATGTGTTGAAACCATTCACGGAGCTGCACAGGTCGGAGGTCTTGCCCTTGAGGTTGCTCTCCTTGCCGCTGTTGATAAAGAGCTTGTCGCCATTCCATTCGCTCCAGCAAGGCTCCCCAAAGCGCAAATGGGACAGATAATCGAGGAAAGGCAACCGCAGGGCTTCCTAGCCGTTGGATCAAGCTGCCTGCCTGAGCAGTCGGTAATTCCAGTAACGGGGCAACAACCGTTCTAGTTTGTTCCTCTGGGCAGAGCTGATACCTCACCCAAAACGTCATTTGATCACGAGTTAAATGCTCGGTATCCATGCAATACGTGCGATCGCTTGCATCATAGTTGCCACTCTCCTTCAACTTCTGATGTGTTGTATACCCCCAAACTCTGACCCACTGATCATCCGCCTGCCCATCTGATTTCACCTGCACTGCAAAATAATAATCCGAAGCCCAACTGGGAATATCCACCCACTCTTGCGGCACTTCCAATGCTCCATCATCCATTACTTCACTCGGCAGCAAAACTAGCCGAGTCTCACCAATGGCGATCGCCGTTCCATTCACAAATTCCCAGATAGACGAATGATCCAGCCAAGCCGAAGCCTCTAAGGCATATTCAGTCTGTATCCAGGGCAACAAAACATCAAGACAAACTTGATTGAGATAGGCATTCCACCGACTATCAGGCTCAGCAAAATGCTGGCTCTGTTGCCAAGCCTCCGCTTGCGTCTCTGGCGGAATTTCAAAACACCATTCTTCCGCTGCAAATGTCATCACCACAATCTACTTCCTCCACCTCGATATTTACTGGGCAGATCTAGCTGAGCCGCCATAATGACACTCAAGCCACTCTTTCAGGAGCAAGCCCATGTCCCCTATTTGGTTTGCATCTGGGGAAATATTCAGGGTTTCTTGACTCCAGGTCACGAGCGCGATCAACAATTGCTCATGCGCTCGATTAAGACATCGCGAAATCGTCGGCTGACTCTTATTCAACTTTAGCTTCATCTCTTTCTGGGTCAGACCTTCCTGATAATGAAGACTCAACACCTGTTGTAGCTCTGGCGCTAGCTGCTCTAACAACACGACCAGAGCCTTATAGATCTGTGATTGCTGCTCCTGCCGAATTTGAGCATCCTCCTGAGCAATGATCTCAGCCAAAATGCCTTCACTACCAGAAACAGAGAGTAAATCTTCCAACACCTCATTAGAATCTGTCCCACTTCTAGGAGTCTGAAGCGAGGAAATCGGCGGGTACAGATATTTTCGGACAGCTAAGGCACAGTGAACCAGCCATGTCTCAATCGTCGCCGCATCACAAGCTTGACCTGATGCATCCAACTGACCTAGCCGTTCTTTGTTGTACAGTGTTGCAACGGCAGCCCAAAAGCTTGGATTAAGCGTTGGCAACCCACTTGCAGGAGCAGACTGAACATAAGTCTTCTTAAAGCACATCCAAGCTAATTGATATTGAGCCATTGTTTCAGTCGACAATCCTGCATGGCTCAGAGATTCCATCAATCGCCGCTTGCCGACTTTGCGCAACAAAGTCCAGTGGGTACAAAGATCCGCTTCCTGCCGCTGTCGGAGAATATCCCGCAACAGACTGCGAAACGCCATTTCAGCATATGATTTGAGATGACCTCGCTCTGGCTTAAACCCTTTAAGGATTGTGGGGAGTTCAGCGATCGCCAACTGGAAGCAGTCCGACAATCCATACTGAGTGCTGGTGATTTTTCTAGCCGTTTTCTGTGCCGCCCAATAACAAGGCTCTTGAAGATAGGCTGATAAATGTAGTCCTGATAAGCCTCCTACTTGAGACTGCCAAAGTTGATACCAGTAGAGAGACCAAAACAGATCAGAATTTGCCACTTCTGATCCGACATTCTCTAACGGTTGTTTCAAACACTGCCCCATACTTCGACGCAACTGGGCATCAGCTATCCAGCCACCAAAACGTTCAGATTCAAACCTTACAAAAGTTGAAAAAAATTCAGTAACTTCTTTGCGAGGACGCATAGATGTACATACGGTAGTGGAGCATCACCTAATGAACGGAGACTCAGTAAACTAACTTAGACCTAGCGAACCCTACAACAAATTATCACACTTCACAATAAGGCGTATCTTTTTTACCCACAAATCCTACTACAGTGTCGGACTCTGTCCATCTACCAACACCCGCTGACAAATCAGAAAAGCCGATTGCTTCAGGTTCTCTGCCGTAACCTTTGCTTGCTTTGATTCATGCATCAACGCTTCTAACTAAAAGACCAGTACCTGCTTGTTTCTAAAACTCTAGTTCATTGTGGTTAGCGATTTAGGGACGAGTTAGTTTTCTAGGAAAGTTATGCCAGAAAATTTCCTTCCCATCGCCCTTCACTTTATTTGACAGGACGATTCACAAAAGCGATCGCAAAACTGATGAAAATTTGTCAGTTGTCACTTTTTTTTGAACCAAAGCTAAAGCTGCTTTCGCCTCACAGCGACTAGCCGAATTCAAAAAAGCCCTATGGTCAATTCCCAAC
>JAESGK010000201.1_pt1 | contig 42886 bp, 36 predicted proteins | sample 9269681 | NCBI WGS metagenome assembly JAESGK01 (sample SAMN14515347, study PRJNA621673) | algae metagenome | isolation source: Timaviella obliquedivisa GSE-PSE-MK23-08B and co-occurring heterotrophs from... | place: USA: Grand Staircase Escalante National Monument, Utah | collected 2006-08-15
CTGCCTTTCATTAAGATAGGGCAATATTGAACGGAGTTTCTCTGTCAGTTTTGAGTTATCCTCCATGCCTCAATAATAGTTCTCTAAACTCGCAGAGTTGTAAACCTTATTTCGTGACAAGCCCTTATCTTCTAATGAGTTGTGTATGAGTTGGTGGAGGGTGAGTATCGCAGCAGGGAGAGCCGTACTGAATGTCAGAGATCGGGTTAGGAGTTGGGCGTTGTCAGGTGATGAGTGATAACGAGTTGCAGGAGCAGTTAGCGTGGTTTGATGAAGCGGACGATCGCTATCTCACGTCAGAGGAACGAGCAACTCTAGAACAACAACGCGCAGATCTACAGCGGCAACGGGCTGAAAATGAACGGCAACGGCGAGAAAAACTAGAGGCATTTTTGCGATCGCAGGGCTTTGACCCTGACCATCTGCCTGAAGAGTAGGCACAATTGCTCTTCTCATTGACGACAGACACCAACGCATCACCAAAGAACAGGATAAGATAGAAACCTGATGTTCTGAAATCAATTCCTCACATTTGTAATATTTGCGGAGCCTTGCTATGCAGATCGCTGATACGACTCCTATCCTCAGCCTCCCAGACCATACGCAACTGCCAGAGTCCGACGGTACTTTCGTGAAAAATTTCCAGGAACATCCTCAAAGCATTCTCCTCACCACTTCGATTCAGCCCCTCCTTGATACTCGCCATCCCGACGGACACTATGCGATCGGGCAAGACTGTGGCATCTACTGGCGGTTGACGGAGCCACCGGAGCGGGGTGCAGAAGCACCTGACTGGTTCTATGTCCCTGATGTGCCACCGTTGTTGGATGGGCAGATGCGCCGTTCCTATGTCATGTGGAAGGAGATTATTGCGCCGTTGATTGTGATTGAGTTTGTATCGGGGGATGGATCTGAGGAGCGAGATCGGACTTCCCCATTGAGTAGTGAAGCGGCGAAAGCGGGAAAGTTTTGGGTATACGAACAGGCAATTCGTGCGCCGTTCTATGCGATTTATGAGGTGGAAAATGCGGCGGTAGAAGTATATGAACTGGTGGCGAATTGCTATCAGCAATGCAGTCCGAATGATCGAGGGCATTACCCGATCGCGCCTTTGGGAGTGGAGTTAGGAATATGGCAGGGACGCTTTGGGAATCAGATACTGCCGTGGTTACGCTGGTGGGACAGTGCAGGAGTATTATTGCCGACGGGGAATGAGCGGGCAGAACAAGAGCGACAACGGGCAGAACGAGGGGAACAACAAGCGCAATTGGAGCGGCAACGCGCAGAGCAAGAGCGACAACGGGCTGAAACTGAGCGACAGCAAAAGGAAGTTGAACGGCAACGACGAGAACAGCTTGAGGCGTTTTTGCGATCGCAGGGCTTCGACCCCGACCACCTGCCTGAATAGGACACAGTTCATCTTCCTGTAGCAGTCCTATCTGATTTATGAACCAGTTAGTCTGTGAAAGTTCTCGCCCAGTGGGCAGAAACTTTCACAGACCATTTGGAATTTCTATATCAATCAAAACGTCACTGAGACTTGTCCCCGAATTGTAAAGGGTGCCCCCACCAAAACAGTAGAGCCAAACGAACTCTCAATATAGTTTTCATTTAGCAAGTTTTCTACGTTCAACTGTACTTTCCAATTATCACGGCGATAGTACAGTAGCGCATCAATACGCGCATAGGGGTCAAGCTTAATGGTTTCTCCCCCAGGGAAATTACCTTCACGGCCTCCTACCACAAATACCCCAGTCCCCCAGCCAAACCCTTTGAGAGCACAATTTTTCAGTTCATACACGGCCCATAGACTACCACTGTGTAATGGCACATTAAGGGTTCGTTCACCCACAAACTCTGGACGGGTATCTTCTGTGATTTTGCTATCGGTGAGGGCATAGGTGGCAATCAGTCTTAGCCCAGGTAGTAGTTCTCCAGTTAAATCAAATTCAATCCCACGGCTGCGGATTTCTCCGACTTGAATTTCAAAATTTTCAGGATCAACGGGGTCTGGCACAAAATCATTGCGGCGAGTGATATCAAAAGCCGATAGCGTTGCAAAGGCTTTACCCTTGAAGAATTCTCCTTTAACTCCAACTTCAAACTGTTGTCCGATGACTGGCTCAAAGGGATTACCTAAGCGGTCTACGCCAAAGGATGGTAGAAAGGATCGGCTAAAACTACCATAAAGAGAAACGGGTTCAATGGGCTGATAAACAATGCCAATACGTGGGCTAAAGGCACCCACTGGATCTTCAGTGAAGGTTTCGTCAGTGATGTTGTCTCGCCCGCTCAGATAGCTCCAATCGTAGCGTCCACCCAATAAAACTTTCACCTTCTTACCAATCGACAAAAGATTCTGAGCATAAAGGCCAAAAGAGGTACCCGTTTCCACTGAGTCAAAATTGGGCTGCAATGGTTCAAGACCAGACAAGTCGCCATATACGGGTGCAAATATATCAAGGGATGATGCTGCTCCACGGAGCGGATTTCGAAATGCCCCTATACCTCGGTTGAATTCGGCACCGAACAAGAGATCATGCTCAACGATACCCGTTTTCACTTTACCGATAACATCTGCTTGGACGTTGTAATTCTCCTGCCTGGCGCGGGACTCAACAAAAGTGCGGAGTATAGTTCTGTTATCCGCTTCTAGCGCATCGAAAGCGGCTTCTCGAAGCCTATCTGTCAAAGAATTGAACCTAAAGCTATTTTTAATTGACCAGTCATCACTAAATTGATGCTCAAGACGGTAGCTAATACTAAACTCTTCAAATTCACGCCGATCAAAGTCTGGTTCACCTGTAAAAAGTGAGCGGGAAATTTCCCCCAAGGGATTGGGGAGGGCTGTTCCTTGGACGGGTAGCCCAAAAGGTCTAGGAATGCCAGTTTCTCTACGATAGCTACCATCGAAGGTTAGGGTTGTATTTCTGCCAAGTTCAAAGCGCACCACTGGAAATAAGCCAAAGTTCTCACTGCTGACAAAATCTACAAATGACCTAGAGTTCTCATAGAAAGCATTGAAGCGATAGGTAATGCGCTTGTCTTGCGTCAGCGGCCCAGTCAGATCAATACTAGGGCGATAAAAACTGAAGTTGCCAATTGTCGCTTTAAGTTCGTAGCCAGGATCTTTTTTGGGTTGTTTGGTAGTGATATTAATAGTGCCACCAGGCTGGCCACTGCCATAGAGTACACTGGCTGGGCCTTTGAGTACCTCAATTTGCTCAACGTTCTCTAATGTGATGTTGCGAGTTGAAGGGCCTTGGCTATCAAAGGCACCACCGCGATCATTGCGGGCACCATTAGTCAGAATGTTATCTGTTGCCCGAAAGCCGCGAATGTCAATCCGCCCGTCTCCTGCCTGGGAAACCCCGCTCACATTCCGCAAGACATCATTAAAACTGGTTTCTCCCTGGTCTTCAATCACCTGCCGGGGGATGACCTGAATCGACTGGGGGACATCCATGATCGGTGTATCCGTCCGTGTCCCCACAGTGGTATTTGGCACAACATAGCCGCCTTCCTGTTGCCCCGTGACTATTAGTTCTTCTTCCTCGTCATCCCCGCTGGTTGGATTCAGCCCGTAGATTAGCGCTCCCACCTTCAGGGTAATGTCAGTGTTGGGTGGAGCATTGTTGCCCGTCACCCGCACCTGTAGGGTACCTGGTACCGTTTCACTCACCTGTACAGAAGCAACATCGGCAGTGGGGTTGGTGGCTAAAAAGGGCTGCCCATCGGCGAGGGAGAGGGACGTGTTTGTAATTTCGGCCACAAACGCATTGCCTTCCTGGCGGAACTTGCTAGCATCAACCTGTAAAGGTTTGTTGTCGGCAGTGTCAAGACGAATCTCTAGCCCCTCTGCTGTGGGAGTAACCGTCACCTGGGTCACTTGTACCAAAGCTTGGGCAATTTGTGTCTGCCATTCCGCCACTGTCTTGGCTGGATCTGGGAGCTGAGTTGCTGGTTCGAGCACGGGTGCCACGGTTGCAGGACTCTCTGCCTGTACTGGAGTGATCAGTCCCAGAGGCAACAATCCGAGTCCTAGACAAACTAATTGGATCAAGCGAAGATGACTCATGTTTCCCTACACACCACGCATTGAAAATAAATCTCAATTAGCGTAGAACAGAAGCGCTTCCAGTCGAAACCCTCAAATGATCACTCGCCAGACTTTTTTTGATCACTCGCCAGACTTTTTGTGTTGCTGACGGTAAGCTTTCGGGCTAAAACCAAACTTTTTCCGAAATGCCCTGGCAAAATAGCCCCGATGGGCAAACCCCACCTGTTGCGCTACCTCCTCAATCCGCAAATCGCCAGTGGTCAAAAGTTGGCGGGCAACTCCCAAGCGATGGTCACTGAGATACTGAAAGACCGTTGTGCCAAACGTTTGCTGAAAGCCTTCATTGAGAGTGCGCTGATTCAATTGGGCTTTCTGGGCTAGCTCTTTGAGAGTTGGGGGAGCCGCTAACTGATTGATCAGGATATTTTTAGCCCGGTGCAGACAGTCAACCTCATCGGGGGTGAGCTTGCTGGGAGCAACTTTAGAACCACCATCGACAAAGGGCAGCAGCGCCAGTAGCATTAACTCTTGTGCTTTCGCTTGCAGATAGATGCGTTTGAACATACCGCTGTAGGGGCACAACAGGATTTGTTGTACGACCTGAAACATCTCAGGAGTGATCACGCGATAGTGAAAAAACGGCTTGCGATCGCCCGCCAAAATCTGTTGCAGTTCTCTGGGGAGCTGCTGGCGCTGCTGAGGCGTGTAATCAGCAAAGACTTGGAACGGATTAACACCCAAATAAAGACGACGAAAAGGTTCCCCTGCCTGCCAGTGCTCAGTTTCCCGAAACTCAGAATGGGAGCAAAAATTGTAGTAGCCAATTGGCTCTTCAATTTCGTCCGTTAGCCCGTGGATCTGGGTGGTCACTTTTCCCGATAGGCAAAATGTTAAGCCAAATCCTAGATCTGGCTCTTTTTCGCTGGAACCGTTATGCCACAAAGCTTCCAGCATTTCCCACTCTTGAATTTCCAGCTCTAACCCCTCCTGAAGCGGCATGTGGCATTGCCAAAGGCGGCCAATATGGGGCAACGTCGCCCAGTCAATGGCTTCAGTGTCCGTGTCAGCCCAAGCCGCCTGACCCTTCTGTTCGCTCTCTTGCCAGAGTTCATTAACGATAGAATCTGTCAGCTCATAAGGCATGGTGCTGTAACTCAATCAGACTATTGAGAAATAGTCTCATATTAAGCGCCATGTCTGCAAACGCTTAGGGTGTCTCTTTCAGAGAGACACTCTGCGATCGCAATGCTTGCACTTCTGCCACTGTTAACCCTGTCGTTTGGCTAATTGTCTGCACATCCAATACATCCAGCAGTTGCCGAGCAATTTCTAAAGTTTTTGCTCGTTCTCCCTCTTGCCGTCCTTCTTGTCGTCCTTTTTTCTGCCCCTCCTTCAGCCCATCTTGCTTGGCTTTAAGAATCGCATTACGATTGTCATGCAAAAACATCTGCCGTTTCTCTAAAATCTCTAACTCCTTGCGGCTTAATTTACTCTGCTGCGCTACTGTAAAGGCATGGTTAAGAGCAGGCACCCCCTGCATTTTCAATGGGATTGCTTCAAGTTCATTGGCACTCCTGAGAAAATACAGCCACTTTTCTACTAATGTTTCAAGTTGATCCAATGTTTTGGTAAACTTGGGCAACTCTACAAATACCAGTTCGATGTCATCGCTGTAATCAGTGAGGTCATCTTTCTCTTTCAATCGATAGCGAGAAATAATCCGCTCACTATCGGCAAACATTTCAAAGTCAGTAATCGTTAAGGCAATCACAGGATTTAATCGCGTGTAATCTTCCCCCACGCCCAACTGAATTGAGAAGGCTTTGGCAGCGTTGTAAAGAACTCGTTTCTCAAACCCCAATACATTAAGGACTTGCATCTCAATGATCACAGTCTTGCCATCTTGCAGGGTGGCTTTCACATCAAGATAAGAGTCCTTGATGCCTTTGATCCGAGGGGCTTGGTAGGGATCAAGGATGATTAAATCCTGAATAGTATCTTGTTCATTGTAGAGAATAGCGTTAAGAAAGCTAATCAAGATATCTTTACTCTCTTTGGAGCCAAAGATCTTTTTGAAGGCAAAGTCGGTTTTGGGGTTGATGTAGACAGCAGGCATGGCAGTCACCAGCGGATGCCTTGATTATATCTTGGGGGACGATCGCCCTCCGACGGCGCTAATTAACGCGCTACCAGCCGGGTCAGCACACTGTTAAGACAAAAGTCCCAAACATGAAAACTGGCGTGGGCGATCATGGCTGCTTCCAGCGAATATTGCCAAAATAGCCAACCATAAGCGATCCCAGGAATACCATTGAGTAAGATTGCTCGTAAGATGACCCAAGGTGTCAGTGGCGCAATAGTGGCGGTGGCTGGTAAGTGCCCCAGCCCAAAGATAACGGCTGTCACAGCGATCGCCCCTTGATAGATGCCCTGACTGGGCAAGGTTATGCCTTGCCGCAAAAGCTTCCATCCGCCCCAGATTAGCAATGACATCAGCCCCCATCGAATCAGAATTTCTTCGGTAATGCCGCCATAAAGTATGGCAGTGAGGGTCGTCAGTCCGTGGGGTTCCGCCTGCTTGGCCATTCGTAAAGCTTCAGGCAGTAGGGGGTTCATCCCATAATCAATGATCCAGACTATGACTGTCGTCGCAGCTCCAAGGCCCAGACTCCATTTCAGCTCAGCGGTAAAGGCAGTCAGCTTAGGGGTATGCAACACCCAGGCATCCAGGAGATGAGAGTGCAGCCCCACTGGGCGCGTGCAGGCGATGCCGATCAATATGGCGATCGCCAATAGAACTACAATTTGTAGCCCTTGTTGCAAGATCAGGATCGGCAACGGAGGCAGTTCCGCAGCAATTTCTGGGGGTAGTGCAGCTAATTGTTGTCGCGCCAGCGGGATTGAGGTGAACGCAAGTAGCACAATTCCTAAGCTGCCTAACACAAATAAAATTCCAAACTGCTTGAGAACGACCATAGATTAATCTCCTGGCATCAAAATACTTGACAGTAAAAATCGCTGTCGTTTTTTTGTGGGTTTCTTGTCTAGAAATGGTTTCAGGGCTTCATTGAGTGCCTGAGTTAACTGCTCTAGTTCGGCTTTGTTTAAGTGCAAAGCAATCTGGCGATAACCCACCCCATCTTGGGCTAAATCAATTTCCTCCCGTTGCAGATACTGCTCAAATTCAGTCAGCAAAGTGGCAATAAATGCTGTGAAATACCGTTGATGATCTTCTCGACTGAGGGCCGCTAGCTCCTGTGCAGAAAACTCCAGCTTGTGCTCTTGCAAGCGATAGAACTTTTCTACGGTTCCTCGCACTGAGCGCTCGGCGACAACCTTTAAAATTCCAGCTTGAGCCAGCTTATTGAAGTGGCGATATAGAGTCGCTTGGGGGACATCAGGCAAGATCTCACACAGTTGGCGCGGCGAAAGTGGGCGATCGCCGATAAAAGCCTGCAGGATGCGTAAACGAATCGGATGGAGAATTAAATCAGCTTTTTTGTTGCTCACAGTAGCTGGGAAAGAACAGCATTCTCACTTTTTACTATATTATCATTAATGATAACCATAGTGTCAAATGCTTTTCTGGGGCAGGCTCAGCATAAATTACCGATTATCGGTTCAATCCCCGCTGAGATCGCCCTTGACTGTGTAAAATCCGTTGCAGCCTGGGTTGGACTCAAATCATGCAAAACTTGCAGCGGATCAAATCCCAGATAGAGCCGCCGAAATGGCTGCCCACTCAACCAGATTTCAGTTTCTTCGACCGAAATATACAACACGATCTCTTATAATCGGAGCACCTGAGGATGCTTGAGGTTTTGCCATGCTACCGATCGACCTGCAACCCTTACCCTTCATTAACGATGCCAAAAGAAGATAATCCTTCACCCCAGCGATCGCCCCAGGAAGATTTGTACTGTCATTACGCTTCCCGCCAGATCGAGCAAACTTACTCCCTTTATCCCGAATTTCGACTGGAGTTAGTAGAAGGCAAGTTTTTAATTGGCGGTATTTTAGCAGGGAGTCGCTGGCTTCTGAGAGAAGCACTCCTGGGTTGGGGAGCCGAGGCGGCGATCGCTTTCGCTCCCATTGAGCAATGGTGGGAAGCGCTGCGAGTTGCCTACCAGGTCTCACACCAACATCCTGAAGACTGGTTAATCTGGGCAGAGAGTTTGCCCGCGACCCGCGAAGACTGGTGGCCACCGCTGGGTTCGCAGTACGGCGGAGAACATCGCTGGGTGCGCAATCGCCTCCGCACTGCCCTATCTGCTGCGGTCGGTCGAGGCTATGGGCGCTGTTTTGGTTCTCATTATGGAATGTGGATTGGCAACCATGTGTTTACCCCTGACCTGCTGCTTTTAGAAGATATACAGTTAGCAGAAAATCAGTTTTATGACCGCTATGTGCAAGGAGCAGCACATTTAGTCATTGAAATCGTTTTACCAGAACATGCAGAAGTTGATGAACAGGTGCGGCAACAGTATTACGAACAGTATGGTGTACCTCACTACTGGACTGTGAACCCGATCGCTCAACAGGTCAAGTTTTGGTGCAACACGCCAACCGGGTATCAGAGACAATCCCTCGACGCTGATGGAGGCTATCGAGGGGTTCCAGGACTCACCTTCACGCCAGATCTACTCTGGGTTGATGACGATCACTTGCCTGGTTTGCCGCTTGGTCTACCGATTGTCGCCAGCGAATTTCAGCGTCGTCGCTGGCAGTTGCGTCAGGAGGCGAGTGAAACGGGGCAGAGTTGGGATAGTATCCCCTTTGAGCCATTGGTGGGTCTAGAACCTGTGCCGATTCAGCCCGAACAGTTTGTTTCCTGGTGTCCAGAATCTAAGCTAGAGGGCGGCCCCTTTCCATTGATTGGCGGTCAACGGGGAACGCGTCATGCGATCGCCATGCTCCTGATGACGCTGGGATTAGTAGAAACAGTAAAACTTCTGCCAGGGTACGAATGGGTGCGAGTGTTGCGCCGAATTGAACGGGAGCAGCAGAATGATTCACAGCAACGTCAGGCAGGATGGCAACAGGCAGAGGCGATCGCGCAACAACTCCATCAAGACTATCAAGTGGGGGGCGTAGGTGTGATTGGAGATTTGCAGCGGTCTACACCGCTCCATAGGTGGTCAACCATTCACTTGGTGCTTTGGGATTGTTCTGATCAGGATTGGCAAATAAAAACTGAAAATCCCTTTCCAGTGGATATCACTGAGGTTGCCTGGGCTAGTCCAGCAGAATGGCAATTGATCAATCAAAATATGACTGTTTTAGTAGGCGAGTGGAAGGCTCAAGAACAGCCAAATCTAGGGCAGCGATCGGTTTTTCACTGGTTAGATGAAACGGAATCTGCTTAAATGATTCAGGAAACCGGATACTTGTTCTTATCTTCTAATGAGTTGTGTATGAGTTGGTGGAGGGTGAGTATCGCAGCAGGGAGAGCCGTACTGAATGTCAGAGATCGGGTTAGGAGTTGGGCGTTGTCAGGTGATGAGTGATAACGAGTTGCAGGAGCAGTTAGCGTGGTTTGATGAAGCGGACGATCGCTATCTTACGTCAGAGGAACGAGCAACTCTAGAACGACAACGCGCAGATCTACAACGACAACGGGCTGAAACTGAACAGCAACGGCGAGAAAACCTGGAGGCGTTTTTGCGATCGCAGGGCTTCGACCCTGACCATACGACTCCTATCCTCAGCCTCCCAGACCATACGCAACTGCCAGAGTCCGACGGTACTTTCGTGAAAAATTTCCAGGAACATCCTCAAAGCATTCTCCTCACCACTTCGATTCAGCCCCTCCTTGATACTCGCCATCCCGACGGACACTATGCGATCGGGCAAGACTGTGGCATCTACTGGCGGTTGACGGAGCCACCGGAGCGGGGTGCAGAAGCACCTGACTGGTTCTATGTCCCTGATGTGCCACCGTTGTTGGATGGGCAGATGCGCCGTTCCTATGTCATGTGGAAGGAGATTATTGCGCCGTTGATTGTGATTGAGTTTGTATCGGGGGATGGATCTGAGGAGCGAGATCGGACTTCCCCATTGAGTAGTGAAGCGGCGAAAGCGGGAAAGTTTTGGGTATACGAACAGGCAATTCGTGCGCCGTTCTATGCGATTTATGAGGTGGAAAATGCGGCGGTAGAAGTATATGAACTGGTGGCGAATTGCTATCAGCAATGCAGTCCGAATGATCGAGGGCATTACCCGATCGCGCCTTTGGGAGTGGAGTTAGGAATATGGCAGGGACGCTTTGGGAATCAGATACTGCCGTGGTTACGCTGGTGGGACAGTGCAGGAGTATTATTGCCGACGGGGAATGAGCGGGCAGAACAAGAGCGACAACGGGCAGAACGAGGAGAACAACAAGCGCAATTGGAGCGGCAACGCGCAGAGCAAGAGCGACAACGGGCTGAAACTGAGCGACAGCAAAAGGAAGTTGAACGGCAACGACGAGAACAGCTTGAGGCATTTTTGCGATCGCAGGGCTTCGATCCTGATCATCTGCCTGAGTAGGGAACTTGTTGTGGGTCAAGCTGTATTCCGAATGAATCCAAAGAGATTCAGAACTCAATCATTACGGTGGCAACGATCGCCCAAGGCTCTTGATCAAAGGCAAACAGATTCTCCAAACCCAGGTAAGCTCTGACTCTACCCCCGCGATAGAAGACCCCTGCATCAGTTCTCAGATAGGCGGGTTGCAGACCAAAGGTATCTTCGCGCTTCAAAAAACTGCTTTCCCAAACGAGGCTACTTGTTACGCCCAGTCCCTGCAAAGCTCCTTGCTGAATCTCATAGGTCGTGTACAGTTCAGCACTATGGGGAGCCACGTCTGGCTGCTGAGTAGTGGTGTAGGTATAAATTGCTTCAACTGTCCAGTGCGGTAGCAGTTGACCAACCAAGCTCAGTTCAACGCCTCGCCGTAGATACTGCCGGGTTTGCTCACTAGGCTCCGTTACCCCCAAATCCGCTGTCAGGGTAGCGGGCTGAGCAAAGGTCTGATAAAGACTGAAAGCCGCTTCTAGGTTGCCATCTCGCCAGCTAGAAGAAATTCCTGCCCTCAATGTGTTGTCGATCACAGGGGATAGGTCTAGGTCTTCCAGGTCACTTTCATCGCTTTCCTCGTCAAAGTAAAGGGATCTCGTCACGCTGCCGTAGAGAGAGAACACCTCTGTCAGTTGATACGATAGCCCAGCTTCCAAGTCAAAGATTTCCTCGTCTTCTCGATTCAGATAGCTGTAGACCGAGAGGGTATCAGTCAGTTGGTAGGAAATTTCCATTTCCACATTAAAGACCGTCTGATTTTGCGACCCAACCGTTGGCCATTCTGGGACAACCGTGGGATCGGCAATGGCGGGGTAAAGTTCGCTAAATACAAACACGTTAAACTTCTCTCCAACTGTGATTTCCTGCTGAATTGAGAGGACAAGGGCGTTTTTTTGACTGCTCAAGTCAGCGGTTGAGAATGGCTGAGAAATAGCGGTTGGACTCTGGGGAAGTAACGGGCTGTTGACCGCAGAGGAAGGACTGTCTGTATTTGATAGCCCCAGCGGATTTTTGGACAGTTGTAGCTCTACCTGGGTCTTCGATTCCAATAGCTTGGTCGTGGTTTCCTGACTAAATTCGGCCTTCAGGCTGTACAAGTCTTCGAGGACATCTTGATCTTCGAGGTCAAGGTCAGAACTGGCAGGACGGAGTTGTCTGTTTTGTTCATCTTCAAGGGCGGTATCTGCCTGAAAGGAGTCTTGGATCCGCCAGGAATTGGCAGGTGATGGTGAGGACAGACGCAGGGGTTTAGAAACAGCAACAGCAGAAAAAAATTCTTGAAAGGTGCGATCGCTAAGCTGAATCGAGGTTGCTTCTAAATCACTAGCGCAGAGGGACAGCGAAGCAGCATCAGCCAAAACAGGGAGACATCCCCAGCCAAAAACAAGAGCAGTGCTAGGCAGCAGCAGGGTCTTAAGGAATAGACTTAGCGATCGATTCATGCTTAGACTTCGGTGTTCGCCGCCGATACCGCCACATCATGAATCCAGTGATTAAGAGAAGGCTAGGAGATAAACCGACAAAGACATAGAAAATTCGGGAAGCTGTGCCAGCAAAAGTGCCAAAGTGAAATGGGCCGAAGGATTCTAACAGGCGATCGCCTAAGGATTTTTGGGTCGGATCGTCAATTTTGAGTACCTTGCCGCTAAATTGATCCAGAGAGATAGAAAAATCTTTGGCGTTAATCGTTTTATTGACTTGAATCACACCTTCTGGCTGGGTCGGGAAATAAATTGCCCTGATTTCACCTGCGGGCAAGGCTGCACTAGCGGATTGAATCAGTGTGCTAATTCCTGCTGGCGGTTGATTGGCGATTACCTTTGAAGTGGGTTCAGCCACTGGCTGCGGGCTAAAGGTTAAGGCGTAGATGACTGGATTAATCCAAGGGCTAAAGTTCCAAATAAAGCCCGTGCCCATTGCCATTGCCAAGAACACTGCCGCGATGATACCCGCGACTTTGTGCAGGTCGAAATTCAACCGTTTGATTTGAGCGTTCCATTTAATTTTGAATCCGAGTGCAAGTTTACGCCAACCTGGCCAAAGAACAATGCCTGTAACACAAAGGATTGTTGCAAGTAAGCCGACAACTCCAGCGACGTAAGCGCCCCATTCTCCACCCAGTAGGTTGATATGAATATCGTAGAGGAAACTGCTGTAGCGATCGCCACTGGGATCGGGGGTACCGATGATGGCCCCAGTGTAGGGGTTAATGCTAGCGGCTGTATAGTGTTCAGCCGCATCAACCCACCACGCTTTGATCGGTTCGCTGAGGGTTTTGGGCATTTCTAGGCTTTGCAGCGTTAAGTTGGGAAACCGAGATTGAGCTTGGCTAACCAGAGCTGCGATCGCCACGGGTTGCTCATTCGGGGAAACGGCAACTTTCTGGCTGAACGGAGAAGATGTCCAACCATGAATGATTAGTAAACTGCCCGTAAGTCCGATCACGGCGGCTAGAATGCCGACAGCTAGACCAATGTAGCGGTGGGCAATAAAGACAACATCTCGGATTCGTTTTGGGTTTAGAATGGCTCTCATAGTAACAGCGCCTGATAGAACCTAGAATTTAAGTAGGATCAACTTGGAGAGAACGTGATGGCAAAGGTAACGGTTGAAGTTTCTGATGTATTGCTCGAACAATTGGAGTCAGCGGGCTGTTCAATTGCAAAAATCCTGCCTGAAGCGCTGATGCAATATCTGACAACGCTTTCCACTGTGAAGGATATTACTCAGACCCAGACTTGGAAGTTGTGCGGCAGTTTTGTTACGGTGTCTGAACCAACCGACGGGCTGGACAGATTGCAAGGTGCGATCGCAACCAACGATGCCGAACAAATTGATGAAGTTCTTTACAACGGACTTTAATGAAACAGGTTTTAGTTGATACATCTGCTTTAGCTGCATTTACAGAAAATTTTAAGTACACCACCAGAGCAAATATTTATTAGCATTATTACGATTGAGGAAATACTACAGGGCGCTTTAGCTGCTATTCACAAAACCAGACAAATCCGACTGGAGCCAAGCGCATTGGCACCTAAAATTGCCGGATTGCTGCAATTAGCTGCTCTAGGCAGTACGTTGTCGTTATAGCGAATGTGGCTGACTTCGTCAGAATTGGCATTGTTGATATAGAAAATTGGTTATAAATCATTTAGAAAGACTCCACTCATTTTACAAATCGGAGGCTTGATCCCCCTAAATCCGCCTTAAAAAGGGAGACTTTGAAGGCTCCGGTTCCCCCCTTTTTTAAGGGGGGCTAGGGGGGATCCACCCCTTGAGCATCAACCCAAGAATCACCAACCCTCTGATGCCTAATCATCAAAATCTTAGCAGCAGCGACTTTCATCTTCCCTACCATCCACAACTGATTCCTAGAGCCAAAGAACTCCGCAAAAATCCCACACCAGCGGAGAGAAAACTTTGGCAGAGCTATCTGAAAACCTTTCCTTTTCGAGTGCTGCGACAACGACCCATTGCCCATTTTATTGTGGATTTTTATTGTGCTGCCCTGAAGTTGGTGATTGAAGTGGATGGAGATAGTCATTTTACACAGGAGGGGCAAGAATACGATCAAGAAAGAACTGAGATTTTGACAGGATATGGGTTGAAGGTAGTACGGTTTACGAATGATCAGGTGATGCATCAGTTTGAGATGGTCTGTGGGCAGATTGGAGGGGAGATCCCCCTAAATCCCCCTTAAAAAGGGGGACTTTGAGGACTCTAGTTTCCTCCGAGGGTTTAGTTTTAACTTCCAGTTTCCTCCTTTTTAAGGGGGGCTAGGGGGGATCAAAACGTAAATGAAACTGTTCCCTTGACTGTGAAAGGTGCGCCAGGAATTGCACCATTGACGATACTGGTGAAGTAGTCCACATTAAATAAGTTCTCAAAGTTTAACTGTACCCGCCAATTATTTCGCCGATAGTAAAGTAGTGCATTTGTGAGGGTGTAGGTCGGTAATTTGACCGTATTTTCAATATTTCCCTGCCTTGCTCCGAGCACAAACACGCCAGCACCCAAGCCTAATCCTTGTAGGCTACCGGTTTGAATTTCGTATACTGCCCAAAAGTTAGCACTATGCCGAGGAACGTTAGTCAGAAATTTCCCATCAAGGCCAGTGTTATCCACTGTAACTTTGGCATCAATGTAAGCATAGCCAGCAATTAACCTCAGTCCAGGCAGTGGTTCTCCAATTAAACTAAAATCCATGCCTCGACTTTGCTGTTCGCCAACTTGAATCTGAAAGTTAACTGGATCCACCGGATCAGGCTGAAAATCATTTTGGCGGGTAATTTGGAAGGCTGCCAAAGTTGTGGCTAGCTTGCCGTTCAGGAACTCTGTTTTTACCCCGACTTCAAACTGATCTCCTGTGATTGGGATAAATGAATTACCCTCACGATCTTTCCCAGATTGGGGTTCAAAGGAGCGGCTCCAACCTGCGTAAAGAGAAACGGGCTGAATGGGCTGATAGACAATGCCGACACGAGGGGCAAACCCAGAGACAGGATCATCAACGCCTGACGATTCCTCTGGCACCGTGATCACAAACCGATTAAAGGCCCAGTCGAAGCGACCGCCCAGGAGAATTTTGACCTTGTCGCCAATCGAGAGCAAATTTTGGGCATAAACCCCAACATTGTCGCTGGTATAAATGCTGGCGGAACCGACTTCGGAATCGTTAAAGAAGTTGCCGTAGACTGGCTCAAAAATATCGATCGGAAAATTTTCTATCCCACCTCCAAAGGCTTCATCGCTAATGTCTCGCTGCAGTTCTACCCCAAACAGGAGATCATGTTTAACAATCCCAGTCCGTGCTTTCCCTAAGACTTCAGTTTGGAAAGTGTAGGTTTCTGCTGTCTCTTCACTGGCATCAGCATTACGGTCTAAAGTTCTGTTATCGTCCTGTAATTCCCCAGGAAACATTCTTGTGATTTCTGCAAAAGCATAGTTATATCTAAAGCGGTTACGAACCGACCAGTTTTGACTAAACTCATGCTCAAGCTGGTAGCCAATTCTCCAATCTACTCGATAGAGTTGATCAAAATCGGGTTCTCCTAAAAACTGAGAGCGAGGAATTTTTCCAAATGGGTTAGGAAGAATTGTTCCCTTCAATGGTAAGCCAGAAAATACAGCAGTGCCTGAATCCGTCTGCCTTTGATAGCCCCCATCTAGAGTTAACTTGGTGTTTTTGCCCAGTTGAAAGCGAAAAACCGGAAAGATCGAAAAGTCATCTCTGCTGACATCATTGATGAATGAGCCTGCATCTTCATAGTCAATGTTTAAGCGATATAAAGCTGTTTTTTCTGGATTGAGCGGGCCGGTTAGGTCAACTGTGCCTCGGTAAAAGTTAAAGCTACCCAATGTGGCCCCCAGTTCATAGAAGGGTTGGTCTAGAGGCTGCTTTTCCGTTAGGTTCAGCGTGCCTCCAGGGTTGCCTGCCCCATACAGGACTGAGGCAGGGCCGCGCAATAGCTCTACTTGCTCAATATTGTTTCTGTAGTCAATCCCAAACCCAAATGGGCCGCTCTGGGAAAAGCCATCGCGCAAGACATTGCCGCCAAAGCCCCGCACTGTCAGTGCTCCAAATGTGGTTGTAGGTGAAACCCCGGCCAGATTACGCAGAACATCGGTGATATTGCTGGCAGCTTGGTCTTTGAGCACCTGCTGGGGTACGACCTGGATCGCTTGCGGCACATCTCGAATTGGAATATTTGTGCGGGTTCCCACACTGGAATCGGGCACGATGTAGCCCCCACGATCGCCCGTAACGATAATTTCCTCTTCGGTTTGCTCTGTTTCTGGGTTGAGGCTGTAGGCAAAGGCTCCTACTTTTAAGCTCACGTCTGATTTGGGTAGAGCATTATTGCCGGTTACGCTGACCCGAACTGTATTTGCGTCTGCTTGGGTAACGCTGACGACTGTAATGTCAGCCGTTGGATTCTCTGCCTGAAATTCCTGAGCCTCAGGCAATGCCAACACTGCACTGGGAATCTCTGCGATTAAACTATTGCCTTCAGTCCGAAACTTAGAGGCATCAACGGATAACGACTGATCTGCGGCAGTTTCCAGCACAATCTCTAGTCCGGCAGCAGCGGGCTGGAGCTTAACACCAGTGATCTGGGTCGGTTGAGAAGTATTGGGGGATGTTTGGGAAAACGGCTGCGATTCCGGTGCAGGCTGTTGCACCAGCAAATCAGCCGCTTGGGACGAAATAGGTTCTAGCCCATCCACCGTTGCAACTTCAGGTTCCACAGCCCAGCTAGCAGCGGGCAAAACCAATCCAATTAAACTGAGGCTCAACCCAAGGGTCGAGACTTGCGATCGCAGCCAACTTGTCACACCGACACACTCCAGTCTCAGTATCAAGAATTATTATCAACTGAGAACAGTAGACCTGTTGCTTTATAACGCAAAAAATCGCCGAAACCCTTATCGTCACTAGCTTGCAGCCATTGATCATGAAAATCGCCTGGAATGATTGCTCTGCTTGGTTTTCATGGCTTTTTGTGGCTTATTAAGCAACAGGTCTAGTAGTCTAGAGATGGAGTGTCTGTCTACGCCTAAAACGGACACGATCATTGCAAAACGGACTTTTTGCCTGCCAAACACTCGCGCGGGGTAATGCCAAACTTGCCCTTGAAGGCCTCGGCAAAGCGTGACGAGCGAGCATAGCCGACCAGTCCAGCCACTTCTGCCACTGTTCGATCAGGTTCCCGCAATAGGCGTTCAGCTTGCTCTAGGCGTTGATCAGTCAAGAAACCAATCACGGTGGTGCCAAAGATATGTTGGAATCCGCGCCGGAGGGTGCGATCGCTCAGTCCCACCTGCTGCGACAACTCTAAGATAGAAGGTGGATGCTCCAGACTGGCGAGTAAAATATCCTTGGCCTGATGAATCCGCTCCATCGTCCTCCGTTTAAGACGGGGGTTAGCCAATCGTTCTGGCTCAGTTTGCAGAAGTTCGACTTGTAGGGCCAGCAACTCAAACACTTTTGCTTGTAGATAGATCTGCTTCGTCAGACCTTGGTAAGGACAGCTAAAAATCTGCCGCATAATCCGCTGCATTTCAGCCGTAACTTTTTGATCAGGTCGGCAAAATTGCCAATCGTTGGGTTGAATCAGGACTTGCAGCTCTGGTGGCAGTTGACCAAAATCATCTCCATATAGCGTTTTTAGTAAATCTGGCTCAAAGCTTGCACTCAGGCTCATGCAGCGTCCACCAGCCAACACTTCTTCTGCTGACTGTAGGGCAATACCGCTGCCAAACAGGGTATATCGACCGTCTTGCTGGGTACGACAGGCTGGTAGTTCTAGACAAATTTCAACTTCATGTTCTCGTTCAGGATACTTGAAAACGTAGGCGTGACGAGACTCCCAAGTGCTCAGGAATAGCGTTAATTCATCGCCGCACAGCCCAATGATTTGTAGATGCCCTTGACCCAGCAAGGCAGGCTGCTGACAAGTCTCTTCCCAATAATTGGATGAAGAGATATTTGTACACTCCCACTCGACAGTACTATATAACTCCAAGTAGTCTGATGGTGTTAGGGTAAGCATTATTGAGAATTTTTCAATAAATTATTGAGAATAATATCATTTATAAAACTAAATTTTTTGAAATCTTTGGCGATCGCTAGGTTTAGCGATCGCCGCGCTCCTGTTTATCGCAAAATTATGGTTGCAGTACCAGCCCTGGCAGTCTGTTTACTATTTGCCACGTTAGTCTTGACTGCTGCCCCTCAATAGTTTGCTGTCTACCGGCTTATCCCCTTCCGCTATACTACAAACAGTCTTGCTGGAGAGTCCTGCAATGGTTCGTCTCGATGCCAACCCACCCCAATCTGTTAGTGAGGAAGTTACAGACGATATTCAGTGGCCTCCGACTCACTTGTATAGCGATGAACCGCCCTTGGAAACCGATTTTCACCGCAACCAGATTGACCTGTTGATTCGGCTGCTCAAATACTGGTGGCAAGACCGCCCAGACTTTTATATCTCTGGCAACCTAACGGTCTACTACAACGAACAGCAACTTAAACACTGCGACTTCCGTGGCCCGGATATTTTTGTGGTGCTGGGAACGGAAAAGAAAGATCGTCGTAGTTGGGCCATTTGGGAGGAAGGAGGAAAGTATCCAAATGTCGTGATTGAGCTACTTTCCAGTTCTACTGCAACGGTAGACCGAGGCAAAAAGAAAGACCTCTATCAAGATATTTGGCGTGTTCCTGATTATTTTTGGTTTCACCCCGAAACTCTGGAGTTTGCTGGGTTTCATCTAGTGAATGGGCAGTATGAGGCAATCACTCCCACGGAGCAGGGCTGGCTGTGGAGTCAGCAGTTGAGGTTATACTTGGGCATTCATGAGCGACAGTTGCGCTGGTTGAGCGCTGAAGGGCAACTAATTCCGTTGCCAGAAGAGCAAGAGCGGCTGGACAAAGAACAGGCGCAACAAGCTCAAGAGCGAGAGCGGCTAGCCAAAGAGCAAGCGCAGCAACGTACAGCACGACTAGAGGAGCTGCTGCGATCGCAGGGCATCGACCCAGATCAACTCCCTGATTTGTAGGTTAGGGCGATCGCTCCTTACGTTTGACTGCCTCTGCGATCACTTAGGATTACGGGTATCTTTAGTCGAACTCTCGCTCTCTGCATTCAGATGAAAGGTGCCGTCGTAGCCCAGACAAGGAACTTTATAGGCGTTGGCACCCACAACTCCGGTCACTTTAGCCTCGATGCCTGCGCGACTTCCCAGGTTGAGCAACACCTGCGGGCGGTGTGCGGGCTGCCCTTGGGAGACGGTGCCCTCAAGACGGCTGGTGCAGTCATGGTTAACTTACTGGGATTTGAGCAAGCGGAGAGCAGTTATCTTGACCAGCGGCAGCAGTTGGCAAATTTGCCCCAAACCTTTGTCCACTGGTACGGCAAAACCCAGGCTTACCCCGGGCGCAAGTTGGGCCATGTAACCACGCTTTTGGATACCTCTGATCGCCAAGTCGCCCTGGCAGCAGCACAAGCGATCGCAGCGATTTGGTACGGCGATCGCCTACCATAGAGGCACTGCCCATTGCATTTCAGCCTGGCTATGACTTCCACCACCGATCGCGTGTATTGGACAACTGAAGACCTCCAGCTTCTGCCAGAGAGTAGTAATCGCTACGAAATTATTGATGGACAGTTGCTCATGACTCGCGCTCCGCACTGGAAACATCAAAAAGTAATTGTTAAAGCGTCCAGAATTTTAGATGCCTGGGCAGAAGCAACTAAGTTGGGGGAAACGGTAGCGACACCGGGAGTTATTTTTGACGATGCCGATAATGTGATTCCCGATCTAGTCTGGATTAGTCACGAGCGATTAGCAGCAGGGGTAGATGAGGAAGGACATTTCACGATCGCTCCCGAACTGATTGTGGAAGTGCTTTCACCAGGGACTCAAAATGAGCGCCGCGATCGGGAAACCAAACTCAAACTTTACGCCGAACGGGGGGTAAAGGAATATTGGATTCTAGATTGGCGGCTCCAGCAACTGGAAGTTTACCGTCGGCAAAATGCATTGCTTCATCTGGTGGCAACGCTGTTTGCTGCCGATATTTTGACTTCTCCTCTACTGCCAGATTTTAGCTGTGACGTTGCTGAGTTTTTCCGCTAACGGTTGCTATACAGATGGCTCTGAGGGATTTGCTCAACCCGATTGAAGGGGAGAATGAGCAGGTTTCAGCCGATGGGGCTGACGACCATCGCCACAGATCCAAGACATTAGCCTCGCTATTGCCCTTCTACCCCAACTTCACTCCAAACATTGATTCTTTTTTAGACTCCGCGATCCAAAGTGATAAACGGCGCGATGTCCAATAATGTAATAGATGCCGGTAGTGCTAAACAAGTAATGATTCATTGTAGTGGTGGACAAAATACCAAATGGCTCCAATATGGTTCTCTAAGGATTTAGAAAAGGAGAGAGTCTTTCGCACCAAGCGAGACACCCGCTGCCTTAAGGTGTTGTTGAATCGCTCAATGTGACTGGTTTTGCCTGTTTCTTTGCCCACTGCACGATGACGTTTGCTGGGGAGTACAGCTCCATAGGCTGCCCAAAAATCAGTGTAGGCGATCGCGCATTGACGATACATTGGCGGGAGGGAGTCCCACAAATGCCGGGCGGCGGCTTCATCACGGGCACCAATGTAGACCCCCACAATCTCGCGGGTGTCGGCATCGAGCGCCAACCAGACCCATTGCTTGTTTCCCTTATGATCGACAAACGACCATAACTCATCACATTGCATCGTTAGCCGCCCCTTTTTTTAGGAGCGACTTGCACTTGGCGAGGTACCTGAGCGTATTTGTTATTGACGTAGGTTTGCAGCCACTGTTCAGAGACTTGAGTGGCACGAGCGATGCCAGCGAGAGAAATCCGTTCCAGCAGTAATCGGTCAATCAGGTTCCGTGTTGTAGGGTCGATCACTTTTTTGGTCGGGTGTTCAATAAATTGTCGTCCACAGGAGTGACATTTGAACCGTTGTTTACCGTTGTGGATACGGCCATTCTTTACCGTTTGGCAAGACGTACAAATGGGGCACGCTGGCATGGCAGGAAAATCGGAAGTAACTCTACAACCTCATCATTACATCTTGAGCACTACCATAGATGCCTAACAATTAAAACGTCCAACCAATCGAACCCGTAATGGTAAACGGTGCACCTCGCTGAATAAAGCTTCCACCAAAGGCATAGCTGCCATAGTCGATGTCAAACAGATTACGAATATTAATCGCTGCGTTAAACCCATCACGACGGTAGTAAAGGGCTGCATCGGTTCTTAGGTAACTCTGTAGTTCAGCCGAATTTGCTAAATCGACCTGTCTTTCGCCAACATAGAACAGTCCTAAACCAAACCCAAAGCCTCTCAGATTGCCTTTTTGAATTTCGTAGGTTGTCCAGAGACTGGCTTGATTAAAGGGCACGTTATCTAATCGGTTGCCAACCGGAGTTACGTTATCTTTGGTAACTTCGGCATCGGTATAGGCATAGGAAAGAATGATTTTCCAACCAGGTAAAAGCTGTCCTGCAGCATCTAGCTCAATCCCTTGGCTCCTGACTTCTCCAGTTTGAATCGAAAACGTAGGATTATTGGGGTCGGGTGTAATCACATTTGTTTTGATAATGTGATAAGCGGCGAGAGTTGCTGAAAGCATACGGTCTAACAAATCTGCTTTCACGCCCAATTCATATTGAGTTCCCTTCGTGGGTTCAAATACTCCCCCATCTGGATTAACACTGAATCCGCTACTCGGCTTGAAAGAAGTGCTGTAGCTTGCATAGAAAGAGAGCATGTCGTTGGGCTGATACACTAAGCCAACGCGGGGGCTAAAGGCTCCGTCGTTGATTACTGGCTCATCAAAATCATTGTCTTGTCTTTCTAAATCATTGTTTGTCCAATCATAACGTCCGCCAATCAGTAGCTTCAAATTCCTGATTAAGGTAATTTGATTTTGGAGGTAAATCCCATAATTTTTATTAAATTGAGTATAGCTAAAACCTGGTAGATATTCAGGTCTGGGGATATCATAATTCGGGTTAAAAATATCTAAATCAGCAGGGACTGTGGCACTAAAAGCTCGATAATCAAATTCAAAGTAATTAATATCAAGGCCTGCTAGAAGCTGGTGAGAAATCGATCCAGTCTTAAACTTTCCAAGTAGGTCAATTTGCCCAGAGTAGCTGTTTGCCCACTCACTAGATTCCTCAGCAAATAGGTCTGTTAGAATGCGATCGTCAACAAGTGTGGTGAAATAATTTCGGTTCAGAGTCCTTTGATTCAGAAGAACAGCAAGATTACTACGAACCTGCAAGTTTTCACTAAATCGGTGATTTAAGTTAAAGCCAATTCGATTGGTTGTAATATCCTGTAAGGCTAAACTGGGATAGGCGGGGTAAAAGTTTCGAGGAGGTAAGCTGCCATCGCTCAATAGCGGAACTTCAAAATTTGGATTATCTGCAAAATATCTTACATACTCATAGGATAAATTCAGGTCTGTTCGATCTCCTAGCTTCAGAGTAATTGAGGGTGCAATCGCGGTGGTGCCAGAACCAACAAAATCTTGATAGCTTCCGGCACTTCGATAGGTGGCAATAAATCTGTAGAGAACGTTGCGATCTGCGGTTAATGGCCCAGAAAAGTCAATGCTAGGCTGATAGAAACTATAATTTCCTACTTGAAATTCAACATTGTAATAGGGGTTACTGAGAGGCTTTTTGGTAATAGTGTTAATCACTCCACCCGGTTCTTGAGCACCGAACAGAACCGATGCAGGCCCCTTTAGCACTTCTATTTGCTCGACTGTCTTGATCGACGATACGGAATAGTAGTCATAATCTCGAAAGCCGTTCCGCAGATTTCCTCCTGTAATTTCACCAATATTGAATCCTCTGATAATGAAGGTTCCACCGGGTGCGCCATAGCTGTTTGAACCATCAAGCACACCACTAACCGTTTCCACTGCCTCGGTGACAGTTCTGACATTGCGATCGCGGATCACCTGTTGCGGCACGATCTGAATCGAAGCAGGAATATCGCGGATTGGGGTATCGGTTTTGGTGGCAGTGGACGTATCGGGCACAAAATAACGTCCTTCTCCTTCACCTGTGACGACAAGTTCTTCTTCGGCTGCTTCATCCTCTGGGTTAAGGCTGTAGGCAAAGGCTCCGGTTTTAAGCGTCACTTCCTGTTTGGGTAGGGCATCTTTTCCGGTCACACTCACCCGAATGCTGCTGGCATCCTGTTGCACGACTTGCACGTTGGCAATTTCTGCGGTTGGGTTTTCTGCCGTAAAAGCTTGGCCCTCTGGTAGCGCTAGCACGGCGTTGGGAATATCGGCAATTAGGCTGTTACCTTCGGTTCTAAACTTGGTCGCATCAACTGCCAGCGGTTTACCGTCTGGGGTATCGAAGATAATTTCTAGCCCGGCTGGGGTGGGATTCAGCTTAACGGCGGTTACTTGCTGAGTCGCTGCTTCAATCTGAGCCATCCACTCCTTAACTGAGGTGGCAGAACGGGGCAGGTCGCCAACATTAAGAACCGGGGCAGGCTTCGTCGCTGTTGCATCTCCTTCTGCCCGTCCCGGCTGCACCAACAGAACCGAGACTACCCCAGCGTTGACGAAGGTTGTGCAAAGTACAATTGTCCAGACTCGAACTCTCGACGATTTCCAAAGGCTCATCTAATTTCTCCACTCACCACTATAATTATTAAGAAATTCTCTTAATAAGCTGGAATGAGTTTAGAGAAAGGGCAGTCACGGCTGCAACTCCAAAACCGCACCGTCACTCCGAAACCGAAATTTTGCCTACTTTTTGCCTTGGGCGCACTCGCTGGGGGTAATGCCAAACTTGCGCTTAAAGGCGGCTGCAAATTTAGCTGGGTTCGCGTAGCCCACCAAATTGGCAATTTCTGCGACGGTTCGGTTGGTTTCGCGCAACTGTTCAGCCGCCCAACTCATTCGTTGTTCAGTTAAATAGTCAAAGGGGGTTGTCCCAAACAGGGCCCGAAAGCCTTTTTGCAGGGTGCGATCGCTTAGCCCCACCTGCTGGGCCAACTCTAGGGTGGAGGGAGGATTTTCCAACTGCAACTCCAAGCGGTCGCGGGCGGCATAAATTTGGGCGATCGTCAGCGGTTTCATCCCGGTTGGGGAGTTGGGTTTACCCTGATCAGCAATGATTGGGGCTAGCATCAGGGCCATCAGTTCATGGCTTTTAGCTTGGAGAAAAAACCGCTTTGCCGCCCCACTGTAGGGACAGCCAATGATTTCGTGGGCGACCCGTTGGATGGCGGCAGTCGTTTTCGGGTACATCAGCGTTTGCCGATCGTTCCCTTTGACTAAAAACTTCAGTTCGGCGGGCAATTCTCCATTCACATCGGAGAACAGGGTCGTAAATCGCGCTGGTGACATTTCTAGGTTGATATGGAGGTGGGGCTGCGCACTGGAGCAGATGTAGGAATTCTGGCGTTGTACCCCACTGCCAGAAATAATTGTGCGTGAATTGTCCAGCCCACCACATTGGCTATCAAGACTTATCCCAGATAGGGTTACTCCCAACTGAACCGGATGGTTCCATTCCGGCTGCTGAATTTGCAGGTCTTCTCGAAAAGTATAGCTACCGATTTTGAGTTCAAAATCGGGATACAGGTTAACGTCAAAGTCATAACCACTGCCCATCAGCGAAGGCATCGGATTGAGTTCACTGCCAACCTCTGGGTCAATCCGTGACATTTGCCGGGCAGCTTCATCCCATAGTTCTGCATCTTCTTGCACGGTCAAGGTTATGGTCATGTCTTCAGCTTTTCCTGATCATCCTTGTAAACTTGTGCTGTCCTGGCAAAGGGAACCACTGTAGTATAAAGTCTAATGAGAATTTATTTTGTTAAATCCGTCTAGTACGTTCTGTTTCCAGAAATTTCTTCAAGTGAGAAATTCCTGAAATAGTGACAGTCTTTGGCGAAGTAACCCAAACAGTTAGCGATCGCAACAGTTCACGCAGGATTTGAGGGCGATCAGGGGTTCACTTCAGACCCTCTACTTGATCTATAATCGAAGCGCCCTCACACTGCAAGATACGGTCATGAGCCAAACCATCAACGGTGTTCGCTGGACTATCCAAGATGTAGAAGCTTTACCTGATAACGAGTGGGTTCGCTATGAAATTATTGATGGAGAATTGTTTGTGACGCGATCGCCTCATCATAAACATCAGCAGGTGACAGGGCGAATCTTTGCAGTTCTGGATCATTGGTCTTTGGAGAGCGGTTTGGGAGAAGCCTCGATTATGCCCGGTCTGATTTTTTCAGATTCAGATAATGTGGCTCCTGATGTGGTGTGGATCAGTTACGAACGGTTAGCACAAGTCCAGGATGAAGTAGGACATTTTCGAGGTGCGCCAGAGCTAGTGGTAGAAGTGTTATCGCCGGGGAAAGCGAATGAAGACCGAGATCGGTTAGCCAAGCTGAAACTGTATTCAACACAAGGAGTGAAAGAGTACTGGATTGTTGATCGCATTGCCCAACGAGTTGAAATTTATCGTCGCGATCAGGCTCAGCTAAGATTGGTGGCAACACTGCTGATGGGTGACGTGATTAGGTCTCCCTTGCTGCCTAACTTTGCCTGTGAAGTTGCCCGCCTGTTTGTTTCACGGGCATCGCGATGACCCGCGATCGCAGCAGTTCGCGTAGTATTCAAGTATTCAAGGGCGATCTGTGTTGCCCCTGATAATTGACTCGGTTTCTCCATCCCAGGTTAGAGATGGTTCATCCCGAAAACAAAGCTGCTTGTCCTTGATAACATTTAATCCTTACCGCAAGCCGTTTTGCCATCCCCGCAATAGGTTGACCACCAAGGATTGAATTTAGCTGAATCTTCGGCAGCAGTACTCATACTTACTAATGTCTGAAAGCTTGACTTTTCATCGCCATAGCGAAAATGCATGTGGATGGGGTCGCCGTGGGGAGCCGTGAAGCTCAGATACTGGAACTGCTTGCAGGCTGGGTCTTGGTTTCCCTCTTCGTCTTGTTCGAGTTCAAAGATATCCCACACTGATGTTTTGTACTCTGGATAATATTTGGCATCCGGGACGGCTCCCAGGTAGGCATAATGACAATCACGGGCGATCGCGGTTTTGCCTGCTGTATCTTGATAAAAGGTGACTTCCTCCATCTTTTGGATATCGATCCGTTTGGGATTACGGGTATCTTTAGTCGAACTCTCACTCTCTGCATTCAGATGAAAGGTGCCGTTGTAGCCCAAATAAGGAACTTTATAGGCGTTGGCAGACAGAACCTGGGAGGCGATCGCCGGGGATGCTGCTGGAGTTGGCGAATTAGCCGACGGGTTGGATGAGCTGGACTGACAGCCTACAGTAATTGCTCCACTCACCAATAGCATCCCATATCGTATTAATCGTCTCGTCATCATTTTTGCCATCCATTTTGCGTTAACAACATGCATTTATAAATCCTTTCCCCTGGACTAAAACTCCCAACTGATCGAGCCAACGATCGTAAATGGCTCGGTTCTTTGCACAAACGTTTTGCTGAGAGCAAATGCAGCGGTGTCTATATCAAATATATTGCGGAAGTTGAGTGCTAACCGTAAGCGATCGCGACGATAGAAAAGCGCTGCATCGGTTCGCAGGTAATCTTTGAGTTGAAACGAGTTATCCAAATCACCCTGTCGCTCACCCAGATAAAACAGTCCTAAGCCAACCCCAAACCCTTTGATCCAAGACTTTTGGAACTCATAGGTTGTCCAAAGGCTAAACTGATTCTCTGGTACATTCGGTAATCGATTGCCGACCTCAAACGTATTATCCTCCGTCAGTCTGGCATTTGTATAGGAGTAGGAACCGATCACTCTCCAACCGGGTAAAATTTCACCAGCAATATCGAACTCAACCCCTCGACTGCGTTGCTCTCCAGTTTGAATTGAACGGGTAGGGTCAGCCGGATCGGGGGTGAGTACATTAGTCTTCGTAAGCTGATAGGCAGCTAAGGTGGCTGAAAGCTTGCCGTCGAGCAAGTCAGCCTTTACACCCACTTCGTATTGAATGCCTCTCGACGGTTCAAATGTAAGATCGGCATCTGGACTCAGGTTATCAAATCCAGAGAGGGGGAAGAAAGACCGAGTGTAGCTGGCATAGAGAGAAACTTCTTTACTGGGCTGATAGACCAAACCAACACGAGGACTGAAAGCCCCATCATTCCGTGTGGGAAAGCGAATCACATCTCCCCCTGTAACGGTATCCGCTGCAAACTCAGTGGTCGTCCAATCATAGCGACCGCCGATTAGGAATTTTAAGTTATCATTGAATGTAATTTGATCCTGGATATAGATCCCGTAGGATTGCCTGACAAAATCAAAGATAGAAAATGTGCCCCGTGTGGAATAGGTGGGTGTTGGAATATCATAGTTGGGGTTGCGGATATCTAAAGGCGGGAGAGGCGTATCAGCATTGAGTCCATTATCGCTGGCATTGGTATTGCGGTTGATATCCAAACCGACTAAGAACTGATGGTCGAGCGCTCCAGTCTTGAATTTACCCAGTAAATCTATTTGCCCAAAATAATTGTTTCTGACAAAGACGGCTCTGCTAGTATCGAATCCTTCTAAAAATTGATCATCAACGACGGTAAAACCTGTGGCTACATTCTCTGCGAAGCGACTCAGGACAATCGCCAAATTATTCCGCAACTGCCAGTTATTACTAAACTTATGGCTGAAGATGTAACCAAATTTTTGAGTTGAAAAATCAATCTGGCTTAAGCTAGGGTAGTAAGTCGCAAAGTCGCGGGGTGTCAAGCTTCCATCGCTGAGAAACACAGCATTGGTTAGCCCAGAAGCAGGATAGCCGGAAATGCGACTAAACTCATAGTACAAGTCCAGATTAGTCCGTTCTCCCAACTTGAGCGAAATGGAAGGGGCAATCGTTGTTAGGCCTCGCTCGGCAAAGCCTTGAAAGTCGCTTGAGCCTTGATAGCTGGCAATAAAACGATAAAGCACGGTTTTATCCGCATTTAAGGGGCCTGATACATCCAGACTGGGCTGATATAGTCCAAAATTTCCCACTTCAAATGCGAGTTGATAGAAGGGTTCACTCAGGGGTTGCTTGGTGACGACATTGACAATTCCACCGGGTTCTCCTGCTCCAAATAGCACGGAGGCAGGCCCTTTCAGCACTTCAACTTGTTCAATTGTTGCTGGCGGAGTCACGGTGTAGAAGTCACCATCGGGAAACCCATTGCGGAAGTTGACAACGCCTGTCCCCGCTTGATCAAACCCCCGAATGATCTTGAGTGTAAGCGGTGTACCACCATAAGGTCTATTGCCGGGAACAACACCGCTGACCGTTTCCAGTGCTTCTGTTACGGTTCTGACGTTGCGATCTTTTAAGACCTGTTGCGGCACAATCTGAATTGAAGCCGGAATATCGCGGATCGGGGTGTCGGTTTTGGTGGCGGTAGAAGTGTCGGGGATGAAGTAGCGTCCTTCGTTTTCCCCTGTGACGACAAGCTCCTCTTCGGCTGCTTCGTCCTCTGGGTTGAGGGTATAGGTAAAGGCTCCGGTTTTGAGGGTCACTTCCTGCTTTGGCAGGGCATCTTTCCCGGTTACACTGACCCAAATGCTGCTGGCATCCTGTTGCACTACCCGTACTGTGGCAATTTCTTCAGTCGGACTCTCTGCTGTAAAAGCTTGCCCCTCTGGTAGTGCCAGTACAGCATTGGGAATGTCAGCAATCAGGCTAATCCCTTCGGCTCTAAACTTAGTTGCATCAATAGCTAAGGGCTTCCCCTCTGGCGTATCTAAAACAATTTCCAGTCCTGCTTCAGTTCGATTTAGCGTTACGCCTGTCACTTGCACGGTTGCGGCTTCGACCTGTGCTATCCACTCTTGCACCGTCGTTGCAGACTTCGGCAAATCATCAATCTGAGGGATTTCGGTCTGATCATCCACTACCTGGGCATCCACCGTGGTCTGTTCAGGGAGAGTGAGGGAGGATTGCACCTCTGCCCATCCCGGTTGCACTGATAAAACTGAAACCACTCCTGCGATCGCCCATACTCCAAGTCTCAACGACTTCAAACTCTTCATTGATTTCACTCACTCACTGAATTTATTAAGAAATTCTCTTAATAAGCTGGAATGAGCTTAGAGAAATGGGAGTCGCCGCTGCAACTCCAAAACGGCACCATCACTCCAAAACTGGAACTTTACTCAGTTTTTTTCTATTCATGCAGTCGCTCGGCGAAATGCCAACCGTGCGCTTAAACGCCGCCGCAAACTTCGCGGGGTTGCCATAGCCGGCCCGATTCGCAATTTCTGCCACCGTTTGGTTGGTGTCTCGCAACTGTTGGGCTGCCCAACTCATCCGCTGGTCGGTCAAATATTCAAACACGGTTGTCCCGAACAGCAATCGAAATCCTCTGCGGAGGGTGCGATCGCTTAACCCGACCTGCTCTGCCAACTCCAGGGTGGACGGGGGATTTTCCAATTGCAATCGCAAACTGTCGCGGGCGGCATAAACTTGAGAGATCGTCAGGGGTTTCATGCCGGTTGGGAGGGGTGGCTTGCCTCGATCAGCGACAATGGGTGCCAGGATCAGCGCCATCAGCTCGTGACTTTTGGCCTGGAGAAACAACCGTTTTGATGCTTTCTCATAAGGACAGCTAATGATTTCGTGAGCAACCCGTTGAATCGCGGGAGATGTTTTGGGACAAAGCATTGTGCGCCAATCGTTCCCTTGTACCAGGAAATTCAATTCAGCAGGCAGTTCTCCGTGTTGATTAGCGAAAAGAGTCGTAAATCGCTCTGGCGACATCTCCAGGTTGACGCTGAGGTGGGGCTGGGCACTAGAGCAGATGGAAGAATTCCCGCGCTGCACACCGCTGCCAGCAACAAAAGTGCGTGTATTATTTACCACACCGAATTGGCTATCTAGAAACATTCCAGAGACGAACACCCCAACCTCAACTGGATTATGCAGTTCCAGGTGCTTAATTTGCAGATCCTCTCGATAGGCATGGCTGGATATTTTGAGCCAGCAATCGGGATAAAGATCCACATGAAAGTCATAGCCCTTGCCCAGTATCTGAGGCATGGCAATTAGCTCACTACCAACCACCGGGTCAATCTGCGCTGTCTGCTGGGCAGATTCATCCCAAAGATCTTGATCTTCCCGCGAAGTTAAGGTTATGGTCATAACAACAATCGGTTTGACTCCATCGCTATACTTTTTGCCCGGCAACTACGAGTACCAACTGTTGCTGGGCAGACCGCAGATGGGTAAAGCCTGTCTGGGTTAGCCACTCTAGGACAGTAGATTGCGGCCAGGTGCGTCCACCGCAGGTAACGTAGTAGATCAAAGAAAACAAGCTCATAGGCGCAGACAGCTTGCCGCGATCGCCGGGATGAAACAGGTCGTTAATCAAGATAGTGCCGCCGGGGCGCAGCGCTTGCCAGGACTTTTGCAGGGCGATTTGACACTGCTCAGCCTGCAAGCAATGCAAAATATTGGAGAGGAAAACCAGGTCGTAATCCGTGCCCCAGTCGGTATCCAACAGGTTGCCTTCAATGTAGGAAATGCGATCGCTCAAGCCCGCTTCCGCAATTTTGGGCATTCCGACTTGAGCAGCATTCGGCAAGTCCAAAATACTAGCCTTGAGGCCAGGATAGCTGCGGCAAAAGGCAATGCTGTATTCTGCTGGCCCGCCTGCCACATCTAACATTCGCTTAGGAGCAGGGTTAAGTTTGGCCCATTTGATCACTTGCGGCGCTCGCTGCTGACCGCTGCTTTCAAGCATCGTGTAGTAATTGGCAGCGCAGGTAGATGACTGCGGGTCGAAGTGAAAATTAGGGACTTGCCCCGTCCGAATATCCTCCTCTAGGAGCGCCATTTGGCTGCTAATGTCGCCCCCTAAACGCAAAAAGTCGTGAACCAAACCGCCTGCTTTGGTAAGGTGCTGTGCAGAAACGGCAGTCAGCCGGTACTGGTTGCCTTGGCGCTGGATAAAGCCAAACCCGTCCAGGCTTTCTAACAATACCTGCATACCGTGGGCATCGTAGTTCATGGCGGTGGCTAAATCTGCTGCGGTTTGAGGCTGCTGGTTGAGCGCATCAAAAATGCCTAGCCGGACGGCGGTCACTACAACTTGGCTGACCCCCATGCCCAGCATCGCCAGCAAAAATGGCTGCAACTCTTTGCGAGTCTGGAGGGCGATCGCTTCTAAGGGATTTTCTGGTTTGACCGTCAGGCGCATGGATTTTCTCCTGTAGGTTGTCAGCAAGCAGAAAATTGTTTATGACATTCTTATCAACAAAGAGAGCAAAATCATTAGTTTATTGCACAAATCATAGCTATATGCCACTATGTTGAGCGCTAAAACTCCTGTAAAAAGAGATTTTTAAGAGGTTTTAGCAAAACTTAATCTATATTTTAATGCTAAAGACTTGCAAAAAGATCAGAAAATATTGTTTGCTTTTATTGAGTTTAATTCTCAACTTTGCCGCTTCAGTTGCTGCGCCTTTGCTGCATCGGTCGTAATCCATTTCAGCCAGAGCAGGTTGACTGTGACCCACTCTGAATCAACTTAGGAGACTGCACAACGAATGACTACTTCGCTTTTTTGGACTCCCGTTTTTCGAGCCTTGGGTTGGGTTTCTAACTCAGGCAATCAGGAATCGGGAGCGCCATTGTTAGCCGGAAATAGCCGCTTTACCGATCTCTCAGGACGGCTTTTAGGTGCCCACGTTGCCCATGCGGGGCTGATTGTGCTGTGGGCCGGTGCAATGACTCTGTTTGAACTGTCTCGATTCGATCCAACCCTGCCGATGTATGGGCAAAATCTGATTCTGCTGCCCCACTTAGCCACGCTGGGAATTGGGATTGGAGATGACGGCAATGTTGTCGATACCTATCCTTATCTGGCGATCGGGATGGTGCATCTGGTCAGCTCTGCCATTTTGGGGGCTGGTGGCATCTATCATGCTGTTTTAGGCCCAGAACAGCTAGATCTGCGCTCCTTTGGCTACAAGTGGCAAGACGGCAAAAAAATGACCAGTATTCTAGGAATTCATCTGGTTATGTTGGGGATTGGAGCAATGTTACTGGTGCTGAAAGCAACTCAATTTGGGGGGATATATGACCCTATGGTTGAGCAAGTTAGGCTGGTCACGCCGAATTTGAATCCAGCCGCGATTTTTGGCTATTTGCTTGGGTTTGGCCCGAACGGTTGGACGATCACCGGCATGGCCAGCGTCAATAACCTAGAAGACATCGTTGGCGGGCATGTTTGGGTTGGGTTTCTGTGCATTGCTGGCGGCATTTTTCACATTGCCTCTCAGCCCCTAGCTTGGGCAAAGCGAGCCTTGGTTTGGTCAGGCGAAGCCTACCTGTCATACAGTTTGGGCGCTTTAGCGCTGGCTGGGTTCAGTGTGGCCTGCTTTGTTTCGGTCAATGATATTGCCTATCCGAGTGTTTTTTACGGGCCGATCAGTGGCTTGCCATCAGTCCGCCCAGCTTTAGCCAGCGTTCATGCGGGTTTAGGGTTTTTGGCTTTGGTGGGGCATATCTGGCACGCCTATCGATCGCGCGCTCAGGAGCGGCATGGGTTAGCCCATGGCACTTTCTTTGACTTTATGGCGGCCAATGTTTCAGCCCAGCCTGCCATTGCTCATCCGATCAAGTCCAGCGGCTAGAACAACGGACAAAGGCTAGGAGTAAATACCAGCCTTGATTTCAACTACAAAATTTTCGGCTCTGCGCCATGGAGATGACATCACTATGACAATTGCTCAATCGACTGAACAAATTCCTTGGCGGGCAGGCAATGCCCGTTTGGTTAACCTATCGGGTCAGCTTTTGGGGGCCCACGTTGCCCATGCAGGCTTAATTGTGCTGTGGGCTGGGGCAATGACTCTGTTTGAACTGTCTCGGTTTGACCCAACTCTACCGATGTATGAGCAAGGCTTAATTCTATTACCCAACCTAGCCCGTTTAGGGCTGGGAGTCGGAGCTGGCGGAACGATTGTCGATACCTCTCCTTACTTTGCGATCGGGGTGATTCATCTGATTAGCTCGGCATTTTTGGGCGCAGGGGGACTTTTTCATGTCTTTAAGGGGCCGGGCAAACTAGAAAACGCTTCTACTTTCTTTGGCTATCGCTGGGACGATCCAAACAAAATGACCACGATTATTGGCATTCATCTAATGCTGCTAGGGGCTGGAGCCTTGCTGTTGGTCGCCAAGGCGATGGCATTTGGCGGACTTTACGATCCCGTTGTCCAAGATGTACGGCTCGTCACCAGTCCAAACTTGAATCCAGGCGACATTTTTGGCTACTTGGTGGGCACGGGCGGCAAGTTCTGGCTAGCCAGTGTCAATAGCTTGGAAGACATCGTCGGTGGTCACATTTATGTTGCTGCTTTGTGCGCGATCGGCGGTGTTTGGCATTTGCTAACTCAACCTTTCAAGTGGGCGAAGCGATTGTTCGTCTGGTCGGGTGAAGCCTATTTGTCCTACAGCATTGGGGCTGTTAGTCTGATGGCCTTTATTGCGACCCTGTTTGTCTCGGTGAATGCGATCGCCTTTCCACCGGAGTTCTTTGGCCCAACCTTGCTCTTAAAGTTCGATCGCTTTCCCTATTTTGCTAGCCCAGATGGGGTACTGACCTGCCGCGTCTGGCTGGCCAATACCCACTTCTGGCTCGGCTTCTTTTTCTTGCAGGGACATTTATTCCACGCCTTACGGGCAGCCGGCTATAGCTTCGTTGAAGGCAAAATGGTCGCTTTCCCGCGCGGACAGGTCAGTTAGACACACCTTGGAGGCATAAGCATGACTGCAACAACTGTTGGGGTGGCAGCCCCCCCTGATTTGCCAACGAATGACTCGATGACAGCGGCTTACGTTGCTGATTCGATGCATCCCTATTCCTGGTGGGCAGGCAATTTTCGGTTTGTCGATTTGTCTGGGAAGCTGTTGGGAGCGCACATCGCCCATGCGGGGCTGATTGTGCTGTGGGCCGGGGCGATGACTCTGTTTGAGCTGTCTCGGTTTGACCCCAGCCTACCCATGCCCAGTCAGGGCTTGATTTTGCTGCCCCATCTAGCCACGCTGGGCTTGGGGGTGGGGGCAGGTGGACAAATTATGAGTACCGATGCTTACTTTGCGATCGGGATGTTGCACCTGGTTAGCTCTGCTGTCTTGGGGGCAGGCGGCATTTACCATGCAGTGCTGGGGCCTGCCAAGCTAGACGAAAAAGGCTTTGGCTACAACTGGCAAGATGGCAACAAAATGACCACTATTTTGGGCATTCATCTCGTGCTCTTGGGCATCGGTGCCCTGCTTTTGGTGGTGAAAGCGACCTTAGCCGGTGGACTTTACGATTCGGTTACGGCTGATGTTCGCCTGGTCTCCCATCCCACCCTCAATCCGCTGGTGATCTTTGGCTATCTGGTAGGGTTTGGCCCCAATGGCTGGACGCTGCAAGGAATGGCCAGCGTCAATAATCTCGAAGATGTGGTGGGCGGACATCTGTGGATTGGGGGGATTTGTATTTTGGGGGGAATTTGGCATATCTTGACCCGGCCAACCGCCTGGGCCCAGCGATCGCTGCTCTGGTCGGGGGAAGCCTATCTTTCCTACAGTCAGGCTGCCCTGGCCTACATGGGCTTTTTTGCCGCTTACTTTGTCACCGTTAACGACACAGTTTATCCCAGCGTATTCTACGGGCCAGTTGGCACTCCCACGGTCGATGGGGTAATTACCCCGCGCACTTGGCTGGGTTTATTTCATATCGTGGTTGCCGCCTTACTCTTGGCGGGTCATTTTTGGCATGCTCTCCGGGCTAGGGCAAAAGCCGCAGGCTTCGTCTTTAGCACGATGAAATTCAACTCAAATGCCCTGTTTGGAGAGGTTCAATTTGCCGGGGAACCGCTGTTTGAGGGGATTGTCCAACCCTTGAAGGGCAATCCGCAGTTGGGCGGATTAGCGACACCCATTAATAACAGTGACCTTGTGCTGAGTTGGATCAAAAACTTGCCGATTTATCGCGATCGCTTGTCGGCGATCGCCAGAGGCTTAGAAATCGGAATGGCGCACGGCTACTTGCTACTGGGGCCGTTTCTCAAGCTTGGCCCCCTCCGCAACACGGATCAGGCTCTCTGGGCTGGCGCAGCCTCAGCGGGCGGCTTAGTGATTATTCTCAGTCTTTGTTTATTTGTTTACGGCGCGGCTGTGTTTGAGGGCAGGCGTAAACCCGTGGGCGAGTTACCCAGCAATCTGCAAACCCCTCAAGATTGGAGCTTATTTACCAGCGGCTTCTTGATTGGCGGGCTTGGAGGTGTGATCTTTGCCAGCTTTATTCTCTTAGAAATCAATCGAGCTGGCATTGTTTAGCCACGCCGCAGAAGAGTAGATATGTCCCTACTCTTCTGCTTTCTTCACTTTTACAACCTACTTTTATGGAGGCATGACTGATGCTACCTGCTTTGAGTTACTCCTTGACGAGCCAAGCCCAGCGGGTTAACGGCTACGAGATTCCGGGGGATGAACAACCCAGAATTTACACCACCGACAACCTGCCAGAAGGTTCGGAAATTGAGCAGATTATTTGGTCGGCCTATCGGCAAGTTTTTAATGAACAGCAGATATTAGAAAGCACCCGCCAAATCGGTTTAGAGTCTCAGCTCAGGGGGGGTCAAATCACCGTCCGGGAATTTGTCGGTAACTTGGCAATGTCCGATTCATTTCGACGCTTAAACTATGACTCCAATACGAATTACCGATTTGTGGAGATGTGCATTCAACGCTTGCTGGGTCGGCAAGTGTACAGTAACCGAGAAGTTTTCGCCTGGTCGATTTTGCTGGCAACCAAGGGCTTAACCGAGTTTATTAATACGCTGATCAGCAGCGATGAATACCTGAATCAATTCGGTAACAATACCGTGCCCTACCAACGGCGACGTATTTTGCCAGCTCAGGCCCAAGGGGAGTTGCCCTTTGCCCGGATGGCCCGCTATGACAGCTATCATCTTAGCCAAGTCAATCAACTCAACCGTTGGCAGCCCCTGAGCTATGGCGTTAGCGATCGCAGTGCCCCGGTTTACCGCAAAGTTTTGGTAGCAGTACCAGTCTTAGCTGTAGGTTTGCTATTTGCCACGTTGGTATTGACTGCCGCCCCTCAATAGTTGGCTGTTGCATTCGCATTTTTGCACTCATTAGTGGGGCGATCGCGCTTCGGTTGCTCAAGCTAGACACCCTGGAAATAGGATGTTGGTAGCAGTGGTTCACCTGTCGTACACTGACTCAAGTTGATGGATGGCAGTGTATGCGGCGTGACCCGATTTTTTATCAGATGTTTCAGCGCTCACCCCAATTGCTGTTTGACTTGATTGGGTCACGCCCTAGCAATGCTGCGGACTACCGATTTGATTCGGTTGCCGTCAAAGAGCCGAAGTTTGAGATTGATGGCGTGTTTCTGCCGCCAGAGTCAGAAGGAGGAACGGTCTATTTCTGTGAAGTCCAGATGCAGAAGGATGAGACATTATATGAGCGATTATTTGGTGAATCGCTATTGTATTTCTATCGGAACAGGTCGCGCTTTACAGATTGGCAGGCTGTCTTAATTTATCCATTGCGGAGTGTGGAACAGAGTCAAATCCATCCCTATCGTGCTCTGCTTAACAGTGAACAAGTGCATCGGATTTACCTGGATGAGTTAGGAGATGTACGCTCACTCCCGATTACACTTGCAGCGACGGTATTGACCGTTACCAATGTGGCAGAAGCGGCCCGGTCTCTAATTGCCAGAGCAGAAAAAGCTGCATTACCTGAACAAGAACGCGCCAATCTCGTCGATATTGTGACCTCTATAATGGTGTATAAGTTTGCTAACCTCAGTCGTACGGAGATTCGCGCCATGCTAGGACTGGACTTAACTAGAGAACCCCGTGCCATTCGGGAAGCGAAGGAAGAAGGACGAGAAGAAGGAGAGCGATCGCTGATTCTGCGCCTTCTCACCCGACAAGTTGGAGAGTTACCAGAGGAACTGCAATCGCGCATTCACGCCCTTTCGTTAGAACAACTAGAAAACCTCGGTGAAGCACTACTGGAGTTTGAGGCGATCGCAGACCTGGAAGCCTGGTTCAGCAAGTTAGAATAGCGATCGCTTTCATGGAGCGCAATCGGGATGCGACGTGATCCGATTTTTTACCAAATGTTCCAGCGTTCTCCCCAATTGCTGTTTGACTTGATTGGTGATCGCCCCGATAACGCGGCAGACTATCGGTTTGATTCGGTCGCAGTGAAGGAGCCAAAGTTTGAGATTGATGGGGTATTTCTGCCCCCAGAATCTGAACCAGGAACGGTTTATTTTTGTGAAGTGCAGTTCCAAAAAGACGAGAAGCTCTACGAGCGATTGTTTGGTGAGTCATTGCTATATTTTTACCGAAACAGTGAGCGATTTTCAGATTGGCAAGCGGTGGTGATTTATCCAAACCGTAGTGCAGAACAGAGCAAGCTGTTTCCCTACCGAGCCTTACTCAATAGTGAACAAGTGCATCGGATCTATCTGGATGAGTTGGGGGATGCGCGGCTATTGCCTGTTACCGTGGCAGCGACAGTGTTGACAATCTTGAATGAGGATGAAGCCCCAGAGGTAGCCCAGACTTTGCTGGCAAGAACCGAGCAGGAGGAATTCACTGAGTGGGAAAGAGCAAACCTCATTGATATTGTGACCTCTATAATGGTTTATAAACTTTCTAATTTAAGCAGATCGGAGATTAGAGCGATGTTAGGACTAGATTTAACTCAAGAGCCGCGCGCGATTCGGGAAGCGAAAGAAGAAGGACGAGAGGAAGGACGAGAAGAAGGAGAACGATCGCTGATTCTGCGCCTTCTTACCCGACAAGTTGGAGAGTTACCAGAGGAACTGCAATCGCGCATTCACGCCCTTTCGTTAGAACAACTAGAAAACCTCGGTGAAGCACTACTGGAGTTTGAGGCGATCGCAGACCTGGAAGCCTGGTTCAGCAAGTTAGAATAGCGATCGCTTTCATGGAGCGCAATCGGGATGCGACGTGATCCGATTTTTTACCAAATGTTCCAGCGTTCTCCCCAATTGCTGTTTGACTTGATTGGTGATCGCCCCGATAACGCGGCAGACTATCGGTTTGATTCGGTCGCAGTGAAGGAGCCAAAGTTTGAGATTGATGGGGTATTTCTGCCCCCAGAATCTGAACCAGGAACGGTTTATTTTTGTGAAGTGCAGTTCCAAAAAGACGAGAAGCTCTACGAGCGATTGTTTGGTGAGTCATTGCTATATTTTTACCGAAACAGTGAGCGATTTTCAGATTGGCAAGCGGTGGTGATTTATCCAAACCGTAGTGCAGAACAGAGCAAGCTGTTTCCCTACCGAGCCTTACTCAATAGTGAACAAGTGCATCGGATCTATCTGGATGAGTTGGGGGATGCGCGGCTATTGCCTGTTACCGTGGCAGCGACAGTGTTGACAATCTTGAATGAGGATGAAGCCCCAGAGGTAGCCCAGACTTTGCTGGCAAGAACCGAGCAGGAGGAATTCACTGAGTGGGAAAGAGCAAACCTCATTGATATTGTGACCTCTATAATGGTTTATAAACTTTCTAATTTAAGCAGATCGGAGATTAGAGCGATGTTAGGACTAGATTTAACTCAAGAGCCGCGGGCAATTCGGGAAGCGAAAGAAGAAGGACGAGAAGAAGGAGAACGATCGCTAATCCTTCGACAACTGATCAGAAAGATTGGCGGATTGGATGAATCAATCCGCGATCGCGTACGTGCTCTGTCTGTGGAACACCTTGAAGAACTGGGTGAAGCCTTGTTGGAGTTTGAGGCGATCCCAGACCTGGAAGCCTGGTTTAGTACGTTAGAGTAGCAAGATGCTTCGCAGATAATACCGCAAGCACTGCCTCCCCAGCACTCACTCCCTGTTCCCTACCGCAGACACTAAAACTCCCAGGTTGCTCAAGTTCGCCACCCTATCGCACTTTGTAATAGAAACCTCTTCTACTGATATGGAAATACTAAAGCTGGATACTACACCTGTAATTACGCTCGATCAACTTGCCGGAACTTCAATTGAGGAATTTTTAAGTAGGGTGTTGCAACAAGGCACACTCATCGTACAGTTTCCTAATGGCGAAGCGGTAACAATTCAGCCGCAGCTTAAGTTACAACCGCTTCCTGTATTTGAGGGGTCTGTACCAAAAGGCTGGAAGGACGAAATTTACGCATGAGTTGATCAGGTTGGGTATTTCTAGATGCAGGACTTTTCATTGGTGCATTGCTGAGTGGCGATTCCCGACATACTGAAGCTCGTCCAATTGTAGAAGCTGCTCGTCAAGGAAATTTTGCAGCCTGTACTTCGGTAGGGGTACTGGCCGAAGTTTATGCAGCATTAACTTGGGCTGGTGCTCAGCCCCCTCAAACACCAGAAATGGCAAGTCATGCTGTGAGGTTATTGGTGGAAAACCCATCTGCAATTCGAGTTTTGGAAACCGGGTTAGATGCTGGCAAAAAATGTTAGAGTTAGAGCCTGCTGCAAGCCATCATTTAACGGCTCGACGGATACATGATGCAAGACACGCGGTAACTGCTTTAATGGCTGGAGTGCGACAAGTCTATACCTATGATGTTAACGATTGGCGGATTTTTCAGGACGATGGAATTGTCGTCACAGGTCCAGAATCTCAGGTTTCAAGCGGTTATTGATCGCTCAATGCTTGAAACCGTTTGATGATGCAGACCTGGAAGCCTGGTTTAGCCCATTAGAGTAGCGAGATGCTTCGCAGATACCGCAAGCACCGCTTCCTCTCACCCACTTCCTACCGCAGACACTAAAACTCCCAATTCACAGAGCCAGTAACGGTCAGTGGTTCTCCTGGTGTAACAAAAAGTGCATTGCGTGAAGCCAAATCAAGTCCCTGAATCGTAATATGGAGCGATCACTCTCCTCCTAAGTCTCACAACTGTGATCGCACTCATCGCAATAAAATTTGGATGGTTAGTATGGGGCAAGCAGCCGAGGTGAATGGGTCACTCAAGTCAAAATTAGAACTCCCACGAAATTTTACCCTGCACTGTAAACGGCGCACCAGGGTAAACAGTGGAGCCTAAGGAACCTTCAAAATAATCGATATTGAACAGATTTCTAAAATTGAGGGCAAAGCGGAAGCGATCGCGTTTGTAGAAAATTGCCGCATCCGTCCGCAAATAGTTAGGAAGTTGGTAGTTATTACCTAATTCCGCTGGCCGTTCCCCGACATAAAACAAGCCTAAGCCAAATCCTAATCCTTGCAAAAAACCTCGTTGAATTTCGTAGCTAGTCCACAAATTAAAGGAATTCTTAGGCACATTGTACAAAAGACTGCCGACAGGAAACGTGTTGTCTTTGGTTATTTCGGCATCAATGTAAGCATAGCCCGCGATAATGTTCCATCCAGGGAGAATTTCGCCTGCGATGTTGAGTTCAATGCCTCGACTGCGCTGCTCCCCTGCTTGAATCGAGAAGTCCGAATTATCTGGATCGGTCGTCAAAACGTTAGAGCGGGTCAAGTTGTAGAATGCCAGCGTTGTTGAAAGTTGCTTGTTCACCTCTGCTTTGATCCCAATTTCATATTGAGTTCCTTGTTCTGGGGCAAATGTGTCACCACCAAAGGCAGTGCCTTCAACTGGGGTAAACGATTTGCTGTAGCTGGCATAGAGTGAAATAGGTTGAATCGGCTGGTAAACAATACCGATCCGCGGACTGAATGCATTTCCCGACAGACGTTGCTCTGGATCGGAACTAAATCGCCTTGATTGCCTAAACAGATCGAATCGCCCGCCCATGAGTAACTTGAGATTCTCTACTAGGGTCACTTGATCTTGAACATAAACCCCCAAGGTTTCTGTTAACCGCTCAACATCGATCTCGAAGGTGGAGGGGCCACTAATATTCCCATATACGGGGTTGAATACGTCTATTGCTGTGTCTATCGTACTAAACCGCTTAGCCTCTAAGAACGAGCTACTCAGATCGACACCAATCAGTAGCTCGTGTTTAATTGAACCAGTTGAGAATTTGCCTGTCAGGTAGGTGGTTAGATCGTAATCGCTGAAATTAGTAACTTGGTTAATTGCCTGACGATTTAAGGTTCGATTATCGTCAGCAAGATTAAAATTAGTAGAAAGAAAAAACTCATTTTCAGGCTCAAAGTTTAGAAATTTCACTGAAAAAGCATTTTTTAATGACCAGTTGTCGTTGAACTGATGCTCTAACTGATAACCGACTCTGGTAAGAGAGGTATCTAAAACACCGCCCGGTTCTCCCAGGAAGCGATCAAGCGGAATTTCACCATTTGGATTCGGCAATACTGTACCAACTGCTGGCAAACCTCCATAAGTAACAATGCTTTTTTTGGCATACTCACCTTCCACGGTTAAGCGCGTTCGTTTTCCGATATCCCAACTCAAAACAGGCGCAATAGCGAAGAAATCAGCTTCAACAGAATCAACAAAGCTTCCTCGATCCTGATAGCCGACATTAAGACGATATAACAACGTTTTAGAGTCGTTCAAGGGGCCAGATAAATCGATCGCACCCTCATAGAAGTCATAGTTGCCAATCGTGGCATCAATGGCATACAAAGGATCGCGTAGAGGTTGTTTTGTGACTATGTTGATGGTTCCCCCTGGATTAGCGTTTCCATAAAGCACAGAAGCTGGCCCCAAGAGGACTTCAATTCTTTCGATGTTGAAGGTAAATTCTTGTATTCTCTCTCCGCCATCTCTGAGTCCATTTCTCAGAAAATTGTTACTACTGGTAATAAAACCTCGAATGTTGTAAGCAGTATCGATGTTAACGTCTGGACCATTATAGGTAGTGACCCCAGTTACGTTTCGCAAGGCCTCATCTAAAGTCTGAACATTCTGATCGCGTAATACTGCTTGGGGCACCACCTGAATTGAAGCAGGAATATCCCGAATCGGTGTATTAGTCTTAGTTGCAGTGCTGGTATCGGGGACGAAATAGCTCCCTTCTCCTTCACCTGTGACGACAAGTTCTTCCTCTGCTGCCTCATCCTCTGGGTTAAGGCTATAGGTAAATGCTCCGGTTTTCAGGGTCACTTCCGACTTGGGCAGCGCCTCTTTTCCGGTCACACTAACGCGAATGCTGCTGGCATCCTGTTGCACTACTTGCACCGTCGCAATCTCTGCTGTCGGGTTCTCTGCGATAAAGGTTTGTCCTTGGGGCAAAGCCAAGGCCGCATTGGGAATCTCGGCAATTAGGCTGTTGCCCTCGGCCCGGAATTTGCTGGCATCGACTTGCAGCGGTTTACCCTCTGCTGTTTCCAGGATAATCTCAAGTCCCGTTGCAGTCGGTTGTAGTTTGATATCAGTAACTTGTACCGTTGCCGCTTCGATTTGGGCAACCCAGTCTTTAACCGTGGTGGCAGATTGTGGAATGTCTTTTAGCTCATAGATCGGCGGCTGTTCTACAGACTTTGATCCTGCGATATCACCTGGAGGAATCGGCGCTTGTGGAGATCCCACCTGGGCTTTTCCTGGTAACGTCGCACTGGCGATCGCCCCACTTAGGATCATGAATTGAATAAGATGCAATTTTATTGTGGCTTGGCAGTGTAGTTCCATTGCGGCAATTCTTGATCAAAGACAATCGCCATTGTTTGCTTAAATTCCTCCGTCACTTTTCGCCCGG
>JAESGK010000202.1_pt1 | contig 42858 bp, 49 predicted proteins | sample 9269681 | NCBI WGS metagenome assembly JAESGK01 (sample SAMN14515347, study PRJNA621673) | algae metagenome | isolation source: Timaviella obliquedivisa GSE-PSE-MK23-08B and co-occurring heterotrophs from... | place: USA: Grand Staircase Escalante National Monument, Utah | collected 2006-08-15
CGCCACACGCCGTTCTTCACCAACTACCGGCCGCAGTTCTACTTCCGCACGACGGACGTGACCGGCGTGGTGCATCTGCCCGAGGGCACCGAGATGGTGATGCCCGGCGACAACATCACCATGGAGGTCCACCTGATCGTGCCGATCGCCATGGAGGAGAAGCTGCGCTTCGCCATCCGCGAAGGCGGCCGCACGGTTGGAGCCGGTGTCGTCGCTTCGATCATAGCGTGATCGAAGCAACGACGACGTCTGCGTAAACCGCAGACTTCTGCGCCGCAGGCGTTGTCGCCAGCATCATCGCCTGAGCGCCTCGCCCGGAGCTGATTTTTGGAAAGGGCGGTGGAAACACCGCCCTTTTTCATGTTCTGCTGACGCGTCTGGGGCCGGGGAGAATGACGCCGCATGTGGGACGCAGCCTGGTTGGCGAACGCCGCGCTCGCCGCGCGCGAATTTTGCGACAGCCGGGGCTTCCGCATCGGCGTGGCGCTTCTGCTCGGCCTTCCTCTGGGCGCGTTTGCGCTCGCGGGCGGCGTCTTCGGCGGCGTCGCGCTGTACGGCCTCGCCGCAGGTGTCCTGCAGGGCAATGCAACCGCTGGCGAGATCGGCCAGTTGCTCACCGCCATCGCAGTCTTCGGCGTAATCCTGCTGGCCTTCCTCGGCGTCGCGCTGCGGCTGGCCTGGCCGAGCGCCAGCCTGGCGCTGCGGCCGGCGCGCGAGCGCGCCCTGCTCAGGCTGCTGACCGTTGCGCTCGTCGGCCTCGTCCCGCTGGCTCTCGTCCAGCCGAACCCCCTGATGCTGAGCGTGCTTGGGCTGGTCGCGCTATGCTGGCTCGGCACGTTGCGGCCGAAATCGCCCGAGCTGTGATTTCGACTTGAAAACGCCGGCCCGTTGGGGCAAACAACCGCCGACTACAGGGGTGTAGCTCAGTTGGTAGAGTACCGGTCTCCAAAACCGGTTGTCGTAGGTTCGAGCCCTACCGCCCCTGCCAGTCCCGCCGCGAGCGAACCGCCGCGCAGACGACAGCGCAGGACCATCACTAGCGCAGGATCATCGCTCACGCCGCGCCTTCGATCGGGGGGCAGCATCGGGATCGATGCGCAAATGCCGCTTGGCTAACGACTGCGCCCGTTGTAAGAGGCTCTTCATGACGGCGCGCGGTCCCCTGGGCCCCGCGCCGCGAATCTTTCAGGACGGCCGAATCGGCGTCCCGGCGTTAGCCGGAGGCGCGGTCCCGGAACCCCCCAAGGCGAGCGTCATGGCCAAGAGCAACCCCTTCAGTTTCCTGCAGGATGTCCGCACCGAAGCGTCCAAGGTAACCTGGCCGTCGCGGCGCGAGACGCTGATCACGACGGGCCTCGTGCTCGCCATGGTCGTGGTTTCGAGCCTGTTCTTCCTCTTCACCGACACCGTGATCCGGTGGTCCCTCGGCCTCATCCTCGGCGCCCGCTGAACGGAATCAGACACGTGAACACCCGCTGGTACATCGTCCACGCCTATTCGAACTTCGAGAACAAGGTCGCGCAGTCGATCCGCGACCAGGCGGCGCAGCGCAACCTCGCCGACAAGTTCGACGAGGTGCTGGTCCCGACCGAAAAGGTCGTCGAGGTCCGCCGCGGCCGCAAGGTCGACGCCGAGCGCAAGTTCTTCCCCGGCTATGTGCTGGTGAAGTGCGAGATGACCGACGAAGTTTATCACCTGATCAAGAACACGCCGAAGGTCACCGGCTTCCTGGGCGCCGACAAGGCCAAGCCGATGCCGATTCCCGAGGCCGAGGCGATGCGGATCAAGGGTCAGGTCGCCGAGGGCATCGAGCGGCCGAAGCCGACGATCGTCTTCGAGATCGGCGAGCAGGTGAAGGTCGCCGACGGCCCGTTCGCCTCCTTCAACGGCGTCGTCGAGGATGTCGATCATGGCCGCGCCCGCCTCAAGGTCGCAGTCTCGATCTTCGGCCGCGCCACGCCGGTGGAGCTGGAATACAGCCAGGTCGAGAAGCTCTGACACGTCCGTCCCGAAACTCTACTCCGGCGGTCGTCTGATGCGCCTTTCTGCGCTTCCGGTGCTCACGGACAGATGTCCGCTCCGCTCCGGTTCTCGAAAGTCACACCAGCCGACTCACCGGAGCGAGTTTCGAGACGGGCGTATGACACGGGCCTGCGCGCGATGCGCCATGGCCGTTTTGGTTGACTGAGTCTTAATCATCTCGGCCGTAATCTCCGCGTCATCAATGTGGCGCGGACGGCATGTTTCCAAAGAGCTTTCGGGCGACCGTTCGGCAACGTCTCGTGATCTGGGGAAGCCTCCTCGGAATTCTGGGCGCGCTCTTTGCCGCCGCAGAGTTGATCAGCACGGCTCGGCTCTCGGATTATTCCACGCGGTTGATCAACCAGACGGCCGTCGCCGACGAGATGTCGGCGACGATCGTGGTGTTTTCGCGGATCAGCGCCGCGATCATGTCCGAGGCGCAGTCGCCCGATCCGGCGGACATCGCGGAGGCTGCTCGCGCGACCTCCGCCTTCGTGGCCCGGATCGACGGCGAAGCCCACAACCTGCTCGTCGACGTCGTGTCCGCGCTGAACGACGCGTCGCGGCTGATGGCGACCGATCGACCGGCCGCGCGGCTGGTCATGCAGGCGATCACCGCGCAGAGGATCAAAGCGCGCGCGGCGCTGAACGCCAGCACATCCAATATCGTCGGCGGGCTCGCCTATCACGTCGCCAATTCGCGACAGAACAAGATTTTGCTATCGCTGCTCGGCCTGTTCATGGTCGCGCTGATCGTATCGCTCGAATACCGCTGGCTGGTCAGGCCGATCATCGGCATGGCCGGCGCGCTCGGCGCGGGCGATCCCGACCAACGCTGGCTCGGCAAACTCGCGATGCGGCGCGATGAGATCGGCATGCTCGGTCGGGCGCTCACGGCCCATCTGCGCGAGCAGCGCGCCGTGCAGGACGCGGCGGCGACCAGGCTATCGACATTGTCGGGCGAGATCGCGCGGCAGGAGCTGCTTCAGGCGCAAAGCCAGCTCTTCCAGGAGCGCATCGCCATGATCGCCGCGGCCATCGACCAGCATGCGGCGCGGATGTCGGGCGCTTCGGGCGAACTTGCGAGGCTGTCGAGCTTCGTCGACGAGCGGGCCTCGGCCGCGGCGCAATCGACCCAACGCGCCTCTTCGCATGTCGATGATGTCGCGGGCGCGATCGCGGACGTATCGCGCCTCCTGACCAATACGGCGGGCGAGGCGCGCGCGACTTCCGAGGTCGCGGATGGCGCGAAGTCGCTGGTTGCGGCTGCGGCCATCGACAACGATGCGCTGGCGCAGGCGGTCGTGAGTATCGACCAGGTCATCGACATCATCGCGTCCGTCGCCAGCAAGACGAATCTGCTGGCGCTGAACGCGACGATCGAGGCCGCCCATGCCGGGGAGGCGGGGCGGGGCTTCGCGGTGGTCGCATCCGAGGTCAAGCAGCTCGCCAGCCGCACCGCAGAGGCGACCAACGAAGTCCGGCACGGCCTTTCCGCGGTCCGCACCGCCGCCGCCGGGCTGTCGCAGCGCGTCGGCGCGCTCGTTGTCTCGGTCGATCAGGTCGACGGGGCGGCCGCGACGATTTCCGACCTGGCCCAGCGTCAGGAGACCAGTTCGCGGGCGATCAGCAGCAGTACGGCCAAGACCGCAGGCGATGTCAGGCTGGCGGCCGAGCAGGTCGGGCAGCTTGCCGGCATGGTCGAGGACTGGCGCCGCACCGGCGAGAGCGTGACGCTGGCCTCGGCCGATCTCGAGCGCCAGGCCGCCGAACTGCGCAATGCCGTCGACGGCTTCATCGCCCAGACCCGAGAGATCGCCCAGACCCAAGAGACAGCCCAGACCCGAGAGGCCGCCGCATGACGCTGTCCCTGTCCCGCGCCGAGGCCGAGGATTTCGGCCCCGGCCACCAGGCCGCTCAAGCCGGGCCTGCGCGTATCTTCCCGCGTCTGTCGATACTGCTGCACTGGCTGACGGCATTGCTCGTGCTGGGGATGTTCATGACCGGCGTCATGATGAAGCAGCTCGGCGACGGGGCGCTGGCCAACGAACTCTACACGCTCCACAAGATGGCCGGGGTTGGCCTGCTCGCGCTCGTGCTGCTGCGCCTCGCCTATCGCGTCGCCATGCATCTGGCGGGGCGCTGGCGGCGGGGCGCGGGCGGGCACGCCGTCCATGGCGTGCTCTATGCCGGGCTGATTCTGGTGCCGCTGCTGGGCTGGGCCGGCATTTCGGACTATGGCGCGCGCGCCGTCCATTTCGGGCTGACGCTCCCGCTGATCTGGCCCGAGGGGGCGGGCTATGCCGGCCTGCTGTTCTCCGCGCATGCCTGGCTCGCCTTCGGCCTGATCGCGCTTGTCGCCGTCCACATCGGCATCGCGCTGAACGACTACATCCAGCGCGGGGCGCAGCGATCCTGACCCGCCGCGCGTCCTCCCGGGCGCGAAGTCGCGGCGGAGCGTCTTAGTTGCCTTGTCAAATACTCCCAAAAATGCCTTCCTCTTTTTCGTTCAAATGGTTTATTTTTGAATCATCGTTGGCGTTGAGGAATTTCCCATATGGCGCGATGGTCCGACTGCTATCTGTTGCAAGATGTGTCGCTCCGGCGCGGAGCTCTCCAGTCGTCCGGCGTTTATGAACTAGGGTTTGTCCGCCGGATTCGCGGATCAGTAGAAAATCAATTCACGCCATTATATATTGGCAGGGCCAAGGTTCTTTACCAACGTTTATTTAGCTATATTTCGCCTAGGTGTCACAATGAGTTCATTAGGTTGCAATATGAAACCGGACATTTGCTGATCTGGTATCATACGTTCAAAACGATTAATTATGCCGAAAGCGAAGCGAGAATGCAGAATAGGCTGGGTGTTGGAAGAGGGGGGTACTATCAGTGGAACAAGCGCCTCGAATTCCTACGGCGCAGTGACGAACTGATGTAACAGTCGTCGTGGTGGCGCTTTCTGGATCAGGATCGGTTGCGGGTGGGCAGGCGGCTTCGTGGGTGCTACGGCGGGATTGGCTGGACTTAAGGATGGCAGTTGCCTGTTTCTTGGCGAAAAGCGCTTTCCCTGCCGGCCGCGATATGCCATAGCCCGGCCCTCACATGCGTGGGAGGCAGGCCGGTCGCCAACCGGATCATCCTGCCGCACCACGCTCTGCAACCATCCCGGCCCGGAACCAAGTCGTTCCTAGGCGGGGTTGTCGTCGTTCCGATAGGCATCGGGGCGGACGGCAGGAGCAGCCATCATGGCAAAGAAGATCACGGGCTACGTGAAGCTTCAGGTTCCGGCGGGCGCGGCCAATCCGTCGCCGCCGATCGGTCCGGCGCTGGGTCAGCGCGGCCTCAACATCATGGAATTCTGCAAGGCCTTCAACGCGAAGACCGCGCAGATGGAGAAGGGCATGCCGATCCCGGTGATCATCACCGCGTATCAGGACCGCTCCTTCACCTTCGAGATGAAGCAGCCGCCGGTGTCCTACTGGCTGAAGAAGGCCGCCGACCTCAAGTCGGGTTCCAAGACGCCCGGCCGCGGCGGCAATGTCGGCAAGGTCACCATCGCCCAGATCAACGAGATCGCCGAGAAGAAGATGGCCGATCTCAACTGCGATTCGGTCGAATCCGCCGCGTCCATGATCCGGGGTTCCGCCCGGTCCATGGGCCTGGAAGTCGTGGGCTGAGGGGAGCGATCATGGCACATATCGGAAAGCGCGTCGTCAAGGGCCGTGACGGCATTGACCGCACCAAGCTCTACCCGCTCAGCGACGCCGTCGCCTTCGTCAAGGAGCGCGCCACCGCCAAGTTCGACGAGACCGTCGAGGTCTCGATGAATCTCGGCGTCGATCCGCGCCACGCCGACCAGATGGTTCGTGGCGTCTGCAACCTGCCCAACGGCACCGGCCGCACGCTGCGCGTCGCCGTGTTCGCCCGCGGCGCGAAGGCGGAAGAGGCCAAGAAGGCCGGAGCCGACATCGTCGGCGCCGAGGATCTGGTCGAGATCGTCTCCAAGGGCACGATCGAGTTCGATCGCTGCATCGCGACCCCGGACATGATGCCGCTGGTCGGTCGTCTCGGTAAGGTGCTGGGCCCGCGCGGCCTGATGCCGAACCCGAAGGTCGGCACCGTGACGATGGACCTGACCTCTGCGGTCGCGGCCTCCAAGGGTGGTTCGGTCGAGTTCCGCGTCGAGAAGGCCGGCATCGTGCATGCCGCCGTCGGCAAGGTTTCGTTCTCGGCCGAGAAGCTCGCCGAGAACATCAAGGCCTTCGCCGACTCGGTCGCCAAGGCCAAGCCCGCCGGCGCCAAAGGCACCTATATCCAGCGCGTCGCGATCTCCTCGACGATGGGGCCGGGCGTCAAGATCGAGCCCAACACGGTGATGGGCGGCTGAGAGCCGCCGATCCCTCGCGTCCTGCCTCGCGGAGGCGGGACGCCGCTCGGCCCGGCGTCTTTTCGAAAAGACTCCGCTTGGCAGGGACGCAGGAAGCCGTTAAGAGGCTCCCATGTCTCCATGAGTGTCAGGGACCGCCGCGTGCTTCGCACGAGGGGGTCCGTTTCGCGTTTTTCGGCGGTTCGCCGCCGGGAACGGGGTTTTTCGGTTCCGGGAAACGTTTTCCCAAACCGAATTGTCCCGAAGTCCTGTCTGAGACTGCAGGTGCTCCGAGGGTTCGCCCGAGGGCATAATTTCGCCAAGAGGCCTGCATAGACGGTGCAAGAGCTCAATTCGGGTCGCAAGACCCAAAGACGGTTCGAACCATCTCGCCCGATCGCGGCCTTCTTAAGGAAGGCGGAGAGGGGACAGGGCACTGAGCGTCATCCATTCCGGGGCCGGCTCGCCGGCTTCGATCTGGGTGGCAAGTGCAACCGGCGGCAAGCCCTCAAGGCCTGCCGTCTACCGGAGAGAGCCCAGTGGATAGAACGGCAAAGAATGATGCCGTCGCGACGCTGAACGGGGTGTTCGCCAACACCTCGGTCGTCGTCGTGGCCCACTATGCGGGCTTGACGGTGGCCCAGTTCCAGAAGCTTCGTCGCGAGATGAAGGCCAATGGCGCCACCGTGAAGGTCGCAAAGAACCGGCTGGCCAAGATCGCTCTTGAAGGCACCGACGTCGCGTCCATCAGCAAGCTGCTGACGGGTCCCACCCTGATCGCCTATTCCAACGATCCGGTCGCGGCGCCGAAGGTCGCCACCGCTTTCGCCAAGGAGAACGACAAGCTCGTCATCCTCGGCGGCGCGATGGGCAAGACCGCCCTGAACCCCGAAGGCGTCAAGGCTCTGGCCTCGATGCCCTCGCTCGACGAACTGCGCGCCAAGTTGCTCGGCCTTCTCGTGGCCCCGGCAACCAAGATCGCCCAGCTCTCGACCGCGCCGGCCGCCAAGCTCGCGCGCGTGTTCCAGGCATATGCCGACAAGGAAGCGGCCTGATCCAGGCCTGTCACCCCCTGAAAACGTTCGAACCTCTTACCATATAGGAGCCTAACATGGCTGATCTCGCCAAGCTCGTCGACGAGCTGTCGTCCCTCACGGTCCTCGAGGCCGCCGACCTCGCCAAGCTTCTCGAAGAGAAGTGGGGCGTCTCCGCCGCCGCCGCCGTCGCGGTTGCCGGCCCGGCCGCCGGCCCGGCGGCTGCCGCCGTCGAGGAGCAGACCGAATTCACCGTGATGCTTGCCGCCATCGGCGACAAGAAGATCGAGGTGATCAAGGAAGTCCGCGCCATCACCGGCCTGGGCCTCAAGGAAGCCAAGGATCTGGTCGAAGCGGCTCCCAAGGCCGTCAAGGAGTCCGTCACCAAGGACGAGGCCGAGAAGCTCAAGAAGCAGCTTGAGGCCGTCGGCGCCAAGGTCGAGCTCAAGTGAGCGGGGCCGGCTTCATGCCGGTCCGGTTCTAACCGCTAAACACAGTCCCGGGGCGGCTTTCCGCCTCCGGGGCTGTTGCGTCGTTTCCGCATACGCGTGCGGAGAGGTTGCAGGGGCCTTCGATGCAGCTTCGCGTTGCAGGGCCGGTTTCAGATGATGTCGGCGCGATGATGCGCCGAACGGCTCACCCGGCGGCCTGGCCGCCCATCATCCGGCGGACCGCCGGGTGAGCCGTCAAGGGCTAGAGGTAGGGCAACGCGCCTTCCGACGAGTGCATCGCACTTTTCGGCGCCGCGCCCGGAGATTGCGAGGAACATAATGGTCAATTCGCTCCAGGGCCGCAGGCGCGTCCGCAAGTTCTTCGGCAAGCTCAAGGAAGTCGCGCAGATGCCGAACCTCATCGAGGTTCAGAAGGCGTCCTACGACCAGTTCCTGATGGTCGAGGAGCCCAAGGGCGGCCGCGGCGACGAGGGCCTGCAGTCTGTCTTCCGCTCGGTCTTCCCGATCGGCGATTTCTCGGGCGCCTCGCTGCTCGAATTCGTCAAGTACACCTTCGAGCCGCCGAAGTTCGACGTCGACGAGTGCCGCCAGCGCGGCATGACCTTCTCGGCGCCGCTCAAGGTGACTTTGCGCCTGATCGTGTTCGATATCGATCCCGACACCCAGGCGAAGTCGGTCAAGGACATCAAGGAGCAGGATGTCTACATGGGCGACATGCCGCTCATGACCGATAACGGCACCTTCATCGTCAACGGCACCGAGCGCGTCATCGTCTCGCAGATGCACCGTTCGCCCGGCGTGTTCTTCGACCACGACAAGGGCAAGACCCATTCCTCGGGCAAGCTGCTCTTCGCCGCCCGCATCATCCCCTATCGCGGCTCCTGGCTCGACATCGAGTTCGACGCCAAGGACATCGTCTATGCGCGTATCGACCGGAAGCGGAAGATTCCCGTCACCTCGCTGCTGTTTGCGCTCGGCATGGACGGCGAGGAGATCCTCAGCCGCTTCTACGCCCACATCACCTATGCCCGCGACGCCAAGGGCTGGCGCGTTCCTTATGACGCGGAGCGCATGAAGGGCTTCAAGACCACCAACGACATGATCGACGCCGACACCGGCGAGGTCGTGGTCGAGGCCGGCCGCAAGCTCGTCGCCCGCACGGCGCGCCAGCTCGCCGAGAAGGGCCTGAAGTTCCTGCGCGCCACGGATGAGGACCTCTACACCCAGTACATCGCCGAGGATCTGGTCAACCCGGCCACCGGCGAGGTCTTCGCCGAGGCCGGCGAGGAGATCACCGAGAAGTCGCTGAAGCTGCTGACCGATGCCGGCTTCGACGAGATCCCGGTGCTCGATATCGACCACATCACGGTCGGCCCCTATATCCGCAACACGCTCAACGTGGACAAGAACTCGCGCCGCGAGGAGGCGCTGTTCGACATCTACCGCGTGATGCGTCCGGGCGAGCCGCCGACGCTCGAGACCGCCGAGAACATGTTCCAGTCGCTGTTCTTCGACTCCGAGCGCTACGACCTGTCGGCCGTCGGCCGCGTCAAGATGAACATGCGTCTCGACCTCGACGCCGAGGACACCGTGCGAATCCTGCGCAAGGAGGACATCTTCGCGGTCGTCAAGGCGCTGGTCGACCTGCGGGACGGCAAGGGCGAGATCGACGACATCGACCATCTCGGCAACCGGCGCGTGCGCTCGGTCGGCGAGCTGATGGAGAACCAGTATCGGCTGGGCCTGCTGCGCATGGAGCGCGCCATCAAGGAGCGCATGTCGTCGGTCGACATCGACACGGTGATGCCGCAGGACCTGATCAACGCGAAGCCTGCGGCGGCCGCCGTGCGCGAGTTCTTCGGCTCGTCGCAGCTCTCGCAGTTCATGGACCAGACGAACCCGCTCTCGGAAGTCACGCATAAGCGTCGCCTTTCGGCGCTCGGACCCGGTGGTCTGACCCGCGAGCGCGCCGGCTTCGAGGTGCGCGACGTGCATCCGACGCATTACGGCCGCATCTGCCCGATCGAGACGCCGGAAGGCCCGAATATCGGCCTGATCAACTCGCTCGCCACCTTTGCGCGGGTGAACAAATACGGCTTCATCGAGAGCCCCTATCGCCGCATCCGCGATGGCAAGCAGACCGACGAGATCATCTATCTCTCGGCGATGGAGGAGGCGAAGTACAACGTCGCCCAGGCCAACGCCGCCATCGACAAGGAAGGCCGTCTCACCGACGACCTGATCGTCTGCCGTCGCGCCGGCGAGGTCATCGTCACGCCGGTTGACAAGGTCGATTTCCAGGACGTCTCGCCCAAGCAGCTCGTCTCGGTCGCAGCCGCGCTGATCCCGTTCCTCGAGAACGACGACGCCAACCGCGCGCTGATGGGCTCGAATATGCAGCGCCAGGCGGTGCCGCTGGTTCGCGCCGACGCGCCCTTCGTCGGCACCGGCATGGAAGCCGTCGTGGCGCGTGACTCCGGCGCTGCGATCGCGGCCCGCCGCGGCGGCGTGGTCGACCAGGTCGATGCGACGCGTATCGTTATCCGCGCGTCCGACGAGATGGACCCGACCAAGCCGGGCGTCGACATCTACCGGCTGCAGAAGTTCCAGCGCTCCAACCAGTCGACCTGCATCACGCAGCGTCCGCTGGTGCGCGTCGGCGACGTCATCAAGAAGGGCGACATCGTCGCCGACGGCCCGTCGACCGAGTTCGGCGAGCTCGCGCTCGGCCGCAACGTGCTCGTCGCGTTCATGCCGTGGAACGGCTACAACTTCGAGGACTCGATCCTGCTCTCGGAGAAGATCGTCTCGGACGACATCTTCACCTCGATCCACATCGAGGAATTCGAGGTCATGGCCCGCGACACCAAGCTGGGCCCTGAGGAAATCACGCGCGACATTCCCAACGTCTCGGAAGAGGCGCTGAAGAATCTCGACGAGGCCGGCATCGTCTATATCGGCGCGGAAGTGGCGGCTGGCGACATCCTCGTCGGCAAGATCACGCCCAAGGGCGAAAGCCCGATGACGCCGGAAGAGAAGCTGCTGCGCGCCATCTTCGGCGAAAAGGCTTCCGACGTCCGCGACACCTCGCTGCGGGTTCCGCCCGGCGTGCAGGGCACGATCGTCGAGGTGCGCGTGTTCAACCGCCATGGCGTCGACAAGGACGAGCGCGCCCAGGCGATCGAGCGCGAGGAGATCGAGCGTCTCGCCAAGGACCGCGACGACGAGCAGGCGATCCTGGACCGCAACACCTTTGCGCGTCTCGCTGACATCCTGACCGGCAAGGTCGGTCTGGCCGGGCCCAAGGGCTTCAAGAAGGACACGGTGATCACCCGCGAGGGCATGACCGAGTTCCCGCGTTCGCAATGGTGGCTGTTCGCCACCGGCGACGACGCGCTGATGACCGAAATCGAGGCGATGCGGAAGCAGTACGACGAGTCGAAGAAGCGCCTCGAGCAGCGCTTCCTCGACAAGGTCGAGAAACTGCAGCGCGGCGATGAGTTGCCGCCCGGCGTGATGAAGATGGTCAAGGTCTTCGTCGCGGTGAAGCGCAAGATCCAGCCAGGCGACAAGATGGCCGGCCGTCACGGCAACAAGGGCGTGGTCTCGCGCATCGTGGCCGCCGAGGACATGCCGTTCCTTGAGGACGGCACCCATGCCGACATCGTGCTGAATCCGCTCGGCGTGCCTTCGCGCATGAATGTCGGGCAGATTCTCGAAACCCATCTGGGCTGGGCGGCCGCAGGCCTGGGCAAGCAGATCGGCAAGGCGATCGACGCCTACAAGAAGGCCCACGACGTCAAGGCGCTGCGGGCTTCGTTCGACGCGGTCTACGAGGACAACGAGATCATCGCCTCGATGGACGAGAACGAACTCGTCGAGATGGGCGAAAACCTGCGGCGCGGCGTTCCGATCGCGACGCCGGTGTTCAACGGCGCCAAGGAGGCCGATATCGAGCGGCTGCTGGAGCAGGCGGGTCTGCACTCGTCCGGCCAGTCGACGCTCTATGACGGCCGCACCGGCGAGCCCTTCGACCGCAAGGTCACCATGGGCTACATCTACATGCTGAAGCTGCACCATCTGGTCGACGACAAGATCCATGCCCGCTCGATCGGCCCTTATTCGCTCGTCACCCAGCAGCCGCTGGGCGGCAAGGCGCAGTTCGGCGGGCAGCGCTTCGGCGAGATGGAGGTCTGGGCGCTCGAGGCCTACGGTGCCGCCTACACGCTGCAGGAAATGCTGACGGTGAAGTCGGACGACGTGGCTGGCCGCACCAAGGTCTACGAGTCGATCGTGCGCGGCGAGGACAATTTCGAAGCGGGCATTCCCGAAAGCTTCAACGTGCTCGTGAAGGAAATGCGTTCGCTCGGCCTCAACGTCGAACTGATCAACAACAAGCCCAAGCCCGGCGAATTGCCGCCGGCCGAAGCGGCTGAATAGGGCAGTCGGCAATGGGCAGTAGGCAGTCGTTGAAAACAACCCGACTGCCGACTGCCTACTCCCGACTGCTGCTTACCAAGATTTTTCGCCGGACAGGGTGGCTCAGCTCCCGACCGGCCAGAGGAGACAGGCGATGAAGCAAGAGGTCATGAATCTCTTTGGGCAGCAGCCGGTGCAGCAGGCGTTCGATGCGATCCGCATTTCGATCGCCAGCCCGGAGAAAATCCTGTCCTGGTCCTATGGCGAGATCAAGAAGCCGGAGACCATCAACTACCGGACCTTCAAGCCCGAGCGCGACGGCCTGTTCTGCGCCCGCATCTTCGGGCCGATCAAGGACTATGAGTGCCTGTGCGGCAAGTACAAGCGCATGAAGTTCAAGGGCGTGATCTGCGAGAAGTGCGGCGTGGAAGTCACGCTCGCGCGCGTCCGGCGCGAGCGCATGGGCCATATCGAGCTCGCCGCCCCCGTCGCGCATATCTGGTTCCTGAAGTCGCTGCCCTCGCGCATCGGCCTGCTGATGGACATGCCGCTCAAGGATCTGGAGCGCATCCTCTATTTCGAAAGCTACGTCGTCATCGAGCCGGGCCTGACCCCGCTCAAGGACCGTCAGCTTCTCTCCGAAGAAGAGTATGTCCGCTGCCAGGAAGAGTATGGCGCCGACACATTCACCGCCATGATCGGCGCGGAAGCCATCCGCGAGATGCTGCGCGCACTCGACCTCGACCAGATCAACGCCGATCTCAAGCATGAGATCGCGACGACGACGTCGGAGCTGAAGCCCAAGAAGCTGATGAAGCGCCTCAAGATCATCGAGGCCTTCCAGCAGTCGGGCAACAAGCCGGAATGGATGGTGATGACCATCGTGCCGGTGATCCCGCCCGATCTGCGCCCGCTGGTGCCGCTCGACGGCGGCCGCTTCGCGACCTCGGACCTGAATGATCTCTACCGCCGCGTCATCAACCGCAACAACCGCCTGAAGCGGCTGATCGAATTGCGCGCGCCCGACATCATCATCCGCAACGAGAAGCGGATGCTGCAGGAATCGGTCGATGCGCTGTTCGACAACGGCCGTCGCGGCCGCGTCATCACCGGCGCCAACAAGCGTCCGCTGAAGTCGCTCGCCGACATGCTGAAGGGCAAGCAGGGCCGTTTCCGGCAGAACCTGCTCGGCAAGCGCGTCGATTATTCCGGCCGTTCGGTCATCGTGGTCGGCCCCGAGATGAAGCTGCACCAGTGCGGGCTGCCCAAGAAGATGGCGCTCGAACTGTTCAAGCCGTTCATCTATGCGCGCCTCGACGCCAAGGGCTACTCGACCACGGTCAAGCAGGCCAAGAAGCTGGTCGAGAAGGAGAAGCCCGAGGTCTGGGACATCCTGGACGAGGTCATCCGCGAGCATCCGGTGCTGCTGAACCGCGCCCCGACGCTGCACCGCCTCGGCATCCAGGCTTTCGAGCCCGTGCTGATCGAGGGCAAGGCGATCCAGCTTCACCCGCTGGTCTGCGCCGCCTTCAACGCCGACTTCGACGGCGACCAGATGGCCGTTCACGTCCCGCTGTCGCTGGAGGCGCAGCTGGAAGCGCGCGTCCTGATGATGTCGACCAACAACATCCTGCATCCGGCGAACGGCCTGCCGATCATCGTGCCGTCGCAGGACATCGTGCTTGGTCTCTACTACCTCTCGATCGTCTCCGACGGCGAGCCTGGCCAGGGCAAGATTTTCGGCGATTTCGGCGAACTCGAATACGCGCTGCACGAGAAGGTCGTGACGCTGCATTCGAAGATCAAATACCGCTGGACCGGCATCGGCCAGGACGGCAAGCCCTACACCAAGATCTACGACACCACGCCGGGCCGCGTCATCCTCTCGACCGCGCTGCCGCAGCACCCGAACATGACCTTCGACGTCAGCAACCGCCTGATGACGAAGAAGGAAATCTCCGGGATGATCGACGCCGTCTATCGCGGCTGCGGTCAGAAGGAATCGGTGATCTTCTGCGACCGCATCATGTCGCTCGGCTTCACCCACGCCTTCAAGGCCGGCATTTCGTTCGGCAAGGACGACATGGTCATCCCCGAGAACAAGTGGGAGATCGTCGACACGACCCGCGTGCTCGCCAAGGATTACGAGCAGCAGTACCAGGACGGCCTGATCACGCAGGGAGAGAAGTACAACAAGGTCGTCGATGCCTGGGCGAAGTGCTCTGACCGTCTCGCCAAGGAGATGATGGAACGCATCTCGACCGTGAAGAAGGACAAGAACGGTCGCGATCTGCCGATCAACTCGATCTACATGATGAGCCATTCGGGCGCGCGCGGTTCGCCGGCCCAGATGAAGCAGCTCGCCGCCATGCGCGGCCTGATGGCCAAGCCCTCGGGCGAGATCATCGAGTCGCCGATCATCTCGAATTTCAAGGAAGGCCTCGACGTTCTCGAGTACTTCAACTCGACCCACGGCGCCCGCAAGGGCCTCGCCGACACCGCGCTGAAGACGGCCAACTCCGGCTATCTGACGCGTCGTCTCGTCGACGTGGCGCAGGACGCCATCATCTCCGAGGTCGATTGCGGCTCGGAAAGCGGCATCAAGATGCGCGCCATCATCGATGCGGGCCAGGTCGTCGCCTCGCTCGGCATCCGCATCCTCGGCCGCTCGGCCGCGGAGGACGTCACCGATATCGACGGCAAGGTCCTCGTCGCCAAGGGCACGATGATCGACGAGCACCACATCGAGGCGATCAACGCTGCCGGTGTGCAGGAGGTGAAGATCCGTTCGGTGCTGACCTGCGCCACCAAGAACGGCGTCTGCGCCACCTGCTACGGGCGCGATCTGGCGCGGGGCACGCCCGTCAACATGGGCGAGGCCGTCGGCGTCATCGCGGCGCAGTCGATCGGCGAGCCGGGCACCCAGCTCACCATGCGCACCTTCCACATCGGCGGCGCGGCCACCATCGCCGACCAGTCCTTCGTCGAGTCGAACTTCGAGGGCGTGGTCAAGATGCGCAACCGCAATGCGGCGCGCAACTCCGATGGCGATCTGATCGCCATGGCGCGCAACATCGCGATCGTCATCGTCGGCCCCGACGGGGCCGAGCGCGCGGTCCATCGCGTCCAGTTCGGTTCGAAGCTGCGGGTCGACGAGGGCGACAAGGTCAAGCGCGGCCAGCGCCTGATCGAGTGGGATCCCTATTCCCGCCCGATCCTGGCGGAAGTGGACGGCACCGTCGGCTACGAGGACCTCGTGGACGGCATGTCGATCACCGAGACGACCGACGAGGCGACGGGCATCTCCAAGCGCGTCGTCATCGACTGGCGCGGCTCGGCCCGGACCTCGGATCTGCGTCCGGCCCTGACCGTGATGGGCCCCGATGGCAAGATCGCCAAGCTGCCGCGCGGCGGCGAGGCGCGTTACATCCTCCCCGTCGAGGGCATCATCTCGATGGAGCCCGGCGCCTCGATCAAGGCCGGCGACGTCCTCGCCCGCGTCTCGACCGACTCGGCCAAGACCCGCGACATCACGGGCGGTCTGCCGCGCGTGGCGGAGCTGTTCGAGGCGCGTCGTCCCAAGGATGCGGCGATCATCGCCGAGAAGGCCGGCGTCATCGGCTTCGGCAAGGACTACAAGAACAAGCGCCGGGTCATCCTGACCCCGCATGACGGTTCCGAGGGGCTCGAATACCTGATCCCCAAGGGCAAGCACATCCATCTCCAGGACGGCGACGTCGTCGAGATGGGCGATTACATCCTCGACGGCAATCCGGCCCCGCACGACATCCTGGCGATCAAGGGCGTCGAGGAGCTGGCGGCTTATCTGGTGAACGAGATCCAGGAGGTCTATCGCCTCCAGGGCGTCGGCATCAACGACAAGCACATCGAGGTCATCGTCCGGCAGATGCTGCAGAAGGTCGAGATCACGGAGTCGGGCGATACCGACATCCTGACCGGCGACCAGATCGACCGCATCGAGTTGCAGGAGATCAACGCGAAGATGAAGGAGGAGGGCAAGAAGCCCGCATCCGGCGTCCCCGTTCTGCTCGGCATCACCAAGGCCAGCCTGCAGACGCGGTCGTTCATCTCGGCGGCTTCGTTCCAGGAGACCACACGCGTCCTCACGGAAGCGGCGGTCAACGGCAAGTCCGACATGCTGGAAGGGCTCAAGGAGAACGTCATCGTCGGCGCGCTCATCCCGGCCGGCACCGGTGCGCAGGTCGCCCGCATCAAGCAGGTGGCGACGCGCCGCGACGATCTCATCGTCGGCCAGAAGGCGGAATCGGCGGCGCGGGCGGCGGCGTCTGCCGCCAAGGCCGCCAACGATGCTGCTGCGGCGGCTCTGCCCGCGGCCGAGTGACACCCGTCGCATCACGATCAGAGGGGCCGCCTCCGGGCGGCCCCCTTTTTTTGTGTGGTCGGCCCGGTTCGTCATTGCGCCGAAGCGGGCTGACAAGCAAGAATGTGAGGCGAGGGCAGGCTTGGAGTCTGAACCAGCCCGATTTGCGCGCCACTGCGCTTGGGATACGGCTTTCGGGTCATTTCCGGGGTTGACGCGAATCCCTACCCGAGTCATAAGCGCGCCACTGTCGAAGGTTGTCGGACACGTTTGTCGCTCTGCATCTGTTGCGAGCGAATGCTGCGGCCGAAACGCCTTCGGAATTCCAGCGTCGAACGACGACATGGTATGACGCATGACCGCGGAGCGATCCGTGGTCCTCTGCTTGGCGAACGCGCCTGAGGCCTCCCTGCCGGGAGCCGATGGCGCGGCTTCGTTTGTGTCATGGCATCGCTCGGACTGGCCGGACTTTCTGAGATTTCCAAACGCTCAACGGAGCGAGAGGCCTGTTCAATGCCGACAATCAGCCAGTTGATCCGCAAGCCGCGCACGCCCGTCAAGGCGCGCAACACCGCGCCGGCTCTCGAGAACTGCCCGCAGAAGCGCGGCGTCTGCACGCGCGTCTATACGACGACCCCGAAGAAGCCCAACTCGGCGCTCCGCAAGGTCGCCAAGGTGCGCCTGACCAATGGCTTCGAGGTGATTGGCTACATTCCGGGCGAGGGCCACAACCTTCAGGAACATTCCGTCGTCATGATCCGCGGCGGCCGCGTCAAGGATCTTCCCGGCGTGCGCTACCACATCCTGCGCGGCGTTCTCGACACCCAGGGCGTCAAGAACCGCAAGCAGCGCCGTTCCAAGTACGGCACCAAGCGTCCCAAGTGAGTTCTGCCAGACGGGCAGGGCGATGAGCCTTCAAGCCCGTTCGCAGCGTTTCAAGATTTGACCGGAGACTAGACGATGTCCCGCCGCCATAGCGCCGAAAAGCGCGAGATCATTCCCGATCCGAAGTTCCACGATATCATCGTGACGAAGTTCATGAATTCGGTGATGTACGAAGGCAAGAAGTCGACCGCCGAGCGGATCGTCTACGGCGCTTTCGATATCATCGAGGGCAAGATGAAGGGCGATCCGCTCGCCGTCTTCAAGAGTGCTCTGGAAAACGTCGCTCCGGCGATCGAGGTTCGTTCGCGTCGCGTCGGTGGCGCCACCTACCAGGTTCCGGTCGAGGTTCGCACCGAGCGCCGTCAGGCTCTGGCGATCCGCTGGCTGATCACGGCCGCCCGCGGCCGCAACGACAAGACCATGGTCGAGCGTCTCTCGGCCGAGTTGATGGACGCCGCCAACAACCGTGGCAACGCCGTCAAGAAGCGCGAAGACACGCACCGGATGGCGGAAGCCAACCGCGCCTTCTCGCATTATCGCTGGTAACCGTTCGTCGGAATTCTGGAAAGACAGAGCGCTCCCATGGCCCGCACTCATCCCATCGACCGATACCGCAATTTCGGCATCATGGCGCATATCGACGCCGGCAAGACCACGACCACCGAGCGCGTGCTGTTCTACACGGGCAAGTCGCACAAGATCGGCGAAGTCCATGACGGCGCAGCCACCATGGACTGGATGGAGCAGGAGCAGGAGCGTGGCATCACGATCACCTCGGCTGCCACCACCTGCCTGTGGCGCGAGCATCGCCTGAACATCATCGACACGCCCGGCCACGTCGACTTCACCATCGAAGTCGAGCGTTCGCTGCGCGTGCTCGACGGCGCCGTCTGCGTGCTCGACGGCAACCAGGGCGTCGAGCCCCAGACCGAGACCGTCTGGCGCCAGGCCGACAAATACGACGTGCCGCGCATCGTCTTCGTCAACAAGATGGACAAGATCGGCGCCGATTTCTATCGCTGCGTCCAGGACATCATCGACCGCGTCGCCGGCAAGCCGGTCTGCCTGCAGATCCCGATCGGCTCGGAATCCGACTTCGTCGGCGTCATCGACCTGATCAAGATGAAGGCGATCGTCTGGAACGGCGAAGCGCTCGGCGCGTCCTTCGAGGAGAAGGACATCCCAGCCGATCTCGCCGATAAGGCCGCCGAGTATCGTAGCAAGCTGGTCGAAGCCGCCGTCGACATGGACGATGTGGCGATGGAGGCCTATCTCGAGGGCACCGAGCCCGACGCCGAGACGCTGCGCCGCCTGATCCGCACCGCCGTGCAGCGCCGCGCCTTCCATCCCGTGCTCTGCGGTTCGGCCTTCAAGAATAAGGGCGTGCAGCCTTTGCTCGACGCCGTCGTCGATTTCCTGCCGTCCCCGGTGGATCGCGGCGAGATCAAGGGCATCGATTTCAAGACCGAGGAAGAGACCGTTCGTCATCCGACGGACGAGGATCCCTTCTCCATGCTCGCCTTCAAGATCATGGACGACCCCTTCGTCGGCACGATCACCTTTTGCCGCGTCTATTCGGGCAAGGTCGAGAGCGGCGCGGGCGTCATCAACTCGACGCGCGACAAGAAAGAGCGCGTCGGCCGCATGCTGCTGATGCACGCCAACAACCGCGAAGACATCAAGGAGGCTTTCGCCGGCGACATCGTCGCCCTGGCCGGCCTCAAGGATGTCCGCACCGGCGACACGCTGTGCGATCCGATCAAGGCCGTCATCCTTGAGCGGATGGAATTCCCCGAGCCGGTCATCACGATCGCGATCGAGCCGAAGTCCAAGGCCGACCAGGAGAAGCTTGGTCTGGCGCTGGCGAAGCTCGCCAACGAGGATCCGTCCTTCCGCGTCTCGACCGACCAGGAGAGCGGCCAGACCATTCTCAAGGGCATGGGCGAGCTGCATCTCGACATCAAGGTCGATATCCTGCGCCGGACTTACAAGGTGGACGCCAATATCGGCGCGCCGCAGGTCGCCTATCGCGAGACGCTGACCAAGAAGGTCGACATCGACTACACCCACAAGAAGCAGACCGGCGGTACAGGGCAGTTCGCCCGCGTCAAGCTGGTGGTCGAGCCCAACGAGGTCGGCAAGGGCTTCCTGTTCGAGTCCAAGGTCGTCGGCGGAACGGTTCCGAAGGAATACATCCCCGGCGTCGAAAAGGGCCTCAACTCGGTCATCGGCTCCGGCGTCATTGCCGGCTTCCCGGTGGTCGATGTCAAGGTCACGCTGGTCGACGGCGCGTTCCACGAGGTCGACTCGTCGGCTCTGGCCTTCGAAATCGCGTCGCGCGCCGCGCTTCGCGAAGGTCTGCAGAAGGGCGGCTCCGTGCTGCTCGAGCCGATCATGAAGGTCGAGGTCGTGACTCCGGAAGACTACACCGGTTCGGTCATCGGCGATCTGAATTCGCGTCGCGGCCAGATCCAGGGCCAGGACATGCGCGGCAACGCGGTCGTCGTGAATGCGATGGTGCCGCTGGCCAACATGTTCGGCTATGTCAACCAGCTCCGGTCCTTCAGCCAGGGCCGCGCCAACTACACGATGCAGTTCGACCATTACGAGCAGGTTCCTTCGGCGGTCGCCGCCGAGGTCCAGGCCAAATACGCCTGACCTGCACGATCTGAACCCTTAACGACTTAAAACGACTGACGGACGGAGGCTACGATGGCCAAAGAGAAATTCGCGCGCACGAAGCCGCATTGCAACATTGGAACGATTGGTCACGTTGACCATGGCAAGACGTCTTTGACGGCTGCGATCACGAAGATTCTGGCTGAGTCCGGCGGCGCGACGTTCACGGCCTATGACCAGATCGACAAGGCTCCCGAGGAGAAGGCGCGCGGGATCACGATCTCGACGGCTCACGTCGAGTACGAGACGGCTGCGCGTCACTATGCTCACGTCGACTGCCCCGGCCACGCCGACTATGTGAAGAACATGATCACGGGCGCAGCGCAGATGGACGGCGCGATCCTGGTTGTGTCGGCGGCCGACGGCCCGATGCCGCAGACCCGCGAGCACATCCTGCTGGCGCGCCAGGTCGGCGTTCCGGCGCTGGTGGTGTTCATGAACAAGGTCGATCTGGTCGACGACGCCGAGCTTCTCGAGCTTGTCGAGATGGAGATCCGCGAGCTTCTGTCGAAGTACGATTTCCCGGGCGACGACATCCCGATCACCAAGGGTTCGGCCAAGGTCGCGCTCGACAATGGCGACAAGACCATCGGCCATGACGCGGTGATCGCGCTGATGAAGACGGTTGACGACTACATCCCGCAGCCGGCGCGTCCGCTGGACCTGCCGTTCCTGATGCCGGTCGAGGACGTGTTCTCGATCTCGGGCCGCGGCACGGTCGTGACGGGTCGCGTCGAGCGCGGCATCGTCAAGGTCGGCGAGGAAATCGAGATCGTGGGCCTGAAGGACACGGTCAAGACGACGGTCACGGGCGTCGAGATGTTCCGCAAGCTGCTCGACCAGGGCCAGGCGGGCGACAACATCGGCGCTCTTCTGCGCGGCACCAAGCGCGAGGACGTCGAGCGCGGGCAGATCCTGTGCAAGCCGGGTTCGGTCAAGCCGCACACCAAGTTCAAGGCCGAGGCCTACATCCTGACCAAGGAGGAGGGCGGGCGCCACACGCCGTTCTTCACCAACTACCGGCCGCAGTTCTACTTCCGCACGACGGACGTGACCGGCGTGGTGCACCTGCCCGAGGGCACCGAGATGGTGATGCCCGGCGACAACATCACCATGGAGGTCCACCTGATCGTGCCGATCGCCATGGAAGAGAAGCTGCGCTTCGCCATCCGCGAAGGCGGCCGCACCGTCGGCGCAGGCGTCGTCGCCAGCATCATCGCGTAACAAGCGTTTTCGTGAGGGCGAAGGCCCTGCGGCCTTTGCCACTCACGTCACGAGGAAGATAAGACCATGAACGGTCAGAACATCCGGATCCGCCTCAAGGCGTTCGACCACCGCATCCTCGACGCTTCGACGCGCGAGATCGTGTCGACCGCGAAGAGGACGGGCGCCCAGGTCCGCGGCCCCATCCCGCTGCCGACGCTCATCGAGAAGTTCACGGTCAACCGCTCGCCGCACATCGACAAGAAGTCGCGCGAGCAGTTCGAAATGCGGACCCACAAGCGGGTTCTGGACATCGTCGACCCGACTCCGCAGACGGTCGACGCCCTCATGAAGCTTGATCTCGCCGCCGGCGTCGACGTCGAAATCAAGCTCTGATCTTTAGCCGGGTCCTCTGCCTCCAGCGTTTTGGCTGGATGAGTAAGACCCCAAGGGAAGGTATGCACCGATGCGTTCCGGTGTGATTGCACAGAAAGTCGGGATGACCCGCATCTTCACCGATGCCGGCGAACATATCCCGGTCACCGTGCTGAAGCTCGACAACTGTCAGGTTGTCGCGCATCGCACGATCGAGAAGAACGGCTATGTCGCCGTGCAGCTCGGGTCGGGCTTGGCCAAGGTCAAGAACGTCTCGAAGGCGGAGCGCGGCCATTTCGCCGTCGCCAAGGTCGAGCCCAAGCGCAAGATCGTCGAGTTCCGCGTCTCCGACGACGCGTTGATCCCGGTCGGCGCCGAGCTCACCGCCGACCATTTCGTGGTCGGCCAGTTCGTCGATGTCTCCGGCACGACGCTCGGCAAGGGTTTTGCCGGCGGCATGAAGCGCTGGAATTTCGGCGGCCTGCGCGCCACCCACGGCGTCTCGGTCTCGCATCGTTCGATCGGTTCGACCGGTGGCCGTCAGGACCCGGGCAAGACCTTCAAGAACAAGAAGATGCCCGGTCATCTCGGCACCGAGCGCGTCACCACCCAGAACCTGCGCGTCGTCCAGACTGATGTCGAGCGTGGCCTGATCCTGGTCGAGGGTGCGGTTCCGGGCCATGCCGGCGGCTGGATCCATGTTCGCGATGCGATCAAGCGCGCGCTGCCCAAGGATGCGCCGCTTCCAGGCAAGTTCAAGACGGCCGGCAGCGACACGTCGGCTCCCGCAACCGAAACCGTCGAGGAGAACGCGTGATGAAGCTCGATATCACCACCCTCGAAGGCGGCTCGGCCGGCTCTGTCGAACTGTCGGATGCGATCTTCGGCCTCGAGCCGCGCGCCGACATCCTGGCCCGCATGGTGCGCTATCAGCTCGCCAAGCGCCGCGCCGGCACGCACAAGTCCAAGGGTCGTTCGGAAGTCGATCGCACCCGCAAGAAGATCTACAAGCAGAAGGGCACCGGCGGCGCACGTCACGGCGCGGCTTCCGCTCCGCAGTTCCGCGGCGGCGGCAAGGCCTTCGGCCCGATCGTTCGCGATCATGCCCATGACCTGCCCAAGAAGGTGAGGGCGCTCGCGCTCCGCCACGCGCTCTCGGCCAAGGCCAAGGGTTCGGAGATCATCATCATCGACGACGCGAAGCTCGCGGAGCCGAAGACCAAGATCCTGCTCGGCCATTTCAGCAAGCTCGACCTGTCGAGCGCGCTGGTCATCGGCGGCGCCGAGATCGACGTGAATTTCGGCCTGGCCGCACGTTCGATCCCGAATGTCGACGTGCTGCCGGTCCAGGGCATCAACGTCTATGACATCCTGCGTCGCACCAAGCTCGTCTTGACCCGCTCGGCTGTCGATGCGCTGGAGGCGCGCTTCAAATGAGCCAGGCATCCAAGAATCTGGATCCCCGCCACTACGATGTGATCGTGGCGCCGGTGATCACCGAGAAGGCGACCATGCTCTCGGAGCACAACAAGGTCGTCTTCAAGGTCGCCAGGACCGCGACCAAGCCGCAGATCAAGGCAGCGATCGAGAAGCTGTTCGACGTCAAGGTGAAGAGCGTCAACACGCTCGTCACCGAAGGCAAGATGAAGGTCTTCCGGGGCCGGCTCGGCCAGCGCTCGGACGTCAAGAAGGCGGTCGTGACCCTCGAAGAAGGTCACTCCATCGACGTGACCACGGGCCTCTGAGGGAAAGATCGTCATCATGGCTCTGAAATCATTCAAGCCGATCACGCCGAGCCTTCGCCAGCTCGTGATCGTCGACCGCAGCGAGCTCTACAAGGGCAAGCCGCTGAAAGTGCTGACCGAGGGCAAGTCGTCCACGGGCGGCCGCAACAATCTCGGCCGCATCACCGTTCGCTTCCGCGGCGGCGGACACAAGCGGACGCTGCGCCTGATCGACTTCAAGCGTCGCGGCAAGGATGGCATCCCGGCCGTCGTGGAGCGGATCGAATACGATCCCAACCGCACGGCGTTCATCGCCCTGATCAAGTATCAGGACGGCGAGCAGGCCTACATCCTGGCCCCGCAGCGGCTTGCCGTCGGCGACAGCGTGATCTCGGGTCCGTCGGTTGACGTGAAGCCCGGCAACGCCGCCCCGATGGGCACGCTGCCGATCGGCACGATCGTGCACAATGTCGAGCTCAAGATCGGCAAGGGTGGGGCGCTGGCCCGGTCCGCGGGCAACTACGCCCAGATCGTCGGTCGCGACCAGGGCTACGTCATCGTCCGCCTGAACTCGGGCGAGCAGCGCCTGATCAGCGGCCTGTGCTATGCCACCGTGGGCGCGGTCTCGAACCCCGACCACATGAACAGGAACGACGGCAAGGCGGGTCGCTCGCGCTGGCTCGGCCGTCGTCCGCATAACCGCGGCGTCTCGATGAACCCTGTCGACCATCCCCATGGCGGCGGCGAAGGCCGCACCTCGGGCGGTCGTCACCCGGTCACCCCCTGGGGCAAGCCGACCAAGGGCAAGAAGACCCGCTCGAACAAGCGGACCGATACGTTCATCGTGTCGAGCCGTCACGCCCGCAAGAAGAAGAACTGAGGTCCGTCATGGCGCGTTCGCTTTGGAAAGGTCCGTTTGTCGACGGATACCTTCTGAAAAAGGCCGAGGTTGCCCGCTCGGCAGCCCGGTCGGAGGTCATCAAGATCTGGAGCCGTCGCTCCACGATCCTGCCGCAGTTCGTCGGTCTGACGTTCGGCGTCTACAACGGCCACAAGCATGTGCCGGTGTCCGTGTCCGAGGAAATGGTGGGCCACAAGTTCGGCGAGTTTTCGCCGACGCGCACCTTCCACGGCCACGCCGCCGACAAGAAGGCGAAGAGGAAGTAAGCCATGGGAAAGACATCATTCCCCCGTGCGCTGCCTGACAATGAAGCCGTTGCGATCGCTCGCAACCTTCGCGTCAGCCCGCAGAAGCTCAACCTCCTCGCCCAGCTCATCCGCGGCAAGAAGGTCTCGACCGCTCTCGCCGACCTCGAGTTCTCGCGCAAGCGGATCTCGCTGGACGTGCGCAAGTGCCTGCAGAGCGCGATCGCCAACGCCGAGAACAATCATGATCTCGATGTCGACGATCTCGTCGTGGCGCAGGCCTTCGTCGGCAAGGCGCTGGTGATGAAGCGTTTCCATGCCCGCGCCCGCGGTCGTGGCGCCCGCATCCTGAAGCCCTTCGCAAACATCACGATCGTGGTGCGCGAAGTCGCCGCGGCCAAGGCCTGAGGAGAGTACGATGGGTCAGAAAATCAATCCGATCGGGCTCCGCCTCGGCATCAACCGCACCTGGGATTCGCGCTGGTTCGCGCAGAAGGGCGAGTACGGCAAGCTTCTGCATGAGGACATGGCGATCCGCGCCATGCTCATGAAGATGCTCAAGCAGGCCGCGATCTCGAAGATCATCATCGAGCGCCCGCACAAGAAGTGCCGCGTCACCATCCACTCGGCGCGTCCGGGCGTGGTGATCGGCAAGAAGGGCGCCGATATCGAGAAGCTGCGCAAGTCGGTGATGAAGCTGACCAAGGCCGATGTGACCATCAACATCGTCGAAGTCCGCAAGCCCGAGATCGACGCCACGCTGGTCGCCGATTCGATCGCGCAGCAGCTTGAGCGCCGCGTCGCCTTCCGACGCGCCATGAAGCGGGCCGTCCAGTCGGCCATGCGTCTGGGCGCCGAGGGCATCCGCATCAACTGCTCGGGCCGTCTCGGCGGCGCCGAAATCGCGCGTCTCGAATGGTATCGCGAAGGCCGCGTGCCGCTGCACACGCTGCGCGCGGACGTCGATTACGGCGTCGGCACCGCCTTCACGACCTATGGGACGTGCGGCATCAAGGTCTGGATCTTCAAGGGCGAGATCCTCGAGCACGACCCGATGGCCCAGGACAAGCGCATGTCCGATGAAGGCGGCCGCTCCGGCGGTGGCCATCGTCGCGACCATGCCGCGTAAGGCTGATCGAGAAGAGCCATGTTGCAACCAAAAAAGACCAAGTTCCGCAAGCAGTTCAAGGGGCGCATCTCCGGCGTCGCCAAGGGCGGCACGGACCTCAATTTCGGCCAATTCGGCCTGAAGGCTCAGGAACCCGAGCGCGTCACCGCCCGTCAGATCGAGGCGGCCCGCCGCGCGATCACGCGTGCGATGAAGCGCGCCGGCCGCGTCTGGATCCGGATCTTCCCGGACGTGCCGGTTTCGAAGAAGCCGACCGAAGTCCGCATGGGCAAGGGCAAGGGCGCGCCGGAATTCTGGGCAGCCAAGGTCAAGCCGGGCCGGATCATGTTCGAGATCGACGGCGTGCCCGAGGACACCGCCCGCGAGGCGATGCGCCTGGGCGCAGCCAAGCTGCCGATCAAGACGCGCTTCATCCAGCGCATCGCAGAGTAAGGGAGGACGATATGAAAGCCTCACAACGCCTCTCCGACCTCAAGGCCATGAGTGTGGACCTGCTTCAGGACGAGCTCCTGAAGCTGAAGAAGGAGCAGTTCAACCTGCGTTTCCAGCGCGCCACCGGGCAGCTCGAGAACACCGCGCGGGTCACCGAGGTCCGCAAGGACATCGCCCGCATCAAGACGCTGCAACGGTCCAAGACCGTCGCCGCGGCCGCCTGAGGAGAACGATCATGCCGAAGCGCGTGCTGCAGGGCGTCGTCGTCAGCGACAAGCAGAACAAAACGATTGTGGTGAAGGTCGAGCGGCGCTATACGCACCCTCTCCTCAAGAAGACGGTTCGCCGCACCAAGAACTACCATGCCCATGACGAGGGCCAGGCGTTCAAGGTCGGCGATCAGGTCTGGATCGAGGAGTCGAAGCCCATTTCCAAGCTGAAAAGCTGGATTGTGCTCGACAACGCTCCAAAAGCGTAAGAAATGCGGGCTCCGCCCGGTCTCTTCGACCGGGCGATCAGAGTTCGTGGAATGAGCAAGAATTGAGGCCAGGGGGCGATCGACCCCCGTCAGTCGTAGTCCGGTCGGCGCTGATGCCGTGCCGGAAACCGCGCTGATATTCAGTATGGAAGGATCAAGGCCATGATCCAGGTGCAGACGAATCTCGAGGTCGCGGATAATTCCGGCGCCCGTCGCGTGATGTGCATCAAGGTTCTCGGCGGATCGAAGCGGCGCTATGCCCGCATCGGCGACATCATCGTCGTCTCGATCAAGGAAGCCATTCCCCGCGGCCGCGTGAAGAAGGGCGACGTCATGAAGGCGGTCGTCGTTCGCACCGCCAAGGACGTCAAGCGCGCCGATGGTTCGGTGATCCGGTTCGACCGCAATGCGGCCGTTCTGATCAATAACCAGAAGGAGCCTGTCGGCACCCGCATCTTCGGACCGGTCCCGCGCGAACTTCGCGCCAAGAACCACATGAAGATCATCTCGCTTGCGCCAGAGGTGCTGTAATGGCTGCGAAAATCAAGAAGGGCGACAAGGTCGTCGTGCTGGCCGGCCGTGACAAGGGCAAGGCCGGCGAAGTTCTCCAGGTTATGCCCAAGGACGGCCGTGCCGTCGTTCGCGGCGTCAACATGGTGAAGAAGCACACCAAGCAGTCGCAGACGTCCGAGGGCGGCATCATCTCGAAAGAGGCCACCATCAACCTGTCGAACATCGCGGTCGCCGATCCCAAGGACGGCAAGGCGACGCGCGTCGGCTTCAAGGTTCTGGACGACGGCCGCAAGGTCCGTTTCGCCAAGCGCTCGGGGGATCTGATCGATGGCTGAGAATCAGCAGGCGGCTCTTACGCCGCGCATGAAGAAGCATTACGAGGACGTCGTTCGTCCGGCGATGATCGCCGAATTCGGCTACAAGAACGTCATGGAAGTGCCGACCATTGAGAAGGTCGTCATCAACATGGGCGTTGGCGAAGCGACTGCCGACCGCAAGAAGGTCGACAACGCCGCCGGCGACCTCGCATTGATCGCCGGCCAGAAGCCGGTCATCACCAAGTCCCGTCTCGCCATCGCCGGCTTCAAGCTGCGCGAGAACATGGCGGTCGGCTGCAAGGTCACGCTGCGCAAGACCAGGATGTTCGAGTTCGTCGACCGGCTCGTCACTATCGCCTTGCCGCGCGTGCGCGACTTCCGGGGCCTCAACCCCAAGTCGTTCGACGGGCGCGGCAACTTCGCGCTCGGGATCAAGGAGCACATCGTGTTCCCCGAGATCAACTACGACAAGGTCGACGCCGTGTGGGGCATGGACGTGATCGTTTGCACGACTGCGAAGTCGGACGACGAGGCACGCGCCTTGCTCAAGCACTTCAACTTCCCGTTCCGGCAGTGAGCCTTACCGCTCATACGCGGAAACCAGGAGAGATCGATGGCTAAGAAAAGCTCCGTCGAGAACAACAACGCCCGCAAGCGGCTGGTGAAGAAATTCGCCGGCAAGCGCGCGCGGCTTCTCGCGATCGCCAATGACGAAAGCCAGTCCATGGACGAGCGTTTCCTCGCTCGCCTCAAGCTGGCCGAACTGCCGCGCAACTCGGCTCCGACCCGGGTGCGCAACCGCTGCGAAGTCACCGGCCGTCCGCGCGCCGTGTACCGCAAGCTGAAGATGTCGCGCATTGCTCTGCGCGAGCTCGGCAACAAGGGGCTTGTTCCCGGCCTCGTCAAGTCGAGCTGGTGAGGAGGACGCATCGTGATCATTGATCCGCTTGGAGATATGCTGACCCGCATCCGCAATGCGCAGATGCGGCGCAAGTCGCGCGTTTCGACGCCCGGTTCGAAGCTCAGGGCCCGCGTGCTCGACGTGCTTCAGTCCGAGGGCTACATCCGCGGCTACACCCAGACCGAGTTCGGCAATGGCCGGACCGAGTTCGACATCGAGCTGAAGTACCACGAGGGGCTGCCGGTCATCCGGTCGATCTCGCGCGTGTCGAAGCCCGGCCGCCGCGTCTATTCTTCGGTGGAGACGATGCCGCGCGTGGCCGATGGCCTTGGCGTGACCATCATCTCGACCCCGAAGGGTGTGATGCCCGATCACCTTGCCCGCGAACAGAACGTGGGCGGCGAAGTGCTCTGCAAGGTCTTCTGAAGACCTTTCGCACGCCGCTCATTTTCAGGAGAAATCCAATGTCTCGTATCGGCAAAAAGCCTGTTCCGGTCCCCGCTGGCGTCACCGCCAACGTCGCCGGCCAGCTCGTCAAGATCAAGGGCTCGAAGGGCGAGCTCTCCTTCACCGTTCCCGACGACGTGTCGGTGGTGCTGGAGAACGGCGCGATCGCGGTCCAGCCGCGTTCGCAGAGCAAGCGCGCCCGCTCGCTCTGGGGCACCTCGCGCGCCCGTATCAACAACCTCGTTCTCGGCACCACCACGGGTTTCGAGAAGAAGCTCGAGATTAACGGCGTCGGCTACAAGGCCGCCGTCAACGGCAAGGTGCTCAAGCTGTCGCTCGGCTACAGCCACGACATCGACTACGCGATCCCCGAGGGTGTCGCGATCGTCACGCCCAAGCCTACCGAAATCATCATCACCGGCATCGACAAGCAGGTGGTCGGCCAGACCGCCGCCGAGATCCGCGACTATCGCGGCCCCGAGCCCTACAAGGGCAAGGGCGTCAAGTACGCCGGCGAATTCATCTTCCGCAAGGAAGGCAAGAAGAAGTAAGGACGCCAGCCATGAGCAAGCAGACAGTTGCGACTGCGCGCCGCAAGGCCCGCGTCCGTCGTTCCATCAAGGCGGTCGCCAACGGCCGCGCCCGCCTGTCGGTGCATCGCACCGGCAAGCAGATCTACGCCCAGGTCATCGACGACGTGAAGGGGGTCACCCTCGCTTCGGCGTCGTCGCTGGACAAGGACGTCCGCGCCGACATCAAGTCGGGCGCGAATGTCGCGGCGGCCGCCACGATCGGCAAGCTCGTCGCCGAGCGCGCCGTCAAGGCGGGTGTGAAGGACGTGGTCTTCGACCGCGGCTCCTATATGTATCACGGCCGGGTCAAGGCGCTGGCGGAAGCCGCGCGCGAAGCCGGGCTGAATTTCTGAGTGTGGGCAGTCGGCAATAGGCAGTAGGCAGTCGAGACGGAAAACCGACTGCCTACTGCCCACTTCCTACTGCCGATCAAACTCGAGCGAGCGGCCATTGCCGCGCAAGTAAGAGGGAAGACCATGGCGAGAGAGCCGAGAGACCGTCAGGATCGCGAAGAGCGCGATTCGGAATTCGTGGACCGCCTGGTCCACATCAACCGCGTCGCCAAGGTGGTGAAGGGTGGCCGTCGCTTCGGCTTCGCCGCCCTCGTCGTCGTCGGCGACCAGAAGGGCCGCGTCGGCTTCGGCCACGGCAAGGCCCGCGAAGTGCCGGAAGCCATCCGCAAGGCGACGGAAGCCGCCAAGCGCGGCCTCGTTCGCATTCCGCTGCGCGAAGGCCGCACGCTCCATCACGACGTCCAGGGCCGTCACGGCGCCGGCAAGGTCGTGCTGCGCGCCGCCCCGGCCGGTACCGGCATCATCGCCGGCGGCCCGATGCGCGCCGTGTTCGAGGCGGTCGGCATGCAGGACGTGGTGTCGAAGTCGCTCGGCTCGTCGAACCCGTACAACCTCGTCCGCGCCACGTTCGACGCGCTGAAGAACGAGGATTCGCCGCGTGGCGTCGCCGCGCGCCGCAACCTCAAGGTCTCGGCCCTGCAGACGCGTCGCCGCGATGCCGGCGCCGATGCTGCGGCCGAAGCGTGAGGGTGGGATCATGGCAAAAGCTGAGAACACCACCGTCGTCGTCGAGCAGATCGGCAGCCCGATCCGCCGCGAGGCATCCCAGCGCCAGACCCTGATCGGTCTCGGCCTGAACAAGATCCGCCGGCAGTCGACCCTGGTCGATACCCCGGCCGTGCGAGGCATGATCGACAAGGTCAGGCATCTCGTGCGCGTCGTCGAAGCGAAGTGAGGGGATCATCCGATGAAACTCACCGAAATTCGTGACAACGAAGGCGCGCACAAGTCGCGCATCCGTGTCGGCCGGGGCATCGGCTCCGGCAAGGGCAAGACCGGCGGCCGTGGCGTCAAGGGTCAGAAGGCCCGCGCCGGCGTCGCCGTGAAGGGCTTCGAGGGCGGCCAGATGCCGCTCTATCGCCGCCTGCCCAAGCGCGGCTTCCACAACCTCTTCGCCAAGGACCTTAACGAGGTGAATCTCGGGCGGATCCAGCAGGCGGTCGAGGCCGGCAAGCTCGACGCCAAGGGCGCGGTCACCATCGAGGCGCTGGTCGCCGCAGGCGTGATCACGCGTCAGGCCAAGGACGGCGTCAAGATCCTGGGCGTCGGCGAGCTCAAGGCGAAGCTCGCCTTCGAGGTGGCCGGAGCCTCCAAGTCGGCCGTCGAAGCGATCGAGAAGGCCGGCGGTTCGATCAAGATTCTGGCAACCGCTTCACAGGCGTGAGCCGGACGACTAGATGAGTAGTGCGAACGGCGGCCGGGCCCGAAGCCCAGGCCGCCGTTCGACTGTCTGACGGACCGTCGACCGCCTCTCCGCATCGCGGCGGGCGGGGAACGGCTCCGGACTCGCTAATTCTACGACCCAGGGACCAGACGCATGGCATCGGCGGCTGAACAGCTTGCTTCAAACCTGAACTTCGGCGCGTTCGCCAAGGCGGACGAGCTGAAGAAGCGGATCTGGTTCACACTGGGCGCGCTGATCATCTATCGGCTCGGAACCTACATTCCGCTGCCGGGCATGAACCCCGACGCCGTGGCCGATCTGTTCAAGCAGACCCAGTCCGGCGTGCTCGGGCTGTTCAACATGTTCTCGGGCGGCGCGGTGGGGCGTCTGGCGATCTTCGCGCTCGCGATCATGCCCTACATCTCGGCCTCGATCATCATCCAGCTTCTCTCCAGCGTGGTGCCGACCTTCGAGCAGTTGAAGAAGGAAGGCGAGCAGGGCCGCAAGGTCCTGAACCAGTACACCCGCTACCTGACGCTGTTCCTGGCGCTGTTCCAGGCCTATGGCATCGGCGTCGGCCTGCAGGGCTCGGGCAACCTGGTGCTGGAGCCGGGGCCGTTCTTCCTGCTCTCGACGACGATCACGCTGGTCGGCGGCACGATGTTCCTGCTCTGGCTCGGCGAGCAGATCACCAGCCGCGGCATCGGCAACGGCACCTCGATGATCATCTTCGCGGGCATCATTGCCGAGTTCCCGGCGCAGCTCGCCCAGACGCTCGAACTCGGCCGCCAGGGCGCGATCTCGACCGGGCTTTTGCTGCTGATCCTGGTGATGGCGATCTGCGTCATCGCCTTCTGCGTGTTCATGGAGCGGGCGCAACGCCGTCTGCTGATCAACTATCCCAAGCGCCAGGTCGGCAACCGCATGTATGAGGGCCAGACCTCGTTCCTGCCGCTGAAGCTCAACACCGCCGGCGTGATTCCGCCGATCTTCGCCTCGTCGCTGCTGCTGCTGCCGACGACGATCGCGAGCTTCTCGCAGGCGTCGGGCGGCACCGGCTTGCTCTCGACCGTGGCGACCTATCTCGCCCATGGCCGGCCGCTGTTCATGATCCTCTACGCGGCGCTGATCATCTTCTTCTGCTTCTTCTACACCGCGATCGTGTTCAATCCGGTCGAGACGGCCGACAACCTCAAGAAGCATGGCGGCTTCATGCCGGGCATCCGCCCCGGCGAGCGCACCGCCGAGCACATCGACCGGGTGCTGACGCGCATCACGGTGCTCGGAGCCGGCTATTTGACTATCGTCTGCCTTATCCCCGAGTTCATGATCACCTATGCCCAGATACCGATCATCCTGCTGGGCGGCACCTCGCTGCTCATCGTGGTGACGACGACGATGGACACCGTGGCGCAAGTTCACGGACATCTGCTGGCCCATCAATATGAGGGGCTGGTCAAGAAAGCCAAATTGCGAGGGGCGAAGCGCTGATGCGACTGATCTTTCTGGGACCTCCGGGGGCGGGGAAGGGCACTCAGGCAGCGCGCATCGTCGCGAAGCATGGCATTCCGCAGCTCTCGACCGGCGACATGCTGCGCGCGGCGGTGGCGGCCGGCACGCCTGTCGGCGTCAAGGCCAAGGCCGTGATGGATGCGGGCGGGCTGGTCTCGGACGAGATCGTCATCGGCATCGTCGCCGACCGCATCGAGGAGCCCGATGCGAAGAAGGGCTTCATTCTCGACGGGTTTCCCCGCACGCTGGCGCAAGCCGAGGCGCTGGACGCCATGCTGGCCTCCAAAGGGCTGAAGCTCGACAAGGTTCTGGAACTCAAGGTCGACCAGAGCAAACTCGTGGAGCGCATCGTCAAGCGGGCCGACGAAGCCAAGGCAGCCGGCCAGCCCGTCCGCAAGGACGACGATCCGGAGGTCTTCAAGACGCGGCTCGAAGCCTATGACCGCGACACCGCCGTGGTGGCGCCCTATTACGCCAGTCGCGGGCAGGTGATCGACATCGACGGCATGCAACCGATCGATGCGGTGACGGCGGCGATCGAGACCGCGCTGGCGGACTGATCCGAATCGCATCCTGCCGATTGCGATCGACAGGATGCCTGGCCTCGCAGGAACCGAGTGGCGAAAGTGATCGCCCTGGCAGATCGGGACCAGCAACCAGGCCGTCAAGCTCTGTAATTCCATACAATCAGCGTCATAGGAGGGTGCTTTGAGCGTCTTCTCCATGTATGGTTCCATGCAGAACGAGTAGCGGGCAGCGCTTCTGGGCGATCGGCCACAATGCCAAGCTCTGCGGCAGACCCGGCGCGGCGGCGGGGAGGGCGATCGCGGTGACCTTTCTGGACGTTTTGCCGACGATGCTGCTGATCGCGCTGGCTCTGGTCATGCTCGGTCTCGGGCTGTCTTTGCGCCTCGACGATTTCACGCGCGTGCTCGGACATCGGGCCGCCCTGGCGCTGGCGCTCGTGCTTCAACTCGTCGTGCTTCCGTTGGTCTGCCTGGGCATCGTCAAGTTGTTTGGCCTGTCGCCGGCATATGCGGTCGGTCTGCTGTTGCTCGCCTCCACGCCGGGAGGCGTCTCGGCCAACCTCTTCAGCCATCTTTTCGGCGGCAATGTCGCGATGAACGTGTCGCTGACCGCGATCACGACCGTGCTGTCGATCGTCAGCATGCCGCTGGTCGCCAATCTCGCGATCGGCCATTTCGCGCCGGCGGGGCCAGGCGCCTTGCCGGTGGTGCCGCTGCAGTTCGGCAAGGTGCTGCAGGTCGTCGCGATCGTGCTGATCCCGGTCGCCATCGGCATGGCTGTTGCGGCGCGCTGGTCGGCCTTCGCGGCGCGCGCGGAAAGGCCTTTCAAGCTCTTCAGCATCGCAGTGCTGGCCAGCTTCGCGGTTGTCGCCATCGTGCAGGAGCGCCACTCGCTGATCGCGAGCCTGGCATCGCTGGGGCCGGCGGTCGTCCTGTTCAATGCGATCAGTCTGGCATCCGGCTATTATCTGGCGCGGGCGGCTGGGCTCGACCGGCCGATCGCGACCGCGATCAGCTACGAGATCGGCATTCACAACTCGACGCTGGCGCTCTACATCGCCCTGTCGGTTCTCGGCAGCGTCGCGATCGGCCTGCCGGCCGCGCTCTACTCGATCTCGATGTATATCACCGGCGTGCTCTTCGGCGTGCTGGTGCTGCGGCGTCGCGGCTCTCCGCAAGGAGCCTGATACGGCGCGTCGTCGTCTACCGACACAGGGTTGACTCAGGCCGCGCAACTGACTATGCGACGCCTCATCCGGTTTCATGTGAGCGATGCCGTTGCCTTCGCAAGAAGGAACGACGTCGCATTCTCGCGTGGTCCCGGCTCAACGCACCGCAAGGGCCGGCCTCCACCGGCGCGGTGCATCTTTCACCGCCGCAGCCGCCATCCGGCGATGCGGCCGACATGGAGAGACGAGACCATGGCCCGCATCGCAGGCGTCAACATTCCCACCGGCAAGCGCGTCGTCATCGGCCTGCAGTATATCCACGGCATCGGCGCGGCCAAGGCCGAGGAAATCTGCTCCAAGGTCGGCATCGCCGCCGAGCGCCGCGTCAACCAGCTGACCGACGCCGAAGTGCTGCAGATCCGCGAGACGATCGACCGCGACTACCTCGTCGAGGGCGATCTGCGCCGCGAGGTCTCGATGAACATCAAGCGCCTGATGGATCTCGGCTGCTATCGCGGCCTGCGCCATCGCCGCTCGCTGCCCGTCCGCGGCCAGCGCACGCACACCAATGCGCGCACCCGCAAGGGCAAGTCCAAGCCGATCGCCGGCAAGAAGAAGTGATCTCGGGCAGTCGGCAATAGGCAGTAGGCAGTCGGGAAAACGACGACTGCCTACTGCCCACTGCCTACTGCCCTTCTACTCCCCAGCGCCTGGCATCACGGGCGCGCTCGAAGGATGAAAGACCTATGGCCAAGGAAGCCCAACGCGTTCGTCGCCGCGAACGTAAGAACATCGTCTCCGGCGTCGCCCATGTGAACGCCTCGTTCAACAACACCATGATCACCATCACCGACGCGCAGGGCAACACGATCTCGTGGTCTTCCGCCGGCACGATGGGTTTCAAGGGCTCGCGCAAGTCGACCCCGTACGCCGCGCAGGTCGCAGCCGAGGACGCGGCCCGCAAGGCCGCCGAGCACGGCATGCGCACGCTCGAAGTCGAGGTGACGGGTCCGGGTTCGGGCCGCGAATCGGCCCTGCGCGCGCTGCAGGCCGCCGGCTTCACCGTGACCTCGATCCGCGACGTGACGCCGATCCCGCATAATGGCTGCCGCCCGCGCAAGCGCCGTCGCGTCTGATCGCTCTGCGATCCTATTGAGGCGTCCGCACCGGCGGGCGCCTGTCCGGGGCGGCCCGCCGCCGCCATTGAATTTGAAGCACCAGGAGTGCGGCCGTGATCAGCAAGAACTGGCAGGATCTGTCAAAGCCCAACAAGCTCGAAATCAAGGTCGGCGACGACCCCAAGCGCCAGGCGACCGTCGTCGCGCGCCCGCTGGAGCGCGGTTTCGGCATGACGCTCGGCAACGCGCTGCGCCGCGTGCTGCTCTCCTCGCTGCAGGGCGCGGCCGTCACCGCCGTCCAGATCGACGGCGTGCTGCATGAATTCTCCTCGATCCCCGGTGTGCGCGAGGACGTCACCGACATCGTCCTCAACATCAAGGCGACCGCGGTCAAGATGCAGGGCGACGGCCCCAAGCGCATGACCCTGCGCAAGACCGGGCCGGGCACGGTCACCGCCGGCGACATCAACACCATCGGCGACGTCTCGATCCTGAATCCCGACCTCGTGCTCTGCACGCTGGACGAGGGCTCCGAGATCCGCATGGAGTTCACCGTCAACACCGGCAAGGGCTATGTTCCCTCCGAGCAGAACCGCCCGGAAGACGCGCCGATCGGCCTGATCCCGGTCGACAGCCTGTATTCGCCGGTCAAGAAGGTGTCCTACCGCGTCGAGAACACCCGCGAGGGCCAGAATCTCGACCGCGACATGCTCACGCTCCAGATCGAGACCAACGGCTCGGTCAGCCCTGAGGACGCGCTGGCGCTCGCCGCCCGCATCCTGCAGGACCAGCTTGCCGTGTTCATCACCTTCGAGGAGCCCCGCAAGGAAGAGGCCGTCTCGACCGCGCCGCAGCTGCCCTTCAACCCGGCGCTGCTCAAGAAGGTCGACGAGCTCGAATTGTCGGTGCGTTCGGCCAACTGCCTGAAGAACGACAACATCGTCTATATCGGCGACCTGATCCAGAAGTCGGAGGGCGAGATGCTGCGCACCCCGAACTTCGGCCGCAAGTCGCTGAACGAGATCAAGGAAGTGCTCGCCACCATGGGCCTCCATCTCGGCATGGACGTGACCGGCTGGCCGCCGGAGAACATCGAAGAGCTCGCGAAGCGCTTCGAGGAACACTATTGAGGCAGTGGGCAATAGGCAGTCGGCAGTCGTGAACACTGCCGGCCCGACTGCCGACTGCCTACTCCCGACTGCCCCTATCACAACGAACGGTCGTACCGTGGCACGGCGACCGTAAAATCAATGGAGAGCCAAAATGCGTCACGGTTTTCGCGGTCGTCGTTTCAACCGCTCGGTCGAGCATCGCAAGGCGATGTTCGCCAACATGTCCCAGGCCCTGATCAAGCATGAGCAGATCACCACCACGCTGCCGAAGGCGAAGGACCTGCGTCCCGTCGTCGAGAAGCTGGTGACGCTGGCCAAGCGCGGCGACCTGCATGCCCGCCGCCAGGCGATCGCGCAGATCAAGGACGTTGTGCTCGTGGCCAAGCTCTTCGCGGTGCTCGGGCCCCGCTACAAGGAGCGCAATGGCGGCTATCTGCGCATCATGAAGGCGGGGTTCCGCTTCGGCGACAACGCCCCGCTCGCCGTGATCGAGTTCGTCGATCGCGACGTCGACGCCAAGGGCCAGGATTCCGGCCCGGTCTTCACGGCGGAAGACGAGGCGGCCTGAGCCGACTCACGCTTCAAATCCAGTTTGAGAGAACGCCTCGTTCCAGACCTTGGAGCGAGGCGTTTTTCGTTCCGCTCCCGGCTATAGCAGGCGCAGATTCGCCGGTGCGGCGCCGACGACCGCGCTCAAGGCGACGCGATGGTCCAGCGTTGCGAGACAACCCTTGTTGGTTACGGCAAGCGCCAGCAGGTAAGCGTCTGTGATCTGGTTGTGGCCCAGTATCCGCGACCAGTTCACCAGTTCCGGCTGCCGGAGCGAGATGTCGTCAGGCCAGAACTCGTGATCAAGTTCGGCGCAGATGTCTCGCAGCTTCGCCGCAACAATCTCGAATCCGACGGGGCCAATTCGGCTGTATCCGGGCACGTTCAAAACCCGGACGACCCCGTTCTCGACAAGCGGGCAGGTCGCGATCCGGAGCCCGCCTGTCTTGAAGAAGTCCAGAACCCGGTGATGAAAGACGTGCCCCTCGTCAAGCAGCGCGACCCAGACATTGACATCGAGCAGATGGCGGATCGAGCCTGAGCCTGGCGGGTCGCTCAAATGCCTTCCCGATCCATCAACGCGCGGACATGCTCCGTCGTGATCACCTCGTCACGGGCTGGAAGCAGAGCAAGCCGGCTTTTTGGCTTCGCCATGAGCGATGGTCCCGCGTCTTGCGTGCGGATGCCTTGTCGGGCCAGCCGGGAAACGATTTCACCGAGCGAAACCTGCTCTCGCTGAGCCTGTGCCTTGGCGAAGGCGAAAACATCGTCATCGATGGCAATGGTCGTCCTCATCTGGCGACGATACCACCAGCGCATCAAATCATCAATATCGCATCACCGTATCAGCCGTTGCGAACGCCGACTTTCCTTTCCACGGGAGCTACGTCAGGCTGTGCGGAAGCGGCAGAGCCGTGCATGAAACAAGGGAGGATGACAATGATCGGGATCGTCGCAACGGTTCTCGCCGGGCTTGCCATGACAGCGCCCGCCATCGCCCAGGACAAATACCCGTCCAAGCCGATCACAATGATCGTGCCCTTCGCCGCCGGCGGCTCGTCGGACGTCATCGCGCGTCTCGTCGGGGCCGAGATGGAGCGCGTGCTCGGCCAGCGCATCGTGATGGAGAATATGGGCGGGGCGGGCGGCGCCACCGCGCTGACGCGGGCCTCGCGGGCCGAGCCCGACGGCTACACTATCGTCATCGGCAACAGCGGCACCAACGCTGCCTCCTACTCGATCTATCCCGACCTGAAATACACCAATGCCGATTTCGCGCCGATCGGGCTTGTCGCGAAAACCTCGCCGATGATCGCTCTCAAGCTCGATTTCCCGGCGAAGACGCTGATGGAGTTCGTCGCCTACGCCAAGGCCAATCCGGGCAAGGTCAGCCTCGGCCATGCCGGTGTCGGCTCGTCGAACTATCTGATCTGCCGGAATTTCATCAAGGCTGCGGGCGTCGATGTCGCGCTGGTCAGCTATCGCGGGGCGGGGCCGGCGCTGAACGATTTGATGGGCGGGCAGATCGACGGCGTCTGCGATGCCGCGACCTCGCTGTCGGGCGCGGTCCAGGGGGCCAAGGTCAAGGCGCTGGTCGTCGCCACGCCGGCGCGGCTGCCGAGCCTGCCAGACGTTCCGACCTCGGCGGAAGCAGGGCTGCCGGCCTTCCAGGCCCAGGGCTGGAACGCGCTGTTTGGCCCCAGGAACCTGCCGGAGCCGATCATCGCGCGGCTGAATGAGGCTTTGCGAACAGCACTTTCAAGCGACAACCTCAAAAACCGATTCAAGGATTTGTCTTCGGTTCCGCCCGGCCCGGACGAACTCGCGCCAGCCTTCGTCTCGGCCATGGTGCCAGGCGAGATCGAGCGCTACAAGCTGCTGCTGCAGGAGAAATAGTCGGCCCGCACCAGACGGCTGTCACGCGCGCTGGCGCGACAACTCGCTGGCCAGATCGAGCAAGGCCTCGACCGGCTGGTCCTGCAGATCGGTTTCGGGCGTGACGCCGTAGAGCCCGAAAATGAAGGCCGTGGTTTCGTCGCGCTCCGCCAGACCCATCGACCATTGCGAGAAGCCGCGTGCGGCCAGCGGTTGCTCGGCCAGCAGGCGGATATCGGTATGGCGCGGGTCGGTCACGATCCTGCCATAGGTTTCGGCGACGTCGATCCGGGAGCCCTCCAGCACCTGCGCGAACGCGCCGGGCGTCGCCAGCAGGAAGCCCGTAATGTGATTTGCGACGTTGAGACGGCTCGCTGCGGCGACTATCCGCCCGAGTTCCTCGGGGCGATGCCCCTCGACGAGGCGGCTGCGGCTGGCATAGACAAGTCTCATCAGGCTCATGGCCTGCTCCTCTGGCTGTGTATGCCGGAGCGTCCGGCTGGACAGGCCACGTTCCGGGATGGGGGCTCCCGGCTGGGCCGGTTCAGGTGTCGAGCCGGTGGATTGACTATGAACGAACGCAAATCCGGCGATTTTGTTTCAGACAGAGGCTTGGCATGACCAATCGGCGCATTTCGTTTCCGGCCTGCGGGCTTGCTTCCATGCTCGCCGTGCTGATGGCCGGGACACTCCTGCCGGGTTCCGCGCTTGGCCAGGCGAAGCAGGCGCCCGAGACGCGCCAGCAGATCTCGCTCTCCTTCGCGCCGGTGGTGAAGCTGACCGCCGGCGCGGTGGTGAACGTCTATGGCGCGCGCGTCGAGAAGCAGCCGCGCAACCCGTTCATGGACGATCCCTTCTTCCGCCGCTTCTTCGGCGATCGCGGTTTTGGCGTGCCGCAGGAGCGCGTGCAGCGCTCGCTGGGTTCGGGCGTGGTGGTCGATGCGAGCGGGCTCGTCGTCACCAATAACCACGTCATCGAGGGCATGAGCGAGGTCAAGGTCGCCTTCGCCGACAAGCGCGAGATGGAGGCGACGATCCTGCTGCGCGATCCGCGCACCGACCTCGCCATACTCAAGCTCAAGGGCGCCAAGGATCTCAGCCCGATCGAACTCGGCGATTCCGACAGGGTCGAGATCGGCGATCTCGTGCTCGCCATCGGCAATCCCTTCGGCGTCGGCCAGACCGTGACTCAAGGCATCGTCTCGGCGCTGGCGCGCACGCAGGTCGGCGTCGGCGACGCCCAGTCCTTCATACAGACCGATGCCGCGATCAACCCCGGCAATTCCGGCGGTGCGCTGGTCGACATGCAGGGCCGGGTGATCGGCATCAACACCGCGATCTTCTCTCGCTCGGGCGGCAGCCACGGCATCGGCTTCGCCATCCCCGCCGCGATGGTCAAGGTCGTGGTCGAGAGCGCCAAGGCAGGCGCGACCACCGTGCGCCGCCCCTGGTTTGGGGCAAGGCTGCAGGTGCTCACCGCCGATGTCGCCGACGGTCTCGGTCTCGACCGGCCGGCGGGCTCTGTCGTCGCCAGCGTTGTCGAGAAGGGGCCTGCCTCGGAAGCGGGCCTGCGCCGTTCGGACGTGATCCTTGCGGTCGATGGCGTCGCTGTCGACGACCCTGAGGCGTTCGGCTATCGCTTCGCCACCCGTCCGCTTGGCGGCATGGCCTCGCTCAGCGTGCTGCGGGGCGGCAAGCGCATCGTCGTGCCGGTCAAGCTCGGACCCGCCCCCGAGACGCGCCCGCGCGATCCGGTCCTGCTCTCCAGCCGCTCGCCGCTGGCCGGGATCACGGCGCTGAACCTGTCGCCGGCGGTGGCCGAGGAGCTTTCGATCGACACCGTCAACGAGGGCGTCGTCGTCGCCGAGGTCGAGGAGGGCAGCACGGCCGCCCGCGTCGGCTTCCAGAAGGGCGACATCGTCCAGGCGATCAATGGCGACCGCATCGCGACGACGCGCGAACTCGCCGCTGCGCTGAAGGAGCGCAAGCGCCAATGGGAGGTGACGATTTCGCGCGCCGGCCAGAGCGTGACCTCGGTCTTCCCGGGGTGAGCGATCTTCATCTGTCATTCCGGGGCTTCGCGCAGCGAAGAACCCGGAACCCACGACCGGGTGAAAGTTCTCCGCCGGCGGTGGCGAAGTATCGCCCGGTCGTGGGTTCCGGGTTCGGGCCTTGTGGCCCGCCCCGGAATGACAGGGTGAGGCTCCCATGACCGACCTCTTCTCCGCCTCTGGGCTCGACAAGTCAGGCCCCCGCCCACTCGCCGACCGCCTGCGACCGACGACGCTGGCGGAGGTCGCGGGGCAGGAGCATCTGACCGGCGAAGGCGGCGCGCTGACGCGGCTCGTCGCTGCGGGTTCGCTCGGCAGCCTGATTTTCTGGGGGCCGCCCGGCACCGGCAAGACGACGGTGGCGCGGCTTCTGGCAGGCCAGGTCGATCTCGGCTTCGAGCAGATTTCCGCGATCTTCTCCGGCGTGGCGGACCTCAAGAAGGTGTTCGAGCAGGCGCGGGGACGCCGGCTCGGCGGCAAGGGCACTTTGCTCTTCGTTGATGAGATCCACCGTTTCAACCGAGCGCAGCAGGATGCCTTCCTGCCGGTGATGGAGGACGGCACGATCACGCTGGTCGGCGCGACGACCGAGAACCCGTCCTTCGCGCTCAACGCCGCGCTGCTGTCGCGCGCCCGCGTTTTGACCTTCAAGGCGCTGGACGAGGGCTCGCTGCTGTTCCTGCTCGGACGGGCCGAACTGCTGGAGAAGCGCGAATTGCCGCTGACCCCCGAGGCGCGGCTGCAGCTTGCGCGCTTTGCCGATGGCGACGGTCGCGCCGCGCTGACGCTGGCCGAAGAAATCTGGCGAGCGGCAAAACCCGGCGAGATCTTCGACGAGGCGGGACTGGGCGAGGCAGTCCAGCGCCGGGCGCCGATCTACGACAAGGCGCAGGACGGCCACTACAACCTGATCTCCGCGCTTCACAAGACGATTCGGGGCTCCGATCCCGATGCGGCGCTCTATTATTTCGCCCGCATGCTCGACGCCGGCGAGGACCCGCGCTTCCTGGCGCGGCGGCTGGTGCGGATGGCGGTCGAGGATATCGGGCTCGCCGATCCGCAGGCTCTGGTGCATGCGCGGGCGGCGGCGGAGACCTACGAGCAGCTCGGCACGCCGGAAGGCGAACTCGCGCTCGCCAACACGGTGATCTACCTCGCCACCGCGCCCAAATCGAACGCGGCCTACACCGCCTACAAGGCCGCCAGACGCGTCGCGAAGGAGCATGGTTCGCTGACGCCGCCCAAAACGATCCTGAACGCGCCGACCAGGCTGATGAAGGACGAAGGCTACGGCGCGGATTACGCCTATGACCATGACGCGCCCGATGCGTTTTCGGGACAGGACTACTGGCCTGACGCGCTCGGCCGGCAGGTGTTCTATGATCCGCCCGAGCGCGGGTTTGAGCGGGAGATCAGGAAACGGCTGGAGTATTGGGTGAAGCTGAGGGAGGAGAGATAGAGGTATTAATCATGCGAGGTTTGCTATTTGCTGTTTGCTGGGATGACAGGATTTTACTCAATGAACGCTGCACCCCATCTGCCAACGTATGCAGACTATGCGGAGGCGACACTCGATGTGCTGAAAAATTACCCCAATGGCGCTCCGATCCGGCAGATCGAGCGAGATGTTGCGGCTCTTCTAGGCCTTAGAGCCCGATTCAGAAGTTCACGCGGGTTTGCAGTGTCTTGCGATTCGTCGCGTGAGCATGCGGATGCTGGCGATGTGGGCGAAGGCGGTGGCGCTTTCGATGGATTTTTCCCAGTCCTTGGCG